>Ga0137409_10000037_pt1 | contig 111058 bp, 94 predicted proteins | sample CZODoug1_16funga_FD_122059 | JGI IMG/M metagenome (GOLD analysis project Ga0137409, IMG submission 122059) | Vadose zone soil fungal communities from Angelo Coast Range Reserve, California, USA - CZODoug1_16fungal (Hybrid Assembly) | ecosystem: Environmental > Terrestrial > Soil > Vadose zone... | reverse complement strand
TGGCAGTTCCACCCGACCGGCGTCGCGGGCGCGGGCGTGCTCATCACCGAGGGCGTGCGCGGCGAGGGCGGCTACCTCCTGAACAAGTCGGGCGAGCGCTTCATGGAGCGCTACGCGCCCAACCTCAAGGACCTCGCCTCGCGCGACGTGGTGTCGCGCGCCATGGCGACCGAGATCAAGGAGGGGCGCGGCGCGGGACAGCACGGCGACTACCTGCTTCTGAAGCTCGACCACCTGGGGCCGGAGGTGATCGACAAGCGGCTGCCCGGCATCCGCGAGATCGCGAAGAAATTCGCCAACGTCGACCCGGTGAAGGACCCGATCCCGGTGGTGCCGACGGTGCACTACCAGATGGGCGGGATTCCCACGAACTACGCGGGCGAAGTGATCGTCCCTCAAGCGGGGAATCCCGAGGTCAGGGTCCCCGGTTTCTACGCCGCGGGCGAGTGCGCCTGCGCTTCGGTGCACGGCGCCAACCGCCTGGGCACGAACTCGCTCACCGACCTGCTCGTGTTCGGCAAGGCGGCCGCGGCCTCCGTCATGCAGTTCCTGCAGGAGAACCCCGGCCACAAGGACCTCCCCAAGGACGCCGGCGAGCGCACCGCGGCGCGTCTTGCGCGTCTCGACGGCCAGAAGAACGGCGAGTCCGTCTCCGAGGTCGGGACCGAGATGCGCCGCGCCATGCAGGCGCACTGCGGCGTGTTCCGCTTCCCGGACATGCTCGTGCAGGGGGTGAAAAAGATCCGCAGTATCGCCGACCGCGCGACCCGCACCCAGATCGGCGACAAGAGCAGAGTGTTCAACACCGCGCGCGTCGAGGCGCTCGAGCTCGACAACCTGATCGAGGTGGCGCGCGCCTCAATGGTGTCGGCGGAGGCGAGGAAGGAGTCGCGCGGCGCCCACGACCGCGCCGACCATCACGAGCGCGACGACGCAAACTGGCTCAAGCATACCCTGTGGTACAAGGAAGGCGACCGGCTCGAGTACAAGCCCGTGCACATGAAGCCGCTGACCGCGAAGACCATCGAGCCCAAAGTCAGAACGTACTGAAAGAGAGCCGCCATGCGCTTTCGAGTCTTCCGCTACGACCCAGACAGGGACGAGAAACCGTACATGAAGGACTACGACGTGCGGCTCGACCCGCACGACCGCATGCTGCTCGACGCGCTGGTGCGCATCAAGGAGCAAGACGACAGCCTGAGCCTGCGCCGCTCCTGCCGCGAAGGGGTGTGCGGCTCCGACGCCATGAACATCAACGGCAAGAACGGGCTGGCGTGCATCACCAAGCTCGCCGACCTGAAGGAGCCGGTGGAGCTGCGGCCGCTCCCCGGGCTGCCGGTGATCCGCGACCTGATCGTCGACATGACGCAGTTCTTCAACCAGTATCATTCGATCAAGCCCTACCTGGTGAACGAGGAGCCGGCGCCCGAGAAGGAGCGGCTGCAGTCTCCGAAGGAGAGGGAGGAGCTCGACGGCCTGTACGAGTGCATTCTGTGCGCGTGCTGCTCGACCTCGTGCCCGTCGTTCTGGTGGAACCCGGACAAGTTCGTCGGCCCGGCGGGCCTGCTGCAGGCGTACCGCTTCATTGCCGACAGCCGCGACCAGGCGACGGCCGAGCGCCTCGACAACCTCGAGGACCCTTATCGCCTGTTTCGCTGTCATAGCATCATGAACTGCGTCGACGCGTGCCCGAAAAACCTCAACCCGACCAGGGCCATCGGCAAGATCAAGGAGCTGATGGTGAAGCGATCGGTGTAGAACATGACCGTTACGGAAATGAACCGGTTGCGCTGGCGTTGCCGGCGCGGGCTCCTCGAGAACGATCTCGTGCTCGAGCGCTTCCTCGCCGCGCACGCCTCCCTGCTCGCGGGCGATCGGCTGTCCGCGTTCGAGAGGCTCCTCGACTACGCGGACGACGAGCTGTGGAGCATCGTCAGCGGCCGGAGCGAGTGTCGCGACCCGGCGCTGTCCGAGGTGGTGGGGCTGCTGCGGAACTGTTGAATACGAGAGGGAACATCATGTCTTCCAACAAGACGGCCACACTCAACTACGGGGACGGCAAGTCCATCGAATTCCCGGTCCAGTCGGGGAGTATCGGACCCGACGTGGTCGACATCCGCGCCCTTTACGGGAAGACCGGGATGTTTACCTACGACCCGGGATTCTTGTCGACCGCGAGCTGCAGCTCGAAGATCACCTACATCGACGGCGACCAGGGCGTGCTGCTCTACCGCGGCTACCCGATCGAGCAGCTGGCGGTGAACTGCGATTTCCTCGAGGTCTGCTACCTGCTGCTGAACGGCGAGCTGCCCACCGCCAAGGAGAAGAAGGGATTCGACGACATCGTGATGCACCACACCATGGTGCACGAGCAGCTGATACGCCTGTACTCGGGGTTCAGGCGCGACTCGCACCCCATGGCGGTCTTGGTCGGCGTGGTGGGCGCGCTCTCCGCCTTCTACCACGACTCGCTCGACATCACGAACCCCGCGCACCGCGAGATCTCGGCCTTCCGCTTGGTCGCGAAGCTGCCGACGATCGTCGCGATGGCGTACAAGTACTCGGTCGGCCAGCCGTTCATGTACCCCAAGAACGACCTCTCCTACACCGCGAACTTCATGCGCATGATGTTCGCGGTACCGGCGGAGGAGTACAAGCCGAACCCCGTGCTGGTCAAGGCGCTCGACCGCATCTTCATCCTGCACGCCGACCACGAGCAGAACGCGTCGACCTCGACGGTGCGCCTCGCCGGCTCGTCGGGCGCGAACCCCTTCGCGTGCATCGCCGCTGGCATCGCCTGCCTGTGGGGGCCGGCGCACGGCGGCGCGAACGAGGCGGCGCTGCAGATGCTCGAGGAGATCGGCGACGTCTCGAAGGTGGGCGACTTCATCAAGCGCGCCAAGGAGAAGAACTCGGGCGTGCGCCTGATGGGCTTCGGCCACCGCGTCTACAAGAACTACGACCCGCGCGCCAAGATCATGCGCGAGACCTGCCACGAGGTGCTCGACGAGCTCGGGCTGCACGACGACCGCATCTTCAAGCTGGCGATGGCGCTCGAGAAGATCGCGCTCGAGGACGACTACTTCGTGAGCCGCAAGCTCTACCCCAACGTCGATTTCTATTCCGGCATCGTGCAGCGCGCGCTCGGCATCCCGGTCGCGATGTTCACCTGCATCTTCTCGCTCGCGCGCACCGTCGGGTGGATCGCGCAATGGCAGGAGATGATCTCCGACCCCGAGTACAAGATCGGCCGCCCGCGCCAGCTCTACAACGGCGCCACGCTCAGGGAGTTCGTCCCGGGCGGCAAGCGCAAGGGCTGAGCCCGGCCGAATCGAGGAGCCCGCCATGAGCGTGATGAAGGATTTCCTCTCCAGCTCCTACCTCTCCGGGTCCAACGCGCCCTTCGTCGAGGAGCTGTACGAAGCGTGGCTCGCCGATTCGCAGTCGGTGCCGCAGCAGTGGCGCGAGTATTTCGACAAGCTCCAGGCGGTGCCCGGGCCGGGGCGGAACGGCGGACGCGACGTCGCGCACGCGCCGGTGATCGCTGCGTTCGCGCAGCGCGCGAAGTCCGCGGCCGGGAGGCCCGCGGCGGCGGTCGCGGGGCTCGACCGCAAGCAGAACTCGGTGATCCAGCTGATCGTCGAGTACCGTTTCCGCGGCGTGCTCCTCGCCGACATCGACCCGCTGAAGCGGCACGAGCGCCCGCGCATCGCCGAGCTCGATCCCGCCTACTACGACCTCACCGACGCCGACATGGACACGGTGTTCAACACCGGCACGCTCATCGGCCCGGAGCAGGCGACACTGCGCGAGATCCTCAAGGCGCTGCAGGACACCTACTGCGGCACGCTGGGGGTGGAGTACATGTATCTCTCCAGCCGCGCCGAGAAGCGCTGGATCCAGGAGCGCCTGGAGCCGATCCGCTCCAAGCCGAGCTACTCGGCCGACACCAAGCGCCACATCCTGGAGCGCCTGACCGCGTCCGAGGGCCTCGAGCGCTTCCTGCACACGCGCTACGTGGGGCAGAAGCGGTTTTCGCTCGAGGGCGGCGACACGCTCATCCCGATGCTCGACAACCTGTTGCAGCGCGCCGGCGAAGCCGGCGTGCAGGAGCTGGTGATCGGCATGGCACACCGCGGACGCCTGAACGTCCTGGTGAACACCCTGGGCAAGATGCCCCAGGACCTGTTCGCCGAGTTCGAGGGCAAGCACAGTGATGCGGTCCGGGAAGGCGACGTGAAGTACCACCAGGGGTTCTCGTCCGACATCAACACGCCGGGTGGTCCCATGCACCTCACGCTCGCCTTCAACCCCTCGCACCTGGAGATCGTGAACCCGGTGGTCGAGGGCTCGGTGCGCGCCCGCCAGCACCGCCGCAAGGACCGCGGCGGCGACCAGGTGCTGCCGGTGCTGATCCACGGCGACGCCGCGGTGGCGGGGCAGGGCGTGGTGATGGAGACGCTGAACCTCTCGGGGACACGCGGCTACGGCACCGGCGGCACGGTGCACATCGTGCTCAACAACCAGATCGGCTTCACCACCTCCGACCCGCGCGACAGCCGCTCGACCTTGTACTGCACCGACGTGATGAAGATGATGGAAATGCCCATCTTCCACGTGAACGGCGACGATCCGGAGGCGTGCATCCTGGCGACCGAGATCGCGCTCGACTACCGCGCGAAGTTCAAGAAGGACATCGTGGTGGACCTGGTGTGCTTCCGCAAGCTCGGTCACAACGAGCAGGACGAGCCGATGGTGACGCAGCCGCTGATGTACAAGATCATCAACGCGCATCCCGGGACCCGCAAGCTCTACGCCGAGCGCCTCGCCGCTGGGGGCGTGATCGGTCCCGACGACGCCGACAAGCTGGTCGCGAGCTACCGCCAGGCCCTGGACGGGGGCTACCACACCAACAAGACGATTCTCTCGAACTTCAAGCCGCCGTTCGCGGTCGACTGGAGCAAGTACAACAAGACCAAGTGGAACGAACGCGACGACACCACGTTGCCGCTCGCCGATCTCAAGGCGCTCGCCGAGGGCCTCACCACCATCCCGTCGAGCTTCAAGTTGCACCCGCGGGTGGAGAAGATCATCGCCGACCGGCGCCTGATGGGGCAGGGCAAGATGCCGGTCGACTGGGGCATGGCGGAGAACCTCGCCTACGCCTCCCTGCTCAAGGACGGTTTCGCGGTCCGGATCTCCGGCCAGGACAGCGGCCGCGGCACCTTCTTCCACCGCCATGCGGAGCTGCACGACCAGAACCGCGAGAAGTGGGATTCGGGGAGCTACATTCCGCTCAACCACGTCGCCCCCAACCAGGGCGACTTCGTGGTGATCGACTCGGTGCTGTCCGAGGAGGCGGTGCTCGGCTTCGAGTACGGCTACTCGACCTCGGAGCCGAACGAGCTGGTGGTGTGGGAGGCGCAATTCGGCGATTTCGCCAACGGCGCGCAGGTGGTGATCGACCAGTTCATCGCCGCGGGCGAGGTGAAATGGGGGCGCATCTGCGGCATGGTGCTGATGCTGCCGCACGGCTACGAGGGCCAGGGCCCCGAGCATTCCTCCGGGCGCATCGAGCGTTACCTGCAGCTGTGCGCCGACGACAACATCCAGGTGTGCGTGCCGGCAACTCCGGTGCAGATGTTCTTCCTGCTGCGCCGGCAGATGATCCGGCCGTACCGCAAGCCGCTCATCATCTTCACGCCGAAGAGCCTGCTGCGGCACAAGGAATCGGTGTCGCCGCTAGAGGAGTTCGCGCACGAGAAATTCATCCCGGTGAACGCCGACTGGGACCAGGGCATCCGTCCGCAGGACGTGAAGCGCGTGGTCTTCTGCAGCGGCAAGGTATTCTTCGATCTCATGGCGGCGAGGAAGGAGCGCGGCGTGAAAGACATCGCGATCGCGCGCATTGCCCAACTCTATCCCTTCCCGGACGAGCTGTTCCAGCAGCAGATCAACCTCTACAAGAACGCGAAGGAAGTCGTCTGGTGCCAGGAAGAGCCGGCGAACCAGGGCGCGTGGTTCTGGATCCAGCGCTACATCTTGCGGCACATGCGCGAGGAGCAGATCCTCGGCTACGCGATGCGCCCGTCGTCGGCTTCGCCCGCGGCCGGCTACGCGTCGTTGCACAACGAGCAGCAGAAGCAGCTGGTCGAAGCCGCTTTCGGGCCGCTGACGGATAATCTGGTCAAGCCGGTCCAGGGAACCGGAAGGAAAGCCTAGAGATGCTCGTCGAAGTCAAGGTCCCGCAGCTGTCCGAGTCGGTGTCGGAGGCGACGCTGCTCGCCTGGCACAAGAAGGAAGGCGAGCGGGTGAAGCGCGACGAGAACCTGATCGACATCGAGACCGACAAGGTCGTGCTGGAGCTGCCCGCGCCCGCGGACGGCGTGCTCACGAAGATCGTCAAGGGCGACGGCGGCACGGTGAAGGCGGGCGAGGTGATCGCGACCATCGATACCGATGGCAAAGGGGTCGCTTCAGCCCCCGCGGCAGCGCCTGCTGCGAAACCCGCTGCGGCTCCCACCCCGCCTCCGAAGTCCGCCGCGGCTCCCGCTCCCGCGATGCCGGCGGCGAGGAAGATGGCCGAAGAGAAGGGGATCGACACCGCGTCGATCGCCGGCACCGGCAAAGGGGGCCGCGTCACCAAGACCGATGTAATGGAAGCGAAAGCTCCGGAAGCGAGAGCGCCGTTGCCCCAGCCTCCCGCACCCGTGAGCGTCGACCAGGTCCTCGCCGGCCGACCCGAGCAGCGCGTGCCGATGTCGCGCCTGCGCGCGCGCATCGCCGAGCGCCTGGTGCAGTCGCAGTCGACCGCGGCGATCCTCACCACCTTCAACGAAGTGAACATGCAGCCGGTGATGGAGCTGCGCAAGAAGTACCAGGAGCGCTTCGAGAAGGAGCACGGCGTGAAGCTCGGCTTCATGTCGTTCTTCGTCAAGGCATCCGTGCACGCGCTCAAGAAATACCCGATCGTGAACGCTTCGATCGACGGCAACGACATCGTCTACCACGGCTACTTCGACGTCGGCATCGCAGTCGGCAGCTCGCGCGGCCTGGTCGTGCCGATCCTGCGCGACTGCGACCAGCTGAGCTTCCCCGACATCGAGAAGAAGATCGCCGACTTCGGCAAGCGCGCCCAGGACGGCAAGCTCACCATCGAGGAGCTGACCGGCGGCACCTTCTCGATCTCCAACGGCGGCGTCTTCGGCTCGATGCTCTCCACGCCCATCATCAACCCGCCGCAGGCGGCGATCCTCGGCGTGCATGCGACCCGCGAGCGCCCGGTGGTCGAGAACGGCCAGGTCGTGATCCGCCCGATCAACTACCTCGCGCTCTCGTACGACCACCGCATCATCGACGGCCGCGAGGCGGTGCTGTCGCTGGTCGCGATCAAGGAAGCGCTCGAGGATCCGTCGCGGCTCCTCCTCGACCTCTAGGGCTGCACGCATGGCTCAATCGTTCGACGTCGTCGTGATCGGCGGCGGTCCCGGCGGCTATATCGCCGCGATCCGCGCCGCCCAGCTCGGTCTGAAAACCGCCTGCATCGACGAGTGGAAGAACGCCGAGGGCAAGCCTGCGCTCGGCGGCACCTGCACCAACATCGGCTGCATTCCTTCCAAGGCGCTGCTGCAGTCCTCGGAGAACTTCGAGCAGGCCGGCCACCACTTCGCCGAACACGGCGTGAAGGTGAAAGGCCTCGAGCTCGACCTCGCGCAGATGATGAAGCGCAAGGACCAGGTGGTGAAGGCGAGCAACGACGGGGTGGTGTACCTGTTCAAGAAGAACAAGGTGACGTTTTTCCACGGCCGGGGGACGTTCGTCGCGCCCGGGGAGGTCAAGGTCGGCGGCGAGACGCTCTCGGCGAAGAACGTGATCGTCGCGACCGGCTCGGTGCCGCGCGCGTTGCCGGGCGCTCCTTTCGACGAGAAGCTGATCCTCAGCAACGACGGCGCGCTTTCCATTCCCGACGTGCCAAGGCGCCTCGGGATCGTCGGCGCGGGCGTGATCGGCCTGGAGATGGGCAGCGTGTGGCGCAGGCTCGGGTCGGACGTCACGATCCTCGAGGCGCTGCCCGCGTTCCTCGGCGCCGCCGACGAGCAGATCGCCAAGGAGGCTGCGAAGATCTTCGCGAAGCAGGGTCTCAAGATCGAGCTCGGCGTGAAGATCTCGGGGGTGAAGGCGGGTAAAGGCGTGACGGTCGAGTACGCCGACGCCGAAGGCAAGGCTCAGACCGCGGCCTTCGACAGGCTCATCGTCTCCATCGGCCGCATCGCCAATACCGAAGGACTCAATGCGGAGGGAATCGGCCTCAAGCTCGACCGCGGCTTCGTCGCCGTCGACGATCAGTGCCGCACCGGCGTTCCGGGCGTGTGGGCGATCGGCGACGTGGTGCGCGGCCCCATGCTCGCCCACAAGGCGGAGGAAGAAGGCGTGGCGGTGGCCGAGCGCATCGCCGGCCAGCACCCGCACGTCGACTTCAACACCGTCCCCTGGGTGATCTACACCACGCCCGAGATCGCCTGGGTGGGCAAGACCGAGCAGCAGCTCAAGGCCGAGGGCATTGCCTACAAGGCCGGGACCTTCCCCTTCACGGCGAACGCCCGGGCGAGGGCGCTCGGCGACACCAGCGGACTCGTCAAATACCTCGCCGACGCGAAGACCGATGCCATACTCGGCGTACACATCATCGGCGCCTACGCCTCCGAGCTGATCGCCGAGGCCGTGGTCGCGATGGAGTTCCGCGCCTCGAGCGAGGACATCGGCATGATCTGCCACGCCCACCCGTCGCTCTCGGAGGCGATGAAGGACGCGGCGCTGGCGGTGGACAAGCGCGCGCTCAACATCTGATGCGGGAAGGCGTTCTGGAAGCGAGAGAACAGCAGGAGCTCGCGAAGCAGGGGCCCATCGAGGTCTACCACCGGGCGCTGGAGCGCCGCGGCTTCAAGAGCGACGCCTCGCAGCTGCGCGCGGTCGAGCGCCTGCAGCAGCTCTACGAGGAATGGACCGCGTACAAGGCGCGGCGCTCCACGGCGCTGCGGCGCCTGGTGGTGCGCCCGCCGCTGCCACGCGGGGTCTACCTCTGGGGCGGCGTCGGCCGGGGCAAGAGCTTCCTCATGGACAGCTTCTACCTGTGCCTGCCGTTGGTGCGCAAGCGCCGCGTGCACTTCCACCACTTCATGCGCGACGTGCACCGCGAGCTCGCAGAGCTGAAGGGCCGCGAGGACCCGCTCGGCGCGCTCGCCGAGCGCATCGCCAAGCGCTACCGTCTCATCTGCTTCGACGAGATGCACGTCAACGACATTGCCGACGCGATGATCGTGGGCAGGCTGCTCAGCCGCACTATGGACCTCGGGGTGGTGTGCTGCTTCACCTCGAACTACCGCCCCGACGAGCTGTACAAGGACGGCCTGAAGCGCGAGAACTTCCTGCCAACCATCGAGCTGCTGAAGACGCGCCTCGACGTCCTGCACGTCGACGGCGGCGTCGACTATCGGCAGAAGATGCTCGAGGGCGTGCAGGTCTACCACGCGCCCCTGGGCGAGCGCGCCGACCGGCAGCTGATGGAGAACTTCAAGCGCATCGCCGAGGTCGAGGAGGAATTCCAGGAGCTCGACGTCGAGGGCCGCGTCATTCCCTACGTCCACCGCGCAGGCGGTGTCGTCTGGTTCGAGTTCACCGCGATCTGCGGGTGGGGGCGCTCGCAGCACGACTATCTGGACCTTTCCAAGCGATTCCACACGGTGATCGTGTCGGGCGTGCCGCGCATGGGCCTGAAGCTCGCCGAGGAGGCGCGCCGCTTCACGCTGATGGTCGACGTGTTCTACGACAACCGTGTCAAGCTCATCGTCTCGGCCGAGGCCGCGCCGGACAAGCTCCTCAGGATCGAGGAGGATCCCGCCGACGCGCGCTTGCGCGCCATGGTGTTCGAGTTCGAGCGCACCGCCAGCCGTCTCGTCGAGATGCAGTCGCGTGCCTATCTCACGGAGGCGAGGCGCGCGCCCGAGTAGCATGCCCGGCCCGGTATAATCCGCCCCGGGGGATCATGGAAAAATTCAAAGCGTATCGAATCCGCGAGGTCGAGAAAAAGGTCGCCGGAGGGTTCGAGGAGATGGCGCTTGGCGATCTCGACCCGGGCGAGGTCGTGGTGCGGGTGGCGTATTCGAGCGTCAACTACAAGGACGCGCTCGCCGCGACCGGCGCGGGCAAGATCATCCGGCGCTTTCCCTGCGTCGGCGGAATCGACCTGTCGGGAACCGTGACCGAGTCGGCGGATCCCCGTTTCAAGCGCGGCGACGCGGTGGTCTGCACCAGCTACGACCTCGGCGTGTCGCACGACGGCGGCTACGCCGAGTACGCCAGGGTCCCCGCGGCCTGGGCGGTGCCCATGCCCAAGGGAATGAGCCTGTTCGAGGCGATGGCGCTGGGCACGGCCGGCTACACCGCCGCGCTCGCGGTGGTGCGCATGGAGGCGAACGGCCTTGCTCCCGCCAACGGCCCGGTGGTCGTGAGCGGGGCGACGGGCGGGGTAGGGTCGATCGCGATCGACATGCTTTCTCGCCTGGGCTACAGCGTGACCGCGCTCACCGGCAAGGAGAGCGAGGCCGACTACCTGAGAAAGCTGGGGGCGAAGGACGTGATGTCCCGCAAGAGCCTCGACCTGACGAAGATCAAGCCGCTGGACCGCGCGATCTGGGCCGGCGCCGTCGACAACCTCGGCGGCGAGGTGCTCGCCTGGATGGCCAGCACCATGATCGTCGGCGGCACCATCGCCGCCATCGGCTTGGCGGCGAGCATGAGCCTCAACACGACGGTGGCCCCTTTCATCCTGCGCGGCGTGAGCCTGCTCGGCATCGACTCGGGCGCCACCCCCATGCCGCTGCGCCAGGAGGTGTGGCGGCGGCTCGCGACCGACATGCGGCCGCCCCACCTCAAGGAGATGACGCGTACCATCCCGTTCGACGACCTGCCGAAGGTCTTCGACGGCTTCATCAAGGGCGCAGCCAAGGGCCGGGTCGTGGTCGACATGGCGGCCTGAAGTGAGCTCCAATCCCCCGGTCACGACGATCCCCAAGCAGCGCGTGCTGCTCGTGGACGACTCGCGCATCGTGCGCACCACGATCGCGCGCCTGATCCGCAAGAGCTTCGACGTGCGCGAGGAGGCCGACGGAGAGGCCGGCTGGCAGGCGATCTCGACCGACCCATCGATCGTGGTCGTGTTCTCCGACATCCAGATGCCCAAGCTCGACGGCTTCGGCCTGCTCGAACGCATCCGCGGCTCGCAGGACTCGCGCGTCAAGACCATTCCCGTGATCGTGATCTCGGGCGACGAGGAGGACGCGACCAAGAAGCGCGCGCGCGCGGCCGGCGCGAACGACTTCATCACCAAGACCACCGACGGCACCGAGATCCTGTCGCGCATCGACAACCTGCTGCACCTGGTCGAGGCGAAGCAGCAGCTCGTGGTCAGCAAGCAGGCGATCGACCAGACCGCCACCCGCGACCCGGTCACCGGCACCTTCACGCCGCACTACCTCGTCACCGAGGGAGGCAAGCACTTCTCGCACGCGCGCCGGCACGGCGGCTCGCTCTCGGTGCTGATGTTCCACATCGATACCTACACCGAGATCGCCGACAAGGTCGGCAAGGCGGTGGCCGACCAGCTGCTCGGGCGGATCGCCAAGCTCGTGATGGGGACGCTGCGGGCCGAGGACTCGATGGGTCGCACCTCGGAGGCGGGGTTCACCGTGGTGTTTCCCGGCACCTCCTCGCAGCAGGCGCTCGCCTTCGCGCGCCGCATGCACGAGCAGCTGCAGAAGGCGCAGGTCACCTACCGCGAGCAGGTGCTGAGGATCGGCGCCAGCATCGGCCTCGCCGCCCTGGACGTCGACACGGTCAGCACGGTCGAGGAGCTGATGAAGCTCGCGCAACAGCGCCTGAAGGACGCGGCGCAGAAGAAGGCGCAGCAGCGCATCGTCAACCAGGACGAGGTGAACCTGGTCAAGCTCAGGAGCCTGCCGAGCGACATCGAGCGCGCCGTGCAGGTCATCGAGAACGCGAACGCCGACCAGATAGGCGACTCGTCGAGCGAGATCCTGCGCCGCATACTGCCTTTCATCGTGGGCGTGTGCCGCAAGCTGAACGTCGAGGTCCCCCTCGACAAGATCACCCAGGCGCTACGCAACCAGCCGAAGTAGCTCCCGTGAGCCGCTACCGCGACTTCTACCGGCGCTCGATCGCGGACCGCGAGAGCTTCTGGGCGGAGGAGGCGAAGCGGATCGACTGGCACAAGCCCTTCTCGAAAGTGCTCGAGTACGCGCACCCGCCGTTCGCAAGATGGTTCATCGGCGGCGAGACCAACCTGTGCCACAACGCCGTGGACCGGCATCTCGCTGCGCGCTCCGGGCAGCCGGCGCTGGTCTACATCTCCACCGAGACGGGCGAGGAAAAGGCCTACACCTACGCGGAGCTCCACGCCGAGGTGCAGCGCGCGGCGGGGATGATGAAGGCGCTCGGTGTGGCGAAGGGCGACCGGGTGATCGTCTACATGCCGATGATCCCCGAGGCGATCTTCGCCATTCTCGGCTGCGCGCGCATCGGCGCGATCCACTCGGTAGTGTTCGGCGGCTTCGCCGCCGCGAGCCTGGCGGCGCGCATCGACGACGCCAAGCCGCGCCTCATCGTAACAGCCGACGGCGGCAGCCGCATGGGCAAGGTCGTCCTGTACAAGGTGCTGGTCGACGAGGCCCTGAAGCTGGCGAAATTCCCGCCGGCGAAGGTCCTGATCCACCGCCGCGGACTCGACCAGGCGATGGCAACGGTGCCCGGGCGCGACGTCGACTGGGCCGAACTGCGCGGCAGGCACCTCGACGCCAAGGTGCCGGTGACCTGGCTCGAGTCGAACGAACCCTCGTATATCCTGTACACCTCGGGGACGACGGGCCGGCCCAAGGGCGTGCAGCGCGACGTCGGCGGCTACGCGGTGGCGCTCGCCGCCTCGATGCAGCACATCTTCTGCGGCGCCGCGGGCGAGATCATGTTCACCACCTCGGACATCGGCTGGGTGGTAGGGCACTCGTACATCATCTATGCGCCGCTCATTGCCGGCATGACGACGGTCATGTACGAGGGGGTGCCGATCCGCCCTGACGCGGGCGTGTGGTGGAAGATCGTGCAGGACAAGAAAGTCAACGTGATGTTCTCGGCGCCGACGGCGATCCGCGTGCTGAAGAAGCACGCGACCGACTTCATCAGGAAATACGATTTGTCCTCGCTCCGGCACCTGTTTCTCGCGGGGGAGCCGCTCGACGAGCCGACGCACACCTGGATCACGCAGGCGCTCGGCAAGCCCGTGGTCGACCACTACTGGCAGACCGAGACCGGCTGGCCGCTGCTGTCGGCGCATCCCGGGGTCGAGAACACTCCGATCAAGATGGGCTCGCCCTCGTTCCCCTGCTACGGCTACGACGTGCGCTTGCTGCACGAGGGCACGGGCGAGCCGGTCGCCGACGGCGAGAAGGGCGTGGTCGCCGTCGAGCCGCCGCTGCCGCCGGGGTGCATGTCCACGGTGTGGGGCGACGACGAGCGCTTCGTGAAGACCTATTTCCGCACCTTCAAGGACCGGCTGACCTACTCGACCTTCGACTGGGGCCTACGCGATCAGGATGGGTATTACTTCATCCTCGGCCGCACCGACGACGTGATCAACGTCGCCGGGCACCGGCTGGGCACGCGCGAGATCGAGGAGGCGGTCAGCATGCACGCCAACATCGCCGAGTGCGCGGTGGTGGGCGTGGCCGACCCGCTCAAGGGCCAGATGCCGCTCGCCTTCGCGGTGGCGAAGGACGCTTCGCGGCTCGGCACCGAGGCGGGCCGCGCAGGGCTCGAAAAGGAAGTCATGGAGACCGTCGACCGGCAGCTGGGCGCCATCGCCCGGCCGCGTGCGGTACACTTCGTGTCCCTGCTGCCCAAGACCCGCTCGGGAAAGACTCTGCGGCGCGCCATCCAGGCGCTCGCGGAGAATCGCGATCCCGGCGACCTCACCACCATCGAGGACGCGGCGGCCCCGGAACAGATCCGAAACGCACTGAGGACGACGTGAACAACAAACCCTGCCTGACCCTGGAAGACTGCAAGAAGATCGGCGCCGCCGCGGAAGCCGAGGCGCGCAAGAACAAGTGGAACGTGACGATCGCCATTCTCGACGACGGCGGGCACATCCTGTGGCTCATCCGCATGGACGGGGCTACGCCGTTCAACGCGCAGGTCGCGATCGAGAAGGGCCGCAGCGCAGCCGTTTCCAGGCGCACCACCAAGAACTGGGAGGACCGAGTTGCCGCGGGGAGGAATGCGCTGCTCAACATGCCGGTCCTGCCCATCCAGGGCGGGGTGCCGATCATGGTCGGCAGCGAATGCGCGGGCGCCGTGGGAGTGTCGGGGGTGCAGTCGCACGAGGACGAGCAGATCTGCAACGCCGGCATCGCCGCGTTGGGCCTGAAGACCTGAAGTCGTTTATCAACGCAGTCAACCGAAAGGGGAAATTCCATGTCGTTGAAATCCGCATTGATCGCCGCCGCAGCCGGCGCGCTGCTCGTCTCCGGGGCTGGCTTCGCGCAGGTGCCGCCCGATCCGAACAATCCGAACGAAGCCGTTCCGGAAAAGCACACCTACATGCCTTACGGCGAGACCATCACGCTCGTACAGGCCAAGAAAGTGGCTGATGCCGCGTTGGCGGACGCGACCAAGCGCGATTGGCAAATGTGTATCGCTGTTGTCGGCCCGACCGGAGATCTCATCTTTTTCCAAAAGATGGATCAGTGCCAATTCGCCTCGATCTCGATCGCGCAGCATAAGGCCCGCACGGCCGCGCGCTATCGGCGTCCGACGGTGGTGTTCGAACGCTTGCTCGGCAAGGGTGCTTTCTTCAGCTACCTGCCTACCCTCGATGACGTGATAGCCTCGCGCGGCGGCAATCCCATCGTCGTGAACGGGAAGATCATCGGCGCCATCGGCGTGTCCGGCGGCACGGGCTCGCAGGACGATGTGATCTCGCAGGCCGGCGCCGCGGCGATGAAGTAGGAGGCCCGGGAAAATCGGCAAGAGGCCGCGCCAGCGCGGCCTTTTTCATTCATGAGCAAAGACCGGATGAAGTTCATCGCTGCGTTCGCACTTGCCGCGTGCGCGTCCTTCGCCGCCGGCTGGTTCGCGAAGGGCGGCACGCCCAGACCGTCCCAGCCGTCCTCGTACTGGGACGAGAAGAAATCGTTCTTCGACGCTTTCGGCTCCTACGCCTCCGTCGTCATGATCGGCGATTCGCTCACCGACGGGGCGGAGTGGAGGGAGGTGTTCCCGGGCGTCGCCGTCGTCAATCGCGGAGTCGATGGGGACACGACTGCCGGCGTCCTGCGGAGAATGGAGAGCATTACCTCTGCGCGCGCCAGGAAAGCCTTCATCATGATCGGCATCAACGATTTCAAGGAAGGCAGAAGCGTGGACGCCGCGCTCCAGGACTACCGCAGCATCGTATCCAGGTTGAGCGAGAGCGGCATGAAGGTGTACATCCAGTCAACGCTGGCGTGCAACGAGGCCAAGGCCGAGTGGATCTCGTGCGCGGCGATCCAGGGGAAGATCAGGGACCTCAACCGGCGCCTTGCCGGGCTCGCCTCGGCCCGGGTGACGTTCATCGACATCAACGCCGGGCTCTCCGGTCCCGGCGGGCTGAAGCCGGAGCTCACCTACGACGGCGTGCACCTGAACGGCGAGGGCTACCGGATCTGGAGAGACGCGATCTCGAAGTTCGTCCTCGCGGACTGACCGGCATCCCGAGTGAACGCCGGCATCAACCTCGTACGGTTCTTCCTGGCGTCAAACGTCGTCGAGTTTCATCTCTGGAATTCGCTCGCGCGGGGAGCCGGCCCGGTCGCGGTCATGGCTTTCTTCTATCTCAGCGGATACGTCATCACGCAGATCGTGCAGGAGGTGTATACGACCTCCAGGCAGGCCGGCGCTTTCCTGCTGAACCGGTTCCTGAGGATCTATCCGCAATACGTCGCCGCGGTGCTGCTCAGCCTGGCGGCGCTGTACGCCTATCCGGAGGTCGCCGACCATATCAACGATTACATGAGCTGGCCGGACGGCTGGGCGCAGTGGATACCGCAATTCGCGATCTTTGGCCTGTACGGCAGCGACGTGAGGTTGCTGCCGGCGACGTGGTCGCTGAGCACCGAGCTGTACTACTACCTGCTGCTGGGCCTGGTTACCGGGCACTCGAAAAACCTTACCATAGCGCTGCTTCTCATCAGCCTGCCGGTGGGGGTGCTGTGCGCGCTGCACGTGCTGCCGTTCGACTTCTACGGGCACCCGGTCGGAAACGGTTTCGTGTTCGCTTTCGGTTCGGCCACCTATTTCTACCGGAATGCTTTTCGCGTCAGCCGCTCGGTGTTCGCGATTGCCTGCGTCGCGTACCTGCTGCATACCTACGCCATTCCCCTGCTGGGCGACTACGACCTGAGCAACGGCGACATCGCGGGAAGCCTGGTGCCGTTCTCGCTGATCATCCTCTATCTGGTGCAGAACGATTTCAGGAACGAGCGTTTCGTGAAGTTCGCGAACCTCCTAGGAAAGCTTTCCTACCCCATGTTCCTGACGCACTGGGCCGTGTGCGTTTTCGTGAGCGGCCTTTTCTTCGGCGGCCGGGCGAGCTTCGACGCGGCAACTCTTGCGGACGGCGCCGTGTACTTCCTCACGATGTTCGTCGCCGTCCTGGTCTGCTCGCTGCTGTTCTACCAGTTCATCGACAAGCCCGTCGAGCGCATCAGGCGCCGGGTGCGGAGTCGGGGGGCTCCCGCCGGAGGGTAGGGCTACTGGCTGACCTTGCGTCCGATGTTGCGGTCGGATACGTATCCGTACTCGCGCTTCACTCCATTGGAATCGACCTCGAAGAGCAGGTTGCCGTGGGAGCCGTACATGAAGGTGGTCGTCAGGTTCTGCCGTTGCTCGCTGACGCGCGTTCCCAAGCCGTCGTAGACGTAATCGATCTCGTTGGAGGTGCCGCAATCGACGCATCGCAGTGTCTGCGCGTCGTCGTACGTAAACTGGTTTCGGCTGTTCGCGGTCACGTCGCCGTAGACGTCGTAGCTGAAATTCATGCTGCGGCTGCCGCTCACCGAGCTGAGCTTGTTGGTCGCATCGTACTGGTAGCTCAGATTCGTCGTGCCGAGATGCTGGGAGAGCAGATTGCCGTTGCCATCGTAGGTGAGCGTCCCGTTCGAAAAATCGGGCGTGGTGATTCCGGACAGCCTATCGAGCGGGTCGTAGCTCAGCGTGCGGAACAGTTGTCCGCGAATGATCTCATCGATGCTCGTGACATTGCCGCTGAAGTCGTAGAGATTCGTGAGGTTGAAATACTGGAAGCCGTTGGATTGAGCGTACGTCACGTTGCTCGGCCACTGCCTGTCGTTGATGGCGAAGGTGCCCACGACGCCGTTCACATAGGCGATCTGCCGAAGGAGCCCGTTCGGCTGAAAAGCCACGGAGCTGGCGAACGGCAGAACCTGGGTCGGTCGCCCGAGTCCGTCGGGGTTGTAGGCGATGGTGAGCCCCGTGCTGTAGGCCATCGAAGATAAGGCGTCGTTTCCATCGTAAGCATAGTTGACGGACAGGTTGGTTGTGCCGACCGCCAGCGCCTCGCTCGTCAGCGTCTTGTTCGGCGAGTACACGTAGTCGCGCCGCGCAAGACCGTTGTCTACGCTCCTTACGAGATCGTCGCGAAAGTAGGTCTTGGTGACGGACGGCGTCCCCGTCGGGTACTGGATCGACGTGAGCCGGTTGCGGCCGTCGTAGGCGTACGTCGTTATTCCCGACGTTCCGAGTTGCCTCGAGATCATGTTGCCGACTTCGTCGCGCCCGTAGAGCGTGGCGCCGATCTCCGGGTTCAACGCCTGGGTCAGAAAGAACCGCGTGTCGTAGACGTTCGACCGGGTCTGGCCTCCTTGGGCGATTGTCAGCGGCTGGCCGAGGCCGTTGCGGGTGAGGACGGTGTTGGCGGCCGGGTCGGGTGCGGCGATCTGCATCAGATCGAGGTGGTCGGGGGTACCGTATCCCCGGTAGTTCATCACGTACTGCAGCCCGCGCTCGTTGGTGTTCTTGACGGTGTTCTGGAGGAAAGTGGACGTGCGGGTTCCTCCGTTGACGGTGAATCCAAACAGGCCGGGCTGCGCGACGTGGCCGGTAAGAGCGATGCGTCCGAGCGGATCGTACGTATAGAGCGTGCCTGTCGGTTGGTTGAAATAGGACTCGAAGACCTTCCGGTTGACCGGGTCGTATTGGCACGACTGCACGATCGATCCCGAAGCGCTTCCGTCCAGCTGCAGGCTCTGCTTGCGCCCGTAGGCGTCGAAGCTGGTGAACTCGCGGAATGGACCGCGCTGCACGACGCGGGTGGTCTGTCCCCAGGTGATCGTCACCGGATTTCCGATCGGGTGGGTGATGGATGTGAGCCTGTTCAAGCCGTCGTAGGCGTAACCCGTCGTCGCGCCCTCGCCGTCTGTCTGGCTGGTGACGTTGCCGAAATCGTCGACGACTCTTGCGATATTCACCCCCTCGGGATGCACCTCGCTCTGTGGGATGCCGCGCTTGTACTGGCTGTAGCTGATCGTGTTGTTGCGCGCGTCCTTCTTGCTCGCTATGTCGCCTGTCGGCGTGTAGGTGAAAGTCGTCGCGACTCCGTACTTGTTCTCCGAGAGCAGATTGCCGTTTCCGTCGTACGTGCGGTTGATCGTCCCGATGGTGTCGGTGGTCTCGTCCTTGGGGAGGTGAAGGATCCACTTGCCGGTGAGCACGTTGTAGGACTTCGTCGTGTTTCGGACGTCCTGAGCTCCGTTCGTGGTCGTGCCCTGCTCGGCGATCGATCCTGCGTTGGCGAATGCGTCGTAGTTACCGTAAGCCGTCGAGTACGATTGCCCGTTTCGCACGATGATCTGGGACAGCGGCTTGGTCGCCCCGATGGCGCCGTCGGAAATCCAGGGCGTCCCCGGCCTCTGGTTGATCGTGTTCGAGATGATGTCCACATCCCAGAAGTGGCCCTCAAGCTGGTAGGCGGCGCCGGTCTGGAAATTGACCCCGACCGCTTCGTACAGCAGCAATCCGATCGCGTACACCGCGCCCGAGTTGATCGAGTTCGCGCCGACGTGGAAGTACATGCGCACGCTGTCGGGCGCGGTTATCACGGTGCGGTCCATCATCGAATCGTCGGTGAAGTGGTTGGTGCCGGTCGAGTCCAGAGTCGCCATCGTCGTCGCAGGGTTGTACGAGAACGTCCAGGTGCCCCCGACGCCGATCTTTTGCGTGACTACGGTAGTTCGCGGAAGGTTGACGTTGAACTCGACGAACCCGTACGAGTAGGAAAGTGTGCCGCCCGTAGGGTAGGTCAGCTGGTTCATCGAGAAGGCGCCGGCCGAAGGGCCGGGGGTAAGGTTGTAGGAGTATTTCCAGGTCTGGCCGTCCGGGCGCTTCACCTCCGTGAGGAACGGGAAATTCGGCTCCGAAGTGTCGTAGGTGTACGTCCAGGTGCGGGTGCCGTCCGAGACGGTCGACAGGACGCCTCCGGCGTAGCTGAAAGTGACCGTGCGGCCGTCGCCAGAATTTATCTGGCTGACCGAGGTGATAGCGCCGACGGTCGTATAGCTGAAGTTGAGCGTGTTGCCGTTGCGATCGATGATGCGCGTCGTGTAGTAGGAATTCTGCAGGCTTGTCGGACTCTCCCCGAGAGGAAGACCTGGGGTCGTCATCTCATAGGTGGTGCCGTCGGGACTGGAAACGGTCAAGCCCGTGCCGGAAGGCGAGCACACGGACTTGAATCGGTTCGTCGTGATGCGAAAACTTTGATCCAGAGAGGGATACAGAATTTGCCGCGAGCCGTCAGGCAGCTCCAGGACAGGAGCCGTCCTCGCCTTCGTGTTCGTATCACAGATATCTAGGATGGAACGACGGAGCACCCGCCCGAAGTGCATCGTCCAACCGACACCGAGGACCGTCGGCTCGGTAAGCAGTTCGTCCTGGGAGTTGTACGAGCGCTGCACCTTGATGTCGAGGCCGCCGTTGCCGGGGATGAAGAGATCGATGTAGTGCAACTGCAGCTTGCCGGTGAACGGGTCGATGTGCTCGTTCATCTGCTGATTGACGTAGTCGCGGTTGGGGGATAGACCGGGGTCCTGGTAGAAGCTCGGAATCGGTTCGAGAGCCTTGGCAGGGCACGAGCAAGCAAGTGCCGCGCAGGGTAGTGCGACCTTCCATACGAACTGAATGTATTTTGGGATCATGCTCATCCAGGAACACATAGGCACACGGCTACCTAGCGGAAGGTAATTCGTATGCAACCAGGTCATCTCTTGCCTCTCTGCCACGAACCTAACGTCTCAATGGCGTTCTGATTTACGCGTGCGCGGATGTATTGTTGGCTACGAGTGTCCCTCATGTTGAGCCCTCTTGCCTTGAGCGGAGATGTGCCTATCATTAGCTCCCATGTGCCGCGATTTGCGGATCTCTTTGCCCTGCTTACCAGATCCTTCCACTCTTCTCGCTCCTGCTCGGAGCTCGATTTGAAATCAAAGAGGCGGAACGAAGTATTTGGCTTGCCAGTCGTTCCCCCACGTAGAGTCTTCCGCAATACTTGTCTGAATAGGTCCGTGGGTATTTTGCTTACCGCAAAGAGCCTACTATCTTGACCTTCATCCCATGCAATCACTTGGAAATAATGTGGGTAGCCCTTGAGCAACAAAATCCCTCTGGTCGGCCCATCGTAGAATTCGAACGCTATTACCACAGGACGACGTCGGCTTGGCATGGTTCGAGCGGTCACCTTGGTCCTTCCCCAACCCCTATTGAATTTGTTTAAAAAGACTATTGAACTTGTCCGCAACTTCTTGCGTGACTGGTTTGGGTAGCTCAACCGTGTGATGCGCGGGATCGCCGCCTGTCTGCTTCACATTGAACACCTTCTCAACCTCGGAGCAAAGGGCGGCAGCGCAGGGCTCGCCTGATTTTGGGCGTCTCGTCGTGGTTGAAACGCCGTGAATACCGATAGATTCTTCCGCCTCCAACGATTTTCTTTCTAACCGCCCCGCCGATTCGGCACCTGCGCGTAGCCGATACAGTATTTTTTCCCCGGACTCCGAACTTTTCAAGAATCTCGCGGCTTCCGCCGCGTGTTCAGCGGCTCGCAGTGCTTTTAGCCCCTGGCCGACTCCGGGGATAGGACTGATAACCCCGACGACGCTGAGCCCCACATCGATGGCTGCGGCACCAACCGCTCCACCGGTATACACCGCTACTCCCAATTTAGCGACGTCGCCGACCAGAAATGCGATATCAATTGGGCTACTGCCATTCGGATCCTGATACCGGTATGGATTGTTGTTGCCGTACAGGTAGCGATTGAAACCATGAACGTTATTTTCCGCAACCGTCGCGGGGTCCATCGCCATGAACCGCCCGATTGCCGGGTCGTAGTACCGCGCTCCGAAGTACTGCAACCCCGTCGACTCGTCCTGCGCTTTGCCGTGGAACCACAGCCGGTTGCCGTTCGTCTGCGCCACTGCGCTGGCGGGATCATTCACCAGTCGCGCGCCGAAGGGCTGGTAGCTCTCTGTGTACGCGACCGCTCCGAAGCTGTCGGTCGTGGCGATGACGTTGCCTAGCAGATCGTGGTGGTAATACGTCGTGCCCTGCAGGTGAATCTGAGTCTGCACCGGCGCGGATAAGGTCGCCTGTCCGAAGTTGTCGGTCGCGCGCGCGGTGAGCGTGTAGATGCCGGGAGGCGCGTTCGCCCACGCAAATGTGTACGGCAGGGTCGTGACCGACGAGAGCGGCGCGCCGTTCATGAGGAAATCCACCCGCGCGACGGTTGCGCCGGCCGGCGCTGTGGCTACCGCGGTGATGGTTACCGTCGCCGGATATTCGAACACGGAAAGGTTCGCAGGCGCGGTGATGCTGACGATCGGCGGCCCGATCACTGTTAGGGACGCAGGAGCCGAAGTACTCGGCTTGTTCAATGTATCGCCGCTGTAGCGCGCGCTCACGCTGTGCGCGCCACCGGACGGAATGACGACGCTGACGCTCGTGGTGCCGGAGGTCGCCGTCACGCTATTCAGCGTCGTCGCCGCCAGTGTCGTCGCGCCATCGAGGAACGTGATCGTTCCGGTCGGTGGGGCAATGGCGGTCCCGGTCACGGTGGCGATCAGCGTGACCGGTTGGTTGGCCGGAAAAGTGGTGCTGCTTGCCGTAAGTACCGTCACCGTATCCAGCGGCTGCGGATTGACGGTCTGAGTCAAGGAGGTCGACGCGGGCGCGTGCGTGGCATCGCCTCCATAGGAAGCCATGATAGTGTGGCTTCCGACCGCCAGCGTGGAGACGGAGAGCCGCGCGACGTTCCCGGTCAGGGGCACGGTTCCGAGCGCCGTGGCGCCCTCCGAGAAACTCACGCTGCCCGTTGCCGTTGTGCCGCTGACGACAGCAGTGAACGTCACTGGCTGGCCCACCGTAACCGGGTTGGGCGCCGAAAACAGCACGATCGGCGCCTGCGTGTCGAACACCTTCAATACGAAGCCGTCGACCCCGCCACCACCAAGGAGCGGCTGAAACGCCCCAGCGACGGGAAAATTGAAGGACTGCGTCCGGCCCACAACATATATTCCGCCCATGCTATCGACATCGATCCCGAATCCTATGTCGGTGTCGTTTCCACCGATGAGGGTCGAGAACAGCAGTCCAGCGCCGTCTGGGGCGAACTTGGCGACGAAAACGTCCAAGCCCAAGCCGCTGACTCCGAGGTCTCCGATGGCAGGAAACGGCGCGGTCCCGAACCCGGTGACGTAGATGTTTCCGATGCTGTCCGGCTTGATGCCGAAGCCCACGCTACGCCCGCCCAGCGGCGTCGAGAACACCAAGGAGCCAGCAGCGTTCAGCTTCACCACCATAGCGGTCTGATCGCCGAATACGGCGTCGGGTAGCGGATTCACCGTTGGAAAATCCGGCGAGCTCGTCTGTCCCGTCAGGTAGGCGTTGCCCTGGCTGTCGACCGCAATGGAATTGAAGAGTTCGCCGGCGCTGCCGCCGAGGTAGCTTGCGTAGAGGACCCCCGTGCCCGCAGGATTGATCTTCGCGAAATACCCGGTGATGACATTGTTTGGCAATACCGACTGGACGGGATTCACCAGCGGCGCACCGGCCCAATTCGTGCGCCCCGCGATGTACGCGTTACCTTCGGCGTCCACGTCGATGCTGCCGATGACCGTTCCTGCCGATCCAGCCGTGATTGGATTGACCGTGTTATCTCCGAACAACGTGGCGTAGGCGATCGACTGACCGTCGGGCGTGAGCTTGAGGATGAAAGACAGGGATGAGTTGAGCGGATTGGTCGCCACCAGCGCTCCAGGAGTCACCGGGAATGCGTTACTGCCGGTGATCCCGGTAATGTATACGCTCCCGGCGCCGTCCACGGCCATGGCCGTCGATGCTTGTACCCCGCCGATGACCGTCGAGTAGGTGAGCGCGCTGCCGTCGGGAGCGAGCTTCAGCGCAAATACGCGAAAGAAGGTGTCCGTCGGGCCGATAAACTGCATTCCCGGGAAGCCGCTGCTGCTTGAGGTGTTCCCGACGACGTACGCCGAACCGTCCGGCGCGATTCGAACCCCCGATGCACCGTCGCCGGCGGGACCACCGGTGCCGAGAAAGGCCGAGTAGACAATCGCCGATCCCGAAGCATTCAGCTTGGTGATAAAGGGGACCGATGCACTCAGTCCGCCTAAGCCGAAATTCAACGTGTTGGGGAAGTCCGCCGAGGCCGTGCTTCCCGCGATATACGCTTCCCCAGAGGCGTTGACGACTATGCTCCCGGCCGCGTCGCTGAAGTGGCCGCCGAGATAACTCGAGTATTGCAGCACCGGGTCGATGACGAGCGGGTACGAGCGATCGTATCGCCCGATCTTGAAAGCGACGCGGTCGTCTCCAGTCACGACGTATCCGCCTTCTACTGGTACGCGCGCACCACCGACATCCTGATACATCACGGGCTTCCTCTGGACCACGGCGCCGCCGGGGAGGCTGATGCGCAGGTCGCCGTTGGCGTCGACCGCGATGCCCGTTGACCCGCGGAACACTTCGACGATGCGGCCCGGGTCGGAGCGTGGCGCGACCACCCAGTCGTATTCCAGCCGTCCCTCGTTTCCGTAGTACACGAGATCGATGCCGGGATACACGTCCAGGTAGCGCACGGATGAGTAATGAACGACGTTCGTGAGCCACTGCGACGGATCCTTGCCCATGAAATAGTGGCTTTTGCCCGGCAGCGGGTTTCCCCCGACCACATTCGCGTCGGGATTGGCTCCATGAAAGCTCACGCGCAATACTGCGGGCGGCTCGCGCGTGTCCTGGACCGGGATCTCGGCCTCGCCGGCCCGTCGCAGCGCTCTCTGCCTTCGTGCGGTACCTTGCTCGCCCCTCGGCTTCTGCAAGACCAGGACGGACTCGGATCCGGTGAGGAACAGCTGGTGGCCCACGCCCCGCGCGCCGAACTTCACTGCCGGGTCGAACTGACCGGCGTTCGCCTCGAAGTGCAAGGGCAGCTTCGCCAGGGTGGCCAGCCCGCTGCGACGTTTCGCTTCGGCAACCGTATTCGTCATCGCGGGTTCGGCCGAGGGAATTGCTTCGTTGGTCAGGACGACCGGTGTAGCCAAGGCGGAGCAGACCCAGGCGAAAGCACCCAGCAGCGGAATGGTGCGCGAGCCGGCGGTTGCGAGGAAGTTGCGGAGAGTCACGGGTCGAGCTCCGATTTCACGGAAGCGCCCTGATCGTGGGCACGAACGTGCGAGTCGTGCGCGTGCCGTCGTCGGTCGTCGCCGGCGGAGGCGGCTGCTGCACGGTGAAGCTCCACCGCTTGCCGGCCACCACGCCGCGGCCGTCCGCCGCCGCGACGCTGACCGAGTGAATGCCGTCGGCCAGGGGCGTGGTGGGGACGAAGATGACGTGATCTGTCCCGATGTCGGCTTGCGCGGTGACGTCGGCGCCATCCAGGGAGATGAGGATGCTCGCGCGCACGATGTTGAACCCGCTCAGCAGAACGCGGATGCGCGGATTGCGATCGACGAGGAAGACGTCGCGAGGCGTTTCGCCGTAGAAGTTCGGTGCGGGGTCGTCGACGGCGAAGGTCCACGTGGAGGTCAGCAGGCTGCCTCCCACGGCCGCCACGGACACCGCGACCCCGTGCGTACCGCTCGCCAGCGGCTGGGCGACCGGATAGAGGACGCCGGCCGCGCCGACGGTGGCCTGCGACGTGACGTCGACTCCGTCCACCAGGATCCTCACGCTTGCGAGGTCGATGGTCGCGCCCGGGGCCGTATACGCCGCGCCGATTTCCGGAGTGGATCCGCCGGGAAGTGTCACATCCTTGGGCGTCTGGCCGAAAATGACGATCGCGGAATTGACGACGATCGCCACGGGCGCGGAAGTGGTCGAGGTCCCGGCGTCGTTGGTCGCAACCGCGGTGATCGCGTAATTACCGGCGGAGACATTGCTCCAAAGGAAGCTGTACGGCGCGGTCGTCGCGGTGCCGATCAGGGTGCTTCCCTGGAAGAAGTCCACCTTGGTGATCATGCCTACGGTTTCGGTCACGGCAGCGGTAAGCGTGATCGTCGCCGGGGCTGCGAAGGTCGCGCTGTTCGCGGGCGCGGTCAGGCTCACGGCGGGGGCGGTGTCCACTGTCACGGTGACGGCAGCCGAGGTCGCTGCGGCTCCGAGGTTGTCGGTGGCGCGCGCGGTCAGGACGTGCACGCCCGCGGCGACGTTGGTCAACGCGACAGAGTAGGGCGCCACGGTAACGGTGCCCACGAGCGTCCCCGAGTCGAAGAAATCGACCTTGGCGACGGTTCCGTCGGAATCGGCGGCTGCAGCGGTCACGGTGATCGTCGCGGGTGTGGCGAAGACCGCGCCGCTCTGAGGAGCCTTGAGGCTGACGGTTGGGGGTGCATTGACGTTGACCGTCGCGCTCGCCCGTCCCCCGTTGGCCGAGGCGGTGACCAAGGCGCTGCCCGAAGCAAGCGCGCTCACGGGAATGGCGACGCTCGATTGTCCCGAAGCGAACGCGACACTTGCCGGCGCGCTGACCGCAGCGCCGCTTATCGCAATGCCGAGCGTTCCCGAGGCCGTCGGCGCCGGCGACAGCGTTGCAGTGAGGGTGCCGCTCGCGCCGACGTTGAGCCCCAGCGGGCTGGGCGCAAGCGCAGTCGGCTTGGGAAGCACGGCGTTGAACAAGGTCACCGTGATTTTCGTTCCCCTGGCTCCGGCGACCTGGAGGGCAAGCGAATTGGACGTGAGCACGGTCACGACCTTGTCCACCTGGGTCCGGCCGCCGGCGAAATCGGCAAGGCTCAGGATCTGCGCGTTGTTGAGCCGCACGGACAGGCTCGTGAGGCTGTTCGGAGCGCTCAGCTCGACCCGCAGGATGTAGGGATTGGCGAGCTGCGGCGCTACGTTGAAATTCTGCGAGACCGAGGTGAGATTCGTGTTCGGCAGGGTTACCGTGAACGGCCCTGCGACCACCGAGCCCGCGCTCTGCGCCAGCGCCGGAGGAGACGCGATCGAGAGGGCAAGCAGGAACGCGCCGAGCCAGCAGACGCGCTTGCGCGCAATCGACATTGAAAAACGCCTCCCTCGTTTTCTTTGCGCTTCGCGTTAGAGCGCGCGCGTGGCAAAGCTACAAGCGTTTCTCGCCGGCTGTCAAATTAGACCTTTCTGATATGTCAGCTAGCCTGACTTTCTCCGTAAGGGTATACCCCACTCGCGTTTCGCGAGCGCGGTCGAGACAGCGACGACGTGCTGCTCAGCTCGGAAGTTTCTCAAGACCCAGCAGCTTCAGTGCGTTGCCGAAGTAGATCTTGCGCTTGTCGGCCTCGGAGAGCTTCAGGTCCTCGACCGAGCGTATCCCCTCGCGGATGAACATCGGCCCGCCTTCCGGATCGAAGGGGCAGTCGCTCGCGAACACCACCTTGTCGGCGCCGAAGAAATCCAGCCCGCAGCGCAGCGCGGAGGCCGAGCCGCCGAGCACGGTGTCGGCGTAGAACATCCGGAAGTACTCGATCGGCTTCTTCTTCATCGCCTTCAGCAGCTCCTCGTAGTTCTCGTCGGCGCTGCGGCTGCCGAGCTGCGCCCACAGCGTCTCGGCGCGGCCGGAGAAGAAGGGGATCATCGCGCCGCAGTGGTGGGTGATGAGGCGCATCTTGGGCAGCTTCTCGAAGAAGGCCGAGAACACCATGCGCGACATGGCGACGCTGGTCTCGAAGGGCCAGCCGAGCACCTGCCAGATCTCGTACTTCGACTTCGGCTCGCCCTGGTAGTCGGCGCGGGTCGCTGGCCGCGCGGGGTGCATCCAGATCGCCACGCCGTGCTTGTTCACGGCGCGCTCGAACACCGGAAAGAACTCGGGGTCGTCCAGCGCCCGCCCGGCTACGCTGGTGCAGATCTGGACGCCGCGCGCGCCGAGCCTGCCGATGGCGCGGTCCATCTCCTCGAGCGCTGCGGGGACGTTGTTCATCGGCAGCGAAGCGATGAACGCCGGGAATTTCTTGGGCCACTTCGCCACCATCGCCGCCATGCCGTCGTTGGCGATGCGCGCGAGCTCCGGCGAGAGCTCGGGTCCCCCGACCAGCTCGGGGGAGGGCAGCGACAGCGTCAGCACCTGCTGCACGTCGGGGAACTTCTCGTCGAGCATCTTCACCCGCGCCTCGATGTCCCAGAGCATGCGCAGGTTCGTCATCCGCTTGAGGATGCCCTGGTCCTTGAGGTGGATCTTCATCATGTCGAGGTACGCGGTCGGCATGACGTGGTTGTAGATGTCGATTTTCATGGGCCTCGATTTTCGTGCCTTGTTCGGCCAATGTCACGCCTTGAGCGTCCCCTTCTGCTTCGCCGTGTGCGTGGCGATGACGTCCATCAGCGTAGGCGAGAGGCAGTCGTAGGGCTCCAGGCCCAGCTCCTTCAGGCGCTTGCGGATGCCCGGCATCTCGTCGGGACGCGCGCCGCCGCTTTCGATGACCGAGGAGCAGAACGCGGCGAATTCAGGCGCCGACCAGCCGCTCTCTTTGGAGAGCTCGACGTGCACGAAGTCCAGGCCGTGGAACGCGTGCGCCTTGTTCTCGATGCGGCCGAACATGTGAACGCCGCAGCCGGTGCAGGCGTGGCGCTGGATGGTCGCGGTCGGGTCGACGATCCTCAGCTTGTCGCCGTTCGCCGTGACCTTGACCTTGTCGCGCCCGACGACCGCCACCACCGAGAAGACCGCGCCCTTGGGCTTCCAGCACTTGGTGCAGCCGCAGGCGTGGTTGTGAGCGACGTTGGCGTCGAGCTTTACGGTGACGCGCTGCGAGGAGCACAGGCAGGTGAGAGTGCCGCCGGCGAAATTCGCCGAGCCTTTCTTGACGCCTTGATCGACTGAAGGGTGAATGGACACAGCCATGAGGTTTCCTTTCGGTTATAACGCGATTCGAGGGAATTCCCTGCTTCAGTAAGTCACTACCGAGCGGATCGACTCGCCCTTGTGCATGAGGTCGAACGTTTGAGCTAAGCGGCGGCCTGCTTGCGGGACGTCCGCTTGAGCGAAGGGTTAGCCACCGCTTTCACGGGTGCGCGGAGGATTTCTTCCTCGACACACTTGATGCCAATTGGAGAGATGATCACCGTATCGCTTTCGCGGTCGTACTCGACAAGGTTTTCCGTATCAAGTTCACCGAGAACGCTCTTGCGATACATTGCGAAATTGCTGTACTTCGACCAAGCGTAGAGATCTTCCGCCAGTACGGCGCTATCCACTGAGGAGTACAACAGAAGAAGGGTTTTTTTCTTGAAATCTAGGTCGCTACGAAGGACACGCTTCTTTCCGCCGACTTCCCATATATCTGGAATATCGCGCGAAGACAGAGATGACACCAAGGCATCTGCTTCCTCAAGTGACATGGTGTGGAAGATTCGAATGAGTTCGCAGACTATCCAGTCGGCTACTCTTGCAATCGTTGCACCATCAATCGCATTTGCGTCTACATCACCGCCGGCATGGCCTATGCCTCGCTTGTTTCTAAGCGTGTACAGATAATTGAGACCACGAGGAATTACGATTCGCAGGGATTCATTGCCGACAGTCTTTGGCACTTGCGCGAAGCTCTCGCACTCACCAGCGAGATTCGGTATTTGCTGGCCGAAAGGCGTGACTGCTTTCTTTAATTCATGTTGCAAGAGGCGCACTACAGTCTCGCACAACTTTCCGGCGCTTACTCCTGCTGCATCGTGTTTCCCCTCTGCCTGACGCCCCTTCAGTTCGAGATAAGCCTTTATGATTCGGTTGCGGTAGTCACTCGGTACCTTCGCCAAGGCGTCTTGGAGGGGTGAACTAGGCTTGGGTGTACTCATACTGCCCGTCCTTGTTCTTCTCCCGCTTTAGCTTTCCATCACGAAGGAGGCGAAGTAGGCTAGGCGAGCATTCGTTTGCCTTGTAGTGGTGCCCCTTTGAGGCACTGCAGTGAGCGACGATGGCGCTGATAGTTCTGGGTGTCTTAAAGAACCCGTCGCCAAGAAGCTGGGTAATCATTGCGAATGCGCCTGGAGACGCTGAGCCGCGGGGGGTCTTCCGCGCGGGTTTTGCAGAGTGCCCCGCCTTCGGTTCTTTGGCTGCGGGTTCCGCCTTGGCGGATGCCTTCCGTCGCTTGGTACGCTTTGGTGTAGCCGGGGTCACATCATTTCCCTCCCCCGGAGGTACCCCAAGGTGACCCAGTAGAACGTCTACTACGCGAAGCTGCACTGACTCACTCTTGAATGAGTTGACTACCTCCGCGATCGCCTTAAGACGTTTCTGCATTTCGTCAAGATCGGTCACACGTGATCCTCCTCTAGATTGCGGTGGCTAACGTTCCCACTAACCGGCGCGCGCCACTTTTGCACACGGCCGTGTTGAGCGGGTAGTTAGACCGCCACTAAACAGCAAGTGCTTTAACACCGTTGGCAGACTTGTTGTACATGTACTCGGCTAGATCTTTGGTTTCCGTCGCTTTCGAAACATGATCGGCATAGAGCCGTTCCCAGCTGTAGAAGATAAATTGATCCCGTGCCTTCTCAGGCAGGAGCGCGTGAACAAATTGCGTGGGATCTTGAAATTGGACCTTGTGTTGTCGTTGGTGAAACTGCCCTTCGCACACGAGATTAACTAGACGCCACCTTACGTCTAGCTTGTTCGCCATGTAGATCGCGAATACCAGATTGCGGTACAACTGCGAATAAAGGGGCTCCGAGGATGACGGTGCGAACAGCGCATCACGTGGCAGTACAGCGGGCGCGTATCGTCTTAAGATGCCCTCACGCGACTTCGGTTTCTCGTTGATGACATCATGGGTTGCGCTGGCCGAAGCGATAGTGTTGCCTGAAGTGAATTTGGCCTCCACGAGGACGAGCAACTGCCCAGGCACATATAGCATGATGTCCGGCTCGGTTAGGAACTTCGCAATGCCTTTTTCGAAGGTGCTGCGGGCGGACTCAAGAGCAGGAAACAATGAAGGGGCGGTCGAATCATGAAGACGGACTTTGAGGCCCCACAAGTACAGTTCAGTCTCGTTCGTCAAGGATAACTGTGTGAGCGTCGGTAACAGCGTTGGAAGCAACCCGCTGCTCGCTAGCCGGGAGAACACATTCCAGGTCAGAGCATCTTCACTGGTTTCGTGGCAGATCCGATGTGTTTCGGCTTTAGCTGCGTTACCCAGAATGTACTCTCGGAAATAGCCGCGTTCGAATAAGATATTTCGCAAGGCCGCATTGCGCTTCGAGACTTCATCCGGACCGTTGTAATAGACGAAAGTCCGAGTTCCCGCGTGGATCCTAATGCGGTGCACAGGACAGTAAGGCATCTCACCCCACTGGCTCTCTGCTTTCCCAAGACGCGCGGCGCAACCGGACACAGGGCAGCTACCTGCCTCGCCCATCGGCGAGGCGAGATTGCGCATGTCAAAGTATGCGTCGGTTGTCATCTGTCATCCTTCCGCACTTGGCGATGTAAGTCTAACCACCTGCGCTTGTGCTGCTGTCGGACGCGCCTGCACAGCTGTGCGGCTACATCAGATCCAAGCGCGGGTTAGACAGCAGACTCATTCGACTTGCGCCGTATGGAGCTTGGATGGACCTTCTCGCGCAAGCTTTCCTTCGCGTATTAGCAGACCTAGCACGCTATAGGACAGGTAATCCTTCGACCCGCCACCATAGTCGCTACGTAGGGCGAGAGCACTAGCAGCATCCGAGTTTGTGATTCCTTTCGAGTTTGCCTTGGCGAGTTCAAGTATCGCGTCCTTAATGAGCGCAAGCCCTAGCTGGGCTTTCTCGACCACTCCCGCCGGTACGATCAGAGTCTTTCGTGGCTTGTTGACGTTGCCGGATGGTATGACGGTATTGGTGAGGAACCCTCCGGTAGCTTCGGTCCCGAATGCTGAAATAAGCTCGGCTTCGATTTTCATTGCCTGAAGCTCCGACAGTCCGTCAGCAAGTTGGGTAACAAGCACCTCGTAGCCCGCCTTGGCAATGTCGCGGATGCGATGGCCTTTGCGCGATTCATCAGGCTTAATTAAGTGGTCATAGGCTCTCGTGCCGGTTCCCTTCCCAATATAGAAAGGCTTGGCCGGTGAACTGCGAGGGTCCTTCAGGGCGTAGACGTAATAGGAGGTTTCGGCCATCGATTACCCGATCTTGTGGAATTCATTTTCTGCGGTCTAACGTTGTGCTGTGCGGCGGGCCCGTACGATAGCTGCAAATAGTACGGCGCTTCCAGCCCGTCCGCACCAGCTACAGGTTAGGGGTGAGCTCATTGTTGCCGGGGCCGAAGCAGCGAGCGAGCCGCTGCGCGCGCCTGCAAGTAGCGCTTGAAGTCGCCGTTCTGAAAACTGGGGAGCAACTTCCAAGCGATGGCGCCATCAAGCGGAGGACGAGGCCAAAGGTTTTGGATGATTAGCACAATGTTGGCGAATGTAAAAACAACCACGGCCGGAGCCAGGAGGTCGATGATTGGCTGCGGCAGGTAAAGCAGAAGGAAGTAACCCACCAAGAAGACAATTAGCAGCAGACCTTGCGCCAGTACGCCACCCCACGCCACTAGGGAATGCTCAAACAGGGAATCGGGCGTTTGAAACCAGCATTTGCCGTGAAGTATGTTGAAGTCGAAGCCGAGGACATCAAGACCGCAATAGCGGGCAAGTAACGCGTGGCCAGTCTCGTGAGCGAGGGTAAGGAGAAGGAAACTAACAAATGCAACTAGCCCGGACACAAGAGAGTGGGTGAAACCCCAGCATATCGGGAAGAGCAGTAGTAGCGACCAATGTACACGGACGCGAATACCACCGACCGTCCCAGAGATGATCTGTGGCCACACTTAAGCTCACCCCTAACGTATAGTGAACTTCCTAAAAGTCGCTATCCTGCACCCTAAATATCGGGGGTTCATCATTTTTTGCAAAAATCAACGCGTTACAAACGTGTATACGTATGCCGTACGATTCCGCGCTCAATTCCGAGCCTATTATCACAGGATGGGCGTCCGGGGGTCCAAGAGTTGATTGCGAATCAAGGGGATCTTGGAGACGAGGTATATCATCGCAAGTCGACTATGGCCGACTTCCGCATCGAGCACGATACCTTCGGCGACATCCGCGTTCCCGCTGACAGGCTATGGGGCGCGCAGACGCAGCGCTCGCTCGAAAATTTCCGTATTTCGAGCGAGCGCATGCCCGCCGAGCTGATCCGGGCCTTGGCCCTGGTGAAGCGCTCCTGCGCGCGCGTGAACCTCGATCTCAAGGCGCTGCCCGCGGACAAGGCGAACGCGATCGCCACGGCCGCCGACGAGGTGCTCGCCGGCAGGCACGAAGGCGAGTTTCCGCTGGTGGTGTGGCAGACCGGCTCAGGCACCCAGACCAACATGAACATGAACGAGGTGCTCGCGAACCGCGCCAGCGAGCTGCTCGGCGGCGAGCGCGGCGACAAGCGCCTGGTCCACCCCAACGACGAGGTCAACCGCGGGCAATCGTCGAACGACGTCTTTCCCACGGCGATGAGCGTGGCGGCGGTGCAGGCGCTGCACGGCAGGCTGATTCCCGAGCTCAAGCGCCTGCGCGACACGCTCGCAGCGAAGTCCGCGGCCTTCGACCAGGTCGTGAAGATCGGTCGCACCCACCTGCAGGACGCGACGCCGCTCACCCTCGGCCAGGAGATCTCCGGCTGGGTGTCGCAGCTCGACCACGGCATCGCGCACGTGACTGCCTCGCTCACACACCTGTGCGAGCTCGCGCTCGGCGGCACGGCGGTCGGCACCGGCCTGAACGCGCACCCGGAATTCGGGACAAAGGTGGCGAAGGAGCTGGCGAAGTCGACCGGGCTGCCTTTCGTCTCGGCGCGGAACAAGTTCGAGGCGCTCGCGGCGAACGATGCGCTCGTCCACGCGCACGGCGCGCTGAAGACGCTCGCCGCCTCGCTCACCAAGATCGCGAACGACGTCCGCTGGCTCTCGAGCGGCCCGCGCTCGGGCCTGGGCGAGATCACGATCCCGGAGAACGAGCCCGGCAGCTCGATCATGCCGGGCAAGGTCAACCCGACGCAATCGGAAGCGATGACCATGCTGTGTGCCCAGGTGCTGGGCAACGACGTCGCGATCAACGTCGGCGGCGCCTCGGGGAATTTCGAGTTGAACGTATTCAAGCCGGTCATCATCCACAACTTCCTGCAGAGCGCTCGCTTGCTCGCGGACGGCGCGGCGAGCTTCAACGACCATTGCGCCAAGGGCATCGAGCCCAACCCCAAGCGCATCGGCGAGCTGCTCGAGCAATCGCTCATGCTGGTGACCGCGCTCAACCCGCACATCGGTTACGATAAGGCGGCGCAGATTGCGAAGAAGGCGCACAAGGAGGGGACGACGCTCAAGCAGGCGGCGCTCGCGCTCGGCTACGTGACGGCCGAGCAGTTCGATCAATGGGTCCGCCCCGGGGCCATGGTCGGCAGGACCGGATAGAATCCGCTCGAGAGGAGAACCCAGCATGCGTACGTTTTTCATTGCGGTCATCGGCACAGCGTTCCTCGTTTGTGCGCCGCTCGCGCGCGCCCAGGACGCGGCCCCCAACCACCCGGCGCTGACGGACAAGTTCTACTTCAGCGCGGGCGCATTCGTGCCCAAGACCAGCACCTCGGCCCAGCTCGACTCGACCAGCCTCGGGGCGGGGGCCAGCATCGACTTCGAGCGGGCGCTCGGGATGACCACTCAGAAAGTCGTGCCGGATGTGGGGTTCCGGTGGCGGTTCGGCGACCGCTGGCGGCTCGAGGCCGAGTACTTCCAGCTCAACCGAAGCGGGGACAAGGTAATTTCGCAGGACATCACCTGGAACGGGCAGACGTTCACCGCCGGTACCGAGGTGCTGTCCAAGTTCAACTTCTCCGACGTCCGCACTTCGGTGGGTTACTCCTTCTTCAAAACCAAGGATAAGGAGATCGGCGTGAGCTTCGGCTTCCACGTCGCTACGTACGACGTCGGGCTGCAAGCGGGCAGCTCGGGCGACCAGGCCAAGAAGGTTCTCGCGCCGCTGCCGGTACTCAGCGCCTACGGCCAATTTGCGCTCACCGACGAGTGGGCGGTGGGCGGGCGGCTCGACCGATTCACGATGTCGTACGACAAGTACGACGGCAACGTCACCAGCATCGGCCTCGACGTCAGCTACCAGCCGTTCCGGCATGTCGGATTCGGCCTGGCCTACCGCAGCCTGTTCATCGTCCTCAAGGCGACCGGCCCGGACTTCAGCGCGGCGTTCACCCAGACCTTCCAGGGGCCGCTGCTGTACATGAACGCGAGCTTCTAGCTTCGTGCTCTACATCCTGTACAACGAGGACCGACCCGACGGGCTGGCGGTCCGCGAGGCGACGCGCGAGGCGCACCTCGCTTACCTCGAGCGGCACAAGGACAAGCTGGTCCTCGGCGGCGGCCTGCTGTCGGAGGACGGCAAGACGCGCCTGGGCAGCGTGTTCATCCTCAACGTGCCCGACCGCAAGTCGGCCGAGGCGTTCTCGGCCGAGGAGCCTTTCCGCAAAGCCGGGCTGTTCAAGACGACCAAGATCAGCCGCATGCGCCGCGGGCAGTGGCATCCCGAGGCCGCGCCCAAGACGGCCGAAGGACACTGAGTTTTTTCCGGAGGGAAGATTCATGATCGCAGTGCTTCGAATTACGATCGGCGTCCTCGCGCTCGCAGCGGCACCGGGCGCGCTTGCTCAGGGCGCCAAGAGCTACCCGGACAAGCCGGTGAAGGTGGTGGTGGGCTACTCGCCGGGCGGGCTGCCCGACACCATCGCGCGGCTCATCGGGCAGAAGCTCTCCGAGCGCTGGGGCCAGCAGTTCGTGGTGGAGAACAAGCCGGGAGCGAACGGCATACTGGGCGCGGAGTTCGTCGCCAAGGCGGCGCCGGACGGGTACACGCTGCTCATGACCGACAACTCGACCCACGCGATCATCCCGTTCCTGTTCACCAAGCTTCCCTACGACGCCGACCGCGACCTGATTCCCGTTTCCCTCACCGCGCGCGCGCCGCTGTTTCTCGCGGTGCACCCTTCCGTGAAGGCAAGCTCCTTCAAGGAGCTGATCGCGGAGATCAAGGCCGCGCCCGGCAAGTTCAGCTACGGCTCCTCGGGGATCGGCAGCACGCACCACCTGTGCATGGCCTACCTCGCGGCGTCGCTGAATCTCGAGATGGTCCACGTCCCGTACAAGGGCACGGGCCAGAGCGTCCCGGCGGTGGTGGCGGGGCAGGTCCCCATGGTGCTTTCCGGGTACCCGACGCTTGCCGCGCACGCGAAGGACGGCAGGGTCAAGCTGCTCGCGATCAACTCGCTCAAGCGCTCGGAGCTCGCGCCGGACGTTCCGGCGATAGCGGAGACCATTCCCGGGTTCGATTTCGCGCCGACATTCGGCCTGTTCGCGCCCGCAGGAACGCCGCGCGACATCATGGTCAAGGTCGGCGCCGACGTGGCGCAGGTGGTGAAGTTGCCCGACATCGTCGAGCGCATGAAGAGCCTGGGCATCGAGCCCATCGGCGCGACGGGGGAGGAGTGGGCGAAGCTCCTCAAGGCCGACGCCGAGCGCTATTCGAAGGCGGTGAAGATCTCGGGCGCGAAGGTGGAGTGAGGGCAGGCATGTCCGCGGTCGTCAGCCCGGATCTGGCGCACTTCTCGAGGGAAATAGCTTCCCTCGGCATGAAGCCGCTGTGGGAGCGGAGCGCGCGCCTTGCGCCCGGAACCGCCGCCGAGCCGGCGATCTGGCGCTGGAGCGACACGCAGCCGCTGCTGATGCGCGCCTGCGAGCTCATCACCGCGAAGCAGGCCGAGCGCCGCGTGCTGATGCTGGAGAATCCCGCGCTCGCGGGAACGACCTTCTCCACCGACACTCTCTTCACCGGGCTGCAGGCGATCCTTCCGGGAGAGATCGCGCGCACGCACCGTCACACGCCCAACGCCCTGCGGCTCGTCGTCGAGGGCGAGGGCGCCTATACCGCGGTGGGCGGCGAGCGCATCGCGATGCGCCCCGGCGATTTCATCGTGACCCCGGGCTGGAGCTGGCACGACCACGGCAACGAAGGCTCGGCGCCGGTGGTGTGGCTCGACGGCCTCGACACCGCGTTCGCGAACCTTTTCGGAGCGCATTTTCGCGAGGACTACCCGGAGGAGAAGCAGGCGAGCCATGACGCGGCCGACAGCCTGCTTTCCTACCCCTATGAGCAGGCGCGCTCGGCGCTGGAGCGCCTGTCGCGGAGCGGCAACCCGCATCCGTCGCACGGCTGGAAGCTCCGCTATGCGCACCCCGTGACCGGCCGCGATCCGTTCCCGACGATGGCGGTCTTCATGCAATGGCTGCCGAAAGGGTTCGCGGGGCGCGAGTACCGCAGCACCGACGGCGCGGTGTACTGCGTGGTCGAGGGGCGGGGCAGCGCCGAGGTCGGCGCGGCGCGCTTCGAGCTCGCGCCGCACGACGTGTTCGCCGTGCCTTCCTGGGAGATCCACCGGTTTCACGCAGCGACCGACTGCGTGCTCTTCAGCTATTCGGACCGCGCGGCGCAGGAAGCGCTCGGGTTCTGGCGCGAGGCCTGAGCCTCACATCTTCCATTCGACGTAAGTGTAGATGTAGTTCGAGCCGCCGTTGACGTTGTCGAAGAGCTGCGCCATGCCGAAGATCCCCGAGCGATGGCTGACGCCCAGGCCGAAGTAGGTCTCGTGCAGTTTCTTCGATCCGAACAGGTCGCCGACGCTCACGTCGACGGTCGGGTCGAGGTACTGGAGCAGCTTGGAGGTGTTGCGGCCGCGCTCGGCCTGGGACTGCGCCTCGGCGAGGGGCACGGCCTGGGCGTACGACACACCAGCGCCGAAGCCGACGCGGGTGCGCACCGACTTGCTCCAGGGAAATCCCCAGTAGAACACTTTCATGTAGGCGTCGACCTGCCAGATGTCGGGCTGCAGGTTGCGCTCGTCGTGCCGCAGCAGCCCGACATAGCCGACGATGCTCCAGTTGAGGCTCTCGACGAAGGGAACCCCGACTTCGACCGACGCGATCGCCGTCTTCGGATCGGTGGCGAGCGTGCCGCACCGCAGCTCCATGATCGGAAGGAGATTGCAGGTCGAGTTGCGGCCGTAGAGGATCTTCAGGTAGAGCGGCATGCCCTCTTTCCACTGGCGCGGCGGGCTGGGCTCGAACTCGTACGCGATTCCGGCGAGGCCCGCGAGCTGCACGCTCTTCAGGTCGACGATCGGGCTGTCGCGCACCGTGCCCGGCCACCAGGTCGCCGAGACGCCGCCGAACAGATGCCAGTGCCGCGTAAGGTCGTAGCGCGCGTTGACGCCCACGGTGGCGTTCACGCCGCCGAGCGCGGTGTAGGCGGGGCGCTCGGGCGTGGCTTCCGAGGGCGTCACGCCGTAGTAGTAGTTGTTGAGCCGTGAGTTGCGCGCCGAGAGCGTCGCGTAGGGCATGAACTTCAGCCCGCCGCGGCTGCCGTCGCCGCTGATCCCCAGTTTCGCCTCGCTGCCGCCCGAGGTGTGCGAGGTGTCGCGCAGGTACTCGATGAAGAGCCTGCCCCAGCCGGAGCGCTGCTCGTAGCTGAAGCCCGCCTCGGTCTCTGTCGTCCGGATCGCCATGCCGGAGAGGCTGGAGGGCACGTTCTCGACCGGAGAGCTCTCCAGACGGCGGGACACGAATACGTCGAGGCGGTGGGTCGGGTCGACGTCGAACTTGAGCCCGAAGCGGTTCGAGTGGAGGTAGAAGCGCTCGCCCTCGTACAGGTAGATCGGCAGCACGTCGATCCTCGTGCCGTCGCTGCGGTAGAGCGACCGCTCGACGCGCACCCCCGCGCCCAACCCGGCGCTGTCCCTGTGCACGATGTCGGCGAGGAAGTCGCTCGTCGCAAAGGCGGGGGGTGAGGCCGCGGCCGAGAGAATCAGTAAGACGCCGGAGGTGCGCTGCGTTGAGATGATCTTCTCTTGTGCCGCGAGTGAGCGCGAAAAGCCGCGGTATTCTAATATGAAAGCCATGCGGAAATTCGGATTTGCCGTTGCACTGTGCCTGGCTTGCTCGGCGGTTCTTGCCCAGAGCTATCCCGCCCGTCCTGTCCGCATCGTGGTCCCCTCCGCGGCTGCGCTCGGAGGTGGACAAGGTGGCGCGGTCGCCCGAGGTGCGCTCGCGTCTGGAGATGGGCAGCGGCAGGAGCCTGCGCATGGCCCCGGCCGAGACCGAGGTGTTCGTGAAGGCCGAGGTCGCGAAATGGGTGGCCCTGCTACGCAAGGCCGGAATCGAGCCGGAATGAGGAGTCCCGCGTGAACGACCTGCAGCGCTATCTGGTGGAAGAGGCCGTCGAGGACTACGAGGAGGGGCGGCTCACGCGGCGCGAGGCCTTGAGAGCGATCGCCGGCGTCGCGGGCGCCGCGCTCGCCGCGCAGGCGCTCGACGTTCGCGCGCAGGCCAAAGCCCCGGCGCCCAAGGCGCCGCCGAGCACTGCGCCGCAGGTCTCGCCCGGCGATCCGGACATCGTCGCCGGCGTCGCGGAATTCCCGGGCGAAGGGGCGCGTCTCGACGGCTATTTCGCGCGCCCGGCGCGCACCGGGATCTATCCGGTCGTGCTCGTCTGCCATGAGAACCGCGGTCTCACGCGCCACATCGAGGACGTGACGCGGCGCGTCGCGAAGGCGGGCTACGTCGGGCTGGCGGTGGACCTGCTGTCTCGCGAGGGCGGAACCGACAAGCACGACTTCGACGCGATTCCCGGAATCCTCGGCAAGGCGCCGCCCGCGCGCCACGTGCAGGATTTCAGGAGCGGGCTCGCTTTCGCGCGCTCCCAGATGGCGGCGCGCATCGATCGCGCCGGCATGGTGGGGTTCTGCTTCGGCGGCGCCGTGACCTGGCGGGTTGCCGCGGCCCTGCCCGAGCTGCGCGCGGCCGTGCCGTTCTACGGCGTCCCTGTTCCCGAAGCCGACGTCCAGGGAATCGGCGCGGCGGTGCTCGCGATCTACGCGGGCCGCGACGACCGCATCAACCAGAACATCCCCGCGATCGAGTCCGCGATGGCGAAGCACGGCAAGACCTTCCGCAAGATCGTGTACCCGAACGTGGAGCACGCCTTCCACAACGACTCGGGCGCGCGCTACAACGCCGAGGCGGCAAAGGCCGCCTGGGCGGAGACGCTCGCGTGGTTCGGCAAGTACCTGGCGTGACGTGTATAGTTTTTCCGGTCTGAGGAGGGAGAGCATGTCTGACCAGTGCGAAAGCTTCGCCTGCGCGCACCTTGCGTGCCGCACGGCTACGAACAACGCGGTCAACCTCGGCCGGCGCGAATTCCTGAAGGAGACGGCTGCGACCGCCGGGTTCGCCGGGCTGATCCTGTCGGGCTGCGAGACGGCTCCGGTGCAGGAGAGCGTGAGTCCCGCCGAGCTCCTCATCACCAACGCCAGGATCGCGACGCTGAACCCGCGCGCGCCGACGGCGAGCGCGATCGCGATCCGCGGCGGTGTGGTCGCCGCGGTCGGGACGGCCGCGGACGTCGAGAAGCTGCGTGGCCCGAACACCCAGGTGATCGACGCCGCCGGACGCACCATCGTCCCGGGGCTCAACGACGGGCATACGCACTTCATCCGCGGCGGGCTCACCTACACCAACGAGGTGCGCTGGGACGGCGTGCCGTCGCTCGCGGAAGGGCTGCGCCGCGTGCGCGAGCAGGCGCAGCGCACGCCGCCGCCGCACTGGGTGCAGGTGATCGGCGGCTGGACCTGGGCACAGTTCGCGGAGCAGCGTTTCCCGACGCTCGACGAGATCAACGCCGCCACCGGCGACACGCCCTGCATGATCATGCATCTCTACGATCGCGCCTGGCTGAACCGCGCGGCGATACGCGCGCTCGGCTGGAACAAGGACACGCCCAACATGTTTGGCGGCGCTATCGATCGCGACGCCTCGGGCAACCCTACCGGTCTGGTGATGTCCACGACCAGTCTCGCGAGCCTGGTGTCGGTGTGGCTGCGCATTCCGCGCCTGTCGCCCGAGGACCAGATCCTGTCGACGCGCCACTTCATGCGCGAGCACAACCGGCTCGGCGTGACCAGCGTGATCGACGCGGGAGGGGGAGGCCAGAACTACCCGGACAACTACGCCGCCATCGCCAAGCTCGCCGCCGACGGGGAAATGACCCTGCGCATCGGCTACACGCTGTTCGCGCAGGCGCCGGGCAAGGAGCTCGACAACTACACGGCGTGGTCGAAGCTGGTGAAGTACGGCCAGGGCAACGACTGGTACCGCATGATCGGCACCGGCGAGTACATCCTCTACGCTGCGGGCGACGTCGCCAACTTCGCCAAGGACTATCCTGTGCCGCCGGCGGGAGCGATGGAAAAGAATTTCTCGGCGGTGGTGAAGTTCAGCGTCGCCCAGGGCTGGCCCTTCCGCCAGCACACCAGCTTCGACGCGAGCGCCAGCCGCGTGCTCGACGTGCTCGAAGAGGTCAACCGCGAGGCGCCGCTGAAGGGCCTGCGCTGGGGCCTGGACCACTGCGAGACCCTCCAGCCAAAGACGCTGGAGCGGCTCGCGGCGCTCGGCGGTTCGATCGACATCCAGAACCGCATGTCGCTCGACGGCGAGGCCTTCCTCAAGAAGTACGGAGCGCAGGCCGCGGCCGACGCGCCGCCGATCGCGCGCATCCGCGAGATGGGCATCCCGCTCGCCTGCGGCACCGACGCCAACCGCGCGACCAGCTACAACCCGTGGATCGGCTTGCACTGGCTCATCACCGGCAGGACGCTCGGCGGGACGAAGCTCCAGGGCGACAGGAACCTGCTCGATCGCACCGAGGCGCTGCGCCTGTATACGTCGGGGGGTGCCTGGGTATCGGGCGAGGAGGGGAAAAAGGGCACGCTCGAGAGCGGGAAATTCGCCGACCTCGTCGTCTTGTCGGCAGATTACTTCAACATCTCCGTCGAGCAGATCAAGGACATCGAGTCGGTGCTGACCATGGTCGGTGGCAAGGTGGTCTACGCTGCCGGGCAATTCTCGCGCCTGTCGCCGCCCCTGCCGCCCGTCCAGCAGGACTGGCTGCCGGTGCGGGAGTACGGCCAGTACTACAAGCGCTCGGTGGCCGAAGCACAGAACCTGGCGCGCGCGCTGTCGCAGCCGGGACTCATCGCCGACGGGCGCGCGTGGGAGGCGTGCGGCTGCGGGGTGTTCTGAGAACGGGACCGTTCAGTCCAGCTTCGCGCCGCTCTCCTTCACCAGCTTCGCCCACTTGGCGAGGTCGGCGAGCATGAATTGCCGGAACTCCTCGGGCGTGGTCCCCGCGGGCTCCGAGCCGTCGGCCACGATGCGCTCGTGCACGTCGGGACGCTTGAGCACGTTGACGAACTCGTCGTGCAGCCGCGTCACGATCGGGGCGGGCAGCCCCGCGGGTCCGATCACGCCGTACCAGCCCACGACCTCGAACCCCGGGAGTTCCTCGTCGACGGCGGGCAAGTCGGGCAGGGCCGCGATGCGCTTGGGAGTCGTGACCGCGATCGCTCGCAGCTTGCCGGCGCGCACCTGGACCTGCGCGGCCTGGATGCCGGCAAAGTTGAACTGGTACTGCCCGGCGATCAGGTCGATCAGCGCAGGCCCGGATCCTTTGTACGGAATGTGCTCGGCCTTGACGCCGGTCATGAGCTTGTACAGTTCCCCGGCGAGGTGGCCGCCGGTGCCGATCCCGGCCGAGCCGAAGTTGAGCGGCCCCTTGTAGCTCTTGGTCCACTCGACGAATTCTTGGAGATTCTTCACGGGCGTCGACGGGTTCACGAGCAGCAAAAGCCCTGCCGTGGTGAGCTGCGTGATCGGCGTGAAGCTGTTCACGGGGTGATACGGCAGCTTCGGGTTCAGCGCCGCGTTCACCGTGTGCTGGTGGTAGGCGAGGAAGATCGTGTAGCCGTCGGGCGGGGCGTTCGCGGTCAGCTCGCCGGCGATCACGCCCGAGGCGCTCGCCCGGTTGTCCACCACCACCGGCTGCTTGAGCGATTCGGCGAGATACACGGCAAAGCTGCGCGCCAGGATGTCGGAGGTGCCGCCCGGCGCCGCCGCGGTGATGAAGCGGATCGGGCGGCTGGGGTAGTCCTGAGCGTGCGCCGGCGCGGCGAGGGTAAGGAGCAACAGGAAGCGAAGGCTTTTCATTCGGCGTCCTTCTTGATCAGCGCCGAGAAGCTGAACCCCTTGTCGATCTTGGCGATCTCCTCGGTCACCTTGAGCGCCAGCGCCGCCGGCTCTTCCTTGGAGAACAGCACGTAGCGCATCAGGTTTTCCGTGTACGTCTGCTTGTCCTTGTACTGGCTGTAGAAGGCGAACGCGAGGGCGGCGATACCGGTGACCGTGGTCTGCACCACGGCCGACTTCGCCCACTCCTTGTCGCCCAGCCTGTCCTTGAAGATCACCGCGATCGACGGCCACAGCAGGACGGCGAGCGCTGCGACGATCGACAGCCAGAAGAACACCTTGTCGAGCAGCGCATAGCTCCGCGCTTTGATGTACAGGTCGTAGACGATGACGAAGCGCTGCTCGGCCGCGGCCCGGTTTTCCGGGGGCGCCTTGGCCGCGATCGCCCGGGCATGCTTCATCAGCAGCGTGGCGCTCGTCTGGTTCGGCGTGTAGATGTCGTCCTCGGCGGTCTCGGCGCATCCGGCGAGCACCGAAAGCAGCGCGAGCGCGGCAAGGGCGTTCCACATGAGTTCCTCCGCTTACTCGAGCTTCAGGTGCGTGCTCTTGACGAGGTTCCTCCACTTCTCGATGTCGGCGTGGAAGAACTTCCGGAAGTTAGCCTGGTTGTCCTCGAACAGCGTCACCCCGGCCTTGCCCAGGTTGGCGCGCGTCTCGGGCTGCTTGAGGACGGTCTCCACGTCGCCGGCGATGCGCGCCCCGAGCGAGGCTTCGATCGACACGGGCGCGAAAAAACCCTGCCACAGCGTCGCCTCGTACCCGGGCAGCCCCTGCTCGGCAATCGTCGGGGTGTCCGGCGCGGCGGGATAGCGGGTCTTGCTGGTGACGCCCAGGGCGCGGGCGCGCCCTGAGTTGGTGAGCGGCAGGCCGACCGGCATGCCGGCGAAGTAGTAGTCGACGCGCCCGGGAAGCACGTCTTGCACCGCGGGCGCGCCACCCTTGTAGGGTACGTGGATCGCCTGGATGCCCGCCATCATGTTGAACAGCTCGCCGCAAAGGTGGTCCGAGTTGCCGATGCCCGAGGAGGCGAAGGAGAGCTTCCCGGGATTTGCCTTGGCGCGCGCGATCAATTCCTGCACGTTCTTCGCCGGGAAGTCCGGGCCCACAATGAGAATGTGCGGCGTCGCCGCCACCGGGGCGAGCGGCACGAGGTCGCGCTCGGCGCTGAAGGGCAGATCGGGCAGCGTCGCGGCGCTGATCGCGAGGCCATTCTGCGCGAACAGCAGCGTGTAGCCGTCGCCCTGCGACTTGGCGACCGCGTCGGCGGCGAGATTGCCCGCCGCGCCGCCGCGGTTCTCGACGATGACGGTCTGCTTCCAGTAGGCGCCGAGGCGGTCGGCCATCACCCGGCCGACGATGTCGGTCGAGCTGCCCGCCGCGTAGCCGATGAGGAGGCGCACCGGCTTGGTCGGGTACTGCTGAGCTCCCGCCGCGAGCGGCAGCGCGACAAAGGCGGCAAGGGCGAGTCGAAAGGATCTCATGGGACTCCGCTAGCGGTGCGCGAACATCCTCTTTCCCGGTGCCGGCATTTCCGCGGTAAGGATCTCGCCGTTCAGCGAATCCGTGATGTGCAGCGTGCTGCGCTTCGGGCCGCCGTACGCGATGTTGGTCATGAGGCGATGGTGCTTGCCCGCGTGCACGAGGTGGGTGGGCAGCGCGTTCGAATCGAAGCGCCATACGCCTACGCCGAGGTGGCAGACTGCCAGGCCGTCCTGCTCGTCGGTCTCGATGCCGTCGGGACCGGCGTGGCCGCCCGAGAGCTGGATCGCCACGCCGGTCTTCGAGAGCGTGCCGCCCGCCATCAGAGGCATGCGCCAGATCTGCTGCGAGCGCGTGATCGCGACGTACACGTGGGTGTTGCCGGTGTTCAGGGTGATGCCGTTGGGCGATGGCGCGTTGTCGACCAGGCGCTGGAGCTCGCCGTTGGAGCGCAGCCGGTATACGCGCCCGCTGGGGTCGGCGATCCCGGACTGGCCCTGGTCGGTGAAGTAGAGGTCGCCGTTGTCGGCGAAATGCAGGTCGTTCAGGCCCTTGAACCCCTCGCTGAACGCGGTCGCGAGGTAGGTCTCGATCTTGCCGGACTTGGGATCGAGCAGCATCAGGCCGCGCTTGTAATCGGCGATGAAGATCCAGCCGCTCTTGTGGATCTTGAGGCCGTTCGGCCAGCCGTCGTACTGCACGACCAGCTCCCATTCTCCCTTGGGGTCGATGCGAAAGATGCGCCCGAAAGGGATGTCGACGCACCACAGATGGCCGTCGCGATCGAACGAGGGGCCTTCGAGGAAGCTGTCCACCTGGGCGCCGCCGCGGTTGGGATCGGACCAGGCGGTGCGTCGCTTTTTTCGGAACTTGGCCGGCAGGGAGGTGAATGTCCGGGCTTCGATGCGTCTTATTTTCTGGAAGGGGTTGAACAAGGCAGCCTCGCGAGCGGTGGCGAAGCATACCCCATCCCAAGACGGCGGCGAAGGCGCCGCCGAACCCTAGGCATGCTCGGGGGACGGCGAGGACTCTTGCGGCGAGATCAGCCAGGTGATGGCGTCGGCTTCGTCCGGGAACGCCCTGAGGTTCACCCCCCGCAGGTGCGCGAGCGTCGCGTAGTACTGGTGGGCGATCCTCAGTTCCCGGGTGCTGCCCACGAGCGCGATCTTGCATCCCGCCTTCAGCGCGATGTCCAGGTAAGCGGAGAACCCGTAGCGCTCGACCGCGAAGATCGGCTTGGAGTTGCAGATGCAGATGAGAAGCTGAGCGCAGCCGTGCTCGGTGGCGGCGGCGACGGTCGCGTCCAGGAAGCTCTGCGTTTCCTCCGGCGTCTGGCGGTTGAACAACTCCGCGCGGATGTAGCCGCGCTCGACCGTGACGCGATGCCAACCCGTCCGTGGCCGCTCTTCCATCGTATCCTCACCCGGCGGGTCTGGGAGACACCGGCGAGGGGTCGCCCGCCGTCAGCCAGCCGACCGCGCTGGCTTCGTCCGAAAACGCGCGCAGCCTGACGCCGCGCATGCGGGCGATCGTCGCGATGTATTGATGCGCGATGCGCAGCTCGAAGCTGTCGCCCACCAGCGCGATCTTGTATTTCGACTTGAACGCGAGATCGAGGTAGCCGGAGAACCCGTACCTCTCTATGGTGAAGATCGGGATGGAGTTGCGCACCCGGATCAGAACCAACGGAAGCCGATGCTCGATCGCCGCGGCGAGGACGGCCTCGAGAAAAGTCCTGGTTTCCTCCACGGTATGCCGGTCGAACAACTCGGCGCGGAGGTAGCCGGGTTCGACGCCAATGCGATGCCACGCGCTGCTGCGTCGGGCGACGGCGACTTTCATATGGCTCTCTAGCATATTCATATTTCCGCAAACGAACAGTCGCGGCACCACGGAGCGCGTGTCGCCGCCCCGCTACATTCGAGCCAAGAGTGTCGTCGACAGGCGACACATGTGCGCGGTGCTAATTCTTCATCCGCGCCTTGACCGGGTCTTTGACGTTCTCGATCTTGTCGATCTCGACATTAAGCAACTGCTCTCCGACTTTTTCGACGCGCCGGATATAGACCGTCTGGATGATGTCGCGCGTCTCCGGATCGATGGAAATCGGACCGCGGGGGCTTTCCCACTTCATGCCCTTGGCGGCGGCGATCAGCGAGTCGCCGTCGGATTTTCCACCGGTCTTCTTCAGGGCTTCGTAGATCAGGTGCATGCCGTCCCAGCCGCCGATCGAGTAGATGTCGGGATTGCGGCCGTTCGCCGCCTTGTAGGCCGCGACGAACTCCGCGTTTGCCTTCGACGGGTGGTTGTAGTCGTAATGGAAGGCCGTGATCATTCCGAGCCCCGCGTTGCCCATGACCTTGAGCGCGTTCTCGTCCGTGATTTCGCCCTGGCCGAGGATCCGGGTCCTCTTCGCGTCGATGCCGAGGTCGGTCAGCGCCTTGCCGAAGGCGGCGGGTTGCGCCCCTCCGGGAATGAAGACGTAGATCGCTTCCGGGTTCAGGTCCTTGGCGCGCTGCACGAAGGGGAAGAAGTCCGGGTTCGCCACCGGCATGCGCACCGAGCCGAGGAGATCGCCTCCGGCGTCCTTGAACGCCCGGTGGAACGCTCCCTCGGCGTCGATTCCGGGACCGTAGTCCGCCACCATGGTGAAAGCCTTTCGCACGCCGTTGCGGTATGCCCAGGCCCCGAAGGCCTCGTTCAGCTGGGGCACGGTCACCGAGGTGCGCACGATGTAGGGCGAGCGCGTCGTGATGACGGAGGTCGCGGCGTTCATCACCACCATGAGCTTCTTCGCCTCGGCCGACAGGTCCGCGACGGAGAGCGCCTCCGGCGTGATCACGAAGCCGGCGAGGACGTCGACCTTGTCGCGCACCAGAAGCTCCTGGGCGTGGCGCTTGGCGTTGTCGGGCACGCCGCCGGTGTCGCGGCGGATGAATTCGATCTTGCGACCGGCCACCGTGTCGCCGTGCTTCTGCACGTAGAGCTTGACGGCGTTGTCCATCTGCTTCGAGGCATCGGCGAACTGTCCCGAGTACGCCATGATCAGCCCGATCTTGACCGGCTCCTGCGCCAGGGCGGGAGATGCGGCAAGCGCGAGCGCACCAAGGGCTGCTGCGAGTCGTCGTGTCATGATGTCCCTCCTCCTGAGCGCACCATAGCAAGACCGCCCGCGGCCGGCAAGATTGGGACGCCGCCCACCCGGCCGCTACTTCTTGCGGCCGAACCTGCCGGTGAGCGTGGCCCTGCCGATGGCGTTGCCGTTGACCATGTAGCCGGCGAGCGACGCGCTCGCGCCGCTCACGTCCAGCCGGTCGACCTTGAGCGCGTACAGGGTGAAGTCGTAGCGATGCGGCTTGTCGCCGACCGGCGGGCAGGGGCCGCCCCAGCCGGGCGCGCCGAAATCGGTGCTCACCTGCGTGCAGCCGAAGGGGAGGTTCGTGCCGTCGGCGAGGCCGGCGTCCTTTCTCAGCCCGCTTGTGGTCGGGGGAATGTTGACCACCAGCCAGTGCCACCAGCCCGCGCCGCCGGTGGGCGCGTCCGGATCGTGGACCAGGAGCGCGAAGCTCCTGGCGTCGGCGGGCGCGCCCGACCATCTCAGCGCCGGAGAGATGTTCCGGCCCGAGCAGCCGAAGCCGTTGAACACCTGCTCCATCGCGATCGGGCCGTTGTGCCTGATGTCGGGGCTGGTCAGCCTGAACGCCGCGCGCGGCGCGCTCTTCCTGCGTTTCTTCGCCATGAGCTTTCTCCTCGGATGAAGTGAGGGCGATTCTAGCCTTTATAATGCGGGGCTTTGCATCCGCCCTCATGCTCATATTCGAGCGCATCGTCGCAGTCATCGCGCCGGTCTTCCTGATCATCGCGATCGGCTACGGCTATGCGCGCCGCAACCACCCCGATCTCAAGACGTTCAACCACGTGTCGCTGCACGTACTCGGCCCGCTGCTCGTGTTCACCTCGCTCGCGGGAGAGGACTTCCACGTGAAGGGCAACGTCGCCCTGGTCGCCGCCGGCGTTGCCGTGATCCTGCTCTCCGGACTGATCGCCTGGCCAGTCGCGCGGCTCGCCGGCGTGAGCCCGCGGACCTTCGTGCCGCCGATGATGTTCAACAACTGCGGCAACATGGGCCTGCCGCTCGCGGTGCTCGCTTTCGGCCGGCCGGGACTCGCGGCGATGGTGCTGATGGTGGTGGCGAGCACGCTGCTGCAGTTCACGCTCGGCAGCCGCATCGTCAGCCGCCAAGCCGAATGGAAGGCGCTCGCCACCTCGCCGATGATCATCGCGAGCGCGCTCGGACTGCTGTTCGCCGCGCTCTCGTGGAAGGTGCCCGAGGCGCTGATGCCCGGGCTCAAGATGCTGGGCGATGCGACCCTGCCGATGATGCTGTTCGCGCTCGGTGCGCGGCTCATCGACCTTTCGAAGCGCGGCTGGCAGCTCGGCGTTCTCGGCGCGGTGGTCTGTCCGGTTGGCGGGTTCGCCGGGGCCTATGCCGCCCAGTGGGCGCTGCACCTGCCCGCGGAGCAGTTCGCGCAGCTGATGCTGTTCGCGAGCCTGCCGCCGGCGGTGCTCAACTACCTGCTCGCCGAGCGCTACAACCAGGAGCCGGAGCGGGTCGCTTCGCTGGTCCTCATCGGCAACGCCTTCGCGCTCGTTTTCGTACCGCTGGGGCTCGCGCTCGGCCTGCACCCCTTCTGAGGACCGCCAGCCCTTACTTCGACGGCATGCCCATGGTCGGCACCTGCGCGCCCGTGGTCGGGACGGGCTGCTGCGGCGGAGCGGGCTGGGTGCCCTGGGGGCCCTGCGGTACCGGGCCCTGCTGCGACGCCGGGCTGTAGACGAACTTCCAGTCCGAGTACTTGGCCGCGCCTTCGAAGTCGCGGTTCACCAGGGGGAAGCCCGCGACCTTGATCGGCTTGTCTTCGGACAGGCTGTACACGCCCATGATCCCGTCGTCGGGGCCCTTGACGATGCCCCACTCGCCTTTGGGAGTGAGCGGGTCGGCGTAGAGCTTCCTCAGGTAGCGCTGGGTATCGGGTCTTCGCGGATCCTTGAGCAGGTCCTCCAGCGAGCGCGGGTACTGGTTGAGGCCGCTGAGGTAGTAGCGCTCGATCGCGCGGCGATACTGGTTGCCGAGGTAGAGCAGCTGCTGCTCGCGCTCGCGCATGAGCCCCGTCTGCCATACCTGCCCGGCGAGCGCGAGGCCGAGCCCCATGAAGGCGACCAGAAACAGCACGGTGAGGTAGGTGAAGCCCCGCTCGAGCGGATTCATTTCACCACTCCGCGTACACGCTGCCGTCGCTTGCCTTGCCCTGGGCGCCGCTTTTCACGTCGTACACCGCGCCCTTCTGCGGATCTTCGGGCGCGACCACCACCCAGGTTGCCGCGCTCTCGGTGATGGGATCCACGGGCACCTTGCGCAAGTACTTCTCAGTCGCGAGCGCCTCGAGCGTCTCCGGGTACTTGCCCTTGTCGCCGTAGTACTTGCCTATCGCGTCGCGCAGCTGGAACAGGTCTTCCTTCAGCACCGCCTCCTTGGACTTGTCCAGGCTGCCGAAGTAGCGCGGGACGGCGAGCGTGAGCAGGACAGCGATGATCGCCATCACCACGAGCAGCTCGACCAGGGTGAATCCGCGCCGCCGCCGCACGCGGCTCACCATTCGCGGTATGCCAGCCCGTTGATTCCCTTGCCGGCGGCGAGCGAAAACACGTCGAAGACGTCGTCGCCCTCGCGCGGATCGTCGGGGGGGCTCGAGTAGCTGCGCTTGCCCCAGGTGGAGGAAGCCGAAAGCGCCGGATCGCTCCCGAGGGGATCGCGCGGCAGGCGCCGCAGGAAGTAGATCTTGTCCTTTTTCGGGCTTTTCTGGTCCTCGACACCTTCGACGAGCTCTTCGAGCTTCTTGGGGTAGCCCGAGTCGCCCACCGATTTCTTGATGCGCCCTTCGTCGGAGGCCTGCTTGTATGCGTCGATCCCCTCGCGAATCTGCCGCAGCGTGCGGCGCAGATCCTGTTCCTTGGTGCGCTGGACCGCGAGCTCGCTCACCGGCAGCGCGATCGAGGCGAGCAGCGCGACGATCGCGACGGTGATGACCAGCTCGATGAGGGTGAAGCCGCGCGTGGCGCTCATGGGACGCGCGCTACTGCGCCGGCTGCACTCCGCCGAAGGGTACGAGCGTGCTGCCCGTGGTCGGGACCGGGACGTTCGGGACATAGGCGGGCGCCGGCGGCTGGGCAGGCTGGGGCGGCGGCGGTGTAAACGACGGCGCCGACGCGGCGCCCAGGGGACCACCGCTCGACGAAGCCTCGGTGCCCGCGGCGAACTCCACGGTGCGCGCGTCGGCCCGCTGCATGGTGCGGATCAGCCGCGGGGTGATCAGCAGCACGATCTCGGTCTTCACGGTGTTGTCGCTGGTCGAGGAGAACAGGCGCCCGAGCGCCGGGACCTCGCCCAGGCCCGGTATGCGAATTGCGGAGCGCCGGTCTTCGTCGGTGATGAGGCCGGCGAGCACCTGGGTTTCTCCGTCGTGCAGGCGCAGCACGGTGCTGGTGTTGCGCGTGCCGACCTGGTAGACGAGCGTCGTGCCGGTGCCGCTGGGCGTCTGGATGGTATTGGTGATGCTGCTCACCTCCAGCGAGAGCTTGATGCCGACGTCGTCGTCGAGGTAGACCAGCGGCTCGACTTCCAGCTTGAGGCCCACGTCGAGGTAGGTGACCGACTGTGACACGAAGCTTCCGGCCGCGGCAGCGGTCGTGGTGAGCACGGGCACGCGGTCGCCGATGTGGATCTTCGCTTTCTCCTTGTTCCGAACGCGGATCTGCGGGTTGGCGAGCAAGTTCGTGCGGCCGTCGGTCTGGTGCAGCGTCAGCAGGGCGAGCGGGTCGGCGAAGGTGAGGCGCACCAGGTTCTTGTCGCGCGACTGCAGCTCGGACAGCGTGAGCTGCCCGGCGACTCCGGCCGCGCCGACCACGCTGGCGGCGGCAGTGGGGGTGATCTGCACGCCGACTTCGAGCAGCTTGTTGTAGCCGATCTCGAGCACCTCGACGTACAGCATCACCTCCGGATCGGCGACGTCCTGCGCCGCGATCAGCTTCTCGGCGAGGCGGATGGCGTTGGGCGTGTCCTTCATCACCAGCAGGTTGATCTTCTCGTCGACGAAGATGTCGCGCGTCTTGAGGATGGTTCGGATCAGGTTCGCCGTCTGCCTCACATCGGCGTTGGCGAGGTAGAAGCTCTTGACCACCAGATCCTGGTACTCGCGCAGCTTCTGCGGCGTGTTCGGGTAGATCAGCGCGGTGGTCTCGTTCAAGACCTTCTGCTCGAGCTGGTTGGTGGCGAGGATGAGCTTGATGACGTCCTCGACCTGGGCGTCGCGCACCACGAGGGTGGTCCGCTGGTCGGCGCGCACGTCCTTGTCGAACAGGAAGTTCAGGTTGCCCGCGCGCGCGATCACGTCGAACACCGTGCGCAGGGGCACGTCCTTGAGCTCCAGCGACACGGGCTTGGTGACCGAGCTGCGCAGTTGCAGCACCGCGACCGCGGGTTTGGTCGTCTTCTCGTCGATCACCCGCATCAGGGCGCGCGCCTCGCGTTGCGCGGGATTCTCCGCCAGCACCGGGGCGAGCGCGTCGCGAGCGTCGCGGTAGCGCTCCGCCTTCACCATCCGGTCGGCCTCGGCGACGATCGCGCGATGGCGCCGGTCGGTGTCGGTCTGGGCGAGGCCCTGAGTCGCGCGCGCGTTGCTCGAATCGTACTTGAGCACGCGCCTGTAGAGCTCGTCGGCAGGGTCGAGCTGTCCCGCGGATCTCATCGCCTCGGCGCGCACCAGCCACTGCGATATCGCGTAGTCGCGCTGGCGGAATAATTCCTGACGGACGGCGGTGTTGCGCGGGTTGTCCTGCACCTCCTTGGACAGGGTCGCGAGCGCCTCTTCCGCGCGGCCCTCGGTCATCATCTGGCGCGTGTCCTTGATCATGCTGTCGCTCGCGCAGGCGACGAGGAGCGCCAAGCTGGCGAGCGCCGCGAACAGGTGCTGGGATTGTCTTTTCATGAGCCTTCGCCTTCGGTGACGGGACGGAAATAGACGGTCAAGCGTATCTGGGCTTCCAGGCGCGTGTCGCCGACGCGCTTGCGCTCGAAGCGCAGCCCTTCGAGCGATGCGATCGGCATCGATTTCAGCGTGGCGCCGACGAACTGGCGGATCTGGGGATAAGTGCCGCGCAGCGGCAGCGTGATGCGGTAGAACGCGAGGCCCACCGCGGGCTTCTCGAGCCGGTACTCGCCCTGGAGCAGCTCGAGCTTGGCGCCCCGCGCGAGCGCGTAGATCTGCTCCAGCTGGTCCGGAAGCCTCTCCAGCGGCGGAAACAGGCTGTAGAAGCGGCGCAGCTCCTCGGCGCGTCCCTCGGTCGCGACCGCCTGGAACGGCGTGCGGGCGCGCAGCCGCTCGGCGATCGAGCGCTGCGCCTTCAGCTCCTGCTCGGCCGGGCGCACTGAGGAGAAATAGAACGGAATGCAGAAGATGAGAACGCCGACCCCGACGACGCCGGTGGCGCCCAGCGTGCGCAGCCACTCCTGGAGCCGGCTCATCGTCCGCTCCTGAAAGTCGCCTGCACGCTGAACTGGATCGGGCGCGAGGGATCTTCCATCTGAACCTGATGGCTGGCGAGATACACGGCCGAGAGTACCCGGTTCTCGCCCAGCCTGCGCACGTACCTGAGCATGGCGTCGCCGTTCTTCGCCTCCGCGGTGAGGCGCAAGCTGCGCTGCTGTGCTTCGGGCTGAAGCTGCAGGACCACCACGTCGCTGCTGGAGGCACCTTCGACCGCCTCGATCATCTGCGCCCAGGGCAGCGTCAGCTGGCGCACCGCCGCGTCGATGATCTTGGCCTCCTGCTCGAGGCGCTCCTTGGGGACGGCGCGCTGGGGGCGCCGGTCGGCGTTGAGCAGGCCCTGCGCCGCATCGAGCGCGGCGAGCTGACGCTGCGTGTCGCTGTAGCGCAGCACCAGCGATCCCGCGACGGCGAGCGCTAGGACGAGCACCGAGACGCCGATCCAGCGCGGAGCGCGGGGCGCGGCGACATAATCCAACTCAAGGCGGCGCGGCGTCATAGGGCGCTAAGGGCCAGCGCGTACGGCGCCGACTCGGCCGGCGCCAGGCCTTCGGCGGCCGAGAACGCGAGGTTCCTGAAGGTCCAGCCGTCGACCCGGGCCGTAGGGTCCTTCCAGCCGGCAGCGTGGACATGGACGTCCTCGTCGACGGGCTCGCTGCCCGCGAGGTGCCGCTCGCGATCGAGCAGCCCGGCCCACTCCCCCGGTCCGTCTAGGCCTCCGCGGGAATTGCGGACGGCGGCCCAGCGACCGTGCTCGAGGCGCGCGAGGCAGGTGCGCTGGGGCTCGACCACCAGCAGCCAGGCGCGGGCGCCGGCGAGCTGGCGGCGGAAGCGGTTGAACGCGGACATTAGGTACGGCTGGACCGAAACGAGCTTCGCCCTGGCGGGAAACGCGGAGCGCACCGCCTGTACCAGCGGGGCGTCCACTGCACTCGCGACGCGCGCCGCCCCCGATTGGCCCGGAGAAAGGCGCAGGTCCCACTCCTTGCTGCGCTCCCCATGGATCTTCGCGAAGCAATAGCGGGCGAAGGCGGCCTCCTCTTCGTCCTTGCGCAGGCCCGCGCTCCACGGCACCAGCGCGTAGCGGGCGAAATGGTTGGAGAGGACGACGGTGACCCGCGCGCTCGCGCGGCCAAGCTCCCCGGCGAGGCGCGACAGCGCCGCGGCGGCGCCTTCCCAGGGCTCGCTGCCCGGGGCCTCGCAGGCGAGGGTGCGCTTGTCGACCACGCGCGGCTTGGCTCCGCCCGACACCCGCAGGAGCGACAGCGCGTCGGGCGCGAGCCCGATCAGGAGGCGCTCAGGAGACAAAGGTGACACGGTTGATCTCCTGCAGCGTGGTCTCGCCGCTCTTCACCGCGTCGAAGGCGGCGTCGCGCAGGAAGCGCGTGCCGCTCGCCTGCGCGGCCTCCTTGAGCTGGCGCACGGGGGCGCGCCCGGTGATGAGCTCGCGAATCTCGTCGTTGAGGATCATGAGCTCGGCGATGGCCTTGCGTCCCTTGTACCCGGAGCCGCGGCACTCGCGGCAGCCGCGGCCGATGCGGAAGCGAAAGCCGCTCGCCTGCGCCGCGGTAAGGCCGGATTCCTTGAGGAGCGCCTCCTCGGGCTGGGCATCCTCCGCGCAGTGCGGGCAGACCAGACGCACCAGGCGCTGCGCGAGGATCGCGTTGAGCGCCGAGACGAAGCCGTACAGGTCGACGTTCATGTGCATGAAGCGGCCGATGACGTCGAACACGTTGTTGGCATGCACCGTGGTGAACACCAGGTGCCCGGTGAGCGCCGATTGCACGGCGATGTTCGCCGTCTCCGGGTCGCGGATCTCGCCCACCATGATCTTGTCCGGGTCGTGTCGCAGTATCGAGCGCAGGCCGCGCGCGAACGTCAGGCCCTTCTTCTCGTTCACGGGAATCTGAAGCACGCCCGGCAGCTGGTACTCCACCGGGTCCTCGATGGTCACGATCTTGTCCTGGCCGTTGTTGATCTCGGTGATCGCCGCGTAGAGCGTGGTGGTCTTGCCGCTGCCGGTCGGGCCGGTGACGAGCAGCATCCCGTAGGGCTCGTGCGACAGGCGCCGCAGCGCGTGGATGTCGCCCTCGTCAAACCCCAGGCTGTCGAGGGAGAGCTGCTGCTGTGCGCTCTCGTACAGCGACTGCTTGTCGAGAATCCGCAGCACCGCGTCCTCGCCGTAGATGCTCGGCATGATCGAGACGCGGAAGTCGACCGCGCGGCCGCGGTCGAGCGCCTTGAAGCGTCCGTCCTGGGGCACCCGCCGCTCGGTGATGTCGAGCTCGGCGAGCACCTTGACGCGGGATATGGCCTGCTCGGCCTGCTTGGCGTCCTGGATGATCTTGATCTGCGAAAGGATGCCGTCGATGCGGAACTTGATGACCAGGCCCGCCGCGATGGTCTCCATGTGGATGTCGCTCGCCCCGATCATTAGCGCGTCGCGCAGGGTCGAGCGCACCAGGCGCACGACCTCGCTCGACTCGTCGCTGATGGCGCGCAGCGACAGGTCCTCGATGCCGCGGTTCTCATCGCCGGCGTCGGCGACATGGGCACGCACCGCGTCGAGCGCGCGCAGGGTTTCCTCGTGGCTCGCGAGGAAGGCCACCAGGTCGCCGCGGTGCGCGAGGCGCAGGGCGAACGGCGAGCGGATGCGCTCTTCCGCCCAGGCCTGCTGCTCGGCGGAGAAGGGATCGTCGATGACGAGCAGCAGCGCGCCGTCCGCGCCGCGCAACAGGGCGCAGCCGTGCTGCGCGCCCTCGCCGAAGGGCAGGACATCGAAAGCCGGCTCGGCGCTGCGCAGCTCCTCCATGCGCATCACCTGCAGCCTGAGCGTGGCCCCGAGGCGCGCGACGAATGCGTCCGGGTCCAGGCCGAGCCGGGTCTCCAGGACCTCGACCAGGCGCCGGCGCGCGGCGAGCGCGGCCGCACGCGCCTCCTCGATGTCGCGCGCGCCGATGGGCTTCGCGTCCACCGTGCTCATTGCAGGCTCCCCGCGAGCTCGAAGATCGGCATGTACATGAGCACGACGATCGCGCCGATCACTAGGCCGATGGCCGCCATCAGCAACGGCTCGAACAGGCGCGTGAACCAGTCGACCCAGCGCGAGATCTCCTCGTCGTGGAAATCGGCGATGCGCTCCATCATCTCGCCCATGTTGCCGCCCTTCTCGCCGACCGCGAGCATGCGCAGGGCGATGCTCGTGGTCAGCCCGTTGGCTTCCATGGACTCCGAGACCGGACGGCCCTCTGAGACCGAGCGGCTCGCGGCGGCGAGCCGCTCGCGCAGAAGGGGGTGCAGCAGTTCCGAGCTCATCTGCAGCGCGGCCAGCAGCGGCGTTCCCCCGCGCAGCAGCATGCCGATGGTGCGGTAGAAGCGCGCGAGCTGGTAGAGCTTCAGGCGCTCGCCGATCGCCGGCAGCTTCCACAGCGCGTTCTCGATGCGCGCCTTGACCCGGGCGTGGCGCAGCCCGTAGGCGGCGGCGATCAGCAGCGCGACGAAAGCGCCCATCACCAGCGTGCCGTGGCCCTCGACCATCTGGCCCCAGGTGAGCAGGATCTTGGAGAAGAACGGCAGGTCGATGTTGCGCTCCTCGTAGATCCGGGAAAAGCGCGGCACCACGTACACCAGGAGGAACAGGCTCACCAGCCCCCCGACGCTGATCAGCAGGCCGGGGTAGATCAACGCGTTGACCAGGCGCTTGCGGATCGCGTCGAGCTGGTTCTGGTACGCCACGTACCGCGCAAGCGATGGGGCGAGGTCGCCGGTGCGCTCGCTCGCCTGCACCGTGGCGACGTACAGCGCCGGGAATGCCTGAGGAAACTGCTGCAGCGCCGAGGACAACGTGCTGCCCTGGCGGAGAATCGCCGCGACGCGCTCGAGCAGCGCGCGGAACTCGCTGCGCTTCTCCCGCTCCGCGAGCGTATCGATCGCCTCGACCAGCGGCAGCCCGGCCTTGAGGAGCACCAGCAGCTCCTGGCTGAAGAGCGTGAGCGGGAAGCGCGCCTGCGCCCCGCGCCATGGAAGGCCCAGCCCCGCGCGCTGACGCACCGCGAGCACGGTATAGCCGCGGCTCTCGGCCTGCTGGACGGCGCTGGTGCGGTCGAGGCCGTGCAGATCGAGGGATTCGACCCGGCCTTCCAAGTTCACCGCTTTCAGCTCGAAGCGCATCCGGGGCCCAGTTAGTGGTTGCTGATGTCGGCGTTCTCGCCCGTTCCTCCGGGCTGGCCGTCCTTGCCGAACGAGACGATGTCGTAGTCGCCTTTCTCGCCGGGCTGCTTATAGGTGTAGGCCTTGCCCCAGGGGTCGAGTGGGACGTCCTTGCGCAGGTAGGGCCCGTTCCACTTGGGTTCGTTCTGCGGGCGGCTGACCAGAGCGACGAGGCCCAGCTCGGTGGTGGGGTAGTGCCCCGTGTCGAGCCGGTACTGGTCGACTGCCTTCTCCAGGGCGTCGATCTGCGCCTTGGCAGTGGTGATCTCCGACTTGCCGACCTGCCCGAAGTACCGCGGGGCGACGTAGCCGACGAGCAGGGCGATGATGGCCACGACGACCAGAAGCTCGAGGAGGGTGAAACCGGTCTGAGCGCGAAGGCGAAGTGGGTAGGACAGGGTCATATTCTGGACAAACAGGTAAGTGTGCCCTCCGGACGTTGCAGGATTGCGCGGCGAGGGGACAGCGGCTTGGGGTCTCCCTTGACGCTTTTCCCTTATTGCCGCCAATAGCTTACCCTGTTTGCCCCGGAAGGGGCACGGGCCGACGGAAACGCAGGGGTGCGGAGCGCCCCGGGGCTATTTCTGGGCCGAGGAGAGCCTGATGGAGCCGGTGGGCTTGCGGGACTTGGCCGGGCTCCGGTAGATGATCAGCCTCTGGCCGGTGGTCAGGACGCCGACGTGGTTCCAGCGCAGGAGGCTGTCGGTGTTCACGTGATAGCGCTTGGCGATGCCGTAGACCGTCTCGCCCTTGCGCACGATATGGATCGTCCCGCCGCCCCTGCGCGGGGGGATCGCCGGCTGGCGGAACACGGCGGGCAGGGGCTCGGCGCCGACGCTCGATCCCTTCGCCGGCAGAAGCAGTTCGAAGCCCGGCCTGACCTTGGTCCTGGAATTGATTCCGTTCGCGAGCTTGAGCTTGGCGACCGCGATGCCGTGCTTGGCGGCGAGCTTGTCCAGGGTATCGCCGTGCTTCATGGTGTACGCCTGCCAGGAGGTCAGGGGCCGGTCGTAGGCCTCCAGGTTCCTCTGGAAATTGTCGAGGCGGTCGGCGGGGAGCACCAGCGATTGCGTGTGCGGGCCCGAGATCATCGGGCGATTGATGGCGGGGTTGAGCGCGATCAGGTCTTCGACCGACATCTCGGCGAACTGTGCGGCGAGCCGGATGTCGATCGCGCTGGGGGTGGGCACCGTCGCGAAGTAGGGCTCGTTGGGTATCGGCTCGAGGGTCACGCCGAAGGCTTCCGGGTTGGCGACGATGTTCTTGAGTGCCTGGAGCTTGGGCACGTAGCCGCGCGTCTCCGGCGGTATCTTCAGGTTGAGGTAGTCGGTCGGCAGCCCCCTGGATTTGTTCTTCTCGATCGCGCGCGCCACGCCGTTCTCGCCGAAATTGTACGAGGCGAGCGCGAGGTGCCAGTCGCCGTAGAGGTCGTAAAGCGCCTGGAGATAGTCGAGCGCCGCGTTGGTCGAGGCGATCACGTCGCGGCGCTCGTCCGCCCACCAGTTCTGCGTCAGCTGATGTCTCTTGCCGGTCGAGGGGATGAACTGCCACAGGCCCGAAGCGTGCGAGCGCGAGTACGCCATGGGGTTGAACGCGCTCTCGACCATCGGCAGCAGGGCGATCTCCGTCGGCATCCCGCGCCGTTCCAATTCCTCGACGATGTAGAACAGGTAGAGCTTGCTGCGCTCTACCATGCGCTTGACGTAGTCGGGCTGGCCCGCGTACCACCGCTCGCGAACCCCCACCAGCGGGCTGTCGAGGTCCTCCATCGCGAAGCCGGCGCGGATGCGGTCCCACAGGTCATCGGCGGGGCGCGACAGGTCCACGGCGCGCGGCGGCTCGACGTCCTTGGCTTCGCCGGCCTTTGCGCCCAGCACGGTGCCCAGCGCAGGCCTGGGAGCCGCAGGCGAGACAGCGGGCGCGGGCGGGATGGAAACGGGAAAAGGCGGGAAATTCGTCGCCTGTTGGGCCGGAGCGACAGCGGCGCCGTCCTGCGACGAATCCCAAGGAACCTGCGAACAGGCGGCGGCGAGCACGGAGCACGCTGCAGAGAGAAGACGTATATATCTATTAATCAAGTACTTATCCTCATATGTTCACAAATTACAAGAGCCGCGATACTACCACGCATTCCTCCCTGATCAAGCAGATCGGAACGCATTTGTGGGGTTTAAGCCTGGCTGTCGCAATTAACGCGCCAGGCCGAAAGTGGTGTCAGGCGTTTTAGAACTCGTTTTTCCACTGGCGCAAGGCCGCAAACACGCTGGCCGGGTCGCTCACGCGCTTGCCGAGATATTTGTTGGCCGACTCGACGACCGCCGGTCGCGCCACGCGCACGAAGGGGTTGGTCGCTTTTTCACGCGCGATCGTCGAAGGCAGGGTCGGGCGGTTGTCGCGCCGCAGTTGCGCGTCGCTCGCCTCGCGCTCGAGCAAGGCCGCGTTGTCGGGCTCGACGGCCTTGGCGAAGCCGATATTCGCGAGCGTGTATTCGTGCCCGCAATAGACCAGCGTTTCGTCGGGCAGCGCCATCAGCTTCTCGAGCGAGGCGTACAGCTGCTGCGGCGTTCCCTCGAAGGCCTTGCCGCAGCCGCAGGCAAACAGCGTGTCGCCGCAGAACAGCATGTTTGCCCCATAATAGGCGACGTGCGCGCGTGTGTGTCCAGGTATCTCGAGCACCTCGAACGACACGCCCAGCTGTTCGATGGAGACCCGGTCTCCGCCGCCGACCGCCTGGGTGAGCGTGGCGATGGGTTCGCCGCGCGGCCCGTATACCGGGACCCTGTTCGCCTGCAGCAGCTCGGCGATTCCTCCCACGTGATCGTGGTGGTGGTGGGTCGCGAGGATCGCGACGAGCTGGACCTCCTCCGCCGCCAGATAGTCGAGCACCGGTTGCGCCTCGCCCGGGTCGACCACGGCGACATGGCGACCGTTGCGCAGGGTCCACACGTAGTTGTCCTGGAAGGCGCGCAAGGGGACGACCTGGATTTTTTCGGGCATGGCGGATGTGCAGGGAGAGCGTTGGAGTGATAGGGCAGAACTCAATGCTATCCGATTGGTTCGAAACTCCCAAGGGCACGTACGTTCTCGGCTGGGAGCGAAAGCAGTTCGACGCTGCCGTCGAAGACGTGTTCGGCTACAACGTCGTCCAGGTGGGGCTTCCCGGGCTGGATTTCCTGCGCGAGTCGCGCATTCCGCTCAAGATCCGCGCGGGCGTGGAGCCGGGCTGCGGCCTGCGCTCCGACCCGATACAGCTGCCGCTCGCCTCGCAGAGCATCGACCTGCTCGCCCTTCCTCACGTGCTGGAGTTCTGCGCCAAGCCCCACGCGATCCTGCGCGAGGCCGAGCGCGTGCTCATGCCCGAGGGCAGCGTGGTGATCTCCGGCTTCAACCCGTTGTCGCTGTGGGGTGCGGCGCGCACGCTCGGCTGGCAGCGCCAGCACTATCCCGGGTGCGGCCGGTTCATCGGCCTGCTGCGCCTGAAGGACTGGCTCGCTCTGCTGGGGTTCGAGCTCGACGGCGGGCGCTTTGGCTGCTACGCGCCGCCGTTCTCCCAGCGGCGCTGGCTCGAGCGCTTCGGCTTCATGGAGAAGGCGGGCGAGCGCTGGTGGCCGATCTGCGGCAGCGTGTACGTGGTGCGCGCGGTCAAGCGCGTCGCCGGGATGCGCCGGGTGACGCCGAACTGGCGCGCCAGACGCGCGCCGAAGAAGGCGCTGCAAGCGGTCACCCAGCGCGAGAACGGGCTGCATGTCGAAAAGCGCGAGCAGCGCTGAAGTCGTCCGGATCTACGCGGACGGGGCGTGCAAGGGCAACCCCGGCCCGGGCGGCTGGGGCGCGATCGTCAGAGCAGGCGGGGCCGAGAAGGAGCTGTGCGGCGGCGAGCGCCAGACGACCAACAACCGCATGGAGCTGACCGCCGTGATCCGGGCGCTCGAGGCACTGGAGCGGCCGAGCGAAGTCGAGGTCTACACCGACTCGCAGTACGTGCAGAAGGGCATCAGCGAGTGGCTGCACGCCTGGAAGCGGCGCGGCTGGCGCACCGCGGACAAGCAGCCGGTGAAGAACGTCGACCTGTGGCAGCAGCTCGAGCGCGTGGCGGCCGCGCACCGCGTCAGCTGGCACTGGGTGAAGGGGCACGCCGGGCATCCGGAGAACGAGCGCGCCGACGCGCTGGCGAACCGCGGAGCCGAGAAGCTCACTCCCTCATCGTAAGCTGGTCCGGCGTCCAGCCGCCGCCCAGCGATTTCATCAGGTCCACCGTCGCCGAGAGCAGTGCCTGCCGGTTGCGCAGCGCCGCGATCTCGCTCAGGTTGGCCTGGCGCTGCGCGTCGAGTACTTCCAGGTAGGGCGAATACCCCGCGTCGTAGCGTATCCGCGACAGCCGCAGCGCCCGGCGCGCGGCGTCGACGCTCGCCTGGTAGTCCTGTTCCGCCGATGAGGACAGGCGCACTGAGGACAGCGCATCGGCGACTTCGCGAAAGGCCGTCTGCACCGCCTGCTGGTAGAGCGCGGTCGCCTGATGCTGGCGCGCGATCGCGGCGCCGGTGAGACCGCGGTAACGCCCCCAGTCGAGCAGTGGCATGGTCACGCCCAGCCCCACCGACCAGATGGAGGAGCCGCTGTTGAGCGCGTTCGAGAAGCTGGTGCTCTCGCCGCCGCCGAAGCCCGTGAGGACGAAGGTGGGGAACATCGCCGCTTTCGCCACCCCGATCTGCGCGTTCGCCGAGACGAGCTGCTGCTCGGCGAGCTGGACGTCGGGCCGGCGCTCGAGCAGCGCCGAGGGAAGCCCCGCCGGGGGCAGCGCAGGGGCCGGCAGCGTGCGCAGGTCGCCGCCCGCGAGGGTGAGGTCGAGCCGGCCGGTGAAGGTCGCAAGCTGGTGCTCGAACAGCGCGCGCTGGCGCTGCAGCTCCTTCAGCTGTACGGTGATGTCGGCGAGCGCGCCTTCGGCCTGCGCGACCTCGAGTTCGGAGGCGATGCCGCCGCGGGCGCGCGCCCGCACGTAGTCGAGCGACTCGCGTCGGGTGGCGATCGTCTCGCGCGTCACGATGATCTGCGCGTCGAAGGACCGCAGTGCGAAATAGGACTGCGCGGTCAGCCCCGAGAGCGTCAGCGCAACGACGTCCTTCGCGTAGCGCGTGGCGAGCAGCTGCGCGCGAAACGATTCGGCCTGGCGGCGCAGGCGGCCCCAGAAATCTAGCTCGAAGGACGTCGACAGCGCGAGACGCGCATCGGTGCGCACCGCTGGGACCCCGGGGGGAGTGGGCACGGCGGTGGTCGTGGAAAAGCGCGTGCGATTGCCGCCGGTGGCAAGGTCGACCTCGGGCAGGAAGGCCGCGTTGACCGCGCGCAGGTTCGCGTCGGCCTCCTCGATGCGCGCGACCGCGAGCCGGACGTCGGCGTTGCGCTCGAGCGCGGCTGCGACCAGATCGTCGAGCAGCGGATCGCCGTAGAGCTTCCACCAGTCGGCGCGCACCCTGGCCGTCTCTCCCACGTCCGGCTCGGTGAATGCCTGCGGCAGGTCCACCGCCGGGCGCTCGTAGTCCGGGCCCACGGCGCAGCCGGCGAGCAGGGCGCAGACGAGCAGGGCGGGGCGCGCGCTCATGCGCGGCCTTCCTCCGCTGCTTGCGGCGCGCGCTTCTTCGACCTGCGTTCGGTGAGCAGGATGAAAAAGAGCGGCACGAACAGCGTCGCGACGAAGGTCGCCGCGAGCATGCCGCCCTCGACGCCCGTGCCCATCGAGCGCCGGGCGGCGCCGCCCGCGCCCGTGGCCACTGCGAGCGGCAGCACGCCCAGCACGAAGGCGAGCGAGGTCATGACGATCGGGCGGAAGCGCTGCCGTGCCGCAGTCACCGCCGCGTCGAAGGCGGACATGCCCTGCGCCGCGTTCTGCGCGGCGAACTCGACGATGAGAATCGCGTTCTTCGCCGCCAGCCCGATCAGCGTCACCAGGCCGATCTGGAAGTAGACGTCGTTGCTCATGCCGCGGAACAGCACTGCGAGCAGCGCGCCGAGCAGCGCGAAGGGGACCGAGAGCAGCACCGCCACCGGCAGCGACCAGCGCTCGTAGTTCGCCGACAGGATCAGGAACACCATCACCAGCGCGAAGCTGAAGGCGATGATCGCGGCGCGGCCAGCGCGCTTCTCCTGGAACGCTTGGCCGGTCCATTCCTGCACGTAGCCGGCGGGCAGGGCGTCGCGCGCGACCTTTTCTACGGCGGCGATGCCCTGGCCCGAGCTGATGCCCGGCACCGTGGCCGCGAGGACCTTCGCCGACACGAAGCCGTTGAAGCGGTCGATCTGGTCCGGTCCGACCACGGGCTGGATCCGCAGGAGGCTCCCCAGCGGCAGCATCTGCCCGGTGGTGGACGAGCGCACGTAGACGTTGCCGAGGTCCGCGGGGCGCGAGCGGAACTGCGACTCGGCCTGGATCTGGACGCGGAAGGTGCGGCCGGACCTGTTGAAGTCGTTCACGTACAGGGCCCCCATGGTGCTCTGCAGGGCGTCGAAGATGTCGCTCACGGGGACGCCGAGCGCGAGCGCCTTCTCGCGGTCCACCTCGACGAAGATCTGGGGCACGGTGGCGCGGAAGAAGGTGTTGACGGCGGTCAGGTCGGGCTGCGTGCGCAGCTCCCCGAGAAATCCCTGCACCACGCCGGCGAGCTTCCTGGCGTCCGCATCGGCGCGAGCCTGCACGTACATCTCCATGCCGCCCGCGGTTCCGAGGCCGCGGATCGGCACCGGGTTGAAGGCGAACACCAGGCCCTCGGTCACGGCCGCGCCCTTGGCGCCCACGAACTTGACGACGTCGTCGGCGGCGGCGGTGCGCTCGTCCCAGGGCTTGAGCGTGATGAACAGCGTGGCCGAGCTGGTCTTGTTGCCGCCGCCGATGAGGTCGAAGCCGTTGATCATGAAGACGTGCTCGACCGCCGGATGCTCGGTCAGGGCTTTCTGCATCGCCGAGCCGACCTTGCCGGTGCGCGAGAGCGTCGCGCCGTCGGGCAGCACCACCGCGCCGAACAGGTAGCCCTGGTCTTCGAGCGGCACGAGGCTGCCGGGCACGGTGCGCAGCAGCCCGGCGGTGGCGGCGATGACGAGCGCGAACGCGCCGAGCGAGATCGCGACATGGTTTGCCGCCCAGCGCACGCCCTGGGTGTAGACCGAGACCAGGGCGGTGAAGCCCCGGTTGAACGGCCGGAATAGCAGCGATTCGCCGTGCGAGCGCTTCAGGAGCAGCGCGCACATCGCGGGAGTGAGGGTGAGTGCCACGATCCCCGAGATGACGACAGCGGTGGTCACCGTGACGGCAAACTGCTGGTAGAGCTTGCCGGCGAGCCCGCCCAGGAAGGCGACCGGGATGAACACCGAGCAGAGCACCAGCTCGATCGCGATGATGGCGCCAGTCACCTCGCGCATCGACTCGACCGCCGCCTCCCTCGGCGAGAGCCCTTTCTCGGCCATCAGGCGCTCGACGTTCTCCAGAACGACGATGGCGTCGTCGACGACGATGCCGGTCGCGAGCACGATCGCGAACAAGGTCAGGGTATTGATCGAGTACCCGAATACGTACAGGCCGGCGAACGCGCCGATGAGCGAGATCGGCACCGCGATGAATGGGATGAGGGTGGCGCGCCAGCTCTGCAGGAACACGAACACCACCGCGAGCACGAGCAGCGCCGCGATGAACAGGGTGTGCACGACCTCCTTGATCGAGGCCTGTACGAAACGCGTGGTGTCGAACGGGATGAGGTAGCTCACGCCCGCCGGGAACCCTTTCGCGATCTCGTCCATGGTCTTGCGCACCGAGTTCGCGACGTTGAGCGCGTTCGCGCCCGATTGGAGGTAGACCGCCGTGCCGATGGTGGGTTTGCCGTCCACCGTGGTGTAGGAGTCGTAGTTGATGGCGCCCAATTCGATGCGTGCGATGTCGCGGATGCGCAGCACGCCCCCCGGGCCGCTCGAGCGCAGCACGATGTTGCCGAATTCCTCGGGCTGCACCAGCCGCCCTTGCGCGGTGACCGTGTAGATGAGCGACTGGTCGTCGGGCGCCGGGTCCTGCCCGATCTTGCCGGCGGCGTACTGGTTGTTCTGCGCACGGATCGCCGCGGCGACGTCGGTCGCGGTGACCCCGAGCTGCGCCATCTTGTCGGGGCGAAGCCAGATGCGCATCGAATAGTCGCGCGCCCCGAAGATCGTCGCGTCCGCCACCCCGGGAACGCGCTTGAGCACGTCGAGCGCGTTGATCGTCATGAAGTTGGAGAGGTACAGCGTGTCGTAGCGCGGGTCGTTCGAGGTCACCGCGACGAACATCAGGATGTCGAGCGAGCGCTTCTGCACCACCACGCCGGTGCGCTTGACGTCGTCGGGCAGCCGCGGCAGCGCGATCTGCACGCGGTTGTTCACCTGAATGGTGGCGTTGTTGACGTCGGTTCCCACCTCGAAGGTGCAGGTGATCGTCAGCGTGCCGTTCGACGAGGACGTCGACTGGTAGTAGAGCAGCCCCTCCACGCCCGAAAGCTGCTCCTCGATCGGCGCGGCGACGGTGCGCGACAGCGTCTCGGCGCTCGCGCCGGGCAGCGTGGCGGTGATCGTCACCGTGGGCGGCGCGATCTCCGGATACTGAGCGATCGGAAGGACCTGCGAGGCGGCGAGGCCTGCCAGAGTGAAGATGATCGCGATGACCGACGCGAAGATCGGCCGGTCGATAAAGAATCTCGAGAACACTGCTCGGAGACGGCTACTTCGACTTCGCCGCCTGGGCGGCGTCGTCCGGTTGCGGGCTCACCGGCACGCCGGGCCGCAGCTTCAGGAGATTGTCGACCACGATGCGCTCGCCGGCCTGCAGTCCCGCGAGGACCACCCAATTCTGGCCGTTCCACTCGCCGGTCTGCACCTGGCGGATCGCGGCCTTGTTCTCGCCGTCGAGTACAAACAGGAAGTGCCCCTTCTCGTTCTGGAACACGGCTGTCTGCGGCACGAGGAAGGCGTTCCTGTATTCGCCCGCGGTGATGCGCACCCGCACGAACTGGCCAGGCAGCAGGCGCACTCTGGGGTTGTCGAACTCGGCGCGCAGCTCCTGGGTCGCGAGGCGCGAGTCGATCTGCGTCGCCGCGAAGTTGAGACGGCCCGTGAGCGGGTAGAGCGACTCGTCGGGCAGGACCAGGCGGATGTTCTGGCCCGCGCCGGGGGTCAGCTTGCCGCCGGCCACCTTCGCCAGGTCGGAATCCGACAGGCTGAAGCGCACCCACGCGGGTTCCACCTGGATGAGGGTGGTGAGCAGGCTCGAATCCTGGCCCGCGGTGATCAGGCTCCCCTCGGAGCGCGCGATGCGCCCGGTCACGCCCGAGACCGGCGCGGTGACGTGCGTATACGAGAGATTCAGCTGCGCCTGGCGCACGTTGGCCTCCGCCGCCTGGAGCGTGGCCGCCGAGAGCTTCTGCGCGGACACGGCGTCGTCGAACTCCTTCTGGCTGATGGCGCGCTCCTGGGCCAGGTCCTTGAGGCGGCTCGCCTCGCGGCCGGTCTGCTCCTGGCGTGCGCGCTCCTGCGCGAGCTGAGCCTGCGCCTGGGCGAGCGCGATCTCGTAGGGCGCGGGGTCGATCTGGAACAGCGGCGCGCCCTCCTTCACGAGCTGACCTTCCTTGTAGAGCTGCTTGAGGAGGATACCGCTCACTCGGGCCCGCACCTCGACTTCCTTGGAGCCCTGCACCTGGCCGACCGCCTCGAGCACGATGGGCACGTTCTGCGGCGCAGCCTCGCGCACCCTGGCCGCGACCGCGGCAGGCGCGCCGGGGCCCTGGGCGGCACGCGCGGCGCTGTCTCCCCGGTCGCACGCGGCGAGCGACGCGGCGAGGAGCACGGCGAGCGCGGAAGCGGCGGCCGTCGAGGTCGGGAGCGATGGCATGCGCGGGTGCGAACGTTTGTATTGGAATCCGGCGAGCATAGTATATACAATCACCGTTGAATGTATATCGAGGAATTCCGGTCCGGGCGTGCGTAGAACCAAGGAAGAATCAGAGCAGACCCGGCGCCAGATCATCGCGGCCGCCCGCCGGGTGTTCGCACGACAGGGCGTGAGGCGCACGACGCTGGAAGAGGTGGCGCGGGCGGCGGGAGTCACGCGCGGCGCCATCTACTGGCACTTCGCGGGCAAGACCGAGCTGTTCTACGCCATGCGCGAGCAGGTGTCGCTGCCGACGATCGACACCGGGTTCGCCGCGTCGGCCGCCGACGCCGCCGATCCCCTGGGCAGCGCCGAACGCTACCTGCGCGGCGTGGTCGCCGCACTCGCCGACCCGGCGGCGCGCGAAACCTTCCGGATCATGACTTTCAAGTGCGAGTACGTTGGCGAGCTGGGGCGCGAGCTCGATCGCCAGCGCAGCCGCTGCAGCGAGCTCACCGGCAAGCTCGCTCAGGTCTACCGGCGTGCGCGGCGCGCCGGCCAGCTGCGTCCCGGGCTGACGCCCGTCCCGGCCGCGTCCGCGACCTGCAGCTTCCTCATCGGGCTGGTGCGGCTGTGGCTGATGGACCGCGCCCGCGGTCCGGTCCGCCGCGCGGCCGGCGCGATCATCAAGTTGCACATCGACAGCTACCGCCGCAACGGCCGCTGACTTTACACGACGCCGCTCGCCGGATTAGGCTTCCCCTGATGCGCCGCGTCGTGCTCGATACGGAAACCACCGGCTTGAACGCCGGTCTCGGCGACCGCGTCATCGAGCTCGGCTGCATCGAGATCCTCAACCGCCGCGTCACCGACAACCACTTCCACCGCTACGTCAACCCCGAGCGCAGGAGCGAGGAAGGGGCGCTCAAGGTGCACGGCATCACGGGCGAGTTCCTGCAGGACAAGCCCAAGTTCGGCGAGATCGTCGCCGAGTTCCTCGACTACATCCGCGGCGCGGAGCTGGTGATCCAAAACGCCGCCTTCGACGTCGAGTTCCTGAATCTGGAGCTGGCCAGGGCCGGGCGGCCGCCCATCGAGGAGTGCTGCGCGGGCGTGGTCGACTCGCTCGCGCTCGCGCGCGAGCTGCACCCCGGCAAGAAGAACTCGCTGGATGCCCTGTGCGAGCGCTACCAGGTCGACAACGCCCACCGCACGCTGCACGGCGCGCTGCTCGACGCCTCGCTGCTCGCCGAGGTCTACCTCGCGATGACGCGCGGCCAGGACAGCCTGGCGATCGAGCTCGAGCCCGCGCGTGCGCCCTCCGAGGCCTGGGCCGCGCAGGGCGAGCGGCCCGCGCTGATCGTCGTTCCCGCGAGCGTCGAGGAGCTCGCCGAGCACGCGCGGCTGCTCGCCGCGATCGAGGCCGAGAACAAGTCGCCGAGCGTATGGCGCCGTTTTGAGGCGGCCGTGGAGCTTGCCCAGTAGAATGTACCGAGGGGATGGAGCGGTGATGCCAGGCAGCAATCCTTTCGAGAGCGACCTCGACAAGAATCCGGCCAACTACGCGCCGCTCAGCCCCCTTGGCTTCATCGAGCGCGCGGCCTATGTCTATCCCTCGCGCACCGCGGTCATCCACGGCAGGCGGCGCTACGCCTGGAGCGAGACCTACGCGCGCTGCCGCAGGCTGGCGTCGGCCCTGGTGCGCCGGGGCATCGGCGTCGGGGACGCCGTGGCGGCGATGCTCGCGAACACGCCCGAGATGGTCGAGTGCCATTTCGGCGTGCCCATGGCGGGGGCCGTGCTGAACGCCCTGAACACCCGCCTCGACCCCGAGGCGATCGCGTTCATGCTCGAGCACGGCGGCGCGAAGGTCCTGATCACGGACCGGGAGTTTTCCGAGACTGTGGACAAGGCCCTGGCTTCGCTCAAGTCGAAGCCGTTCGTGATCGACGTCGACGACCCGGAATTCTCGGGGCCGGGGCGGCGCATCGGGTCGGATGAGTACGAGCGCTTCATCGCCGCGGGCGACCCGGACTACGCGTGGAGCCCGCCCGCCGACGAATGGAACGCCATATCGCTCAACTACACCTCGGGTACCACCGGCAACCCCAAGGGCGTGGTGTACCACCACCGCGGCGCCTACCTGAACGCGGTCTGCAACATCGTGACTTGGGCGATGCCGCACCACGCCGTCTACCTCTGGACGTTGCCCATGTTCCACTGCAACGGCTGGTGCTTTCCCTGGACCATGGCGGCCAACGCGGGCACCAACGTGTGCCTGCGCAAGGTCGATGCGGTCTCGGTGTTCGCGGCGATGCGCGCGCACGGCGTGACGCACTACTGCGGCGCGCCGATCGTGCACTCGACCCTGATCAACGCCGACCCGAAGCTGCGCGAGGGCATCCGGCAGAAGGTCCACGCCATGGTCGCGGCCGCGGCGCCGCCCGCCGCGATGATCGAGGGCATGGAGCGCATGGGCTGGGATCTCACGCACGTGTACGGGCTCACCGAGGTCTACGGCCCGGCGACGGTATGCGCGCGTCACGAGGAGTGGAAGGACCTGGACATCGGCAAGCGCACCGAGAGGAACGGCCGCCAGGGCGTGCGCTACCTGATGGAAGAGGGGCTGACGGTGATGGATCCGCAGACCATGCGGCCGGTTCCCGCGGACGGCGAGACTATGGGCGAGATCATGTTTCGCGGCAACATCACCATGAAGGGCTACCTGAAGAACCGCAAGGCGACGAACGAAGCCTTCGACGGCGGCTGGTTCCGTTCGGGTGACCTCGCGGTGATGCAGCCCGACGGCTACGTGAAGATCAAGGACCGATCGAAGGACATCATCATTTCCGGCGGCGAGAACATCTCCTCGCTCGAGGTGGAGGACGTGCTCTGTCGCCATCCGGCGGTGCAGGCCGCCGCGGTGGTCGCGAAGCCCGACACCCGGTGGGGCGAGACGCCCTGCGCATTCGTAGAGATCAAGCCCGGCGCCAAGGTCACCGAGTACGAGTTGATCGAGCACTGCCGCGCCCACCTTGCGCGCTTCAAGGCGCCGCGCGCGGTGGTGTTCGGCGTGCTGCCGAAGACCTCGACCGGCAAGATCCAGAAGTTCGTGCTGCGGCAGCAGGCGAGATCGGTGGAAGCGATCGAGTAGGAGCGGATATGAATGCCCCCGGCAAGCGCGAAGTCGAAGCGCCCTATGTCCTCCGGTCCGACCAGGGCGGCATCGCTACGTTGACGCTCAACCGCGGCGAGCGCCTGAACCCTCTGTCCACTGCGATGCTCGCGGCACTCCAGGACGAGATCGACCGCCTCGCCGACGACGACGCGGTGAAGGTCGTGGTGCTGGCGGGGGCCGGACCGCACTTCTGCGCCGGCCACGACCTGCGGGAAATGCGCGAGCACCCGGCCAAGAAATGGCAGAAGGCGCTGTTCGATCGCTGCAGCAGGATGATGCTATCGCTCGTCCGGCTGCCGCAGCCGGTGATCGCGCGGGTGCAGGGGGTCGCGGTCGCGGCGGGCTGCCAGCTTGTTTCGATGTGCGACCTCGCAGTGGCGAGCGACGCGGCGCGCTTCGCGCTGCCCGGGATCAAGAGCGGGATCTTCTGCACCACGCCCGGGGTCGGCGTCGCGCGGAACATCCATCGCAAGCACGCGCTGGAAATGCTGCTCACCGGAGAGCTCATCGACGCCGGCACCGCACTTTCCTGGGGCCTGGTGAACCGCGTCGTGCCGCTCGCCGGCCTTGACGCCGAGGTGGACGCCCTTGCGCAGAAGATCCTCGCCCACAGCGGCGCGGTGGTCACCATGGGCAAGCAATTCTTCTACGAGCAGGTGGAAAAGGGCCTCACCATGGCCTATGCGCTCGCTTCGGAAGGCATGGCCTGCAACATGATGCTGGCCGACGCCGCCGAGGGCATCGACGCGTTCCTCGCCAAGCGCAAGCCGCGCTGGCGGGGGAAGTAGTCCCGGGCGATTGCCCGATCGCCGGACCTGGGCGATACTCGCGGCCAGGGAGGGAGGAGCCCGTCGCAGGACGGCGCACCGCGGCGCATGATCGACGAGTGCATTCTTGAAACACGCCAGCTGACCAAGGAGTTCAAGGGTTTCGTCGCCGTCAAGGACGTCAACCTCAAGGTCGGCCGCGGCAGCATTCACGCCCTTATCGGGCCCAACGGCGCCGGCAAGACGACCTGCTTCAACCTACTGACGCACTTCCTTGAGCCGACCCGCGGCAGCATCTTCTACAAGGGGCGCGACATCACCGGCTCCGGGCCGGCGGCGATCGCGCGCATGGGGCTGATCCGCTCGTTTCAGATCTCCGCGGTGTTCCCGCACCTCTCGGTGCTCGAGAACGTGCGCATCGCGCTGCAGCGCAAGCGCGGCGCCTCGTTCGACTTCTGGCGCCCCGAGCGGTTGCTGGAGGAGCTGAACGACCGGGCGCGCGAGCTGCTCGACTCGGTAGGGCTTGCGGAATTCGAGGACGCGATCGCGGTGGAGCTGCCCTACGGACGCAAGCGCGCGCTCGAGATCGCAACGACGCTCGCGCTCGAGCCCGAGCTACTGCTGCTCGACGAGCCGACCGCAGGCATGGCGCACGAGGACGTGGAGCGCATCGCGGCGCTGATCAAGCGCGCCGCCGCCGACCGCACGGTGCTGATGGTCGAGCACAATCTGAGCGTGGTGGCGAAGCTCTCCGACCGCATCACCGTGCTGTCGCGCGGCGAGATCATCGCCGAGGGCGAGTACGAGACGGTATCGAAGCATCCCGACGTGATCCAGGCCTATCTGGGGTCCGAGCATGCCTGAAGCGCCGCTGCTCACGGTCGACGGCCTGCACGCCTGGTACGGCGAGTCGCACATCCTGCACGGGGTGGAATTCGAGGTGCGCAGCGGGGAAGTGGTGACGCTGCTCGGGCGCAACGGCGCCGGCAAGACCACGACCTTGAAGTCCGTGATGGGCATGGTCGCGCGCCGCGAGGGCTCGGTACGGTTCGACGGGAAGGAGACCATCGCGCTCTCCTCGAACCGCATCGCGAGAATGGGCCTTGCGTTCTGTCCGGAGGAGCGCGGCATCTTCGCCAGCCTCAACGTGGAGGAGAACCTGCTCCTGCCTCCGGAGGTGCGCGCGGGCGGGCTCGGGCTCGGGCAGGTGTTCGGCCTCTTCCCCAACCTCAAGGAGCGCCTCGCGAGCCAGGGCACCAAGCTCTCCGGCGGCGAGCAGCAGATGCTCGCGATCGGGCGGATCCTGCGCACCGGGGCAAGGCTGCTGCTGCTCGACGAGCCGACCGAGGGGCTGGCGCCGGTGATCGTGCAGCAGATCAGCCAGACCATCTCGCGGCTCAAGGCCGAAGGGTTTACCATCCTGCTGGTCGAGCAGAATTTCCGCTTCGCCTCGCGCGTCGCCGACCGGCACTACGTGATGGAAAACGGCCGGGTAGTGGACATGATCCCGAACGCGGAGCTAGAGTCGAAGCTCGAGAAGGTTCACGACTACCTTGGCGTCTAGGTCAGGGCACGATCAACCAGAAGAGGAGCTCACCATGCATTTCCAACGCAGCATGTTTGCCCTGGCCTTGCTCGCCCTCGCGCCGGGGGCGCAGGCGCAGGTCTCCGGCGGCGTCGTCAAGATCGGCGTGATGTCCGACATGTCGAGCCTTTACTCGGACATCGGCGGAGGCGGCTCGGCGGTCGCGGCGCGCATGGCAGTGGAAGACTTCGGCAAGGCCCACAAGGACCTCAAGGTCGAGATCGTCACCGCCGACCACCTCAACAAGCCCGATGTAGGGTCGAGCATCGCGCGCCAGTGGTACGACGTGGACGGAGTCGACGTGATCGTCGACGTGCCGACTTCGTCGGTCGCGCTGGCGATCAACCAGGTCACGCGCGAGAAAGGCAAGGCGTTCCTGGTCTCGGGCGCGGCGAGCTCGGACCTCAGCGGCAAGGCGTGCTCGCCGAACACCGTCCACTGGACCTACGACACCTGGATGCTCGCCAACGGCACGGGCAACGCCATCGTGAAGACGGGCGGCGACACCTGGTTCTTCATCACCGCGGACTACGCTTTCGGGCTCGCGCTGGAGCGCGACACCGAGGCGGTGGTGCTGAAGGACGGCGGCAAGGTGCTCGGCAGGGTACGCCATCCGCTGAACGCGCAGGACTTCTCTTCGTTCCTGCTGCAGGCGCAGGCCTCCAAGGCGAAGATCATCGGCCTGGCGAACGCGGGCGGCGACACCACCAACTCGATCAAGCAGGCGGCCGAGTTCGGCATCGTGAAAGGCGGGCAGAGCCTGGCGGGGATGCTGGTGTTCATCTCAGACGTGCACGGGCTTGGCCTGGACAAGGCGCAGGGGCTGATCTTCACCGAGACCTACTACTGGGACCTGAACGACGGCACGCGCGCGTTCGCCAAGCGCTTCGCCGCGGCCAACAACGGCAAGTACCCGACCATGGTCCAGGCGGGCGTGTACTCGGCGATCCTGCACTACCTCAAGGCGGTCGAGGCGGGCAAGACCGACGACGGCACGAAGACGATCGCGAAGATGAAGGAGCTGCCGACCGACGACCCGCTGTTCGGCAAGGGCCGCGTGCGCATGGACGGCCGCAAGATTCACCCCGCGTATCTGGTGGAGGTAAAGAAGCCTTCCGAGTCGAAGGGGCCGTACGACTACTACAAGATCCGCGCTACGATCCCGGCCGACCAGGCGTTCCGGCCGCTGAACGAGGGCGGGTGCTCGCTGGTGAAATGACCTGAGGACCGCGCGGGGTCGCGACGACCCCGCGCCCGGTCGATGGAAATCTTCGGCATTCCGACGCAGGCCCTGTTCGGGCAGCTGCTGATCGGGCTGATCAACGGCTCGTTCTATGCGCTGCTTTCGCTCGGCCTGGCGGTGATCTTCGGCCTGCTGAATATCATCAATTTCACCCACGGCGCGCAGTACATGATGGGCGCGTTCTGCGCCTATTTCCTGCTCGCGTGGCTGGGCATCGGCTACTGGTGGGCGCTGGTGATCGTGCCGTTCGTGGTCGGGGCGCTCGGCATCGTCATCGAGCGGCTGATGCTGTCCAGGCTGTACAAGCTGGACCACCTCTACGGGCTGCTGCTCACTTTCGGCCTCGCGCTCATCCTGCAGGGCGTGTTCCGCCAGCAGTACGGCACCTCGGGCATTCCCTACGCGATGCCGGCCGAGCTCTCCGGGGGGCGCAACCTCGGCTTCATGTTCCTGCCGAACTACCGGGCCTGGGTGATCGTCGCCTCTCTTGTAACTTGCCTCGGCACCTGGTTCGTGATCGAGAGGACCAAGCTCGGCTCCTATCTGCGCGCGGCGACGGAGAACCCGCAGTTGGTGCAGGCCTTCGGCATCAACGTGCCGCGCATGATCACGCTCACCTACGGCTTCGGCGTTGCGCTCGCCGCGTTCGCCGGCGTGATGGCGGGACCGATCTACCAGGTGAACCCGCTGATGGGCGCCGATCTCATCATCGTGGTGTTCGCGGTGGTGGTGATCGGCGGCATGGGCTCGATTCTGGGCTCGATCGTGACCGGCTTCGCGCTGGGGCTGATCGAGGGCCTCACCAAGGTGTTCTACCCCGAGGCCTCGAACACGGTGATCTTCATCATCATGGCGATCGTGCTCATGATCAAGCCGGCCGGGCTCTTCGGCACGCAGCGATGAGGTCCGTCTAGCCGTGGCCGCCGTACCCCCGCTCCCCGTCGGTGCGCGCGCGAACGGCCTCGCGCACCAGCGCACCGCGTTCCTCGTGATGCTCGCGTTCTTCCTCGTCGCGCCCTTCGTCGCCTATCCGATCTTCCTGATGAAGGTGATGTGCTTCGCGCTTTTCGCCTGCGCGTTCAACCTGCTGATCGGCTACGGGGGCCTCGTGTCCTTCGGCCACGCCATGTTCCTCGGCACGGCGGGCTACGCCTCGGCGCACGCCGCCAAGGTTTGGGGCTTCCCGCCGGAGTTCGCCATTCTCTTCGGCACGGCGTGCGCGGCGCTGCTCGGGCTGGTGACGGGACTGCTCGCCATCCGCCGCCAGGGCATCTATTTCGCGATGATCACGCTCGCCCTGGCGCAGATGGTGTACTTCTTCTACCTCCAGGCGCCGTTTACCGGCGGCGAAGATGGCATCCAGGCGGTTCCACGCGGCAAGCTGTTCGGGTTCATCGATCTCGGCAACCAGGGGGCGATGTACGTCGTCGTGCTCGCCATATTCGCGGGCGGCTTTCTCCTGATCCACCGCACGGTGCATTCCCCGTTCGGCCAGGTGCTCAAGGCGATCCGCGAGAACGAGTCGCGCGCACTGTCGCTCGGCTATGACGTCAATCGGTACAAGCTGCTCGCCTACCTCCTGTCGGCGACCCTCGCCGGCCTCGCCGGGGCGACCAAGGCGTTGGTGTTCGAGCTCGCCTCGCTGACGGACGTCCACTGGACCATGTCCGGGGAAGTCGTCCTCATGGTGCTGCTCGGCGGTCTGGGCACGATGTTCGGACCGGTCGTGGGCGCGCTCATCATCGTCGCCATGGAGAACTATCTCGCGCAGCTGGGCTCCTGGGTGACGGTGACGCAGGGCGTGATTTTCGTGATGTGCGTGCTGACGTTCCGTCGCGGGGTGGTGGGCGAGTTGGGCAGGCTGATAGGCAAGCCGCTGTAGCGTGCAGGAAGTCACGCGGCTCATCGCCCAATACGGGCTGTTGCTGGTTTTCGGCAACGTGCTGATCGAGCAGATCGGCCTTCCGATTCCGGCAGCCCCGACGCTGGTGATCGCCGGTGCGCTCGCGGTCGAGGGAAAGCTCTCCGCCTGGGCGACCTTCGGCGCCGCGTTCGCTGCCTGCACCATCGGGGACGTCGCCTGGTATCTCGCCGGACGGCTGTACGGTCGCCGCGTGATGAGGCTGCTCTGCCGGATATCGCTTTCGCCCGATTCCTGCGTGCGCCAGACCGAGAACCACTTCGAGCGCTGGGGCGGTTCCGCGCTGGTGCTCGCGAAATTCGTCCCGGGCCTCTCCGGTATCGCCCCGCCGCTGGCTGGCGCCACGCGGCTGCCGTGGTCGACCTTCCTCTTTCTCAACAGCCTGGGCGTCGTCATCTGGGCAGGCGTCGCGATCGGCGCCGGAATGCTCTTCCACGCGCAGATCGACCACCTCATATCGCGCATGGAGGGCCTCGGAAGCTGGGCGTTGGCGACGCTGGCCTTGCTCCTGTCGTGCTATGTCGCCCTCAAGTGGTGGGAGCGCAGGCGCCTTCACGAGATGCTGCGGGTCGCGCGCATCACCGCCGAGGAGCTGAACAAGCTGATCGAGGGAGGCGAGAAGCCGGTGGTCGTCGACGTTCGCTCCCCGGTCGCGCGCGAAGGCGACCGGCGCTTCGTACCCGGCGCGCTGGTGATGGACCTCGCGGAAGTCGAGGAAAACCTGGAGCGGCTGCCGATCGAGCGCGAGATCGTCTTCTACTGCAGCTGCCCCAACGAGGCTTCGGCTGCCTACGTCGCGAAGCGGTTGATGGACCTCGGCTACACGCGCGTGCGGCCCCTGCACGGGGGACTCGACGCCTGGATCGCGGCCGGATACGAGGTCGAGACTAGATGATTTTCCGGGCGGCGAGGCGGTCGAGCTCGCCTTCGCTCATGCCGAGCAGGCCCGAGAGCACCTCGCGCGTGTGCTGCCCCAACAGGGGCGGCGGCGCATCGTAGGTCACCGGCGTCTGCGACATGCGCATGGGGCTCGCGACCCCGGAGATCGAGCCGGCGAGCGGATGCGTCATCTCGATCTTCAGCCCCCGGTGCCGCACCTGCGGGTCCTCGAATACTTCCCTGTAGCTGTTGATCGGGCCGCAGGGGACGTTCGCCGCTTCGAGGCGTTCTATCCAGTCGTGGTTCGCGCGCGTCTTCATGATCCCCTGAATGATCGGGATCAGCGCTTCGCGGTTGCGGATGCGGTCGGGCATGGTTCGGAAGCGCGGGTCGGTGGCGAGCTCGGGCCGCTCCGCCGCGGAGCAGAAGCTCGTCCACTGGCTGTCGTTGCCCGCGCCGAGTATCAGGTGGCCGTCTGCGGTAGGGAAGACCTCGTACGGCAGCAGATTGGGGTGCGCGTTGCCCCAGCGCCGGGGCACGATTCCCGAGGCGAAGTAGTTGGAGATCTGGTTGGCGCCGAAGGCGACGATGGTGTCGAGGAGAGCGATGTCGATGTGCTGCCCCTCGCCGGTGCGCTCGCGGTGGAGCAGCGCGGCCGTGACAGCGACGCTCGCGTACATGCCGGCCATGACGTCGGTGACCGCGATTCCCACCTTCTGCGGGCCGCCGCCCGGCAGCTCGTCGCGCTCTCCGGTGATGCTCATCAGCCCGCCGATCCCCTGGAAGATGAAGTCATAGCCGGGGCGGTTTGCGTGGGGACCGCTCTGGCCGTAGCCGGTGACCGAGCAATAGACGATCCCGCGATTCACCTTCTTCACGTCGGCGTAGCCCAGACCGTACTTGGCGAGGCCGCCGGCCTTGTAGTTTTCCAGCAGCACGTCGCACTTCGCGGCCAGCTCGCGCGCAATCGTTCCGCCCTCGGGTGTGGCGATGTCCAGCGTGAGCGACTTCTTGGCGCGGTTGACCGACACGAAATAGGCGGATTCTCCCGTCTCCTTCCCGTCCCTGTCCCTTACGAAGGGCGGCCCCCAGCTGCGCGTGTCGTCGCCCGACCCGGGGCGCTCGATCTTGATCACCTCCGCGCCCAGGTCGGCTAGGTTCTGCGACGCCCACGGGCCGGCAAGCACGCGCGTGAGGTCGAGAACGCGGATGTGTTCGAGAGGGCGTGGCATGGGGACGATTCGGGACGGGGCGATTATAATCGCTGTGGTTTTTTCCGAGAACGACTTCGATGAAAATCCTGGTTGCCGTCAAGCGCGTGGTCGACTTCAACGTCAAGGTGCGGGTCAGGGCCGACGGCTCGGGCGTCGAGACTGCCAACGTGAAGATGTCGATGAATCCTTTCGACGAGATCGCGGTGGAGGAGGCCGTGCGGCTGAAGGAAGCGGGAACGGCGACCGAGGTGATCGCGGTGTCCTGCGGGACGCAAGCCTGCCAGGAGACGCTGCGGACGGCGCTCGCGCTCGGCGCCGACCGCGCCGTGCTCGTCGAGAGCGACGCCGAGCTGCAGCCGCTCGCGGTGGCGAAGCTGCTGCGCGCCATCGCAACAAAGGAGAGCCCGAGCCTCGTCATCCTCGGCAAGCAGGCGATCGACGACGATTGCAACCAGACGGGGCAGATGCTCGCCGCGCTCCTCGGCTGGCCGCAGGCCACTTTCGCCTCGAAGCTGAAGGCCGCTGGCGACACGGCGGAGGTCACGCGCGAAGTCGATGGAGGGCTGGAGACGATCTCCATCAAACTCCCCGCGGTGGTAACGACCGACTTGCGGCTCAACGAGCCGCGCTACGTGACCCTGCCCAACATCATGAAGGCGAAGAAGAAGACGCTGGAGCTGCTCAAGCCCGACGCACTCGGGGTCGACGTCGCGCCGCGCCTGAAGACGCTCAAGGTCGAGGAGCCGCCCAAGCGCAAGGCCGGCGTGAAGGTGCCCGACGCCAGGACGCTGGTGCAGAAGCTCAAGGGCGAAGCGAAGGTCATCGCATGAGCGTCCTCGTCATCGCCGAGCACGACAACGCCTCGCTCAAGCCCGCGACGCTCAACACCGTCGCGGCGGCCGCGAGGATCGGCGGGGACATTGCCGTGCTGGTCGCAGGGGCGGGCTGCGCCGCGGCGGCCAAGGCCGCGGCGGCGGTCGCCGGCGTGAAAAAGGTGCTGGTCGCCGACGCGGCACACTACAAGGATCAGCTAGCGGAGAATCTCGCCGCACTCGTCGTCGCCCTTGCGCCCGGCTACACCCACGTCCTCGCGCCCGCGACCTCGTTCGGGAAGAACGTGGCGCCGCGCGTCGCCGCGCTGCTCGACGTGGCGCAGGTCTCGGACATTGTCGACGTGAAAAGCGCCGACACCTTCGTCCGGCCGATCTACGCCGGCAACGCGCTCGCCACGGTGCAGTCGCAGGACAGGATCAAGATCGTCACCGTGCGCACCACGGGATTCGACGCGGCCGCGGCGAACGGCGGCTCCGCCCCGACGGAGAGCACTGCAGCGGCCGCCGACACCGGGCTCTCGTCGCTCGTCGGGCGAGCGCTCACCAAGTCGGAGCGCCCGGAGCTGACCTCGGCGCGTGTCATCGTCTCGGGCGGCCGCGGAATGGGTTCGGGAGAGAACTTCAAGCTGCTCGAGCCGCTCGCCGACAAGCTGCACGCGGCGATGGGCGCCTCGCGCGCCGCGGTCGACGCGGGCTTCGTCCCCAACGACTGGCAGGTCGGGCAGACAGGCAAGATCGTGGCGCCCGACCTCTATATCGCCGTGGGGATCTCCGGGGCAATCCAGCACCTCGCGGGCATGAAGGACAGCCGCGTCATCGTGGCGATCAACAAGGACGAGGAAGCGCCTATCTTCCAGGTTGCGGACTACGGCATCGTGGGGGATCTGTTCCAGATCGTGCCCGAGCTGGTGAAAGAGCTCGGATAGGGATTCGGAGGAACCATGAGCGAATACAAGGCACCTTTGCGCGACATGCACTTCGTCCTGCAGGAGCTCGCGGGGCTCGCCGAGGTCGCGCGCCTTCCCGGCTGCGAGGAGATCAACGCCGAGCTGGTCGACCAGATCCTCGAGCAGAGCGCGAAATTCGCGAGCGGCGTCCTGTCTCCGCTCAACCGATCCGCGGACAAAGAAGGCTCGAAGTGGGACAAGGGCAAGGTCACCACGCCCAAGGGCTTCAAGGAAGCGTACAGGCAGTTCATCGAGGGCGGCTGGAACGCGCTGCAGGCGCCGACCGAGTATGGCGGCCAGGGCCTGCCGAAGATCGTCTCGATGCCCGTGGTGGAGATGTGGAAATCAGCCAACCTGTCCTTTTCGCTGGTGACCATGCTGACCGCGGGCGCCGCCGAGGCGCTGATTCTGCGCGGCTCGGAAGCGCAGAAGAAGCTGTACCTGCCGAAGATGATCGAGGGGACCTGGACCGGAACCATGAACCTCACCGAGCCGCAGGCGGGGACGGACCTCGCGCTGGTGCGCACCAGGGCCACCCGCGAGGGGGATCACTACCGCATCTCGGGCCAGAAGATATTCATCACCTACGGCGAGCACGACCTCACCGAGAACATCGTGCACCTGGTGCTGGCGCGCGTCGACGGCGCGCCGGAGGGCGTGCGCGGAATCTCGATGTTCCTCGTACCGAAGTTTCTCCCGAAAGCGGACGGGTCGCTAGGCGAGCGCAACGGCGTGCAGTGCGCCTCGATCGAGCACAAGCTGGGCATCCATGCGAGCCCCACCGCGGTGCTCGTCTACGAGAACGCCGTCGGCTACCTCGTGGGCGAGGAGAACCGCGGCCTGGAGTACATGTTCATCATGATGAACCTCGCGCGCTTCGCGGTGGGCATGGAGGGCCTGTCGATCTCCGAGCGTGCCTACCAGCAGGCGCTCTCGTACGCCAAGGAGAGGGTCCAGAGCCGCGATGTGGCGGGCGGGGGCAAGGCCGTGACCATCATCCACCACCCCGACGTGCGCCGAATGCTGATGAGCATGAAGTCGCAGATCGAGGCGATGCGCGCGCTCGCGTACGTAGTGGCCGCGGCGGTGGACAAGTCGTTGCGGCATCCCGACAAGGCGGAGCGCGCCCGCAACCAGGCCTTCGTCGATTTCATGATCCCGATCGTCAAGGGCTGGTTCACCGAGACCGGAATCGAAGTGGCGTCGACGGGGATCCAGGTGCACGGCGGCATGGGATTCATCGAGGAGACGGGCGCGGCGCAGCACCTGCGCGACGCGAGGATCACCACGATCTACGAAGGCACGACGGGAATCCAGGCGAACGACCTGATCGGCCGCAAAATCGCCCGCGAAGGAGGTGCGACCGCCAAGGAGGTCATCGCCGTGATGCGCGGGGTCGAGGCGGAGTTGGGCAAGGCTTCCGGGGAGGACATGGCCGCGATGCGCGAGGCCTTCTCCGCCGCGCTGACGGCCGCGGAGGAGTGCGTCTCCTGGATGGTGATCGCCTACGGCAACGACATCAGGGCGGCGCACGCCGGTGCCGTGCCCTTCCTCAAGCTCATGGGCATCGTCTCCGGCGGTTGGCAGCTTGGGCGCGCCGCGTTGATCGCGCAGCAGCGCCTGTCGGAGGGCCGGGGCGACAAGTCCTTCTACGAAGCCAAGATCAAGACCGCGCGGTTCTACGCCGACCACGTGATGACCCAGGCGCCTGGGCTGCGCAATACGGTCGTGCACGGCGCGGCGGGCGTGATGGCGCTGGCGGAGGAGCAGTTCTGAGGAAAGCGGAAATCCGGGCGCGCGGATTAGAATAGGCGTGACCGTCCTGGAAGGGGAGGCGATGGGCGACCGGCATACCCTGCTGGCGTGGGCCGAGCGCGGAGCGCTTACCGATCTCGCGCAAGCGCTCCGCGCCGCGGGAGCGCTCCCGGGTGCGAGCGATTGGCGGGTGTTTCTCGACCGCCTGCTGCTCTGGTCCGGCGCCGTCGCGCTCGCCGCGGCCGTCGTGTTCTTCATAGCGCACAACTGGAACGACCTCGGCAAGTACGCCAAGTTCGGCCTGGTTGAAGCGCTGATCGTCGTCGCAGTGCTCGGCTACTGGCGCCTCGGTCCCGAGCGTGCCGCGGGCAGGGCCTCGCTGCTCGTCGCCTCCATACTGCTCGGCGCGCTGCTCGCGCTCTTCGGGCAGACCTACCAGACCGGAGCCGACACCTGGGAGCTGTTCGCGAACTGGGCAGGCCTGATGCTGCCCTGGGTGATCGTCGGACGCTTCGCCGGCCTGTGGATGCTCTGGATCGCGATCCTGAACACCGCGATCGTCTTCTATTTCCTCGTCTTCCCCGGCCTACTGGGGATCCTGTTCAGCACCGAGCGCCAGCTGTGGACACTGTTCGCGTTCAACACCGTGGCCCTCGTCGCCTGGGAGCTCGCCTCGCGCAGGCTCGCCTGGCTCGCCGAGCGCTGGGCGCCGCGGCTGCTGGCGACGACGAGCGGCGCGATCGTCACCGTGCTCATGCTGTTGGCCATATTCGAGTGGCGCGAAGCGAGCGGCCTCACGCCCGTGGTCTACCTCGCTTGGCTCGCCTGCGCCTACGCGGCCTACCGCAGCTTCGGCCGCGACCTCCTAGTCCTGGCCGGAGGCTGTCTCTCCGTCATCGTCGTCGTGACCGGCTTCCTCGGGAAGAACCTGATCCGCGCTGAGGCCGGCGGCTTTCTGCTCATCGCGCTCGTCGTGATCGGGATGGGCGCGGCGGCGGGATGGTGGCTCAAGCAGGTCGCCAAGGAGGCGGAAGCGTGACGCGCAGGCCCGAAGAGCTCTGGTCCGCGCTGGCGGCCGTCGGGCTGACCTCAGGCGAGATGCCGGCGGCGGAGGACCACACGCCCTGGTACGTGCGCGTGATGCTCGGCTTCGCCGGATGGCTCGCGGCCTCCTTCCTGCTGGGGTTCATCGGAGTGGGGTTCGCGTTCGTGATGCAGAGCAAGACGGCGGCGGTCTCGGTCGGATTCATGGTGATCGCGGCCGCGTACGCCGTGTTCCGCATGGCGCCGCGCAACGACTTCAGCGCCATGTTCGGCATCGCGGTCAGCTTTGCCGGGCAGGCCCTCGTCGCTTTCGGCATTCTGGGGCTGTTCGAGCGCGGCATCACCGGCGCGGCTCCGTACCTCACGATCGCCGCGATCGAGGCGGCGCTCGCGCTGATCATGCCCAATTTCATCCATCGCGTCGTGTCGGCGTACGCGGCGGGGTTCGCCTTAATGTACGCGTGCGAAGTCTCCGGAGCCCACGCGCTGGCGGCGGGCGTGCTCGCGGCATCGGTCGCCTTCGCTTGGCTGCAGGAAGCCCGTTTCGGCAAGGGGGTCGCGATCGCCTCGCCCATCGGCTATGGGCTTACGCTCGCGCTGATCCAGGTCGAGGGCATGGCGTCGTGGCGCCACTCGCTCGCCATGCTGATCGGGGAGAAGCCCTTCCTCGGCGCCTCGCCGTGGATCGGTGAGGCCCTCGTGGGGATCGCTTTCCTCGTCTCGGTCTGGCTGCTGCTCCGTCGCGCTGCCTGGGAGCCCGGGGAGCCTCGCACGCTTCTCGGTCTGGCGGCCGCGGCGGTCGTCAGTGCGGCGTCGTTCAAGGCGCCGGGAATCGCGGCGGGGCTGATGATCGTCCTGCTCGGGTTCGCGGGCGGCAACCGGGTGCTGGCAGGCCTCGGGATCGCCTCGCTGCTCTTCTACATGTCGAGCTACTACTACCTTCTCGACACGACGTTGCTCGTGAAATCCGGCGTTCTGCTCGCGACCGGCGTGGTCCTGCTGGGGGCGCGCGCGCTCATCCTGAGCTTCGTCCTGCCGAGGCGGGGCACCGATGCGTAGCGCGATCGCCATCGTCGCCTGCGCGGCGATTCTCGCGCTGATCGACTTTTCCATCGCAGGCAAGGAGCGCCACCTCGAGAGCGGGCGGGTCGTCTACCTCGAGCTCGCTCCGGTCGACCCGCGTTCGCTGATGCAGGGGGACTACATGGCGCTGCGTTTCCGCATAGCGAACGACGCGCAGCCGTCCATGCAGCGTAGCGATTCCCCCGTTCGTAGAGGTTTCTTCGGGACCCGCGACCTCGCGACGGCGGACGGGCGCATCGTCGCCGCGCTGGACGCGCGCTCGATCGCGACCTTTCGGCGGCTCGACGACCGCTCGGCGCCCGCCGCGGACGAGATCCTGCTCCGCTACCGTGTGCGGGAAGGCATGGTCAAGTTCGCGACCAATGCGTTCTTCTTCCAGGAAGGCACGGGCAAGCGCTTCGAGCGGGCGCGCTACGGAGAGTTCCGCGTAGCGCCCGACGGCGAGGTACTGCTGACCGGCCTTCGCGGCGTGGAGCTCGATCTTCTGAAGTGATCAGGCCGTAGTCGAGCGCAGGTCCAGCGTGACCCGCCGCAGCGGTCCGCCGTCCGGGTGGAAGCCGACGCGAAACCCGATGGAGCGGGCGAGCTGGAGCATGGGCGTATTGGAGGCAAACACTTCACCCATGAGGCGAGTCACTCCGTGCTCGCGCGCCAAATCGACGAGCATCGAGAGAAGCTTGCGGCCGATTCTGTGCCCTTGCCAGGCGTCGGCGACCGTGATGGCGAACTCGCAGGTGACGCCGTCGGCCAGGCGGGCGTAGCGCGCGACCCCGATCGCCGTCTCGACGCCCTCGATGGTGGTGCTCGCGATGAGCGCCATGTCGCGGCTGAAATCTATCCTGGTGAAGGTTTCCAGGACCTTCGGCGTCAGCTTGACACCGGCTCCCAGGAAGCGGTTGTAGCGCGTTTCCTGCGATAGCCCGAGCGCGAACTGGGTCTGGAGGTCGATGTCCTCGGGGCGGATGGGGCGGACGGTCACCGAGTGCGAAAGACCGAGGGGCCAGGACGCGGTGAGCTTGCCGGAGCGAGGAAGGGAGGGCTGCACGGTGGCGCTCAGGTCGTGGTGCCCCGATGGGCGTCGATCAGCCGCTCGAATGCTTCCAGGGCGCGAGCGGCGGACCGCGCGTCGCCGAGCAACCTCCGGTCGTGATGCGTGGCGAGCACGATGCCGAAGAGCTCGAATGCGAATTGCCAGGGATCGGTCTCGGAGTGGAGGTGCCCGGCGTCGATCGCCAGGCGCACCGCCTTGGCGATCGCGCCGCGCAGTTCGCGCTGGCCGGCCACGAGCAGGTCTCGGACCGCCCCCGGGCGGTCGTCGTATTCCACCGAGGCGGAGAGCAGGAGGCAGCCGCCGGGGAGATCGTGCTCCAGCCAGGTGAGCCAGTTGGCGAACAGCGCGCGAAGACGCGGCAGCCCGCGCGGTTGCGCAAGCGCCGGCGCGAACACTTTTTCCTGGAACAGCTTTTGGGCCTGCTTGAGCGTGAGGACCTGCAGGTCTTCCTTGGAGCCGAAGTGGGCGAAGAGCCCGCTCTTCGAAAGACCGAGCCGCGAAGCGAGCGATCCGATCGACAAACCCTCCAGGCCGACCTTGCTCGCCAAGCCGACGGCCTCCTCGAGGATCATCGTCCGGGTTTGCTCTCCTTTGCGCATCGGACAATAATAATACGAACGTTCGTTTATGACAAGATACTTTTTGAATCACCTTGTTACGACGTCACCCTCCGTAAATGTACGCGGCAAGTAAAGCGTAAAGGTGCTCCCTTTGCCAGGGACGCTGCTCACCCGGATCTCGCCCCCAAGGTGATGCGCCAGTTCCTTGCTGATCGAAAGCCCGAGGCCCGTGCCCCCGTGCTCGCGGCTCCCGCTTCCGTCGACCTGCTGAAAGGCGTCGAAGATCATCCCGTGGTTCTCCTCGGGGATTCCCACCCCAGTGTCGCTCACGGAAAAGGCCACAACGGCGTCCGCCCCGTCGAGACGCGGGAGCCCCGGCGTCCACCCCGATGTCGCGGGCAGGATCCGCAGCGCGACCCCGCCTTGGCTGGTGAACTTGAACGCGTTGGACAGGAGGTTGCTCAGGATCTGCTGCAGCCTCCGCGGGTCGGTTTCGACCGCTTCAGGCGCGCCGGCCTCGATAGCGGTCTCGAAGCGCAGGCCGGCGTCGTGGGCGACCTGAGCGAATGCACGCTCGAGGTGCTCCTTCACGGCGGCGAGATCCGCCTGCGCGACCTGCACCCGAAGCGGGGCGCCCGACTCGATCTTGGCGAGGTCGAGCAGGTCGTTGATCAGGGCGAGCAGGTCGCGGCCGGCTTCGTGGATGACCTGGGCATACTGGACCTGCTTGGAAGTCAGGTTCCGGCCCGCGTTGTCTGCAAGGAGCTTCGCGAGGATCATGAGGCTGTTCAGAGGCGTGCGCAGCTCGTGAGACATCTTGGCGAGAAATTCCGATTTCGCCTGGTTGGCGTTCTCCGCGAGCGCTTTAGCGCCCATCAGCCGGAAGCGCTGCTCGCTCTCCGAGAGACGGCGCTCGGCGACCTTGCGCAGCTCGCCCACGGCCGCGCACAGGACCAGGCCGGTGACGACCACGGTGCACGCGAACGCTAGCAGCAGCAGCAGGGATTCGTTGAGGGAGAACGACGCGAACGGGCTGCGCTGCTCGACCGTGTACCAAACAGCGAGGCCGCACACCACTGTGTTCGCGGTGGCGACTTCGCGCTGGCCGAAACGAATCGCCGCCCAGATCGTGAAGGGCGCGATAAGGAAGGTGAGCGGATAAGGAGTCGTGCCCGGGGTCCCGCTGCCGAACGTCAGCCGAGTCGCACCGAGCAGCAGCACGGCGAAGCACGCTCCCTCGACGATCTTGCTCGGCGTCCAGGCGAGCGGCGAGCGCGCGTGCCAGGTGAGTATCAGCGGCGCGACGACGATGATGCCTGCGGCGTCACCCTGCCACCACGTCCACCAGTTGAAGAGAAGCCCGGGCGCGTTCAGAGAGTGGACGATCGACAGGGGGATCAACGCCAGCGTCGCGGCGACCACCGGGCAGACCGCGGCTATCGCGACGAATTTCGCCGCGTCCTCGCCGCGCTCGAAGGGGTTCGGGACGCCGATTATTCGCCGAATGAGAAAGACTCCGGCCAGTGCCTCGAGAGTGTTGCCGGTGGCGATCGTCGCGGCCGCGGGAAAGGAGGCCTCGACGGTCAGGTTGACGGCTGCGGCACCGGCCCAGATGCCTGGCCAGTATCGGGCGCCGAGGATGTGGAGGGCGGCGAGTGCGATGCCCGAAGGGGGCCACACGGCGGTCGCGTAGCCGGGTGGGATCGCAAGCAGCAGGGAAGCCTTCGCTGCCGAGAAGTAGACGCAGGCGAGCAGAACGGCCCACAACCAGTACGATGCCTGCCTGATCGGGTTGGGAACCTCCTGCACACCTCGCTCCGGTGCCGGCGACGCGCCGATCATACGCTGTTACGACCCGAAGCTCGGCCGCCGATCACATGTTGGGGTAGTTGGGTCCGCCACCGCCCTGGGGAGCGACCCAGACGATGTTCTGCGTCGGGTCCTTGATGTCGCAGGTCTTGCAGTGCACGCAATTCTGGGCGTTGATCTGCAAGCGCGCGGAGTCGCCTTCCCCGACGAACTCGTAGACGCCGGCGGGGCAGTAGCGGCTCTCGGGTCCCGCGTACTTGCGCAGATTGACCTTCACCGGCACGGAGGGGTCCTTGAGGGTAAGGTGGTTCGGCTGGTTTTCCTCGTGGTTTGTGTTCGAGATGAACACCGAGGACAGGCGGTCGAAGGTCAGCTTGCCGTCGGCCTTCGGGTAGTCGATAGGCCGGAACTCGGCGGCAGGGTGCAGGCACTCGTGGTCGGCGTGCCGATGGTGCAGGGTCCAAGGGAATCTTCCGCCGAGGAGGTACTGCTCAACGCCCACCATCGCGGTTCCGGTGTACAGGCCCTTCGACATCCACTGCTTGAAATTGCGCGCCCGGTTGAGCTCGTCGAATAGCCAGGACGCGCGGAATCCGTCGGGGTAGGCACGCAGTTCGTCGCCGGAGCGTCCGGCTTGGAGCGCCGCAAAGGCGGCCTCGGCCGCGAGCATCCCCGACTTGATGGCCGCGTGGCTGCCCTTGATGCGCGAGGCGTTCAGAAAACCGGCGTCATCGCCGATCAGGGCGCCGCCCGGGAACGCAAGCTTGGGTAGCGACAGCAGGCCGCCCGCGGAGATGGCGCGCGCCCCGTAAGCGATGCGCTTGCCGCCCTCGAGGAAGCCCCGGATAGCGGGGTGCGTCTTGTAGCGCTGGAATTCATCGTAGGGGCTGAGGTAGGGATTCGCGTAGGCGAGGCCGACGACGAAGCCCACCGAGACCAGGCGGTCTTCCATGTGATAGAGGAACGAGCCCCCGTAGGTGTCCCTAGCCAAGGGCCAGCCCGCCGAGTGGATCACCAGGCCTGGCTGGTGTTTTTTCGCGTCGATCTCCCACAGCTCCTTCAGGCCCAGGCCAAAGACCTGCGGATCGCAGCCGGCGTCGAGGCGAAACTTGTCCATGAGCCGCCTGCCGAGGTGTCCGCGGCAGCCCTCGGCGAAGAAAGAGTACTTGCCGAGCAGATCGATTCCCGGTTGGTACTGCTCGGTGGGCCTGCCGTCGCGTCCTATGCCCGCGTCACCTGTGGCGACGCCGCGCACGCCGCCCTTGTCGTCGTAGAGCACCTCGGCAGCGGCGAAGCCAGGGTAGATTTCCACCCCCAGCGCCTCCGCCTGCTGAGCCAGCCAGCGGCAGACGTTGCCCAGGCTTACCACGTAATTGCCGCGATTGCGGAAGCATTCGGGCAGGAAGGCGTTCGGAACCTCGAACGAGCCCTCCTCTCCGAGAAAGAGAAAGTGGTCCTCGGAGACGGGCGTCTTGAGCGGCGCCCCGCGCGCCTTCCAGTCGGGCAGGAGCTCGGTCAGCGCGCGCGGATCCATCACCGCGCCCGAGAGGATGTGCGCGCCGATCTCCGATCCCTTCTCGATCACGCACACGCCGACCTCGGCCTGCGCTTCGGCGGCGAGCTGCTTGAGGCGGATGGCGGCAGAGAGGCCGGCCGGGCCCCCACCCACAATCACCACGTCGAACTGCATCGACTCGCGCGCCACGGCTATTGCGACCCGGATCAGATATCGCGCAAATTATAATGTCCAATCTGCACGGAGAGGAGCCTGCAATGTCCGATCGGCCGCTCTGGACACCCGGCCCGGAGCGCATCGAGAAGGCGAACGTCACGCGCTTTGCCCGCCGGGCGATTCGCGACTGGAACCTGGGCTTGAACGACTATCCGTCGTTCTACCGCTGGACAGTCGAGCATCCTGAACAGTTCTGGGATTCCCTGTGGCAGTTCGCCGATGTCCGCGCGAGCGCGAAGGGAGCCCGAGTCGTGGTCGACGGCGAACTCATGCCCGGCGCGCGCTGGTTTCCGGAGGCGCGGCTCAATTTCGCCGAGAATCTGCTGCGGCGGAACGACGACTCGGCCGCGCTGGTGTTCTGGGGCGAAGACCGGGTGAAGCGCTGCCTCAGCCATCGCGACCTTCACGACCAGGTGGCGCGCGTCGCGAACGGGCTGCGCGCCTTGGGCGTCAAGCCCGGCGACCGCGTCGCGGCGTATCTGCCCAACATGCCCGAGGCGATCGTGGCGATGCTCGCCTCGGCGAGCGTGGGCGCGACCTTCTCGACCTGCTCGCCCGATTTCGGCGTGCGCGGCGTGCTCGACCGCTTCGGCCAGATCACTCCGCGAGTGCTCTTCGCCGTCGACGGCTATTTCTACAGCGGAAAGCGGATCGACACGCTCGACAAGGTGCGCGAAATCGCGGCCGGGCTGCCGAGCCTGGAGCGCGTCGTGGTGGTGTCCTATGTGGAGGAGCGGCCCGACCTGTCACGCATTCCCCGCGCGCAGCGCTTCGAGGACTTCGCCGCGGCGCAGCCCGGCAGCGGGATGCGCTTCGAGCAGCTGCCGTTCGAGCACCCCCTGTATATCCTGTTCTCGTCTGGGACCACGGGCGTGCCCAAGTGCATCGTCCACGGCGCGGGTGGCGCGCTGCTCAAGCACCTGTGCGAGCAGCAGCTGCACTGCGACATCAAGGCGGGGGACCGCCTGTTCTACTTCACCACGCTAGGCTGGATGATGTGGAACTGGCTCGCGTCGGGACTCGCCTCGGGCGCGACGCTGCTGCTCTACGACGGTTCCCCCTTCGCGCGCGACGGCAACATTCTCTTCGACTACGCAGATGCGGAGGGGGCGACGCACCTCGGCACATCGGCGAAGTTCATCGACGCGGCGGCGAAAGCCGGGGTGCAACCCGTGAAGACTCATCGGCTCGGCCCCCTGCGCACGGTGCTGTCCACGGGGTCACCGCTCGCGCCGGAAGGCTTCGACTACGTGTACCGCTCGATCAAACGCGACGTGTGCCTTTCGTCGATCTCCGGCGGGACCGACATCTGCGGCTGCTTCGTGCTCGGCAGCTCTGTCCTGCCCGTGTGGCGCGGCGAGATCCAGTGCCGCGCCCTGGGCCTCAAGGTCGAGGTGTTCGACGAGGACGGGCATCCCGTCGAGGGGCGGAAGGGCGAGCTGGTCTGTACCCGGCCCTTTCCGTCGCTGCCGGTCGGGTTCTGGGACGACCGGGGCGGGGCGAAGTATCGCGCCGCGTACTTCGAGAGGTTTCCCGGAGTATGGACGCACGGTGACTGGTGCGAGATCACCGCACACGGCGGGATGATTATCTACGGTCGCTCCGACGCGGTGCTCAACCCCGGCGGCGTGCGCATCGGGACGGCCGAAATCTACCGCCAGGTCGAGCAGCTCGACGAGGTCGTGGAGTCGCTCGTGATCGGCCAGACCTGGCCCCCCGGCGAGATCGGCGACGTGCGCGTCGTGCTGTTCGTGAAGCTGCGTGAGGGCCTGGTCCTCGACGAGACCCTGGTGGCGAGGATAAAAGGCCGGATCCGCGAGAACACGACGCCGCGCCACGTGCCCGCGAAAGTGCTACAGGTGCCGGACATTCCGCGCACCAAGTCGAACAAGATCGTCGAGCTCGCTGTGCGCAACCTCGTCCATGGCCGTCCAGTGAAGAACGTCGAGGCGCTGGCCAACCCGGAGGCGCTCGAGCACTTCAGAAACCGCCCCGAGCTGGCGCAAAACTAGTCTCAAGAAATTGAGCGGGTTGGCGTTTTCGTGTACCATTCTCCATCCCATCCCCCTGGTTTGTGATGGCCAAGTATGTGTTCGTTTCGGGCGGTGTGGTTTCCTCTCTGGGGAAGGGGATAGCCGCCGCCTCACTCGCCGCGATCCTCGAATCGCGCGGCATCAAAGTCACGCTCCTCAAGCTCGACCCGTACATCAACGTCGATCCGGGGACGATGAGCCCTTTCCAGCATGGAGAGGTGTTCGTCACCGACGACGGCGCCGAGACCGACCTGGACCTCGGCCACTACGAGCGCTTCCTGTCGGCCCGGATGAAGAAGAGCAACAACTTCACCACGGGGCAGATCTACGAGTCGGTCATCAAGAAGGAGCGCCGCGGCGACTATCTCGGCCGCACCGTGCAGGTGATTCCGCACGTGACCGACGAGATCAAGTCGTTCATTGTCCGGGGCGCCGGGGACGCGGAAGTCGCGATCGTCGAGATCGGTGGAACCGTGGGCGACATCGAGTCGCTCCCGTTTCTCGAGGCAGTGCGGCAGATGGGTCTGGAGCTCGGCTCGAACAACACCTGCTACCTTCACCTCACGCTCGTGCCCTTCATCAAGAGCGCGGGCGAGATCAAGACCAAGCCGACGCAGCACTCGGTGAAAGAGCTGCGCGGCATCGGCATCCAGCCCGACGCGCTGCTGTGCCGCTCGGACCGGCCGATACCCGACGAGGAGAAGAAGAAGATCGCGCTGTTTACGAACGTCCAGGCGAGGGGCGTGATCTCCGTCTGGGACGCGGAATCGATCTACACGATTCCCTGGATGCTGCACCAGCAGATGCTCGACGAGATCGTCTGCCACAAGCTGGGGATCATCGCCCGGCCCGCCGATCTCAGAGCGTGGAAGAAGCTGGTGGACGCGCTCCAGAATCCGCAGCACGAGATCACCATCGCCATGGTCGGCAAGTATGTGGATCTCACCGACTCTTACAAGTCGCTCAACGAGGCGCTGGTGCACGCGGGGATTCATGCGCGCAGCAAGGTGAACATCCGCTATGTCGACGCCGAAGGGATAGAGAAGGAGGGGCTGGGGACGACGCTCAAGGGCGTGGATGCGGTGCTCGTGCCCGGGGGCTTCGGCAAGCGCGGCGTGGAAGGGATGATGAAGGCGATTCAGTACGCGCGCGAGAACAAGATCCCCTACCTCGGCATCTGCCTGGGCATGCAGCTCGCGGTGATCGAGTACGCGCGCACTGCCGCGGGATTGGCCGGGGCGAATTCGACCGAGTTCGACCGCGACACGCCGCACCCGGTGATCGCGCTGGTGACGGAATGGCAGGACCGCGACGGCCGCATCGAGCGCCGCGACGAAAAGTCCGACCTCGGCGGCACGATGCGTCTCGGCGCGCAGAGCGCGGCGCTCGAAGCCGGCAGCCTTGCGTGCAAGGTCTACGGCGCGGAGACCATCAACGAGCGCCACCGCCACCGCTATGAGGTCAACAATCAGTACCTGCAGCGTCTGAAAGACAAGGGCCTGCGCGTCTCGGGCGTCACTCAGCGCGAGCAGCTTTCCGAGATGATCGAGCTCCCCGCCCACCCCTGGTTCATCGGCTGCCAGTTCCACCCCGAGTTCACCTCGACGCCGCGCGCCGGGCACCCGCTCTTCACGGCCTTCGTCGAAGCCGCCCTTCAATACCAGGCGAGCAAGACCAAGACCGCGATCGCAGCATGAAGCTGTGCGGCTTTCAGGCCGGCCTCGACGATCCCCTGTTTCTGATAGCCGGCCCCTGCGTCGTCGAGTCGAAGCAGATGGCGCTCGACACGGCCGAATTCCTCAAGGAAATCTCCGAGGAAGTGGGGATTCCCTTCATCTACAAATCGTCCTACGACAAGGCGAACCGCAGCTCGGGCAAGTCTTTCCGCGGGCTGGGTATGGACAAGGGCCTGCAGATCCTCGAGGAGGTGAAGAAGAAGGTCGGCGTGCCAGTGCTGACCGACGTGCACGATAAGGAGGACGTCGCCGAGGTCGCTGCCGCGGTCGACGTGCTCCAGACGCCGGCGTTTCTGTGCCGCCAGACCGATTTCATCCACGCGGTCGCGTCGGCCGGCAAGCCGGTCAACATCAAGAAAGGCCAGTTCCTCTCGCCGCACGAAATGAGGAACGTCGTGGAAAAGGCGCGCGAGGCGAGCGGCCAGGACAACATCCTGGTGTGCGAGCGTGGCGCCTCGTTCGGCTACAACAACCTGGTTTCGGACATGCGCTCGCTCGCCATCATGCGCGAGACGGGTTGCCCGGTCGTGTTCGATGCGACTCACTCGGTGCAGCTCCCTGGGGGGCAGGGGACGTCGTCGGGCGGACAGCGGGAGTTTGTCCCGGTGCTGGCTCGCGCCGCAGTGGCGACGGGAGTTGCCGGCATTTTCATGGAAACGCATCCCGACCCGGACCACGCGCCCTCGGACGGGCCGAACGCCTGGCCGCTCGACCGAATGAAGGAGCTGCTCCGGACACTCAAGGATTTGGACGCGCTGGTCAAGAAGCAGGGCTTCGCGGAGCAGAAACTCGGAACGAAGAAGAAGGGCAAATAAATGAGCTCGATCGTCGACGTCGTCGCCAGGGAAATCCTCGATTCGCGCGGCAATCCGACCGTCGAGGCGGATGTGCTCATCGAATCCGGGGTGATGGGTCGCGCGGCGGTCCCCTCCGGAGCATCGACCGGAAAGCGCGAGGCGCTCGAGCTGCGCGACCAGGACAAGGCGCGCTACGGGGGAAAGGGCGTCCTGAAGGCGGTGGAGCACATCAACACCGAGATCTCCGAAGCGATCATGGGGCTGGACGCGCAGGAGCAGAGCTTCATCGACAAGACCCTCATCGAGCTCGACGGCACCGACAACAAGTCGCGCCTGGGCGCCAACGCGATCCTCGCGGTGTCGATGGCGGTGGCGAAGGCCGCGGCCGAGGAGTCGGGGCTGCCGCTGTACCGCTACTTCGGCGGGTCGGGCGGGATGCAGATGCCGGTGCCGATGATGAACGTCATCAATGGCGGGGCGCACGCCGACAACAACCTCGACATCCAGGAGTTCATGATCGTGCCGATCGGCGCGGCGAGCTTCCGCGAGGCGCTGCGTTGCGGCGCCGAGGTGTTTCACGCCTTGAAAGGTCTGCTCGGGAGCCGGCGTCTGTCGACCGCGGTCGGGGACGAAGGCGGCTTCGCCCCCAACCTTCCGAACAACGAGGCAGCGCTGCAGCTGGTGCTCGAGGCGATCGAGAAAGCGGGCTACCACGCGGGCACCCACGTGGCGCTTGCGCTGGATTGCGCGAGCTCGGAGTTCTATCAGGACGGCAGGTACGTCATCGACTCGAAGAAGCAGAAGCTGTCCTCCGCCGAGTTCGGCGACCTGCTCGCTTCGTGGGCCGGGAAGTATCCCATCCTCAGCATCGAGGACGGCATGGCCGAGTCCGACTGGGACGGGTGGCGCGCGCTGACCGAGCGGCTGGGCGGCAAGGTGCAGCTCGTGGGCGACGATATCTTCGTCACCAACACGAAGATCCTGCGCGAAGGCATCCAGCTCGGCATCGCCAATTCGATCCTCGTCAAGGTGAACCAGATCGGAACGCTCACCGAGACCTTCGCCGCCATCGAGCTTGCGAAGCGCTCGGGCTACACTGCGGTGATCTCGCATCGCTCCGGGGAGACCGAGGACACCACCATCGCCGACATCGCGGTCGGCATGAACACGCTCCAGATCAAGACGGGGTCGCTGTCGCGCTCCGACCGCGTCGCGAAGTACAACCAGCTGCTGCGCATCGAGGAGGACCTGGGCGAAGCGGTCGGGTATCCCGGGCGCGGCGCCTTCTACCAATTGCGATGAGAGTTCTGGCCTACACGCTCGCCGGCTTCATCCTGCTGCTGCAGTATCCCCTGTGGCTCGGCAAGGGCGGGTGGCTGCGCGTGTGGACCCTCGAGCGGCAGGTGCAGGAGCAGAAGCAGACGAACGCCGCGCTCGCCCAGCGCAATGGAGCGCTCGATGCCGAGGTGCGCGACTTAAAGCAGGGGTTCGAGGCGATCGAGGAGCGCGCGCGCTACGAGCTCGGCCTGGTGAAGCAGGACGAGGTTTTCTTCCAGGTGGTGCCCGCGAAGCCCGCGGAGGCCAAGCGCTAGGAGCGCGCGGTCAGAACTCGATGAACACCGCCGAGGTCCAGACCTTGGCGTCGTCGGCTTGCCGGCCGAGGAAGTACACGGGGCGGAACCCATGCGGGCCGTTCTCCGGCCGGACCTCGAGCACGCCGGAGACATCCCGCGGCAGGACGGCGTCCGTCATGCGCTCGATGGCGAGGAACAGCTCGGTGCCGCCGAGCTCGCGGCGCAAGGTCCCGGACTCGAGCAGCTCGGCGCCGGAGATTTCCCAGTCGAAGGTCGGGCAGTGGACGAACGGATTCCCCTCGAGAGGGTTGCCGACTTTCACGTACGCGTCGATTCTCCCGGCCACCCGGATGCGGCAGCGGGCGAGGTTGTCGACGTCGATCACCGCGCAGTCGGCGTCTCCGTAGGTGTCGGTGCGCAAGCCGATCTCGGTCGGGCCCGCCCGCCACACCGACTCCTCCAAGTGCTCGAAGCCGTTGCCGGCAAACGCGTTGATGGTGCCGTTGACGATGCCGATCGTGCCGCGCCACTCCGCCCAGCGGTAGCGGTCCGGAATGCGCGCTCCGCCCCAGCGGACCCGTATGCGGCGCGGCGAGTAGCCCAGCTCCTTCTGCAGCTCCCTGCGCCAGAAGCAGCCCGTGTGGTCGTAGGCCGCGATCTCGTCCCAGCCGGTATTGCCCAGGAACCGGTACTCGATCCTCACCGTGCCACGGCTGCGGAACTCGTCGCCCTGGATGTGCTGCCCGGCACGCGCCAGGCCGACGAGGCGCTCCCCGGTGGCCGCGAACGTATGGCGCGCTCGCAGCGCGCGGCCGATCGTCGCCCGGTCGAGGCTGTCCGCGATGACGCCGGTGATCCCCCCCTTGGTGCCGAAGACCTGCGTCCCCGGCAGGCCGCCGCCCGGGCGGCCGCGGTGCTCGTCGCCGCTCGCCGACGCGCCGAGCTTGTAGCCGCGCGCGATCACGTCCTGGTAGAGCCACCCGAAATGGCCCCACGATGACGTGATCTCGATCAGGCGCTCGAGCTCGGGATGGTGCCAGTCGGGAATGTAGCGCCGGCCTCCGACGTGCGGCATGACGAGGTGGTTCTCGGGATCGTGGCAATACGCGAGCCACAACTCCTCGATCGGCCAGCGCCCGAGGTCGACCGCCGTCCCCTTCATGTCCTCGTTCCAGCTGAACGTGCGGTTATGCTCGCCTTTGGCGTTGTAAGGAAAATCGGGTTTGCGGCCGTGGAGGAAGACGACGTTGTGGTCGCCGCCCGCGGTGGAGCTGCCGCACCATTCCTGTACGGGATAGCAGACGAGCTCTCCGTCCCTGTGGAGCTCGTCCATCGTCTTCACCCCTAGATCCCAGTTCGCGTCGGTGATCTGGAAATCGTTGGCGGTGTAGCCGACCACGTCCAGTCCCGCGATGTCCCGCCCGTACGCGGTGTTGTAGGCGGGGCTGTTGGTGCCGACGGTGTCGTGCGCGTGGATATGCAGGTCGCCGTAGAAGACGCGCGGACAGGGCGCGCCTTCCTCGATAGTCACGTAGTGGGTTCCAGGCTCGACGTCCAGCGCCGCGGGCATGCGCGCGGTCACGGCGAGCTCACCGGGCTCGCGCGGCAGGTCGGGGATCCCCGCGGTGGCCCAGGCCCTGGAAGCGAGCTCGATCGGCTTGCGGTAGACCTCCCGCCCGTTCAGCGTCGCGGCGACCTCGACCGGAGGGACGGCTCCCACGCAGGCGTTGCCCCAGCGGTCGTGCGCGTTGACTCGCAGGCTGAACGGCGTGCCGGGACGCACCAGGCGCGCGCCGACGACGGCGAGGGAGGACGGCACGCCCGGGACGATGTCGATGACGATGTCCCCCGGGACTGCAACGAAGCGCGAGGTGCCGAGCGGGTCGACGTAGCAACGGAACCGGAACTTGTCCTCGACGAAGGTCTGGACCCGCGTCCCCGGGCCACCCATGCGGCGATCGCCGAGGCGGATGACGATGTGATCGCCGGCGTTCAGGTAGCCGTCGACCACGTCGACGATGACCGCTTTCTGGAACGGCCGCTCGTGGCCCTTCTGGTCGAAGCGTACCTTGAGGGACTGGACCGTTGCGGGGCTCTGTCCCTCGGCGAGCGGCCCCGCCTGGTATTCGGCCGAGAGGTAGTTCGCGCCGCGCGGATCGACCGTCTGGAACAGCGCCCAGTCCGAGTAGAACTTGAACGTCGCCTTGAACCACGCGCCATCCGCGATCCCGGAGGCCCCGACCTCGTAGTCGAGCACCACTTCGTTCCAGCTTCCTGCGACGAGGCGGTCCACGTTGCAGGTCACGCGGCCGGCGAAGGGGCGCGCCTTGTTGCGTTCGTACAGGCCCGCGGGGGCGACGTACCGCCCGAGGCGAGCGCGCAGCTCGCCTTCCCTCGGAGGCTCCGGTGCAGCGGGCCTGGTCGGGTGGGTCGGCTTGTTCATCTGCGACTCGCGTCTATCGCGCGGCGGCGAACGGCCAGGGCGCCGCCGGGTCCCACACGGGCAGGCCGAGGAGCGCGTACCACGGCGCCATCACCAGGATTCCGTAGGCGATCGCGATGAGCACCGAGACCCATCCGACCTTGGCATAGTCGGTCATGCTGAACGTCCCGCTGCTGTAGGCGATGACCGCCGCCGTGATCTGCGTCGGCAGGATGTAGGCGAACGAGTCGGTGTCGGAGATCAGCATCGTGAAGGCGACCGGGTGCAGGCCCAGCTTGGGCGCCATGGCGAGCAGCACCGGCGCGAGCATCGTGACCGCCGCGACGTTCGACAGCATCCCGAGCCGGATGACATGCGTGCCGACCATGAAGATCAGCAGGACCACCCACCAGGAATGGCCCGCAGCGAGCGGGTGGATCGCCTCGGCGAGCCACTTCGCGAGACCCGAGGCCGACATCGCGTCCGAGAGCGACAGCGCCCCGGCGAGCAGCAGCAACGTTCCCCAGATGGTGCGGTCCTGCAGCTCCTTCCACGTGAACTTGAACAGGCCGGGCACGAAGAGGACCGCGAGCCCCAGAAGCGCCGCGTTGTGCGTGGCGATCTTGTGCCACTGCTCGGTGACCCATGCGAGCGCGATCAGTCCGAACACGGCCAGGATCAGCCATTCGCTCGTCGTCATGTCGGGCAGCTCGCGGTGCTGCTTCCGCACGGACTGGAAGCCGCCCTGGATGGCAACGCTGCGCGTCTTGAAGTAGTACTGCACCCACCACTGCGTCAGGACGAACATGCCGAGGTAGGGCCACTGGAGCAGGAACCACTGGAAGTAGGAGATCTGCAGGCCGAGCCCGCGCTCGAACAGGCCGATGATGACGAGGTTCGGCAGGTGCGCCGTCATGATGCACATCCCGCTGATCATCGACCCGTAGACCAGGGTCTGGATCACGATCGCCTTCTTGCCGGCGCGCTCCTTCTCGCTGTCGCCGAAGAAATCCGTGATGCCGTTGATCACCGGCAGCAGGGTTGCGGCCCGCGCGTTGGCCGCGGGGATGATGAGCGACAGGACCATGTTGACCGCGAACATGGCCCAGATCACCCCGTTGACGGTCTTTGCCTTGAACCAGTTCAGCAGGGTAAGCGCAATGCGGCGGTCCAGGCCAGCGGCCTGCATGATCGCGGCGAAGATGAACGCCGCGAGGCACAGGAACACCACCGGGGTCGTGAAGCCGTCGGCGGCCTTCTGGAATGGCCGCGTTGCGTTGGTGATGACCAAGAGCATCGGTATGAGCAGGCCGGAGATCCCCGCCGGAATCGCCTCGAAGATCCACATGACGCACGCCCACACGGTCACTGCGAGCGTCGCCTGGCCCGCGGCCGACAGGCCCTCCAGGCGGGGCATGAGGAGCACGGCGAAGAACAGGAGCCAGGCGAGCCCGAAGCCGGCGAGCGCCTTGCCCGGGCGCATGCCGGCCGCGACGATGTTGGCGCGGAACGGTTGCAGGATGCGCGGAACCGCCTCCGCTTGGTCGGCGCGGCTGCCTAGAGCGGCGCGCTGGCTCATTTCAACCAAATTCATTCTTCCCTGACGATCTCGACGGGGCCCAGCCAGTTGAGCAGGTCGATGAACACCTTGGGCGAGGTCGGCTTGAAGGCTGCGATGTTGATCCTCTTCAACACGGCCTTGCCTTCTTCGGTCGAGTCGAGCGCGATGAGGGTCTCGCTGAGCCGTGCGACCTGCGCCGGGGAGATCTTCTTCGATGCGATCACCGGCGTGTTCGGTACCTCGGGGCTCGTGGCGATCACCCTGCCGCCTTTCTTCTCCCACGTACGACCCGCGGCGGAGAACGACGCCACGACGCCCACGTCGAAGAAGCTGTTCTCCATTGACCAGGCGATCGCGGCCTGGTCGCGCATCGAGCGCACGTTCTCCTTTCCCATGGCGATCCGGTTGTCGCGCAGCATCGCGAACGCGATCCGCCACATGTACGCGTAGCGGTCCGGCGTCACGATGCGCTTGCCCCGGACGTCGGTAATCGACTTGAGGGGCGAGTCCTTGGGGACGATAAAGAGGCAGTATGCCGGCTCCCGGGAGACGGCGACCGGGGTGTAGCCGTAGTCGCGCACCGCCTGCGCGAGCATGTCCGCAGGGCGGGACAGCACCAGGGCGTAGGCGCTGGTCTCCAGCGAGCGTTGCAGAACCTGGATGTCGCGCACTGCAACCAGCGTCAGCCGCGCTCCGAGCGCCTTCTCGACGATCCTCACGAAGTCCTCGTAACGAAAAAGGATCTCGGTCGCGTCGAGGTTGCCCGACCCGCCCTCGTTGAAGGCGAAGATCAGCTGCTCTCCCTTGGGAGGGGATTTCTGCGCGAGGGCGCTTGCGCTCACGGAAAGCGCCGCGGCACACAGCAAGTGAATGCAACTCCGGCGCAGTCCAGCCATGGAAGCGATCCTCATTTGTCGTTCACCCGTGCGCGCTCGGCGGCATCGGCGTAGTCGAAGCCGTTCCTGTTGTAGACTGCGGCCGCTGCATCGCTGCGAATGAAATCGACCCAGGCGAGCGCCGCTTCCCTGTGCGGCGCGTTACGGATCAGGGAAATGGCGATCTCGTCGCGGAAGTTGCCCTTCTCGGGAAGCGCGACGTAGTCGAACTGACCGGGCATGTGGCTCCTCAGGTAGTCGCCGAAGTGGTAGTACATCGGGGCGACGTCGGCGAGTCCGTCGTGGATGAATTGCGGATTCTCCCTGTGGTGCACGGTGGTCGGCGAAAGGGTCGTGGCCTTCTTCAGAACGAGCTCGGGGAACTGTGCGCCGCCCTGTGCGCGCAGGGTATTCGAGTAGCTCTCGTAGGAGGCCGGCTCGCGCTCCGGGGAGGAGATGGCAACGCGGACGTCGTCACGCATCAGGTCCCGGATTCCGCGAATGCCCTTCGGGTTTCCGGCCCGCACCAGGAGCACCACGCCCCGGTTGCGGGTGTACACGGACCAGCCGTCGATGTAGTTGGACTTGCGGAGCCGGCGCTGCTGGCGGGGACCGGTCATGAAGACGTCGGGCCAGAGCTTGTCGGGCCGCACGTCGATCCAGTAGTTGCCCAGGGACAGCTGGCCCGAGTCCATCGCATCGATCAGGCGTCCCGGCGGAGTGGTCGCGTAGAAGATCCTCGCGACCCTGGCGGTGCGGTGCCGGGGCTGGGTCCGGACCCATTCGCGAAACGCCGGCAGCAGCTCGGGCAAGACCCGGTACTGGTTGCCGGCCATGAAGATGACCAGATCCGGGTCCTGCACGCTGCCGTGAAGGTCGAGGACCACGTTGGACTGCTCGGAGACGTACCGCGTGGCCCCGGAGGGCAGGTCCTGCGGAAGCTCTGGGGGCCACGGCATCGCACCCCGCGTCTGTGCGATTGCGGCGCGCGGAAGGGCGCACCACAACGCTGCGACCACCCCCACGAAGAGCCAATCGGCACCGCGAAGCATTCCCTGTCCCCCCGTTCAGTCCGCTTCAGGGGGGAATCTAGCTAAGCTGCGAGATTAAATCCCGTCGGGCATTCCATACACTTGGTGTCAGGTAATCCCGAAAATGGAGCCGGCGCACCTCGAGACCGGTACTAGGTCTCGAAAATGCGCCGGTCGGTGTCGGAGGACCGGTCGGCCTTTCGGTCTACCCGTGCCGGGCTGGGGTCCAATAGGCGGTCACGCCGGGGCAGCCGAATCGGGCGCGGATCTCGCGCATTCCTTCGTCGTCGCCGAGCCCCTGGCCGAATTCGCTGATCGGCGTAGTGGTTTCTTTGGCGAGGGCCATCCGGTAGTAATCGAGGGACTTTGCGAGCGCTTCGCAGGCCGCCGCCGTCTCGTTGTGCCTGATGTGCTCGTTCGCCATCTGTATGTAGTTCCTGCTCGCAGACCAATAGTCCTGCGCGGATGCAAGAGATAGGGCAGGCTCCTGGACCGAGAGTTTCTGCGATTCGGCGGACGACGGCTCGAGCGCCGCGAGGCCAAGGAGAAGCGCGGTCATCAGGTACAGGGTGCGAGTTTTCAGCATGATTCCTCCCTCAAGTCAGCAATTACCCTACATGGGTATCAGCAATACCCTGACATAAGCAACTGCGATGCCAGCCTCAAGGGACGGGCAAGGCGTGACTTATTCACGGGCTCTTCCGGGGCCATAGATCGCGCCCGCCAGAACAAACACTCGCTACATCAAATAGATAGCTACTATCTTCTAGCTACTGATGCGCGCGGCGGCCCAGTTCTATAATCAAGCCCTTCGAAGGAACGGGCCAGTGTTCCATCGGCTCGACAGTCCGGCCAGGTGGCTTGGGTGAGGGATTTTCGTCATGAGACTCAGCGAAGGGCAAATCCAGGGTTTTGACCGCGACGGGTTCTTGTTCTTTCCAAGCCTGTTCCGGCCCGACGAAGTGAAAATCCTGGCCGACGAGGTCCCGCGGCTCTACGCCCAACACCGGCCGGAGAACGTGCGCGAGAAGGGCAGCGACGCGGTCCGCACGAACTTCGCAGCGCACATGTACAGCGTTCCGTTCGCAAAGCTCGCTCGCCATCCACGCATGGTCGAGGCGATCGTGCAGATCCTCGCTGAAGACGTGTACATGCACCAGTTCAAGATCAACGGCAAGATGGCTTTCGACGGCGACGTATGGCAATGGCACCAGGACTACGGTACGTGGAAGAACGACGATCTCATGCCCGAACCCCGCGCCATGAACGTCGCGATATTTCTCGACGAAGTCAACGAGTTCAACGGGCCGCTGATGTTCATTCCCGGCAGCCACAAGCGCGGCGTGCTCGAGGCAAGCCACGATACCTCGACGACCAGCTATCCCCTGTGGACCATCGATCACGAGACCATAGGCAAGCTGGTCGAGCGCGGGGGCATCGTCGCTCCCAAGGGCCCGGCCGGGTCGATGATCCTTTTTCACTCCTGCCTGGTGCACGCTTCGACCTCGAATCTCTCACCCTGGAATCGCGTGAGCGTCTACCTGAGCCTGTGCGCGGTGTCGAATCACATCCGGCGCTTCAAGCGGCCGGAGTACATCGCGCACCGCGATTTCACTCCGATCCGGTGCCTGCCCGACGACTGCCTGCTGAAGGAGTACGACGTCCCCTTGCCCTGGAAGAACGGCACGCCCGAGGCCGCGTTGAAGCCGCTGCTCGCGGCGTAGGCGCCGATGAACCTCTACGCGAAGCTCAGGGAGCGGGAAGCACAGGGGAGGCCGCTGCGCGTCGGCGTCATCGGCGCGGGCAAGTTTGCCGCGATGTATCTCGCGCAGGCGCCGCGCACGCCCGGCGTGCACGTCGTTGCAATCGCCGATCTTTCGCCGGCCGGCGCGCATGCCAACCTCGAGCGCGTGGGGTGGATTGCGGAAAGCCACGCCGCAGCCTCGATCGACGCCGCGCTGAAGGAGCGGCGCACGCACGTGTCGGAAGACTGGGAGGCGCTGGTCGCGCACCCAGCCCTCGACATCGTGATCGAGGCGACCGGCAATCCGATCGCCGCGATCGAGCATGCGCTTGCTGCGTTCCGCCACCGCAAGCACGTGATCATGGTTACCGTGGAGGCGGACGCGGTCTGCGGGCCCCTGCTCGCGAAGAGAGCAGGGGAGGCCGGCGTCGTGTACAGCCTCGCCTACGGCGATCAGCCGGCCATCATCTGCGATCTGGTCGACTGGGCACGCGCCGCCGGCTTTCCGGTGGTCGCCGCGGGCCGCGGGCACAAGTGGCTTCCTCATTTCGCGCAATCGACGCCCGAGACCGTGTGGGAGCACTATGGACTTACGCCCGAGCAGGCGCGCGTCGGCGGGCTGAACCCTAAGATGTTCAACTCCTTTCTGGACGGATCGAAGCCGGCGATCGAGTGCACTGCGGTATGCAACGCCACCGGGTTGACCCCGGCTCCCGAGGGTCTCAACTATCCGAGTGCCGCCATCGACGCGCTGCCGACGATCATGCGTCCCAGGGCGGAAGGCGGCTGCCTGCATCACAAGGGTCAGGTCGAGGTCGTGTCTTCGCTGGAGCGCGACGGGCGCGTGATCCCCTATGACATCCGTTTCGGGATCTGGGTGGTGTTCGAGGGGGAGTCGGAGTACATCCGGCGTTGCTTCATGGAATACGGGGTGCGCACCGACCCCTCGGGACGCTACGGGTGCATGTACAAACGCTGGCACCTTATCGGGCTGGAGGTCGGGATTTCGGTCGCCTCCGTGGGCCTGCGGGGGGAGCCCACTGGCCAGCCGGCCGAGTTCGTCGCGGACGCGGTCGCGAGCGCAAAGCGCGACCTGAAAGCGGGGGAAATGCTTGACGGCGAAGGGGGTTACACCGTCGTGGGGCGGCTGATGCCGGCGGCGGACTCGCTTCGCTTAGGTGCGCTACCGCTCGGACTGGCGCACCAAGTGAGGCTGCTCAACCCGGTCCGTTCTGGTGCACCAGTGCTGTGGAGCGACGTGGCTTTCGACGCTTCAAGCGGCGCGGTGAGGTTGCGCCGGGAGATGGAAGCTGCGTTCGCGGCACCGCGGCAACGGGCCGCCTGATGAGAGCATCACGAGTGTGGAAATGTAACGGTTTGGTATTGCTCGCAATTCCGCATTAGATGTAGTGTAATGCGATCTCTTTGGGAGGGAGGCGCGAATATGCCGCCGTCTTATTGTCCCGGCCACGGAAGCAACCAATGAAAACCATCTCCAGGCCGCTTACGCTGGTTCACGATTCGGTCGATGCCAAGCTAGCGCCCCTCAAAATACTGGTGATCGACGATCAGTCCACCGGGCGGATCGTCCTCTCCGAGATCATGCGAGGCCTGGACGCGAGCCTCGAGGTATCCACCTTCGCCGATCCGCTGGAAGGGATCGAGTTCGCGCGCCGGCACGCGGTCGACATGGTGCTGACCGACTACAAGATGCCCGGCCTAGACGGCATCGAGGTTATCCGCAGGCTGCGCCGTATCTTCGGCTACGAAGATGTCCCCATCGTGTGCATCACGGTGGTCAACGACCGCGAGGTCAGGTACCGGGCGCTGGAAGCGGGCGCCACGGACTTCCTCATCCGACCGATCGACCGTCTCGAGTGCGGGGCGCGCTGCCGCAACCTCCTCAGCCTGCGCCGCCACGAGATCCTCAAGAAGAACCGCACCCGGATCCTCGAGCAGAAGATCGACGAGGCCACCCGCGAGCTGCGCCGGCGCGAAGTCGAGACCCTGTTCCGCCTCGCCAAGGCCGCCGAGCAGCGCGACAAGGTGACCGGCATGCACCTGGTGCGGATGGCGAAGTACTCGGCGCTGATCGCCAAGGGAATCGGGTTGTCTCCGGCCGAGCAGGACGCAATCGAGCTCGCGGCGCCGATGCACGACATCGGAAAGATCGGTATCCCGGACCGCATCCTGCAGAACCCGGGCAGGCTGGACGGCGACGACCTGCGCGTGATGCAGTCGCACGCGCGGATAGGCTACGACATGCTCAAGGACAGCTCTTCGGGGTACCTGCAGATGGCCGCAGTGATCGCGCTCGGCCATCACGAGAAATACGACGGCAGCGGATACCCGACCGGCCTCCGCGGCGAGCACATCCCGCTCGAGGCGCGCATCGTCGCAATAGCCGATGTCTACGACGCGCTGACTTCCGTGCGCCCCTACAAGCCGGCCTGGCCTGTCGACGAGGCCCTGGCCTACATGGAGGACCACGTCGGCAAGCATTTCGATCCGAAGCTCGTGGAGATCCTGGCGCGCGAGCGCGAGGAAGTGCTGTCCATCGGCGAACGCTTCGCCGATCAACCGCAGTAGACGAGGCCCGATGCCGCTCCGATCGCTCCCGGCAGGCCTGCGGGACCGCCTGTCGCACCGGCCGGACACCGAGCACGAGCAGGCGATCGTCCGCCTGCTGATCGGAACGATTCTGTTCCTGTACTTCCTGCCGCAGGCGTTCGGCGACGGAGCGCTGCGCGGCGAGGCTCAGACGACGCTGTTCGGGGCGATGATCTGCTTCATGGTGATGGCGGCCGGCGTCTTCACCTGGATCTGCATCGCGCCCGCCGCGTCGCCGGCGCGCCGCGTCGTAGGGACGTTCCTCGACCTCGGTACGACGACGTTCTTCATGTACAAGCTGGGCGAGTACGGCGCGCCGCTCTACGTCGTCTACCTGTGGACCATCTTCGGTAACGGCATCCGCTACGGCAAGCCCTATCTCTACAACGCGCTGGCGCTGAGCATCGCGGGCTTCGGCGTGGTCGTGATGTTCAACGACTACTGGGAGCAGAACCGGCTTCTCGGCATCGGACTGCTCGTCGGGATGGTCATCCTGTCGTTCTACATGAGCAAGCTGGTGACGCGGCTGTTCGATTCGCTGCACCGGGAGGAAGCGGCGAACCAGGCGAAGCGGAAATTCCTGTCGACGGTCAGCCACGAGATGCGGACCCCGCTCAACGCCATCATCGGCATGAACGACCTGCTGCGCGACACGTCGCTGAACGCCGAGCAGGGTGAGATGGTGAAGGCCATGCACGAGGCCTCGCGGTCGATGCTCAAGCTGGTCGAGAACGTGCTCGACATCTCCAAGATCGAAGCGGGCAAGGTCGACATCGAAGAGACGGATTTCGACCTGCACAGCCTGATCAACGGAACGACCGGCGTGCTCGTTTCGCAAGCCGAGATCCGCGGCCTGCAACTTCGCGCCCACGTCATGCCGGAGGTGCCGCACGCGCTGTGCGGCGATCCCTATCACCTGCGCCAGGTGCTGTACAACCTCATCGGCAACGGCATCAAGTTCACCGAATCCGGCGGCGTTACCCTCACTGTATCGAACCTAGGCGAGAGCGACCACGCGGTACGGCTGCGGTTCGCAATCGAGGACACGGGCATCGGCATCGCGCCCGAGGTGCAGGAGCGCATATTCGAGAGCTTCGTGCAGGCCGACGACTCGACCACGCGGCGTTACGGTGGGACGGGTCTGGGCACGACGATCGCCAAGCAGCTGGTTGAAATGATGGCCGGGCAGATCGGCCTGCAGAGCACGGTGGGCAAGGGCAGCGTGTTCTGGTTCGAGCTGCCCTTCAAGAAGCAGGACTCGGGCTTGCCCGAGGCGTCGCTGCGATTGAACGACATCCGCATCATGCTGTTGGGTTTCAGCGACGACGAGCGACGCTTGCTCGAGCACGACCTCGCGACCTGGGGAGCGCGAACCGAGCGAGCTGCCGGCGTCGAAGGCGCAGCGGCGCGGCTCGCTGAGGCGCGTTCGCTGAGTCACCCGTACCACCTGGTGCTGGTCCGCGAGGAGGAAGGCTTGGACCCCAGCCGGATTCCCGCCAGACTGCGCAGCAGCCGCAGCCAGAAGGCGCCTCCGACGGTGCTGTGCACGCCTGGCGTGTCCGAGATCCGCCGCGCCGAGGCTCTGGCGAGCGGCTTCTCGGCGGTGCTCGAGATGCCTTTCAAGAAGCGCCTGCTGTTCAACGCCATCCATTCGGCGACCGCGGCGCAGGCAGGCCAGGAAGGCGTCATTTCGCTGAGCGACTACTACGCCGCCCGCGATTCCAACAAGCGCCGCTACCAGATACTGGTCGCCGAGGACAACATCGTTAACCAGCGGGTGACCGCCGGTATCCTGGAGCGCGCCGGCCACACGGTGCGCGTCGTCGGTGACGGCGAGCAGGCCCTGGATGCGCTGGAGAACGAGCGCTTCGACGTGATCATCATGGACCTCAACATGCCGCAGCTCGGCGGACTCGACGCGGCACGGGCCTACCGCTTCATGGATCCCGAGTCGATGCATGTCCCGATCGTCATGCTTTCGGCCGACGTGAATTCGGAAACGATGAAGGAGTGCGAGAGCGCGGGGGTCGACGCCTTCCTTCCCAAGCCCGTCGAGGCGAGGCGGCTCCTCGACACGATAGCCAGCCTCGTCGCCAAGCGGACCAGCGCACCCGCCGTTGCGAAAGAAACCGTCGACGGCGGCCTCGCGGTGATCAATCCCGCGGCCCTCGCCGAGCTGGAATTGATCAGCTCGGGCGCGACGTTCATGCAAGAGCTGGTCAACGGCTTCATCCAGGACTGCGAGGCGTTGCTGCGGCAGATGGAAGCGGCCGTCGCTTCGGAGCAGTACGAAGCGCTGCGAGACCTGGTCCACGCGATGAAGGGCTCCGCGGTTACCCTGGGTGCGGAGCAGCTGTGCAGCACCTGCGCGGGGCTCAACGGCCAGACGCCGTCAGAGCTCGGCGCGAGCGGGGCGCGGGTTCTGAAGGTGGTGAAAGAGCAGTTTCAGCAGGCGCGCGCCTCCCTGGTCGAATACCTCAGGAAGCGGCAGAGCGCAGCCCGCTAGGCGGGGATAAGGGGACGGCTGGAAAAAAGGGCCGCCGGGTCGCATTGCGAACGCACCGGTAAGAACGGAACGCAAGCGTACCCGGCGACTTGCCCAATGCCGGATGCCCGCCCGGAAGGGCGGACACCCGACTCGACAGGCGTCGCGACGCTACGTGCTCAGGCGAGCGCGTAGTGCCGCAGGTCCAGCGGGGTTGCTTCCGCTTCGTAGCTCGCCGCTTCCGCACTGGCGCGCTCGGGGAGCGCGGCCGGCGCTGCGGGCCTCACGCGCCTGGTCTGCGAGCTCACCAGGCGGCTCATCAGCTTCAGGTCCCGCTCTCCCAGATGCAGGGCCGCGTTGACCCACACCGTGGTGATGTTGAGGAGCTCCTCGTAGGTCACTGGCTGGAAATGCTGACGGCAGGTGAACACCGCCTGCATGCCGTTGCGCCGGCGCTCGTTGCGGCGGATGTAGTCGTAGACCGCTGCCTCGCCCAGGCCGTCGTCCACGAGGACGTCCACCACGCCCATTTCATGGAGCTCGGTAGCGGTATAGATGCGCCCGGAGAAAATCATGTCCTCCGCCTTCTTCATCCCGAGCCTCCGCGCGAGCAGGCTGTACGCGCCCATGCCGGGAAAGAGGTTGAAGAGGATTTCCGGCATTCCCATGCGTGCGCAGCGCTCGGCGATGATGACGTTCGAGGAAAGCACGGTCTCGAAACCGCCACCGAGTGCTTCGCCCTGGACCAGCGAGATCGTGGTCAGCGGGCTGTTGTAGTTGGCGATGCGCGAGTACATGTTGCGAACGCAGAGCCTGGCGTATTGCGCGAGGGCGTCGCGGTCGTGCGCCCGTACCAGCTGCATGAACAGGCCGAGGTCGCCGCCGAAATTGAAGACGTTGTCGGTCTTGGAAGCGACCACGTAGTACCGGATCTGCTGCAGATCTCCGTGGTGCAGCAGTCGCCCGCCGCTCGACTCGATCGCCTCGTCGTGCGCTCGGATCTCCTCGAGGATTTCGGGATTGAAGCAGGGGACTCCGGTCGGATTCAGATAGGTCCATGCCACCGAGTATTCGGGTTCGAATTTGACCTCGATTTGTTTGTAGTCCCGCTTGAACATCCCTTCTATGGCTTTGAAATCGACCGGTGCGTTCATGAGGTTCCCTTTCGTTGGTTTGTGTTGAAGAAATGTTGATATTTAATTGTTTTGCGGAGAATATACTCCCAAACGGATAACTTTCAAGGTGGCTTTATTCCATTGTCCTATTCCACTGTCCTCGGCCCAAGGGTACGCACTGTCGCGGGGACGCCCGACGCAAGTGTGGGAAATTCCCCATCGCAATCGCACCAAAGCGTGAAAACTTGGCATTCGGCCGGTCGGCCGTGAATTACGTACGCTTCCGCACGTAATGAAGAGCCTCAGAACACGCGCCCGGATCATGCTGCTGGTCGTTCTCGCCGCGCTGCCCGCGCTCGTACTCACCGTGTACAGCGCGATCGAGCGGCGCGAATCGGAGGAGAGCCAGGCGCGCGACGAGCTGAACCGGCTGGTGAAGCTGGCCGCCATGCAGCAATGGCAGGTGGTAGAGAGCGCGCGGCAAATGATGGTGGCCTCCTCGCAGACGCTCCTCATCCTGCTCGGCGACAAGCAGCGCTGCACGCAATTCTTCGCGGGGTTGCTGGCGCAGAACCGGAACAGCTACCACTCGATGGGGATGTTCGATCTCGACGGCAACCTGTTCTGCAATGCCTCGAGCTGGCGCGACAAGGTATACAGCGGCGACAGGCTCTACTTCAGGCTCGCGAAGGAAACGGGGCGGTTCGCGGTGGGCGAGTTCCAGATCGGCCGGGTAACGGGCAACGCCGGGATCAATTTCGGGTTTCCGGTGAGAGACGCGGACCACGAGATCCGTGCCATCGCGTTCGCCGGGCTCGACCTCGAGAATCTGCGCCGCATGGCGGAGGACACGGCGCTGCCGCCGGACGGAATCCTGAGCGTCATCGACGTCAAGGGAACGGTCCTCTCGCGCAAGCCGGCGATGAACGATCGAATCGGGCGGAAGCTGTGGAACGCACAGGTGATCGAATCGATACTCGCCGGAAGCGAGGGCGTCCTGGAGGTGAAGGGAGAGGACGGCGTTGACTGGCTGCTTGCGCACCGCGTGGTGTACACCAATCCGGACGGCGCGTTCCCGCTCCGGGTCCTAGTTACGGTGCCGCTGAAGAGCGTTTTCGCCGAGGCGAACCATGCGATGATCCGCGACCTCGTCGGCATCACGCTCGCGACCCTGTTCCTGCTGGTTGCGGCGTGGTTCGGGGCGGAGTGGTCCATGCTGCGCAAGTTCCGAGCGCTCCTTTCCGCGGCGCAGCGCATGAGGGGCGGGGATCTGAACGCGCGCACGGGGATTCCCCACGGAGAGGAGGAGCTCAGCCAGCTCGCGCGAGCGTTCGACGAGATGGCGGGCGCCCTGCAGCAGCGCGAGCAGCGCTTGCAGGAGCAGGCCATATCCGACCCGCTCACCGGACTGTACAACCGGCGCTATCTCGCCGAATTCCTGCCGCGCGAACTGGCGCGCGCGGAGCGCAGCAAGTTGCCCGTCGCGGTGATCCTCCTCGACCTCGACCATTTCAAGCGGGTCAACGATTCCTACGGCCACGAGGCCGGCGACATCGTCCTTACCGCGATCGGGGCCCTGCTCCGGGGCAACGTGCGCGGCAGCGACATCGCCTGCCGTTACGGCGGCGAGGAATTCGCGCTGATACTGCCTGAGACCGGAGTCGACGCCGCGGCGCGGCGCGCCGAGGACATCCGTATCGCCATCTACGCACTCAGCTTGAGTTACGCCGGAAAGTCTCTCGGCAAGGTCACCGCCTCGTTCGGGGTCGCGGTGTTTCCCGATCATGCCCAGAACACCGACGATCTGCTGCGCGCGGCGGACGTCGCCTTGTACGCAGCCAAGGGTGAAGGTCGCAATCGCGTCGTGGTCGGCCCGAGCGGGGGAGGAGAACCTCGGAAGCGACGTGCCGGCGCGGGTCCCGCCGGGGCGTAGTGTCCGGAATGGCTCCCCGACCAGCTCGAACCTGGGACCTGCGGATTAACAGGTCTGCTTCCAGGCGTTCACCCTCAGCGCAGCAATGCGATCGCTGCGCTCCACCAGTTCGCCAGGAGTTTCATATCCTCATCCGGGACGAGGCGGACAAAGCTGAGAAACGCCTGCGGGTCGTAAATGTTCCAGGCCCAGCCGACAAGAATCGAGGCGCCGGCACCCAGAACGGCAATGCCGGTCAGCGTCTTCGGCAGGATGAAGAGCACGGTCCCGAGCGGACCGACGTAACTGCTGGAGCGGCGCACCAGCAACAGGCCGGCGCCAATCACCAGCAGCCCGAGCGGAATGAGCAAGGGCCACGGGTTCGTGAGGAGAGCATCGAGCCTCGCTTGCCACACGTGGGTCGCAAGCGCATGAGCTGTCGCGACGGCGAGACCACCCACGATCACCTGCATCATGCCCGTGATGAGCGCCGTCGCTCCCGCATAGCTTGTACGCGCGCTGCGGTAAAAGCGAAAACTCATGCGTTTCGTGACGATCGACGCCAGTCCCGCGAGCAGAAGCGCGACGCCGACGAGAAGCA
>Ga0137409_10000035_pt1 | contig 111957 bp, 114 predicted proteins | sample CZODoug1_16funga_FD_122059 | JGI IMG/M metagenome (GOLD analysis project Ga0137409, IMG submission 122059) | Vadose zone soil fungal communities from Angelo Coast Range Reserve, California, USA - CZODoug1_16fungal (Hybrid Assembly) | ecosystem: Environmental > Terrestrial > Soil > Vadose zone... | reverse complement strand
GGTCGCGGCCATGGTCAACGAGCCATGGTCATCGAGCCGGGGGCCCGCGCTCCGCGTGGCCGCCGAATTCGAAGCGCATCGCGGAGAGCAGGCGATTGGCGAACTCGTTCTCCCCGCGCGAGCCGAAGCGAGCGAACAACGCCGTCGCGAGCACCGGCACCGGCACGCCCGCCGCGACGGCCGCCTCAACTGTCCACCGACCCTCGCCGGAGTCCGACACGGCGCCGACGAATCCGTCGAGCCCTGCGTCGCCCCCGAGCGCATGCGCGGCGAGGTCGAGCAGCCACGAGCGCACCACGCTGCCGTGGCGCCAGACCTCCGCGATCGCGGCCACGTCGAGGTCGTAGGCGAAGTGCTCGGGGTTCTTGAGCGGCGAGGTCTCCGCGTCGACGCCGCGGCCGGCGTTGCCCACGTTCGCATGCCGCAGCAGGTTGAAGCCTTCGGCGTACGCGGCCATCAGCCCGTACTCGATGCCGTTGTGCACCATCTTCACGAAGTGGCCGGCGCCGCTCGGTCCGCAATGCAGGTAACCGAGCGGCGCAGTGCCACGCTCGTCCGGTTGCGCTCCGGCGCCGGGCGCGAGCGCGGCGAACAGCGGCGCGAGCCGCGCGACCACGTCGGGCTCGCCGCCGATCATTTGGCAGTAGCCGTTGTCGAGCCCCCAGACGCCGCCGCTGACGCCGACGTCGACGTAGTGGAGGCTGCGCACGCGCAGCTCCGCGGCGCGGCGCACGTCGTCGACGTAGTGCGAGTTGCCGCCGTCGATCAGCACGTCGCCGGGCGCGAGGAGCGCCGTGAGGTCGCGGATGACCTGGTCCACGGCGGCCGCCGGAATCATGATCCACACGGCCCGCGGCTGCGCGAGCTTCGCAACGAAGTCGGCGAGCGACGTCGTGACCGTCGCGCCCGCTTGCCGCAGCGGCTCCGACTCGTCTGGCTTGCGGCCGTACACGACGCAGTCGTGACCTGCGGCGAGCAGTCGGCGGACCATGTTGCCGCCCATCCTGCCCAACCCGATCATTCCCACCTGCATCGTGACCTCCGCCTCAGCGCCGGTGCAGCGCGGCCTCGACGGCGTCGAACAGCGCCTGCATGCCGAACGAGACGTCGCGGATCGCGCCGTTCACGAAGAACGCCGGCGTGCCCCGCGCGTGGCTGCGCTTGCCGCCGTCGACATGCTCGCGGATCCGCTGCAGATAGATATGATCGTCCATCTCGGACGTATAGCGCGCCATGTCGAGGCCGAGCCGCTCGGCGTACTCGTGAAGGTGCTTCTGCGTGAGATGCGCTTGGTTCGCGAACAGGAGCTCGTGCATCTCCCAGAACTTACCTTGCTGCGCCGCTCCCTCGGCCGCCTCGGCGGCCGCGAGGGCGTGCGGATGCGCCTCTTCGAGCGGAAAATGCCGGTACGCGAACCGGATCCGGCCGCCGAAGTCCGCGAGCAGCATCTTCACAGCGGGCACGGCGTTCTTGCAGTTCGGACACTCGAAATCGCCGTACTCGACGACGGTGACGAGCGCGTGATCGGAGCCGAGCCGATGATCCGCGGCGGAGACGGGAACGGCGAGGTCGAGGTGTGTGGCGTTCATCTGCTCCCTGCACGCTTGGCGGTTTCGGTCACTATGCCACAACGGCCGCGAGTTCCGACTCACACGTTTGGGTGCTCGGCACGCTCGCGATGGTGTGATAGATAGGAAGGTGGACACAGGAGTTCAGTCCATGACGACCAACATCGCGCCCCCGAGCCGCGAGCAGCTACTGCACGGGCTCTACGAAGCGGCCGAGCTCGAGCACAACCTGATGTGCACCTATCTGTACGCGGCCTTCAGCCTGCGCGACGGCGAGGCCGACGGCTTGGCGGCGAACGAAGCCGCGGTAGTCGAGCGCTGGCGGCGCGCGATCGTCGGGATCGCCGTCGAGGAGATGGGACACCTCACCGCCGTCTGGAACATCACGGCCGCGCTCGGGGGCTCGCCGCGCTTCGGCCGGGGCAACTTCCCGCTCGATCCCGGCGGCCTGCCGGCGAACGTCGTCGTGAAGCTCGCCCCGTTCGGCGACGCCGTGCTCCAGCACTTCATCTATCTCGAGCGTCCGGAAGGCTCGAGCGAGCCCGACGGCGAGGGCTTCGCGCCCGAGTTCCTGTTCAAGCGCGCCGCGCAGAACCGGTTGACGCCGATGGGCTTGAACTACGAGACCGTTGGGCACTTCTACCGCACCATCGAGGAGGCGTTGCGATCGTTCGTCGCGAAGCACGGCGACGCGGGCGCCTTCTGCGGCGACCCCGCGCTGCAGCTGTCGACCGCCGAGATCGACCTCGGGGGCGCGAAGCCCGTGATCTGCGCCAAGACGGCGCTGTCCGCGTTCGCGGCCATCGTCGAGCAGGGCGAAGGCGCGCCGCTCAACACCGTGGGCTCGCACTTCCAGAAGTTCCTCGCGATTCGCGACGAGCTCGCGAAGCTGCGCGCCGCGAACCCGGACTTCAAGCCCGCGCATCCGGCGGCCACGAACCCCGTGCTGCGCACGCCCATGCGGCCGTCGGGGCGGGTGTGGATCGAGAACGAGGACGCGGCCGTCGCCGTGGACCTCGCGAACTCGGGCTACATGTTGATGCTGCGCCTCATCGCCTACGCCTATGCCGTGCCGCGACCGGCGCCCGAGAAGGCGCTCGCGGTCGATCTCGGGATCGGGCTCATGCGCGCCGTCACCCGGCTCGGGGAACGCGCCGCGCGCTTGCCCGCCGGTCCCTCGAACCCGCACTGCAACGCCGGCATGTCGTTCACGGCGCTGCGCGACACCGCGCCGTTGCCGCGCGGGCCCGCCGCGCGGCGGTTCTTCCGCGAGCGGCTCGCGGAGCTCGCGGCCGGCGCCGCGCTGATCCAGGACGCCGACGCGCGGTCCGCCGCGGCCGCGCGGCTTCTCGCCGAGCTCGCCAAACGCGGCGAGCGCGGGTTCGCGGCCGCCGACGCCGCTGCGGCCGCGCCCTCACCGGCCGCCGTGGCAGCGAGCGCGGCTCCCTCGGCGCAGGCTGCGCCGCCGGCGGCAACGCCCGCGCCCCGCGCGAACGGTAAGCCGCCGTCCCCGGTCGTCGTCGCCGGCGTCGACGAGATCGAAGGCGAGAAGCTCACGCTCCTCTACGACGGCAAGAAGTGCATCCACTCGCGATTCTGCGTGACCTGGGGCCCGAACGTGTTCCTCGCGAACGTCAAGGGGCCGTGGATCGACCCGGACGCGATGGACGTCGAGCGCGTCGCCGAGATCGCGCATGTCTGTCCGTCGGGCGCGATCCGTTACCGGCGCAAGGACGGCAAGCCCGACGAGGCCGCGCCGCTCGTCAACCTGGTCGCCGTGCGCGAAGCGGGGCCGTACGGCGTGCGCGCCGACCTGCGGCTCGACGGCGAGCGCGTCGGCTTTCGCGTCACGCTGTGCCGCTGCGGCGCCTCGAAGAGCAAGCCGTTCTGCGACGGCTCCCACCACGACGTGAATTTCGCCGCAACCGGCGAGCCGCCGACCGGTGAGACCGCGATGCTGCCGCAGCGCGACGGCGAGCTCGCGATCGACCCCGAGGTCGACGGGCCGCTGCACGTGCGCGGCAATCTCGAGATCACGAGCGGCACCGGCCGCGCGGTCGCCCGCGTAACGGGCGCGAAGCTCTGCCGCTGCGGCGGCAGCAACACCAAGCCGTTCTGCGACGGCACCCACGCCCGCATCGGCTTCCGCTCGACCTAAGCGTCTCGCCTCTCCCTTTGGCCGTTGCCGTTGTGCCAGGCTGCGGCCGCACCTCGAAGGGCCCTCCCGAGACACGCCGGAAGACCATCCCTGGGGCTCCGCGCCGCACGTCCCTGTGCGGCGAGGGTCTCGGGAGGACCCTTCGAGGTACGGCCGCAGCCAGTGCGCGCAGTGCGCCGCCAAAGGGAGAGGCGAGGCGCGGTCAGTCGACGTACTTGGGGATTTGGGGAGCGAGGCGCGGTTTCGCGAGAGAGCGAGCAGCCGTCGGCCCTACTTGAAGTCCGACGTCTTGAGAAGCTCTTCGAAGCGGCCGATGTCCTCGTTGGATTCGATGCACTCGTACTCCCGCAGCCGCTCGTTCGGCCGCAACCGCATCGTGTCCTGCATGTGCCACGGCTTGGTCAGCGTGGCCGGGTCCTCGATCGTGACCTCGTAGCGGATCGTCTCGAACGTATCCCGCGTGTAGCGCTCGGTGACCCTGAGTTGCTCGCTGTGCACGGTGCCGACGCCCTGGAGCCAACTCTTGTCGTTGAACGCCGTGACGTCGACGACGAGCGTGTCGCCGTCCCAGCGGGCGATGGAATCGCCGAGATAGGACGGCTCGGCGTCGTCCGGATGCGGCGTGCCGTCGGTGGGGATGATCCGAAACGCGTGGTGGATCTCGTAGAGGATGATCACCCGGTTCGGCAGCTGCACGATCTCGAACGGCAGCGGCCGGAACATGATCCGCGGTACGCCGGACAACAGGCACCGCGCCATCGGGTCGTCGATGCCTTTGCGCCCGAGATAGTACTGGCGCTGCTTCTCGGCGTCCGGCTGGTACGGCGGCGGCTCGGGCGCTGGCGGCGCCGCACGGCCGTGCGCGGTGTCGTACGCACGCGCGGCCGCGACGGACTCCTCGCCTTCAAAAAGCAGTAGCGTGCTGCCCGGGATCCAAGTGCCCGAGAGATTGGGCTTGCCGTTGACGCGCGGCACGGGCTTGTCTGACGCGCGCGCCGTATTGCCCGCGGACTGAGCGCCCGCGATGCTCGCCGCCAGGGCGCCGAGCAGGACGGCCGTGCGCAGCGCGCTCGTAGTAGCGTGACGGCTCCAGTTTTTCATGGGCGTTACCGCCCGCCCGTGCCGGCCGGCGGGCCCGCCGCGAGCTTGTGACCGTCCGGCCAGGTAACCCAGCGCGCGGCGCCGAGGTTGGGCTCACTGCGCGCGCGCCAGCCGAACACCGTAACCGTGTCGCCGATCTTTAGCGTCTCGTCGCGCTTCCAGCCTTGGCGCACGAGCATGTTCGTGGGATACCCCTCGAACCGCCACGGCGTGACCTTGCCGTCGTCGCCCGTGACGTCGATCGTGAAGTGCACGTGCGGATTGGCCCAGTCGACCTTCGCGACTTTGCCCGTCAGCGTGACCTGCTGCTCGCCGTCGTAACCCGCCGCGAACGAGTGGTGAGCGAATGCGGCCGGCGCGGCGAGCATGGCCAGCGCGAGCACTGCAACTTGCCCGCGTGGGCTCATGTTTCCCCTTCGAGAGCGCGGTGAGAGTCCGGCGATGCCCGCGGATTATGGGCGCTTGGCCGGTGGACGTGTCAAGGCGAGGACGGCGCGGCGCCGGGCGCTTCGCAGAAGATCTCGAGCATGGGATTCAGGAACTGCAACCCGAGCGGCGTCGGCCGAAACGTCGCCGTCTCCTGAACGAGCCAGCCGCGGCGCACCGCCGCCGCCATGCCGGCCTCGATCGCGGCGAACGGCTGGCCCGCGCGCTGCTCGAAGCACTCCACCGTCACGCCGCCGGGGAGCCTGAGCGCGTTCATCAGGAACTCGAGTCGCGCCTGCGCCGCCGTGCTCACGCGCTCGACGGCGACCGCGGCTACCGTGCCCGCTTGCGTCATGTACGTGCGCGGATTGCGCGTCTTCGCCCGCCGCTCGATCGCGCCCTGCTCCGGCAGCGTGACCTTGCCGTGCGCGCCGGCCCCGATGCCGACGTAGTCGCCGAAGCGCCAATAGTTGACGTTATGCGTGCACTCGCGGCCCGGCCGAGCGTACGCGGAGATCTCGTAGCGTTCGAAGCCGCGATGCGCGAGCAGCTCGCGGCCGGCACGTTCGATTTCGAGCACGAGGTCGTCCGCGGGCAGCACGGGCGGCCGGCGCTCGAACGCCGTGTTCGGCTCGAGCGTGAGCTGATACCACGACAGGTGCTCGGGCTCGAGCTCGACGGCCGCCGCGAGGTCCGCGATCGATCCCGCGACGTCGTCGCCGGGCAGCGCGTACATCAGGTCGAGGTTCAGGCTCGCGAAACCGGCTTGCTTGGCGAGGCCCACCGCGTGCCGGGCCTCCGCGCCGTCGTGCACGCGCCCGAGCACGCGCAGCTTGTCGTCGCGGAAGCTCTGGATGCCGATCGACAGCCGCCCGACGCCCGCGTCGCGAAATTCCGCGAACCGCCGCGCTTCGACCGCGCCGGGATTCGCCTCGAGCGTCACTTCCACGTCGGCGGCGAGCTCGACGCGAGCCCGGATGCCGTCGAGCAGTTGCCCGATCGCACGGCCCGAGAACAGGCTCGGCGTGCCGCCGCCGATGAATATGCTCGCGAGGGCGCGGCCGCGGACGAATCCGAGCTCGGAGTCGAGGTCACGCAGCAGCGCGCCGACGTAAGCATCGTCGGGCAGACCTCCGCGGGCTTCGTAGGAGTTGAAGTCGCAGTACGGGCATTTGCGCACGCACCACGGCAAGTGCACGTACAGCGCCAATGGCGGCAAGCGTTCGAACGCGAGCGACGGGTGCTCGGAGTGCGGAGCGGGCGCGCGAACGTCGCGCGCGGTGGTGGCGGTCATCGGCAAAACCGGCGTCAGTTTCCCGACGACTGCTGATGGGCGCGGCGCTTGTCGATTTCCTTCTGCATTTTCTCTCTCGCACGCTGCTCGTGCTCCGCCTTCTCCTCTTCGGTCGAGGGCTTTGGCTCCGGGCGCTGGCAGGTGAGCGTCGCCCAGTCGATGTCGCGACTCGCGCTGAGCTGGTTCATCAGGGTGGTGGACTGGTAAATGAAATCGAGGGCGGTGTTCAGCTTTTGCTCGATCTGCCGCACGTCCATGGAAGAGAGCCGGCTGCCGGGGCTCAGGGCGGCCGTGAGATCGCAGCGAAAGCCGGCCTCGCCGCCGCTCACCTGGAGATCTTCGGATCTGCTGTTGTGGCGCTGGTTCTCGTCGCCCCAGCGCCAGCTGAAGTTGTTGTTCGGCAGCTGATAGGTGCCCAGTTGCGCGTTCGCCGAGCCCATGCATCCCGCCGCAATGATCGCCGCGGCGGCCGCCGCCATCCGGGAACGGTTCATACGCTGCTCCGTCGGACAAGATCCCCTACCGCCAAGGATACAGACGCCCGGTCGCCGCTCCTAGCTGACGCCACGGTGGCGGCGGGCCTTGTTTACCCGGCACCGCCCCGTGGGTACTGTTGGCGCGCTCAAACGTTCATCCCCCAGGGAAAGCAAAGAGGGAAAGGAAACATGAACGAAGGACGCAGGAGCGGCAACGCCGCTGCTCCCCCAGCGACGCCGGCTCCGGCGAGCGCCGCGGCCCGCGCGAACGCCGTGAGGAACGCGCTCGCCGTCCAGGCGGAGTACTGCGCGAAGCTCGGCTCGCGCTTCACGGCGACTTTGTGCGAGACGTTGATCGACGTGCTCTCGACGGACGACGAGATCGGGCGGCGCGTGTTGGCCTGGCCGGGAGACCCTTCCCCGCTCGCGGACAACCTGCCGCTGCGCCTGGCCGGCGCCCTGAACGCGCTCGCGCGCTCGCGACGCGTTCGTGACCTCGCGGCCGCGTATCCGCCGCATGGAATCCCCCATCGCACGACGTTCTCGATCGTGCTCCGGCACGTGCTCGCCGAGCACGCGGCCGAGATCGCGACCTTCCTCGAGCATGCGCCGCAGACCAACGAGGTCGGCCGCTCCGCCGTGCTGATCGGCGGCCTGCTCGAGATCGCGAAACGCACGAAGCGGCCGCTCGCGCTCTTCGAGATCGGCGCGAGCGCCGGGCTCAACCTGCTCGCGGATCGATATCGGTACCGCCTCGGCGGCGCCGAGCTCGGCCCGAAGGACGCGACGCTCACGCTCGCGCCCGACTGGAGCGGGCCGCTGCCGCCCGTCGACGCGAAGCTGCGCGTGCAAGCCCGGCGCGGCTGCGACCTGAACCCGATCGACCTGCGCGACGCCGCGCAGCGCGAGCGGCTCACGTGCTACGTGTGGCCCGACCAACCCGAGCGCGTCGCCCGCCTCGAGGCCGCGATCGCGACGGCGCTCGCCACGAAGAGCTTCGCGGTGGACAAGGCCGACGCGGGCGCCTGGGTGGAAGCGCAGCTGCCCGCCGCGGCTCCGCGCGGTGTGGCGCGCGTGCTGCTCCACTCCATCGTCTGGGGCTACCTGCCCGAAGTAACCCGCGAGCGAATCCGCGCGCATTTGGGCGCTGTCGGCGACGCGGCCACCTCCGACGCGCCGTTCGCGTGGCTGCGCTTCGAGCTCGCGCCGGCGACCGCGGCCAAGACGGAGATTCGCCTGACGTACTGGCCGGGCGGCCGCGACTACTCGCTCGGCGACGCGCATCCGCACGGTGCCGCCGTTCGCTGGACAGGCGTCGACTAGGGCCGCGTTACTCGTGCGGCACGCGCCGCTCGTACTCCGCCGAGATCTTCAGATGTTTTGACCAGAAGTTGCGCGGCGCCCTGCCATTCAAGATCTCGACGAGCGCGTCCGCGTGGCTGTGCCAGCCGCCCGCAACGCTCAAGAGCTCCTTGCGGCTCGGCAGGCGCCGATGGGTCAGGACGAAGCGCACGTCCTTGCCCTGCGGCGTGAGCTCGAAGATCACCTCGGAGTCGGTCTCGGGGTCCGCGCCCCAGGTGTACGCGAGCAGACGGGGCGGTTCGAAGCGCGTGATCTTGGCATCGAAGCTCATCCCTTCGTACTTGCGATATTTTTCGGGTACCGGCTCGTCGCCGCTGGTCTCCGAATTCCGAAACGTGAGCTTGATCCTGCCTCCTACGCGTGGCTCGAGGTCGCCGTACGCGAACCACTGCCCGCGCTTGTCCGACTCGGCGAGATACGACCAGACCCGCTCGATCGGGCCCGGCAGGACACGTTCGAGCCGCAGCGTGCCCGGCTCGACGATCACGCCGTAGCCCGTGCCGTGATCGTTCGCGGCAGATTCCGTGGGAGTCGCCTTCATGCTCCTTACTCCTTATCTGGGTGACGGAGGAGCTGCTCGAGCGCGTCGAGCCTCTCGTTCCAAAAGCCTTGGTAGAACTCGAGCCACGCCGCGGCATCGGCGAGCGGCTTCGGGTCGAGGCGGCAGAAGTGCGTTCTGCCCTGCACCGTCCGACGCACGAGCCCCGCGCGCTCGAGCACCTTGATGTGCTTCGACGCGGCCGCGAGCGAGATCCGGAACGGCTCGGCGAGCTCGCCGACGGTCCGTTCGCGTCCCGCGAGGCTGCGCAGCATTTGCCGCCGCGTAGAGTCTGTGAGGGCTTGGAAAACGCGGTCGAGTCGCACGCCGCTTTGATTAACCATATGGTTGAATATACGGCCGACGCCGACAATAGTCAACCATTCGGCTAAATATTATCCATCAGCGTGCGTCGGCCCCGCGCGCCGCACCGGACTCGCGCTCCATCGCGGCCACGAGGTCCTTGGCGCCGGAGCCCCACTGCGACATGGCTTTCACCGCCTGCTTGAACGGCACCTCGACGAGATGCACGCGCTCGCGCGAGAGCACGTACACGGTGCCCGCGAGGGGCGTCGGCACGGATGGCACGAAGATCGTGTAGCGGCCGTCGTCGAATTCCTCGATGACGAATGCGGGCACCAAGGCGTCCTCGAGCTCGACGAGCGCCGGCTGCCACACGTGACCGCCGTCGGTTTTGCCGGCGACTTGCTGGGTGAGGCTCCTGAACAGCGCATAGCCCGGCAGCCGCTCGAAGAACGCCTTGTCCAGCCGCTCGCCGAGCGCGCGCCCGGCTCGCGTGCGCGTGGCCCCGCCCACCAGCACGCAGACGCCGAGCACGGCGAGCAGCGATATCAGGCGCTCGGCCGGCACCCACTCCGGCAACAGGCTCGCGAGCGGACGGACGAGCCCCGCCACGGCTCCCATGGCCTTGAGGAGGAGCAGGAGCGTGAGATAGACCGGCAAGAGCACCAACGCGCCGGTGACGAACGTGTTCCACAAGCTTCCTCGTGACATCGTCGGAGCCTCCCTCGATGCTGACGCGCAGCGGCGCGCCCCACTTTGACCGAGCCCCCCCTCAGGGACTATCGGCCAAAGGTGCATCGGGGGCGCGGCGCGCTCAGCGCGCGGGAGCCGGCTCTTCGGGCGCGGGACCGGTGTCGAACGAGGAGCCGGCGAAGACTTGGCGGCCGTCCGGCAGGAACACCGAGCGCGCGTTCGCGATGTGCGGTTCGGTCTTCGACAGGAAGCCGTCGATCGTCACGACGTGGCCGGCGTGCAGCGAGTTGCGGTTCCAGCCCGCGCGCATCAGGCCGTTCGGGGGGCCGAGCTCGAAGTCCCAATTGACGACGTTGCCGTTCTCGTCCTTGACGTCGATGTAGATGCGGGCGTGCGGGTTGGTCCACTCGAGCTTGGTGACGGTGCCGGTGAGCTTGATGGGCTTTGAGCGGTCGTATTCGGCGGCGAACGAGTGGTGAGCGCCGGCGGGCACCGGAATTGCCGCAACAATCACGAAGGCTGCGAGGACGACGGCTGACGACGTTCGAGATCGGCTGAGCATCCGCAGGCTCCTTGACGCGGCGGCCGAATGATACCCTGATGCGGCCGGTGCAAACCATTCGACATCGAGGTGCAGATGAACGCGTTGCGTGGGACGTGCTTGGGCGTGGGGATTCTCGTTTTGACTTGGATGCATCCCTCGTACGCTCAGTGGGAGCCGCGCGCAAGCGCCAAGGTGCCGCGCACCGCCTCCGGGGAACCGGATCTCGATGCGGCCGCGCCGCGCACGGCCGACGGCAAGCCCGACTTCACGGGCGTGTGGCAGGGCGCCGGCGCGCCGCCCGGCGGCGGCCAGGCCGCGGCGCAGCCGGCGCCGGATCCCAACGCGCCGCCCGTCGCGGGCTTTCTGAACATCGCGCAGAACATGAAGGACGGGGCGCCGTTCCGTCCCGAAGCGAAGGCGCTGTTCGAGGCGCGGCGCGCGGCCAACGGCAAGGACAACCCCGAGGCCTATTGCCTGCCGATGGGCAACGTGCAGTTCCATACGCAAGGGGCCCCGCGCAAGCTCATTCAAACGCCCGACGTGGTCGTGATCCTCTACGAGGCCAGCATGGGCATTCGCCAGATCTTCACGGACGGCCGCAAGCTCCCGACCGACGATCCGCAACCGTGGTGGTACGGCTATTCGGTAGGCCGTTGGGAGGGGGACACACTGGTCGTCGAGACTTCCGGCTTGCGCGACGACGGTTGGCTCGACGTGTTCGGCACGCCGCTCACCGACGCCGCGAAGCTCACGGAACGGTTTCGCCGCCCGACCTACGGACGGATGGAGATCGACGTCACCATCGACGATCCGAAGAGCTACACGGCGCCGTGGACGGTGCGCGTCAACCAACGGATCATGCCCGGTCAAGAATTGCTCGAGTTCGTCTGCCTGGAGAACAACCGGTTCGGCGCGAAGTAAGCGCGAGGATCTCGTCATGACGTTGCGCGGCGCCGTCGTCGTATTCGCCCTCTCGTTTCTGGTCTTCGGCCACGGCTCCCTCGCCCAAGCGCCGGCAGCAGCCGCCGGCGCCCAGACCTCGGCCGCATCCTCGCAACTCGGCACGGTGCTCGTCACGGGCTCGAACCGCGGCCTTGGCCTCGAGTTCGTGAAGCAATACGCGGCGCGCGGTTGGCGCGTGATCGCGACGACCCGCGACCCCGGGAGCGCCGCCGACCTGCGGGCGCTCGCGGCGGTGGACCGCGACATCGTGGTCGAGAAACTCGACGTGCTCGACGATGCGGCGATCGCGGCGCTCGCCGCGAAATACTCCGGCACGCCGATCGACGTGCTGCTCAACAACGCGGGCGTGCTCGGCGGTCTCGACGAGCAGCGGCTCGGCACGCTCGACTACGCCGAGTTCGAGGAAGTGATGCACGTGAATGCCTACGCGCCGCTCGCGATGGCGCAAGCGTTCGTGGAGCACGTCGCGTCGAGCAAGCAAAAGAAGATCGTCGCGCTCACGAGCCGCTCCGGGATCATCTCGCTGCCCGGCTGGCGCGGCCCGTATTTCTATCGCGCGAGCAAGATCGCCCTCAACATGCAGATGCACGTGCTCGCCGACGACCTGCGCGAGCGCGGCATCGTGGTGGCGCTGGTGTCCCCGCCGCCCACCGACACCGACATGCTGCGCGCCCTCGCAGGGCCGGAGACCGCGGCGCGCCAGACGCGCCCCCCGGACGCGATCGCGGGGCTCATCAAGGTCATCGACGGACTGACGCTGGATAACAGCGCGCAGCCCATCTACTTCGACGGCACCGTGCTGCCGTGGTGAGCGCGGGCGCGCCGGCGATCGCCGTCGACCGGCTCGTCGTGGACCGTGACGGCCGCCGCATTCTCGACGAGGTCGGGTTCGCGGTCGCGCCCGGAGAGATCATGGGCTTGCTCGGGCCGAACGGCGCCGGCAAGACCACCACGCTCGGCGTGCTCGCGACGCTGCTCCGGCCGAGCGGCGGCGCCGTGCGCGTGGCGGGGCACGACGCCGCGACCGACGCCAAGGCCGTGCGCGCCGCTATCGGCCGCGTGCCGCAAGACATCGCTCTCTATCCGCGCCTCACGGGCCGCGAAAACGCGCGGTTCTTCGCCCGCCTCCGCGGCGTGGGCGCGGCCGCTGCGCGGCGTGCAGCCGAGGACGCGCTCGCGAGCGTCGACCTCTTGGGGCGCGCCGACGACCGCGTGGCGACCTACTCGGGCGGCATGCAGCGGCGGCTCAACCTCGCCTGCGGGCTGCTGGGGTCGCCGCCGGTGCTGCTGCTCGACGAGCCGACGGTGGGCGTCGACCCGCAGTCGCTCGAGCGCATCGTCGCGACGATCCGCGCGCAAGCCGCGAACGGTGCGGCGCTCCTCTACAGCACTCATCACATGGACGAAGCGGAACAGCTCTGCGACCGCGTGGTGCTGATCGATCGGGGCCGCGTGATCGCGACCGGCACGCCGCGCGAGCTCGTCGCTTCGGCCGGCGTGGGCCTGCGCGTGGACGTGGCGACGCAGCGGCCGCTGCGCGCCGAATGGCTCGCCGACCTCGCGGGCGTGCGCGTGCTCGAAACGGGCGGGCCCGAGCGCGCGGGACGCCGAGTGGCGACGGTCGCGATCGACTCGCTCGAGCTCGCTCCGCGCGTGCTCGAGCGCGCGAGCGCCGAGCGCGCCAACGTGCTCGAGTTCCGCGTGCAGCGCGCAAGCCTCCACGACGCGTTCCTCGCGCTCACGGGTCACGCCTCGCGGGATTGAAGCATGCGCGCGCTGCCGACGATCATCGCGAAGGACTTGAAGCTGCTGCTCCGCGACCGGGTCGCGCTCGTATTCATATTAATAGCGCCGATCGTCGTGATCTGCGTGGCGGGCTTTTCGCTCGCGGCCTTCTACGGCGCCGACGCCACCGGGCAGACCGCGTACGACCTGCCCGTCGTCGACGAGGACGGCGGCGAGCTCGCGCAGAAGATCGAGCAGCAGCTCGCGGCGCAGCCGAGCGTGCACGTGCGGCGCGTCGCGTCGCGCGCCGAAGCCGAGCGGCTCGTCCGCGACAAGCTCGCCGGCAGCGCGCTCGTGATCCCCGCCGGCACCCGCGACGCGCTCGCGAGCGGCGAGGCCGCGCGCGTGCTGCTTTACGTCGACCCGGTGAAGTACCTCGAGCGGCTCAACGTGCGGCTCGAGGTGCTCCGCGCCCGCGACGAGCTCGCGGCAGCGGAGCGCGAGCGCGTGGTCGCCGAGCTCGAGGCGCAGCGCGGCGCGCTCCGCCAGCAGCTCGAGGCGCTCGACGCGACGCTCGCGCGCGGTCGAGAGCAGCTCGCGGCTGCCGAGCAAAGCGCCCGCGGCGAGCGCGCGCGCGCGGCCGCCGAGGTTCAGGCGGCGTTCGAGCGCGCGGCCGCGCGCGTGCGCTCGGACGTGGCCCGCCAGGTCGACGAGCAGCTGGCCGCGCTCGCGGCCCGCGTCGACACGGACATCGCGGCGCGCGCCGCGGCGGTCGCCGCACCGGCTCGCGAGTACTTGGCCGCGCTCACCGACGCGCGCGCGAAGTTCGAGGCGTGGTTCGCCGAGCTGAAACGGCTTGCAGATAGGCGCGCCGACCAGATCCCGCCGCCGCCGGAATTCCCCGAGCCGCCGCCCGAGCTCACGCGCGCGCTCGAGGAGAAGCCGCCGCCGATCGCGCTGCCGCCCGACCTCAACATCCGGATCGAGCTGCCGTCGCCCAAGTTGCCGAGCGCGGGGGCCGAGCCCCCTGTCGACCTCGAGCGTCCGTCGATCGAGATTCCGGAGCCCGTGATCCCGGGTGCGACGCTCGCGGTCGAGGAGATCAGCGTGAGCGGCGGCGCGCCGACGATCAACACGTTCGACCAGAACGTGCCCGGCTTCAGCGTCACGTTCCTGTTGCTCGGCATGCTGCTCGGCGTGTCGCTCGGGCTGCTCGACGAGCGCGACTGGGGCACGTTCGATCGCGTGCGCGCGCTGCCCGTGCCGGCGAGCGACATCCTGTTGGGTAAGCTCGCGTCGCGCTTCGCGGTCGGCGTCGTGCAGATGCTCGTGCTGTTCGCGGTCGGCTACTTTCTGTTCGGGATCTCGCTCGGGCCGCAGCCGTGGGCGCTCGCGTTGCCCATCGCGGGGATCGTGTTCGCCGGCACGGCGTTCGGCCTGATCGTAGCCGCCGGTGCGCGCACGCGCGACGCGGTGCTGCCGCTCGGCTCTATCGTGATCGTGACGATGGCGGCGATCGGCGGCTGCTGGTGGCCGATCGACCTCGAGCCGCGCTGGATGCGCACCGTCGCGCTCGCGTTCCCGACCACCTGGGCGATGGACGCGTTCAACGACTTGATGATTCGCCGCCGCGGCGTCGAGGCCGCCTATTGGCCGACCGCGGTGCTGTTCGTGTACGGCTTCGCGTATCTCGGCGTGGGCCTCGTGCTGTTCCGGCGGCGCATGTCGAGATGAGGCGCTGTCCCGGCACGACGATACGATGACGAAGCGGCGGTCCATTCTCGAGGGGTATAGTCGGAACATGACAAACCCCGGGGCTTCGGGACCCGAGCTCGACGTCGACACGCCCGCGGATCTCGCGCGGCCATGACCGAAGTACTGCGACGCAAGCGCTCATGGGCGGCCGCGCTGGCCGCGGCCATCGCACTCGCGGCCACCCCTGCGAGCGCCGATCGAATCGTCGAGTATCGAAGCCTCCACGACGTGGAAACGCTGTTTGCGAGCTACCGCTATACGACGAAGGACTGGCACGCGGGCGCGCGTGAAATCCCGCGCATCTACCTCGATGACGTGCCGAGCAACTGGCGCCAAACCCACGCGAAGCGCGTCGCGATCGCCGAGAAGAAGAGCCTGTTCTTCCGCTTCCTCGCACCCGTCGTGCTCTACGTGAACGAACGGATCCTCGAAGACCGCGCGTATGCGCAGACCCTACTCGCGAGGCAAGCCGCCGGCGAGGAGCTTGCCGCCGACGATCGCGAGTGGCTCAGCGAGTTGGCAGCGGACTATGAAGTTCCCGGCGCAGGCTCCGGCCCGCTCGACGCCGAGCGGGCCGCGGAGCTTCTGCGCCGCGTCGACGTGATCCCACCGTCGCTTGCGCTGGCGCAAGGAGCCGTCGAAAGCGGGTGGGGAACGTCGCGATTCGCCGATGTCGGAAACTCGCTGTTCGGTCAGTGGAGTTGGTCGGGCGGGATCGAACCCGAGGAGCAACGCACCGACACGCACGGCGATCATCGAATCGCCGCATTCAAGACCACGACGCTGTCAGCGGCCTCCTACGCCCACAATCTCAATAGTCACGACGCGTACGAGAGCTTCCGCCGGCAGCGCGAGGATCTACGCAAGCACGGACTGTTCCCTCACGGCAGCGAGCTCGTCGCCACGATGGTTCGTTACTCCGAGCGCGGCGAAGCGTACGTCCACGAGCTAAAAACGATCATGCGCCAGAACAGGCTCTACGCCGCCGACGAGGCGATGCTGCTCAAGATGGAGATCATCCGGCTAGAGCCAGCGGACTAACGCGCCTCGGCGGCGTCGAGGCCGCTTATCTGCCGACCGCGCCAGTCGAGAACCAGCCGCGTTGCGGGCGCGCGGCTCATGCGCGCCTGCAAACGAGCACAGCGTTGGTGCCGCCGAATGCGAACGAGCTCGACATCGCGAGCTCGAGATGCGGGGCCGCGCGCGCCGTGTTCGGCACGTAGTCCAAGTCGCACTCGGGGTCGGGCTCGGCCAAGTGCATCGTCGGGGGCAGCGTGCCGGTCTGCAGCGCGAGCAGCGTCGCGACGAGCTCCACGGCGCCCGCGGCGCCGAGCAGATGGCCGTGCATCGACTTCGTCGAGCTCACGGCGAGGCGGTCTGCATGCGCGCCGAACACGCTGCGGATCGCCGCGCTCTCGACGCCGTCGTTCGCGAGCGTGCCGGTGCCATGCGCGTTGATGTAGCCGATGCGCTCGGGCGCGAGGCCCGCGGAGGCGAGCGCGAGACGCATCGCGCGCGCCTGCCCTTCGACCGTCGGCCGCGTGATGTGCGCGGTGTCGGTGCCGAGCCCGTAGCCGACGATCTCGCCGCGGATCTCGGCCCCTCGTTGCACCGCGCGCTCCCAGTCCTCGAGCACCACCACCGCCGCGCCCTCGCCGAGCACGAGGCCACTCCGGTTCTTGGAGAACGGCTTGCACGACGCGGCCGGATCGTCGGGATCCTCGGTCGCGAGCGTCTTCAGCGCTTCCCAGGCCTTGATCGTGCCGAGCGTGAGCGGCGCCTCGGCACCGCCCGCGAGCGCCACGGGCGTGGTACCGCTGGCGATCCGCTGCCAGGCCTCGCCGACGGCGACCGCCGACGACGAGCACGCTACCGAATAAGTGACGTTCGGACCCGCGAGCCCGTGCTCGATCCCGATCCACGCGCCGGCCGCATTGTTCATCGCGAGCAGCACGGTGAACGGCTTGATGCGATCCGAGTCGTCGCGGTAGAGCGTCGCGTAGCCTTCGTCCGTGGTGGCGGCGCCGCCCATCCCGGTGCCGAAGAACACGCCGGCGGTGTGCCGCTCTTCGTCCGCGAGCTCGAGCGCCGCGTCGGCGACCGCCTGCCTGGCGGCGAGCAGCGCGAGCTGGCTCACGCGGTCGAGCATCCGCAGGCGCGCCGCCGGGAAATGCGCGCTCGCGTCGACGTCGACGGGCGCGGCGACCCGCGTCGCGAGCCGCTCGGTCCAGTCGTCGCCGAGCACGCGGATCGCGGACTTGCCCGCGACGAGGCTGGCGAAGAACTCTCGCGGATCGTTACCGCCCGGCGCCACCACGCCGAGCCCCGTAACTGCCACTCGCCTCATCGGCCGGTAGTGCGCTTCTTGCTCGCGACCGGCGGCGCCGCGGCGTCGCGCTCGGCAATCAGCTGGTCGATGTACTTCGCGACGTCGCCGAGCGTGGCGAGCCCCGCACCGTTGGTCTTTGCGATGACGTCGTACTTGTCCTCGAGGGAGAAGATGACCTCGGTGAGCGCGAGCGAGTCGAGCTCGATGTCGGTGAGCAGCGTGCTCTCGGTGAGGCGCGCGGGGTCGAGCTCGTAGTCCTTGACCAGGATCTCTCGCAGACCTTCGAAAGTCGTCGTCATTGGGTCTCTCTCGCGGCCGATCGCGCCGTCACGTTAGCATGCGCCGCACCCTCGAGCCGTGCGGCGTTGGTCGTAGCCCCTGGCGCGTGCGCCGTCGCGGCGCCCGCGTCAGATCCGTCGTCGGCAGCGGCGTGGTCGGCCAGCGGGCGAATCTTGCCCCCGACTATCGCGGCGGCCGTCAACGCGCGCGGCCAGCGCCGCAGCACCGCGAGCAGCGGGGCCGCGGCACCCGGGCGCATCGCGACCGCGGCAAACAGGGCGGACCACCGCAGCCGCGCGCCGAAGTTGCGCCGCCACGCCGAGGCGTAGTCGCGCGCGACGGCGGCCTGCTCGCCGCCGGCGAGGAGCCCCGCACGGCCGCCCTCGAGCCGCCGCACGAGCAGGAACGCGGACTGGATCGCCATGCTGATGCCTTCGCCGAGAATCGGATGCGCTTCGCCGGCGGCGTTGCCCACGGCGAAGCCGGCGCGCTCGCTCCAGGCGGAACGCGCTCCGGGGCGGATCGGCCCGACGCTCAGCCAGGCGCCCTCGCGGCGCGCGCCTTCGAGGGCGCGGCCGACTCCGGCGCAGCCAGACACGAGCGCTCGTTCGATCGCCGCGCCCGCGGGGGCGCCGGGCGCCGCGGCGCGCCACTCGCGTAGCCGATCGCGCCGCACGCAGCAGGCGATCGTCAACGTGCCTCGATCGCCGATGACCATACCGCCGTAGCCGCCCGGAAACGCGAGCACCGGCAACAGGCCGGGCTCGAGACTCGCGTTCGTGAAGTTCGCCTTGAAGCCGAACAGGTCGCTCGCGCGCGCGGGCGAGCGCGAGCGTCCCCCGGGCCCGGGCTCCCAGGAGCCATGGGCGTCGACGACCACCGGCGCCTCGAGCGATGCCGAGTCCGTCGAATCGCAAGCGACGATGCGGCACTCGTGGCGCCCGCCGCGCCGGTCTACATCTTTCACGGTCCAGCGCTCGAAGACCTGCGCGCCGAGCGCCGCCGCGCGCTGCAAGAGCAACGTATCCAAATGCTCGCGGCCGAGCGCCCTGCCCCACGCCCCCCACGCCTCGGCGTTGTCGCGCAGCGGCGGCAAGTCGGCGGTCAGTAGCGCGTCACCCGCGTAGAGGCCTACTCGTGTGAGCGGCGGCCCCGCGCTCGCGGCGAACGCCGCGCCGACGCCGAGTACCTCGAGCAGCGGAAAGTTGGTCGCCGCGACGCATTCGCCGCAGACCTTGCGGCGCGGGAAGCGCGCCTTCTCGACGACGGCCACCGACCAGCCAGCGCTTGCGAGCAGGATCGCCGCGGTCGCGCCCGCGACACCGCCGCCGATGACGATCGCGTCGTAGCGGGTGCTCGTCACGCGCGTGTCGCCGCGAACACATGGCTGAACGCGCCGGCGGCCGACTCGTGCAGGCGCCACTCGCCCGCGCCTCGGGGCAGCGCGCGCCGCCACGCGGCCGAGAGCTCGTCGCCGCTGAAGCCGGCGTGCACGCTCAAGACGGCGTCGTGACGCGTGATCTCGTTGCAGCCGATCAAGCCGAGCAAGTGACTGCCCGCGAGCGGCAGCCACCCGCGCCGCGGCTCGCAGCACACGAATGCGCGCGCGCGCGCCGCGATTCCGGCAAGCAGCCGCTCGAGCCGCTCGCCTTCGAAGTGGTGCACGAACAGATTCGCGACGATGACGGCGTCGTCGCCCGCGTAAGGACGCGCGAGCCAATCGAACACGTCGGCCGCGACGACGTCCGCCGGCCAACCGAGCGCCCGGAACGCCGCAACGGTATCGGGCGCGACGACGGGTCGCATGTCGAGCAGCGAAGCGTGCACACCGGGCCAGCGGCGCGCGCGCTTGCGCGCGAGCGCGAGCAACAGCCTGCCGTCGCCGGCGCCGAGCTCGACGATGCCGCGCGGCGGCGCGGTGAGCGCACCGTCGAGGGCGCGCAGCAGCAACGAGCGCGTGCCCATGATCCGGTTCAGCATGCGCAGGTCGCGCCGCGAGCGCACGGCGCGCGGGTCGTCCGCCGGCAACGCGTCGAGCAGCTCGGGACGCACGCGGCGCGGCAAGCGAACGCCGCCCGGGGGCTCGTGGAATGCGACGCTCACGCCACCTCGAGCAGCGCGCCGTGGCAGCTGAAGCCCGCGCCGAACGACGACATCCACCACCAACCGGGGCGCGCGCCGTCGGCGAGTGCGGCTTCCAGCACGAAGTAGACGAACGCGCTGCTCAGGTTGCCGAACTCGCGCAACATCGCCGTGCTGTAGCGAACGTCGTTCTCGCTCAAGCCGAGCCGATTGCGGAGCGCGAGCAGCACGTCGCGGCCGCCGGCGTGCCAGATCCACGTGCCGATCTGCGACTGGTCGAGCCCCTCCTCGTCGAGCACGCGGCGGAGCAGTTGCTCGGCGTGCTCGGCGGCGAGCCGGGGCACGGGCCGCGTGAGCACGTTGCGCAACATCCCTCGCCGCTGCTCGAATCGCAACGCCTCACGCTCCGCGGGGTTCAGCAACGAGCCGAGCGCCTTGCACTCGACGCGCCGCGAGCCCCGCCCTGGCTCCGCGGAGAGCACGGCCGCGCCGGCGCCGTCGCCGAAGAGGCACGCCGAGACGAGCACGCCCGGATCGTTGTCGAGGTACATGGCGGCGCTGCTGACCTCCACGCACACCGACAGCACGTTGCCGCAGCGCCCCGACGCGAGCAACGCGTCGGCGAGCTGCCAGTTCGGCAGCGCCGCGGCACAACCGTGACCGACCAAGTCGAAAGCGTTCAAGTCTGCGCGCAGCCCGAGCTCCTCGACGACGTAGCCCGTGAGCCCGGGGCAAAGATAGCCGGTGCAAGTGCTGACGACGAGGCCGTCGATGTCCTTGAGATCCGTGCCCGCGTTCGCGAGGGCGCGCTCGGCGGCCTGCGCGGCGAGCCGCGGCGCATGCTCGGTGAAGCGCGCGTGCAGCGTGTCGGGATCGATCCGGAACACCTCGTCGAGGCTGTCGAGCGCGAGTCGGCGCGCCTCGATGCCGTTCTCGCTGCTCAAGACGAGCTCGGCGATCGTGCGCGCGCGGCGGTCGAGCTTGTTGAACCACTCCGAGCTCTGGAACGCCGCCCAGCAGTCGGCTTTCGTGTAGCGGCGCGCGGGATGGGCCGTGCCCAAACCTCTCAGATACATAGAATCCGTCCTACTCGTCGCTCGCCGCACGCCGGCGCCCGTACGGCGATACTCGGCCGCAGCCGCCGGGCCCGCGCTCGTGTCCACACCAATATAGTCCCTCCGGCCGACATACCCGTTCATTCGGGCGCTGTTTCAGGCGAAACATGCAAGATCCGTGGGACGCGGCGTCGCGCCGCGCATGTCGGGCTGTAACGTGAGTAGAGGTGTCAGACACGCGTGGTGTCTGACACCGGGATACCCGTGATCATTTCGCGCGGAGCGCGAAGACCCAGACCACGCCGCCCTGCGGCACGATCGTGTCCGTGCCGCGCGCGCGGTCGATGCGGGCGAGCATGCCTTGCGCGTCGACGCCCCAACCCGATTGCACGGCGACGTATTGCACGCCGTCGATCTCGAACGTCGTCGGTACGCCGGTGATCCCGGAGTTCGTGCGGTAGCGCCAAAGCTCTTTGCCCGTGGCGGCGTCGAACGCACGGAAGTAACGATCGCTCGTGCCGCCCTCGAAGATCACGCCGCCGGCCGTCGCCAGCACCGGCCCCCAGTTCGGCGACTCGAACTTGTGCGTCCACGCGCGCTCGCCGGTCTGCAAGTTCCAGGCTTGCAGCTCGCCGATGTGGTCGGCGCCCGCCGTTACCCTGAAGTCGGTGGTCGTGGCGCCCGTGAATTGCTGGCCGCGGCGGTACTCGACCTCGTCGTCGCCCTCCATCTCGGCGCAAAGATTGTCGTTGGCCGGGATGTAGAGGTAACCGGTCTTCGGGCTGTACGCGGCCGGCGGCCAGTCCTTGCCTCCCCAGAGCGACGGGCAATACGTCGCGCGATGGCCGACCGCGGGTTTGTGCGCGAGGTCGTATTCGGGCCGGCCGGTCTTCGGATCGAGCTTCGTGAACACGTTCTGCGTGACGTACGGCTTCGCGTCGACGAAGGCAATGCCTTGCGCGCTGCGCTCGAGCAGCCAGAGGTAGCCGTCGCGGCCGGGATGCACGAGGCCGTGGATCGTGCGGCCGTTGCGCTGCACGTCGATCAGGAGCGGCGCGGACACCTCGTCCCAGTCCCACGAGTCGTTCCAATGATATTGGTGATGCGCGGACAGCTTGCCGGTCTCCACGTCGAGCGCGACGACGGAGTTCGTGTAGAGGTTGTCGCCGGGCCGCCGGTCGCCGGTCCACGGACCCGGGTTGCCCGTGCCCCAGTAGGTCATGTTGAGCGCCGGGTCGAAGCTGCCCGTGATCCAGACCGGCGCGCCGCCGGTTTTCCACGAATCGCCGGGCCAGGTCTCGCTGCCGGGCTCGCCGGGCGCCGGGATGGTGTAGGTCTTCCAGACTTGCTTGCCGGTCTGGGCGTCGAGCGCGACCACGAAGCCGCGGATGCCGCGCTCGCCGCCCGACACGCCGACCATGATCTTGCCGCGCGCCGCGAGCGGCGCGAGCGTCATGTAGTAGCCGCCGTTGTAGTCCTCGACCGTGCTCTCCCACGCAACGTTGCCGGTGCGCGCGTCGAGCGCCACGACCTTCGCGTCGGAGGTCGCCATGTAGACCTTGTCGCCATACAGCGCCACGCCGCGATTGGTCGGATGACCCATGCGGATATCGGCCGGCATCTGGCGGCGGTAGCGCCACAGGAGATCGCCCGACTTTGCGTCGAACGCGAGCACTTGGTTGAACGGCGTCGTGACGAACATCACTCCGTCGTTGACGATCGGCGGCGCCTGATGGCCCTCGGTGGTGCCGGTCGACGCGGTCCACACGGGCACCAGATCGGCGACGTTGCGCGCGGTGATCCGCGCGAGCGGGCTGTAGCCCCACGAATCGTAGGTGCGGCGATACATGAGCCAGTTGCCGGCTTCCGGCGCGAGGAGCCGCGCGTCGGTGACGGCGCTGTAGTCGCGCGCGGATTGTGCCGCGGCGCCGACCGTGACCCCGAGCATGACGAAGAGTGTGAGCAGCGCGAGTGCGCGACGGACCTTGTGATCGAGCATCGTTCCCCCTTCCTTCACACGGGCGGCCGCGCGCCGAACGGATCGCCGCCGGGCTGCGCGAACCCGACCTTGCCCTCGAACGGTCCTGCGATCGAGATCGCGCCGTCGACGAGCTTGAGCGGCAGCGCGGCCAATTGCCAGGGTGCCGGCCCGGCGACGACGCGCGCGGCGTCGCTCGGGTCGAACTCGGACTCGTGGCACGGGCACTTGAAGTGCCGCGCGTCGGGCAGCCAGTCGGTGACGTCGCAACCCGTGTGCGAGCAAACTCCGGAATAAGCCACCACGCCTCCGGCCGAGCGCGTGCTCGTTTCCCCGCGGAGCCCGGCGGGATCGACGCGCACGACGATCAATTGGTTGAGGCGCGTGCCGTCGCGCACGCGCTTGGTCGCGGGGTTCATCGGAAACGCGAGCGTCTGCTTTGCGCCGAAGGCGAGGTCGGTTGGGGCGATCACCTCGCCTGCGCGCGCGCCGTACGCGAACACGAGCGCGTCGCCCGCCTGCGGCGCCGCGTGCGCCTCGTCCGCGTCGTCGGCGCGGGCCGCCGCCGCGCCGGCAACCGCGAGCGCGCAACACGCCCGGAGCATGCATCGACGCTTCAGTATCATCCGCCCCCCGCGAGCCCGCTAACCGATACCGCGCGATTCTACCTGCATCGATTCGGAATGGCTTACGCTGCCTCGTCGTGTCTCACTTTGGCCATGCGATGCGCGCAACGGCTGCGGACGTACCTCGAACGGTCTTCCCGAGACCCTCGCCGCACAGGGCCGCGATTTGCGTCCTGCAATCGCGGCACTCCCGCCATCCATGGCCGTCGGATGTGCGGCGCGGAGCCCCAGGGATGGTCTTCCGGCGTGTCTCGGGAAGGCCGTTCGAGGTGCGGCCGCGGCCACCTCGACGCCAACGGCCAAAGTGAGACACGACAGCTCGGAGGGGGACGTGCGCCGAACGCTGATCCGCGCGGTGGAGGATCGCGGGCTCGCCGCCCGGATCGTCGCGACGCATCCGGTGGCCGGGCTGTCGTCGGGCTCGGCGCTGCTGCGCGTCGGCGACGAGCTCTGGGCTGTGCACGACGACGCGTTTCGAGTCACGCGGATCTCGCTCCCGTCGCTCGCGACGTCGGCCTGGGTCTTGAAGGACGACGGCCGGCCGCTGCCGAAGCGCGACAAGCCGGACTTCGAGTCCGCGGTGCGCACCGCGGACGGCATGATCCACCTGCTCGGCTCGGGCTCCGCGCCGCCGCGCCGGCGGATCGCGCGGCTACAGGCCGACCGGTCGTCCGCAACGTTCGACGATCGCCCGGCGCTCTACGACTGCGTGTGCGCTGCGCTCGCGCTCGCCGGGCCGCCCAACATCGAAGGCGCGCTCGTCGAGGGCGACCGCTTGCGACTCTTCCACCGCGGCGTCGGCGCGCAGCCGAGCGCGATCGCGGACCTGCCGCTCGGCTCGCTGCACGACGAACCGCCGGCCGTGCTCGCGGTGGCGGCGTTCGACCTCGGAATGCTGGACGGCGTCGCGCTCTCCTTCACGGACGCGGCGGGGCTCGGGGGCGGCCGCTGCGTCTTCGTGGCGACCGCCGAGGACACCCCCGACGCCGTCTCGGACGGCCCGGTTGCGGGCTCCGTCGTGGGTCTCGTCGAGGCACGCGCCGCCCGTTGGGCGCGGTTGGTGTACGCCGACGGCCGGCCGTCCGCGGACAAGGTCGAGGGCATCGCGCTCGACGACGACCGTCGCGGCGCCTGGATCCTCACCGACGCCGACGATCCGAGCCGCCCCGCGCTGCTCGGCCGCGTGGAGCTCGCCGGCTTCTGAGCCCATGTCTGTCCCCAGGGTCTGACCCTAGGGACAGACACGCGGCGCGCTCAGAGCAGCGGGATTTGCGGGCCGCCGCGTTCGGCCTCGACGTTGAGGAGTGCGCACGCCTGGCGCCGGCAGCGCTCGATCAGCGCGCGCTCCGCGCTGCGCGCATCGGAGGCGCGCGCCACCCATTCGGCGATCACCATGACGGGCAGCCGCTGGTCGTCGCGATGCAGCTCCCGGATCCATTCGTAGAGCGGTCGCAGCCGCGGCGACGCGATCCACCACGGGATCTCGTCCGGCATCCAGAGACGCGCCGCGGCCAGGTGCTGCGCGAGCCGGCGCCGCGGCGCGCGCGTCTGGCCGACGTAGCGCACGGCCGCGAGATCGCGCGGATCGGCGAGCGTGTAGATCGCGGCGCTGCTCGCCTCGCCGCCCGTCGAGTCGACGACGTGCGAAGCGACAGCGGCGCGGATGCGCCGCGCGAGCTCCGTCTTCGTGAGAGGCGCGGCGGTCATCGACTGCGCTCAGGTCGCCGGCAACTGCGCCGGCTTCGGCTCCGCGACTTCCTTGCCCGGCCGCGCGCGGCCGGCCATCTCCGCGCCGGCGTTGCGCGGCAGCCGCCACATCAGCAGCGCGGAGCTCATGGAGATCAGGCCGACGCCCAAGAACGCGAAATAGAAATTCCCGACGTCCGTCGCGGGCCGGTTGGCGATCGCTCCCACGATCTCGAGCAGGTAGCCGCCGATCGCAACCCCCAGGCTCAGCGACAACTGCTGCACCATGCCCGCCATGCTGCTCGCTTGCCCCATCCGCGGCTGGTCCACCTCCGCATAGCTGATCGCGTTCAAGCTCGTGAACTGCAGCGAGCGGAAGAAGCCGCTCACGAGCAGCACGACCATGATCAGCGCGTGCGGCGTGCCCGGCCGGAACAGTCCGAAAGCACACAGCATCGCCGACGCGAGCAGCGCGTTCAGCACGAGCACACGACGGAAGCCGAGACGCTTGAGCACGCTCGCGGCGAGCGTCTTCATGAAGATCGCGCCGATCGACGACACGAACGTGAGCATGCCGGACTGCACGGCGCTCAAGCCGAACCCGACTTGCAACATCAACGGCAGCAGAAACGGCGACGCGCCGACGCCGATCCGAAATAACGAGCCGCCGGCCACTCCGGCGCGGAAGGTCGGCAGCGCGAAGAGCTTCAGATCGAGCAGCGGCTGCGCATGGCGGCGCGCGTGCACCACGTAGCCGCCGAGCGCCGCGGAGCCCACGACCAGCGCCGCGCCCGCGACCTCGACGGACACGAGGTGCCGGCCGAGCGTCGAGAAGCCGAACATCGCGAGCGCGAGGCCCACCCCCGCGAGCAGGAAGCCGACCCAGTCGAGCGGCGGCGAACTTTCGCGGATGTCGGGAATGAAACGTTTCGCGAGCAGGATCCCGAGGATCCCGATCGGCACGTTGATCAAGAAGATCCAGCGCCAATGGAAATACGTGGTGATGAACCCGCCGAGCGGCGGCCCGACCACCGGCCCCACGAGTGCGGGGATCGTGAGCCACGAGAGCGCCTGCACGAGCTCGTTCTTCGGCACGGTGCGTAGCAGCACGAGCCGGCCGACCGGCACCATCATCGCGCCGCCCATGCCCTGGAGAAATCGCGACGCGACGAGCGCCCCGAGCGAGCCGCTCGCCGCGCACGCGATCGAGCCGAGCAGGAACACGCCGATCGCCGTCATGAACGTGGGCCGCGCGCCGAACCGGTCCGCGACCCAGCCGCTCACCGGGATGAACACGGCGAGCGACAGAAGATACGTGGTCAGCGCGAGCTTGAGCGCGATCGGGTCGGTGGCGAGGTCGGCCGCGATCGCGGGCAACGACGTCGAGAGCACGGTCGAGTCCATGTTCTCGATGAACAAGGCGCACGCGACGATCAGCGGCAACAGCCGGGCGGGTCTCATCGGGGGTCGGTCACGGGGCGCGGGAACGCAGTCCTTGCGTCATGTGCCTATCTTACAGGGCGCGGCTCGTCGGGTGGCGCGCACACCAGATGACAAGCCGGCCGTGTTGTCCTATGTTGCGCGAGCCTTCCGTCGACCGAGATCGTTTCGGAGATGCCGATGCTGAGCCGCCGAGGTTTCGTCCGAGGTAGTTTGTCCGCCACCGTCGCGGCGTCGCTCGCCGCGCGCAGCGCGTGGCCCGCGGTGCTCAGCGGCTCGATGAAGGTCGACCGCGACCTCGACGCGATCACCGGCAACGGCAAGCCCGTGACGCTGCCGCGTTCGGCCGTGCAGGAGCTCGGCGACACCCTGCGAGGCAACCTGCTGCTGCCGGGCCATCCCGCGTACGAGGACGCCCGTCGCGTGATCAACGCGCAGATGGACAAGCATCCCGCGCTCATCGTGCAGCCGCGCGGCGCCGCCGACGTGAAGGCCGCCGTCGACTTCGCGCGGGCCTCGAGCCTGCTCGTGGCGGTCAAGTGCGGGGGGCACAGCCCGTCGGGCAAGTCGACGTGCGACCGCGGCTTGATGATCGATCTCTCGTTGATGCGCGGCGTGCGCGTCGACCCGGCGGCACGCGTCGCCACCGTCAACGGCGGCAGCCTGCTCGGCGACATGGACTACGAGACGATGGCGCAGGGCCTCGTCACGACCGCCGGCACGGTCTCGCACACCGGCGTCGGCGGGCTCACGCTCGGCGGCGGCTTCGGGCGCGTGGCGCGCCGCTTCGGCCTCGCGCTCGACAACGTGAAGTCGGTGGACGTAGTGACGGCCGGCGGCGACTATCTGCGCGCGAGCGCGACGGAGAATCCGGAGCTCTATTGGGGCGTGCGCGGCGGCGGCGGCAACTTTGGCGTCGTCACGTCGTTCGAGTTCGCGCTCCATCCGATGCAGCGCCAAGTGATCGGCGGCTTGCTCGTGTTTCCGATGGACCAGGCGAAGAAGGTCTTCACCTTCTACTCGGAGTATGAGGCCGAGGCGCCCGACGATCTCTACTTGAGCTGCGCGATCGCGAGCAATCCGCGGGTCCAGGGCATCGCGTTCAACGTTTGCTACAGCGGCGACATGACGAAGTGGGACGCGATCTCGAAGAAGCTTCACGGCTTCGGCAAGCCGGTGTCCGACGGGCTCAAGCCCATCGACTACGTGGCGCTACAGCACTCGGGCGACAGCAGCGACCCGCGCGCGATCGGCTCGTACACGAAGACCGGCTACGTCAAGCACATCTCGCCGGCGCTGATCGACGCGATGATCGACGGCCTCGAGTACCATCCGGAGCGCTCGACGACGGTCGGCTTCCAGCACTTGGGCGGCGCGATCTCGCGCGTCGCCAACGACGCGACCGCGTTCCCGCATCGCGGCATCCACGCCACGTCGCTGCTGCTCGTCGACTGGCCGTCGAACATCGACCCGACCAAGCACATCGCGTGGCTCAAAAAATACTGGGACACCGTCGAGCCGCACACCGACGGCTTCTACACCAACGACGTCGTCGACGAGTCGCAGAAGCAGATCGACGAGAACTACCTCGACAACTATCCGCGGCTGCTCGCGCTAAAGAACAAGTACGACCCGACCAACCTCTTCCGCCTCAACGCAAACGTCGTGCCCAAGGCATAGCAGGGTCTGACCCCCGGGTCTGACCCCCGGGTCTGACCCCCGGGTCTGACCCTAATTCAGGCCAACCCTGGCCCCGGTGTCTGACCCTAGTGCCAGACGTGGCTCAGGGACGAAGGTCGAGCAGCGCCTTGTCCGTGCCGTCCATCGCGAACGGCACCGAGTTGTGCATGTGCGTGATTCGCCAGCGGCTGCCTTCGCGGCGGAAGCAGGCCGTCGCGCGAAACCACAAATCCACCGGCTCGCCCCCTTTCCTCGTGCCGGTCATGTGCTGCATTCCGAACGCGTAGGCCACGTCGCCGCCCACCGCGATCTCGAGATCGCGCGACTTGGACTCGATCGGCCCGTCCCAGGTGTCGAACCACTCTTCGAGGTGACCCGGGTCATGCGTGATCTCGGGCCCCATGCGCAACGGCGGCGCGAGATCGAAGGTGACCTCGTTGTCGGCGAGCGGCGCGATGACCGCCGCCGCGTCCTTGGCGCGGAGCCCGCGGGTGAACGCAGCGAGCACGCTGCGGATTTGGTCCTCGTCGTTCATTTCCGCTCTCCTCCTCCGTGAGGCGCCGCGTCGCCGAGCGGCGTGTGCTGGTGGAACATCATCTTCCAGGCGCCGGCGCGCCGCACGTAGCCGCTGCTGACCACGGCCTCGTACGGAACGTTCTTCTCGCGCATCGCGTGCACATGGTAGGTCAGGATCGCGACGTCGTCGGTGGGCCGCAACATCGCGTCCACGTCGATGTCGACGTCGTGGAACCGGCGCGCGTCCGCCTGGCTCGCGATCTCGTCGCGGCTCGAGATGCCCGCCATCTCCGTGAACGCGACGAGGCAGTCTTTGTCGAGCGTGTTTCGATACTCGGTCTGCCCGCCCGACCAGAGCTTCTTCTCCATCTGCATCAAATCGTCTCGTAACTCCATGGCGTGCCCTCCTGGCTGAAGTCCGAAAACGCTGCAAGCGACGTGCCAGAACGGCGGATCGCCGGCAATCGAAGGCGGCTCGCCGCCGGCGAAATTTCAGGCGAGGCGAACACCGCCCAGCAGCTTGCTCGCGGCCCACGAGATCACGGGCTGCAAGCGCGGCGGCGCGAGCGCGTACGCTTCCGCGAGATCGACCCAGCGGAACTCGTGGTGCTCGGGGCGGCCGAGCTCCGTATTCACGCCGAGCACGACGCGGTCCGCGCGCGTCCGCGCGAGATAGAACCGCGCGACCTTGTTGCGCGCGTACGGCACCGTCTCGAAGAACTCGTCGCCCCAGTCGAACGCGAGGTCCGCGATCCCGGTCTCCTCGGCCGTCTCGCGAATCGCCGTCGCGCGCGGCTCCTCGCCGGGCTCGACGAGCCCCTTCGGGAAGTCCCAGTTCTTGTAGGCGCGCAGCAACAGAATGCGGGCACCGTCCGGCGTGTCGCGCACCACGACCACGCCCGCGGATGTTCGTCGGTCGGCCATCTCGACGAGCATAGCTGACGCTAGGCCTGCGACAACTTCGCCGCCGCTCGAGGGAATCAATCGCCGCGGCGGCGCACTAACCCCTATCGGCCGGTTTCGCCGAAGCCGCGGATCGCGCCGATCGATGGCAACCACAGACATGGAGGTGAGTGATGAACCGCTACGTGGATGAATACGTACTGCCGCTGCCGAAGGACAAGATCGACGACTATCGCAAGCTCGCCGAGCTCTCGGGCAAGCTCTGGCGAGAGCATGGGGCCCTGCAGTTCACGGAATGCATCGCGGACGACGTGAAGCCCGGCAAGGTCACGTCGTTTCCGCAGAGCGTCGATCTCAAGCCGAACGAGACCGTCGTTGTCGGCCAGATCGTGTTCGAGTCGCGCCAGCACCGCGATCGCGTCAACGAGAAAGTCATGAAAGACCCGCGCTTCTCCGGCATGGATCCGAAGACGATGCCGTTCGACGCGAAGCGAATGTTCTGGGGCGGCTTCGAGACGCTCATCGAGATCTAGCTGGCCGCGCGCCGTCGAACCCCGCGGCCGTCCGCACGGAGGGCTTCGGGGCTCGACCCTCGCGGGAAACCGCCAAATTGGGCATGCCGGCGCCCCTATTTGGGCCGGCGTGTGATGCACGTCCACGCCCGGCGCGGGCGTTCCTACTAGGTTGGGCGGCGTTGTCGAGCACCCATGATGAGCGCCAACGCTACACAGACGCCCTCGCAGAAGTCCAAGAGCCCCGCGGCCAACGCCGAGGGCAACGCGCCGTCGCCGCCCGACGAGCGCGACGCGACCATCGCACGCCTCGAGCGCGAGCTCGCGGACGAGCGGCAAGTCACCGTCACGCTGCGCGAGACGAGCGAGCAGGCGCGTTTTCAGCTCCAGATCCTCGAGAAGAGCTACTCCAAACAGCTCACTGACGCGCGCACGCGTGCCGACACCGCCGAGCGCGACCTCGCCGAGAAGAAGGCGCGGCTCGCCGCGCTCGACAGCGGCGAGGATACGACCAAGCTACTGAAGGAAGCCCGCGCCGACCTGGCGCAGGTGACGGCCGAGCGCGACGAGCTCCGCGCGCAGGTCGCCCGCGGCACCGCTCACAAGCCGGAGAAACCGCGCCGCGCCGAGCCGAAGGCCGAGGACGACGGCACGATCAACGCGCTGATGACCGACTCGAGCTGGATCCGTGCCCGCAAGGCGGCGGCCGAGGGTCACCTCGACGCGAAGGTCAATGCCGAGGACGACGCCCCAGCCGGCGACCTGCTCGACCCGTCGCTCGTGTTCACCAAGGGCAAGCGCGACGACGAGGACTAGCTCGCCGTCGCGCCGTCGGACCTGGGCTCAACGCTTCGGCTGCTGAATCATCTCGATCCGGTTGCCCGCCGGATCCGTGGCGAACCCGATCATCATTCCCGAGTTGCCGAACGGCCGAGGCTCCGCGTCCACCGCGCCGCCGGCCGCCTTCACCGCGGCGACCGTGGCAGCCATGTCGGTGACGTTCAAGATCAGGTGCGGCACCGGATCCTTCACGCCCGACGCGTCGGCATGCATGATCACGATCTGCGCCTGCTTGTTGGCCTTGGCCGCGTCGACGGTGTCGCCGACGTTGAAGAACAGCTCCACCTGGTTGCCCACCGGCAACTTGTTTACTTCTTTCAAACCGAACGCGGCTTCGTAGAACTTGCCGAGCGCGACGACGTCCGGACCGCCGACGCGCGCCGAGTTCAACGTGACGCCGGCGTTGGCCGCCGTCAGCAACAATGCGGCGCTCGCGCCGGCAACGATCTTCGCAACGGTGCTCATCGCGGGATTCCCCCTGAAATGGATGTGGCGGCGATCATAGCCCGGCCGTTGAGTCGTGTCTCACTTTGACCGCGTCTGGCATTGCGGTGGCTGCGGCCAAAGTGAGACACGACTCAGCGGTTGGGCTGGGTGCTGATGTGTGGGCTGTAGCCGATCTGCTCGTAGCGCAGGCCGTCATGGGCGCGATCGAGCCGCAGCAGATACAACGTGCGCGGCTGGGTGCGGCCGGCGCTGCCCGACACGACGACGCGATCTCCGGGGCGGAACGTATCGGACGTAATGCCGATTTCGCTGAGCTCCCAGCGGTTATCCAGCTCGAGCCGCCACGACTCCGGCGCTCCGCCGCCGCCCGGCACGTCGACGATCAGGAACGGATGGGGATTCACGAAGTGGAACTCGGTCACCGAGCCCTCGAGCGTCAATCGCTTCGCGCTGTCGTAGATGGCGGCGATCGAGTGATGGGCGTTGGCAGGCACGGCCGCCGCGAGGCTCGCGGCGAGCAGCCAAATAGATCGGTTCGGGCGTCCTCGTTGCATAGTCCCAACGGAGATACTACTGCGGAGATATTACTGCAAAGGGCCCGGGGGGGGCGGCCCGCGCGCGGTTGCGCGCCGTGCCTCCAAGCGGCAAGCTTTGCGTCGACCGCCATGGATGGCGGGAGTGCCGCAAATGCAGGACGCAATTTGCGGCGACCTTCGTGCCACCCTTCGAGCGGAGCAACGCATGACGACGTCGAGCAACGGCTTCAAGGCGGTCCTGATCGGCATCGGCGCGATGGCGTTCGGCGCCTGCACCTCGCAGAGCGGCGATTCGGCCGCCCCAACCGTGGAAGCGGCCGCAAGCGCCGGCGGCGCGTACGAGGTGCCGCGCACCTCGTGGGGCGACCCCGATCTGCAGGGGATTTGGCCCGGCACTGCGATGGTCGGCGTGCCGATGCAGCGCGACGAGAAGCTGGGCGCCCGCAACTGGCTCACCGAGGAGGAGTTCCAAGCTCGCGAAGTCCAGTTCGCGAAGCAGTCCGAGCAAGACAACGCCGACTTCGACCTCTCTAATGCGAAGGAAACCCCGGGCGGCGACGTCGGCGGTCCGGTATCGCCTCCTCCCCACTGGCTCGAGCGCGGCAAACCGCAATACCAGGCGTCGCTGATCGTCGATCCGCCGAACGGGCGGATGCCCCCGATGACCGGCACGGCGCAGGATCGGCAAGCTGCGCTTCGCAAGGCGCGCGACGGCCGCGGTCCCGCGGACTCCTACACCGACCGCAGCCTCTACGACCGGTGCATCACGCGCGCGTTGGTCGGCTCGTTGACGCCGGCGATCTACAACGCCGGCAACGAGATCGTGCAGTCGCCGGGTTACGTGGTGATCCGCAACGAGATGATCCACGAGGCGCGGGTCGTGCCGCTGGATAGCGAGCCGCACGTGGGCGGCGACATCAAGGAGTGGCTCGGCGACTCGCGCGGCCACTGGGACGGCGACACGCTCGTCGTGGAGACCACCAACTTCACCGACCGCACCAACGTCGGCCAAGCGCGCCACAGCGACGCGTTGAAAGTCACGGAGCGCTACACGCGCGTCGACGCCGACACGCTCGAGCTCAAGATCACGATCGAGGATCCGGTAACGTGGACGGCGCCGTGGACGCTGTCGCTGCCGCTCAAGCGCGACGACGGCTACGGGATGTACGAGTACGCCTGCCACGAGGGCAATTTGGCGATGTTCAACATCCTCTCGGGCGCGCGCGCCGACGAGCGCGCGGCCGCCGGCAAGGCCGTCGCGGGCAAGGCTCGTTAGGAGCCGCGCGGCTTCTGCCGCGCGGGTTTCGAGAGCGGCACCAGCACGGTCAGCTTGAGCTCCGCGCGCTGCGCCACGCGCAGCGTGTATTGCTCGTACTCGCAACGTCCGCGGCGCGGGTGGTCGAAGGCGCGCCGGCCGCCGTCGCGTGCCAGCACCGCTTGCGACTTCCACGCGGCGGCAAATTCCGCGCTCGCGTCGCTCAGGTCGTGCACGAGCGCTTGACGCACGGGGTCGTCGCGCCACGCGGCGGTATCGGCGCGGTACTCCGCCACGAGGCGTCGCGCACGAGCCTGCCAGTCCACGATGAACCTCCTGGCCTCGGGCGCGACGAACACGAATTGCAGCAGGTTGCGCGGCGCGTCGGCCGGCCCGCGCTTGCGGGCGAGCCAGTCCACGAACAGCTCTGCGGCCGCCTTGTTCCACGCAACGGCGTCCCAGTGCCGGTCGAGCATGTAGGCGGGCGTCCGCACGGCAGCCACGAGTTGCTGCAACCGCTGCGGGTCTTCCTGTTTCGCGGAAGGCGGCAACGGATCCGCGCGCGCCGCGAGCTCGAAGAGATAGCTGCGCTCGGCCCGCGACAGCTTGAGCCCGCGCGCGATGGCCGCGAGCGTCGGCACCGACACCGACGTCGTGCGGCCCTGCTCGATCCAAGTGAACCACGTGGGGCTGATGCCGCAGAGCAGCGCGGCCTCCTCGCGCCTCAAGCCCGGCGCGCGGCGGCGTTGTCCGGCGGGGAGGCCGAAGTCTTCGGCCTTGAGCTGATCGCGGCGGGCGCGGAGGAACTCGCCGAGCTGCTTGCGGATCTTCGAGTTGCGGGGCTCGCGTTGCATCTTGTAATAGGATAAGTCCCCACCTTCTAACAGGATAGCCCGAAGGCGAGCATGTGGTTCCGCCATTCAACCGGAGCCGCACGATGCGAACCCACGACGCCACGGTCCTCGAGCAATTCGACAGCCAAGCGCGCGCGTACCTGACGAGCGCGGTGCATTCCGCCGGGACGGACCTCGAGCGGGCGAAGCGCCTCGTCGAGGCGGCGCTGCCGCCCCGTGCCGCGATCGTCGACGTCGGCTGCGGCGCAGGCCATCTCGCGTTCGCGCTCGCCCCGCACGTCGCTCGAGTGGCGGCGGTCGATCCGTCGCCCGCGATGCGCGCGACCGTCGAGGCCGCCGCGCGCGAGCGCGGGCTCGCCAACGTCGCGACGTATGCGGCGAACGCCGCCGCTCTGCCCTTCGCGGTCGGCACGTTCTGCGTGGCAGCGAGCCGCTACAGCGCGCACCACTGGCGCGACGTGCCGGCCGCGCTGCGCGAGATGCGCCGCGTGCTGAAGCCGGGCGGCTTCCTCTTGATGATCGACGCGCTCGGCGACGAGTCGCCCCTCGTCGACACGCACTTACAGGCGCTCGAGCTGCTCCGCGATCCGAGCCACGTTCGCGACCTCGCGGCCCCGGAGTGGCGCACAGCGCTCGAGCGTGCCGGATTCGCGATCGTCGAGGAATCCGTGTGGCCCACGCGGATCGAGTTCGCCGCGTGGATCGAGCGCATGCGCACGCCGCCGGAGTCAGTGGCAGCGATTCGCCGCCTCGAGAGCGGCGCGCCGCGCGAGGTAAGCGAGGCGCTCGCGCTCGAGCCGGACGGGTCGTTCACGCTGCGTACCGGCCTGTTCTGGGCGCGAGGGTCCTAGTCCGGCCGCAGCAGCACCCACGTCGGCGCGTGGTCGCTCGGATCGGGCTGGCCGCGCACCCAACGGTCCACGTTCGCGTCGGCGAGCCGCCGTGCCGCCGCAGGGTTCAGCAGCAAGTGATCGATGCGCAGGCCGCGGTTCCGCTGCCAGTGATTGCGAAAGTAGTCCCAGAACGTGTAGACCGTCTCGTCGGGATGCCGCGTGCGCAGCGCGTCGATCCAGCCTTGAGCGAGCAGACGGCCAAACGCGGCGCGCGTCTCGGGCTGAACCAGCGCGTCGTTGCGCCACGCGTGCGGGTCGGACACGTCGGCATCGGCGGGCGCGACGTTGAAATCACCGGCGAGCACCGCGGGCTCACGCGCCGCGCAGAGATCCTTCGCGTGCTCGATCAACCGCTCGAACCAGCGCAGCTTGTAGTCGAACTTCGGACCCGGCTGCGGGTTGCCGTTCGGCAAATACAGCGACGCGACCACGACGCCGCCGACGGCCGTCTCGATATAGCGGCTGTGCGTGTCGTCGGGGTCGCCCGGCAGCCCGCGCGCCCGCTCGACGGGCGCCCCACCCTTCGCCAGCACCGCCACACCGTTGAACGCCGATTGTCCGTGCCACACGGCCTCGTAGCCGGCCGCGCGAATGGCGAGCGCCGGGAATACCGCGTCGTCCGCTTTGAGCTCTTGCAGGCACGCGACGTCGGGCGACTCCTTCTCGAGCCATTCGAGCAGCCGCGGTAGACGTTTGCGGATGCCGTTGACGTTGTAGGTTGCGATCTTCACGTCCGCCACTATAGCCGCGTCTAACCGGCGTCGAGGCGCGTGCTACGATCGACCGTCGACGAATCTCCGGGGGGAGCTTCCATGAACATCTGCCATCCGGTGAAGCTCGGCGCCGCCGCGCTACTCGCCATCGTGTCGTCCGGCGCGTACGCGCAAACCGCGACGAGTGCCGTGGCAGCGAGCGCGCAAGAGCTCGACGTGCAAGGCGGCAAGATTCGCGTCGTCACTGTCGCGAGCGGCCTCGCTCACCCGTGGAGTCTCGCCTTCCTGCCCGACGGCAAAACCCTGCTCGTCGCCGAGGCCGGACGCATGCGCATGATCCGCGACGGCGTGCTCGCGCCGGAGCCCGTCTACACCGTTCCGGCGGGCACCTCTAAAGAGAACAGCGACAAGCTCTCGTGGATCGCGGTGCATCCGCGCTTCGCGACGAACAAGCTCGTGTACTGGTCGCATCCGCTGAGCGGCGAGCGCGGCACCACACTCGCCGTCTCGCGCGGGCGGCTCGACAGCGCGAAGATCGGCAAGGTCGAGCAGATCTTCGTCGCCGACGCGTGGGAGTCGAGCGGCAACATGGGCGGCAAGATCCTGTTCGGGCCCGACGAGACGCTCTACGTCACGGTCGGGGACCGCGATCGGCTCTGCTGCACGGGCACCGAGGACAACAGCCTGCGGCTCAAGGCGCAGGACTTGAGCAACGACGTCGGCAAGACGCTGCGCCTGAAGGACGACGGCTCGATCCCGAAGGACAACCCGTTCGTCGGCAAGGCGGGCGCGAAGCCGGAGATCTTCACCTACGGCCACCGCAACGGTTACGGCCTCGCGTTCAATCCGGAGACCGGCGATCTGTGGCAGGCGGAGATCGGGCCGATGGGGGGCGACGAGGTCAACATCTTGAAGCCCGGTCACAACTACGGCTGGCCGGTCGTGTCGATGGGGCGCAACTACACGGGCTCACTCGCTTCCGATCAGCCCTTTCACCAGGACGGCAAGGACGATCCGCGAATGTTCTGGGTGCCGTCGATCAGCCCGTCGAGCCTCGCGTTCTACACCGGCGACAAGTTTCCGCGCTGGAAGAACAGCATGCTCGTGGGCTCGCTCACCCAGCAGAACCTCCAGCGCGTGTCGTTCGGTCAGCCGTCGCAGGCCGAGCGCCGCGAGCCGGTGCTGCGGCAACTCGGTCTGCGCATTCGCGACGTGCAGCAAGGTCCGGACGGCTTCATCTACGTCGCCACCGAACGCAGCTTCGGCGGCACGACGGCCGACGGCACCGTGCTCCGGCTCGAGCCCGTCGAAGGCGCAGCTCAGCCGTCGGGGGCCGGCGCGCGCTGATCGCGCCCCGCGGCGCGAGCCTTGCGAGAAGCTGCACGCGTCAGCGGTGCAGCACCCGGCGCAACGGCTTCACGCTGTTCAACGGCAGCGCTCGGCGCGACGTCTCGATGCGCTCGAGCAGCCGCGCGTCGGTCGGAAAGGCCACGGCGGCCGGCAGCTTGATGCACGACGCCCTGCCGCTTACCAAGAGCGCGCGAACACGATTGTGAAACATTGGTTCCCTCCTGCGGCGCACGCTCGTGCGCCAAGCCAGTCGTTTTTTTGGAGCTGCAGTCAGCGGCGCTGATGCAATAAGCAGGCCCGAGCAAACGCGCACGCGACGATGCGTCGGACCTACCGCGGATGGGCAGCCCCGCTTACGTCAAGACGCGAGCAGGGCCGCCGGTGGCGAGGCAATTTTCGCTGCCTTGTCGCGCGCCACCGCGGGTAGCTGAGCGCGGCAAGCGGTGGGCGTCCTTCTTCCAAACTTTAGAAATTCAGGCGCGATCGCGCCTTGCGCCGCGTCAGCAGATCGAGCGCGAAGGACACGGCCACGCACGCTCCGGCTGCGGCGCTCAAGCCGACGCCGCGACCGGCAACCGCGATAGTCACGAGCATCGACCCGCCGAACGCGGCGACCGCGCCCAGGGCCGCGATCGCCAGCACCCCGAGCAGAGCGTGTTGCAACCACGCCTCGAGGCGATCCGGCGGCGCAGCGCTGGCCCCCGCGCGGGCCGCGACGGCGGCGGCGAACCCGCGTGGGATCGGCTCGAGACGCGGCTCACGCAGCGCGCGCACCACCAGGCGGTAGCGATTCGCGGCCGCGTCGCGATCCGGCGCCGCCCCGTCGCTTTCCGCGCGCAGCGCGTTCTCCTGCAGCGACCACTCACGCTCGTCGAGATCGTGTGATTCGGTCATGTCGATCCTCCGATCCGCGCCTCGAGACGCGCGCGCAGCTTGGCGCGCGCGCGGAACAAATAGCTCTTGATCGACCCCTCCGGGAAACCGGTGATCGCCGCGATCTCCGCGATCGGGGTCTCGTCCAAGTGATACAGCGTCAAGATCATTCGCTGCACGGGGGCCAGTGCCTCGATCTCCGCGTGCAACGCCGCGACCAGCTCCGCGTCGGCGCTCGCGGCCTCGAGGTCGAAGTCGCCGGCGATGTGTTCGAGCACGTCACGCTCGTCGCCGGCGCCCGGCTCGACGAGCGGCACGCGCTTGCGCTCGAGATGGCGCCGGGCGACCGAGTACGCGACCTGTCCGATCCACGTGCCGAGCGCGCTCTCGAAGCGGTACTGCGGTAGGTGCCGGTGCACACGCAAGAACGTTTCTTGGCAAAGCTCCCTCGTGTCCTCGGGATGACGCACCATGCGATCGATGATGTGCCAGCAGAGGCGCTGATAGGCGCGCACGAGGCTCTCGAACGCCCCGGGCGCGCGCGCGAGCACGGCGGCGACCAGCGCGCGGTCGTTGGCGACGGGCGGCGTGAGCGGGCTCATTCCCCAAGCGATACGTCCAGCCGCCGACTGGTTGCACTCGGGCGCGCGCGGGCGGTGCAACCGCTCGCCCGTCACCGGTATCCACTTCGACAAAGGCCGACGTATTGCCGGCCGTGCTCGCCAGAAAGGAGAGATCGCCGTGGAATCCGATTTTGTGCCCGTATCGCTGATGGTGTTCTGGTTCGTGGCGCTGCTGACCATCGGTGGCGCCGTCAAAGCCGTGATCGACGCGCGCGTGCGCACCAAGCTCATCACTTCGAATCCTTCCGACGCGCTCGTCAAGGCGCTGCTCGTCGACCAGCGAATGGAGCGGCGCCATTCGTCGTTGCGCTGGGGTTTGGTTCTGTCGTTCATCGCCGGCGGCTTCGTGCTCGTGGAGTTGCTCGGTTGGAAGGACCTGAGGCCGGGCACAATCGGTATCTTGTTCGGCGCTACGGGTCTGGGGAACCTCGCGTTCTACGTAATCGAGCGGCTGTTGCAGCGCGACGGGTCCGGACAATAGCGGAAAGGAAGCGCCGGGCCCTCCCGCACTGTGCACCCCTCGCAAATGCCTTACCATCCGAATCGACTTTCGCCCGAGGACTCGACGATGCGCTCGACGTTGCTACTTTCGGCGGTGCTGCTCGGCGGGCTGCTCGCCGGCCCTTTCGCCGCCGCCCAATCTCCCGCGTGCGACCGCGCGTGCCTCAAGGGCTTCGTTGACGGCTATTTCGACGCGCTGACACGGCGCGATCCTTCGAAGCTGCCGTTGGCGGCCGCGGTCAAGTACACCGAAAACGGCCGCGTGCTCGATCTCGGCCAAGGCTTCTGGCACACGGCCGGCGCGCCGATCCGCTACCGAGACTACGTGCTCGATCCCGAGACCGGCGGCGCCGCGGCCTTCAGCGCGTTTCACGAGTACGAAGGCATCGCGCAGACGTTCGTGCGCCTCAAGATCGTCGATCGCCGGATCGCGGAGATCGAGACGTTCGTGGTGAGAGTCGGGGACCAACGCTGGTTCGCGCCTGACAATCTCGAGCACCTGTCCGACCTATTCGCGCAGCCGGTGCCCGCGGCCGAGCGGCACACGCGCGACGAGTTCCGCGCCGCCGGCGAGGCCTACTTCGACGCGATCCAAACCGAGGGCACGCCGGAGTTCGTGCAGCCGCCGTTCGCGCCAGGCATGAAGCGCTTCGAGAACGGCTTGCAGACCACCAACGTGACGTCGAATCCGATCATCGAGCGTCATACCTGGAGCCCCGACCTGCAGCTCGAGCGCGCGTCGTACAAAGGGACGATGGTGATGGACCGCCGCTATCCGCTGATCGACGTCGAGCACGGCATCGCGCTCGCCGTCGCCACGTTCCGCCGCGCCGAGCCCGACTCATCCACACTGCTGCTCGCCGAGATGTTCAAGCTCACCGGCGGCAAACTGCGGGAGATTCGCGCCGTGATCTTGAACGCGCCGAACGGCGCGGCCACCGGCTGGTCGAGCGCCGCCCGCTAGAGCTACGCCGCCAGACTCCGCCCGCAACGTCGGGCGCATGCCGAGCGCGAAGCGGCGCGCGGCGATTTCGGTTGACGCGCCGTCGCGCCGGTCGTAGCGTTTGGCGAGCGCGTCGCGCGTTGGAGGTCTTATGAGCCGTGAGACCCGATATTGGCCGTCCGGAGTGTGTCTCGCCGTCCTCGCGCTCGCGACCGGCACGGCCGCGGCCCAGTCCGCATACAAAGGCGGCGAGCATTGGACGCCGCCGTCGACGGCCGACGGACAGCCGAACATCCAGGGCGACTGGACCAACGACACGTACACGCCGCTCGAGCGGCCCGCCGAGCTCGCCAACAAAGAGCTCTTCACCCGTGACGAAGCGCTCGCGTTCGTGAAGTCGCGCACCGAGCGGTTGAACGCGCAGTCCGCCGACGATATCCACTACGACGACGCGATCTGGCAGGCGGAGAAGTACGGCAAGGTGGCGAATCTCCGCACGTCGCTGATCGTGGACCCGCGCAACGGCAAGGTGCCGTCGTTGACGCCGGCGGGCCAGGCGCGCTACGTGCAGCAGCTCGCGGCGCAGCGCGCCGAGAAGGTCACGACGCGCGCGAGCAGCCGTTCGCTCGCCGAACGTTGCATCTCGTGGGGCGACGTCGGGCCGCCGATGATGCCGCCGACCTACGCCGCGAACCTCGAGATCCTCCAGACGTCGGGCACCGTGATCATCCGTCACGAGCTCATGCACGACGTACGCATGATCTACTTGGACGGCCGCCCGCACCCCGGCGCCAACGTGCAATGGCTCGCGGGTCATTCGGTGGGACGTTGGGAAGGAACGACGCTCGTGGTGGACACGACCAACTTCACCGACAAGACCAACTTCCGCGGCTCGCCGCAGAACACGCGCCAGGACATCTTCGCCACCGCGCATCTGCACGTCGTCGAGCGCTTCACGCCGACGTCGGCCGACAAGATCCGCTACCAGTACACCGTCGACGACCCGAGCACGTGGACGTCACCGTGGTCGGGCGAGATCGACATCCGGCGCACGGAAGGCCCGATCTACGAGTACGCGTGCCACGAGGGCAACTACGGGCTCGCCAATATCCTGCGCGCAGCGCTGGCACCGCCCCGATAGAGCGCCGCGGCGGCGGCGCCGAGCGCGAGCATCGACACGAGCTCGAGCCCGAGCTGCTTGACGAGCAGCATGCCCGGCCAGGGCTGTTCCGCGTACCAGATCGTCCACAGCGGCACCTGGGTCATGAGCCACGCCAGAAAGCCGAAACGTAGGCCCTGCCCGAGACCGGCTCCCGGCTCGGCGCTCCGCGTGAAGACGTAGACGAACGCGATCACGAACGACAGATGCGCCAGCGGCAGCAGCAGAAACTGCCACGCGTCCTCGTTCCGCAGCAGCGTGCCGCGATACGGCTCGTAGTCGGCGTTCAGCAGGAAGCCGTGGATCGCGACCTCGAACACCTGCGAAAGCACGAAGACGACGAAGCAGGTGACGGCGAAGCGGCGTGCGCTCATGAGTGGTTCTCCTCGTGTGGTCGAGCCCACTCCTTGGCCCTGGTGCTGTTGGGGGACGTTCTACCACTATCGCGGGCTCGTCGCGCTGTCAAACGCGTGGCGCATTGATGCAGAATCTGCCGCGGGGCTCACCCTCGGGAGGCGCACTTGGACCGTCGATGGCTGATTGCCGGCGCGTTGGCAGCGGCCGGGGCCGCGGTGCTCGCGTGGGCCGTCCGGTCCCGCGCGCCCGAGCGGCAGTTGGCCGTGCTCGACCGCTACTGCGTCGGCTGTCACAACGACGACGATCTCGCCGGGGGCATCTCGTTCAAGAAGCTCGACCGCACCGACCTCGGCCGTAACGCGGCCGTGTGGGAAGCCGCGGTACGCAAGCTGCGCGCGGGCCTGATGCCGCCGAAGGGCGAGCCGCGGCCCGAGCGCGCGACGCTCGACGGCACCGCCGCGTTGCTCGAGCGCGAGCTCGACGCGGAGTGGGCGCGCGCACCGAACGTCGGCGCGAAGCCGCTCGCCCGACTCAACCGCAGCGAGTACTTGAACGCGATCCGCGACCTGCTCGCCTACGATCCGGCGCCGATCGCGGCGGCGCTGCCCGTCGACGTGTCGCGGGCGGGCTTCGACAACATCGCCGCCGCGCTCAGCGTGTCGCCGACGCTGCTCGAAGGCTACGCGCAGGCCGCGATGCAGATCGGCCGCCGCGCCGTAGGCGACCGCACGATGGGCCACACCGAGGTACGCTACGCGGCCGCGCCGGGCGCCGCGCAGCAGCGGCACGTGGAAGGGCTCCCGCTCGGCACGCGCGGCGGGCTCGCCGTGCTGCACAACTTCCCGCTCGACGCCGAATACGAATTCTCCGTGCAAGCCATTCTGCCCTCCTCCGGCTGGAACAACCCGACGGGCAAGCTCGTCTATTGCGACGGACCGAGCGTCGACGTCGCATTCAACGGCGCGCCCGTGAGCCTCGACGGCCGGCGGCGCTTTCGGCTGCGCGTTCCGGCAGGCCCGCAGCGGATCAGCGCGGCGCTCGTCGACGAGCAGCGCTGCGCGGGCGTCAACGAGCACTACTTGGGCGACGTCGAGGTCGGCGGCGCCGTGCTCGGCATCGTCATCGACGGACCGTACGACGCCACCGGCGCCGGCAGCACGCCGAGCCGCCGGGCGATCTTCGCGGACTGCCATCCCGATGCGGCGGCGGACGAAGCCGCCTGCGCGCGCCGGATCCTGACGCGGCTCGCGACGCGCGCGTATCGCCGTCCCGTCGATGCCGACGGCGAGGAGCTGAAGCTCCTGATGCAGTTCTACCGGCTGGGCCGCGACGAGGGCGGCGACTTCGAGGTCGGCGTGCAGTACGCGCTGTCGCGGCTGCTCGTCGACCCGAGCTTCCTCTATCGATTCGAGCGCGAGCCGGCCGACGTGGCCGTCGGCACCGCCTTTTCGGTAGGCGACCTCGAGCTCGCGTCGCGGCTGTCGTTCTTCCTGTGGAGCAGCATCCCCGACGACGAGCTGCTCGCCGCCGCCGCCGCCGGCCAGCTCCACGACAGCCAAGTCCTCGCCGCGCAGGTCGAGCGCATGCTCACGGACGATCGCTCGCAGCGGTTCGTCGAGAACTTCGCCGGGCAATGGCTCAGGCTGCGCGAGCTCGCCGAGTTTCCCTCGCAGGATCCGAGCCTCGACGCCGACCTGCGCGACGCGTTTCGCCGCGAGACCGAGCTCCTGTTCGCCGACGTGCTGCGCGAGCGCCGCAGCGTGCTCACTCTGCTCGACGCCGACTACACGTTCTTGAACGAGCGACTCGCGGCGCACTATGGCATCGACGGGGTGCGCGACAGCTACATGCGCCGCGTCGCGTTGCCGGCCGACAGCCCGCGGCGCGGGTTGCTCGGTCACGGCAGCCTCCTCACCGCGACGTCGGCGCCCAATCGGACCTCGCCGGTGGTCCGCGGCCAATGGATCGTGCAGAACCTGCTCGGCGCGGCGGTGCCGAATCCGCCGCCGGGCGCCGCGGCCGATCTCTCCAAGGAAGCGGCGAAGGCCGAGAATCTCGCCGGCGACACGGTGCGCGAGCGGCTCGAGGCACACCGCGCAAACCCGACCTGCGCCGCGTGTCACGCGATCATGGATCCGCTCGGCTTCGCGCTCGAAAACTTCGACCTCGTCGGCCGCTGGCGCGACCAGGAAGACGGCCGGCCGATCGACGCGGCCGCCGTGATGACCGACGGCACGCAAATCGCGGGACCCGCCGACCTGCGGCGCGCGCTCTTGGCGCGCTCCGGCGCGTTCGTGACCGCGCTCACCGAACGGCTGATGACCTACGCACTCGGTCGCGAGCTCGACTACTACGACATGCCGGTGGTGCGGGGCGTGGTCCGCGCGGCAGAGGCCAAGGGCACCACGCTCGACGCGCTCGTACAGGCGATCGTCGCGAGCGATACCTTTCAGAAGCGGACGAAAACCGACGCCGAGCCTGCAGTCGCCGCGAGTCGCTAGTGACTTTGCGGGCGGGCGCGAAGATGCTTAGCGCGCCCGGCCGAAGACCATCGAACAAGGGGGAACCATGCGCGCGCCTACTTACAGAATAGTATCAACAACTGTTTCTATCCTATTGTTATCGTTAATATCGTTAGGCCCGCTTCGGGCCGCCACCGACCTCGAATCACTCGCGGCCCGGGTCCAGGTGCTCGAGGACCGCGAGGCGATCCGCGCGCTGATCCTCGCCTACGGCCAAGCTCACGACCACCGCGACTACCGCACGTTCGCGAGCCTGTTCGCGCAGAACGGCGAGTGGGTCGGCGGTTTGGGGACGGCCAAGGGTCCGGAGGCCATCTTCCAGCTCATGGACAAGACCATCGGCCATAACCCGAAGCCGAACGGCTCCGGCACCTACCACGTGTTGACCAACGACCAGATCGAGATCAAGGGCGACCTCGCGTCGGCGACCACCAAGTGGATCTACATCACGCCGGGACCGGACGGCGCGCCGAAGCTCGTCTACCTCGGCCACTACGACGACAAATTCATCCGCGAGAACGGCGCCTGGAAATTCCTGCGGCGCGAGGCGCCGGCGGACATCCCCGTCACGAAGTGACCGGTGTCAGGCATTCGCGGTGTCTGACACCTTTGATGTATGACACCAGGCCAATCAGCGCCCGTTGAACGCCCTTTCGAGCTTCGCGACGTCGAATTTTACCTGCCGCAGCATTTCCTCGGCCGCACGCTTGGCCTTCGCTCTATCCGACGACGTGAGCATCTCACCGAGCACAGCCGGCACGATCTGCCAGCGGACGCCGTACTTGTCGATGATCCAGCCGCAGGCCTGGGGCTTGCCGCCGTTCTCGAGCAAGGCGTTCCAGCAGCGATCGATCTCCGCCTGCGACTCGCAGCTCACCATCAAGGAGATAGCGTCATTGAACGGGTCGTGCGGGCCCGCGCTCATGGCCATGAACGCTTGCCCGCAGAGCGTGAACTCGACCACCGAGACGGAGCCCGCGGGCCCGCTCGGCGACTCGGCGGGCAACGCGGTCACCCGATCCACGCGCGAGTTAGGGAACACGCTCGCATAGAACCGCGCGGCTTCCTCGGCCCCGCGTGCGTACCAGAGATGCGGAACGATCTTTTGGCTGGGTGCGTTGGTCACGACGTACCTCCTCGGGACACGACAACCGACAATCGGCGTCCTACAGCCATGCGACGAATGAGGCGCTCTGAATTCGACATCCAAACCGCGGGAATTTCGTTCGCCATCGGCGACCTGGTGTCAGGCACGGTGGGTACCCGACACCAAGCAGGCGTCAGGCGGCCTTGCGCGCCGCCGTGAGCACGCCCGCTAGCTCGCGCAAAAGCCGGGCGCCGTCGCCGCGCCACGCGCTGCCGTGCATCACCGCCAGCGTGGTCGGCTCCTCGCGCGCGAGGCGCTCGAGGATCGCCCCGGTCTGCGGAGCGTGCGCGTAGTAGTCCATCGGCGCGCGAAATCGCTCGCTCGGACCGAGGATGTCCGTCTCCGTGAGTGCGACCTCGCCCGCGCCGCCCTGGGTGAACAGGTCGCCGCAGAAGAAAGTGCGCGTGCTCGTCTCGAGCATCAGGCCGCACTCCCACGCGTGCGGCATGTGCGGCGTGTCGAACCAGCGCACCGTGCGGCGCCCGAGCGATAGCTCCTCACCGTCGCCGAGCGCCCGCGGCGCGCGATTCGCGAAGTCGCCCACCGACACCATGGCCGCGAGCTGGCTGCACACCGGCACCGCGTTCGGCGCGACGCCGAGGAAGTCGTTCAGCGCGCCGCATTCGTCCGCCTCGAAGTGCGAGAGACCGACGTAGCGCAGCCGCTCTAGCGGCAGCACCCGGCTCACGGCTTCGCTCACGAGCGGAAACATCTGCCGCAACCCCGTGTGGAACAGGAACGGCGCGTCGTCCACGATCAGGTATTGGTTGAAGTTGAACTGGCCGGGCCCCGGAAGGGCCACCGGGGTGTTGATCCGGTAGATGCCGTCCGCGATCTCCTGGATGTTCGTGCCGGACTGCGCGTTAGTGATCATCGGTCAGCTCCATGGTGGAAATGCCCCGTCAGTGTAACGAGACGGCAAGTCGTTACACGCTCAGGGCCGGCCGGCCGCCGCGCACCCGGTCCGAGACCACCGCCTCAGAGCGACCGCTGCCGCAGAACGGCGGCTCGTCGCCGAGACGCCCGCGGTTTCGCGGCGACAGCGAGCGGCGCTGGCAACGTCGCCGCCTTGACTTCCGCCGACGGCCTGCCGAGGAAGTATCCCTGCGCGTAGGCCACACCGAGCCCGTCGAGCAGGCCCAGCGTCTCATGGTCTTTGACGTGCTCGGCGATGGTTTCGCACTCCGTCGCCGCGGCGACTTCGGCGATCGCGGCCACGATCCTTTGATCCACGGCGTCCTCGGCGAGGTTGGCCACGAAGCTACCGTCGATCTTGACGAACGCGACCGGTAGGTTCTTGAGGTAGCTGTAAGAGCAGTAGCCCGAGCCGAAATCGTCGATAGCGAATCGACAGCCGCGCTCGACCAGCTCGGCCATCTGCGTTGCCGCCGCAGCGGGACTACGCATCGCTATCTGCTCGGTGATCTCGATGATGATCGCGTCGGGCGGCACGCCGGTGGCGCGGAGCTCCATTTCGAGGCTCCTGCAGAAATCCGACCGGTCGAACGTGCTGCCGGACACGTTCAGCGTGAAGCAGGTGTCGCGGCGCACGGTGCGCAGCGCCGCCAGGCTCCGCAGCGACTGCCGTATCACCCAATAGTCGATGTCGGCCGTCAATCCCAGGCGCGCGGCGGCCGGCAGGAACGCACCCGGGAACGCGAGCTCGCCGTCATCGAGCTGCATACGCAGCAGCACTTCGTAGTACGCCGTCTCGCGCGTGCGGATGTTCACGATGGGCTGGTAGTGCAGAACGAACGCGTCCTGCTTCAGCGCCGCCTGGATCCTCTGACACCAGTCGGCATCCGCGGCGATCTCGGCGATCTCTTTGCTCGACACCTTATAGAAGAAGAATTGATTGCGGCCGTTCGACTTCGCTTGGTAGCAAGCCGTATCGGCGCGGCTCAGCAGCTTGGCCGGCTTGTCCCTCGAGCCGCGAATCATCGTGGCTCCGATGCTGCAACGGATGTTCAGCGATCGACCGCCTTCGAAGAACGACTCCCCTTGCATGCGGTCGACGAGGTCGCCGCAAATTGCTGCCGCCTCTCTCTTGCCCACACACCGCAACAGAACCACGAACTCGTCGCCGCCGAATCGCGCGACGACGTCCCCCGGGCGGACGCTCGCCTTGAGCCGATCCGCGGCGAGCTTCAGCACGCGGTCGCCGACGCCGTGGCTCAAAGAGTCGTTGATGTACTTGAACTGATCGAGGTCGACGAACAACAGCGCGCTCGTGTGCCCGTGCTCCGCGGCCGATTCGATTTCCCGCCCGAGCAGATCGTGGAAAGCAGCGCGGTTGGGCAAGCCGGTCAGATCATCCCGGCTCGCGAGGTGAGTCAGTTTTTGATCGCGCTCGTCGAGCGCGCTGGCCGTCGCGCGCAGAGCGTTCGCAACCGCGACGATCTCGCGATGGCCGGACGTCGTTACGCTGAAGTCCGTCTGGCCGAGCGCGAGCCGCCGGAGCGGCGCCTGCAACGCCGAGAGGGGCAAGAGAGCGCGCCGACAGATCAACCAGAAGGCTGTCGTGAGCAGAACGAGCACGCCGGCGCCGATCGCAACGACCATGAGAGTGGCTCGGACTTCGTACGCGAGGTACCTGCTGAAGTCGAGCCCGAGCTCGACATAGCCCATCAAGGTCTCGTCGACCGCGGTCGAGCTCGGATCGAAGCCGAGCAGGCCGTCGCTGGGCACGGACTGCGCCCAGATCGGCTTGGCGATGCGAACGACCGGCTTGTCGAGGAACGCAGTGTCGACGAGGTGGCGCGGCGAGTCCTGGGGTCGGCCCGCGAGCTCCCCTAGTCGAGCAGCCTCGAGCGGCGCCATCGCCGCGCCGCCGCGCCCGGTGAGCTCGGCAAAGATCTGCTCGCCCGATTCCGAGTAGTAGCGCACGAACAGGATTTCGTCGAAGCGATCGAGGTCGGCTTCCGCGCGCGGGTACTTCTCGATGTCGTCGGCGATGTAGAGCGGCGTGCCGAGCTCGTCGAGATCGTCGAGCCATTGCTCTCCCCAGGTGCGCATGTGGTCGCGGATCACCAGCGTCGACGCCCACCAAATCCCCCCGAACGCGAGCGCGCCGATGACCGTGGCCACGGCCAGTTGCAGAGTGAGGATCTCGCCGATCAGGCTGCGGCGCCGAGCATGGGCAACGGCCCGCGCGAACCATAGCCGCGCGGCTCGCTTGATCCGGATCGCCCCGTTCCAGTGACGCATGCGCGTACCTCCCCACGTTTTCGACGAACCGATACGCTCAGCGCGCGGCCGCGGCGCGCTCCACGGAGGGCACAAGACCCATTCGCCGGGCGACCTCGCCATTCACTCGCGTGTGAATCGCCGTCAGAGGCAGCATGTCCGGCCCGAGAATGCGGCCGCTGTCGTCGACGGCGTCGAGCCGCTCCAGCACTCGGTCGACCACGTCGCGTGGATCGGCCGTCGAGCTCAAGAGCGCACCCATCGCGAGGAGGTTGTCCCCGAACGCGGCGATCTGCTTGGTGTGTTTGGCGCTGTACGAAAAGATCGCGCGTACGACGTCGGGGCTCAGTATTCGGTTGTCCGGAAGGAGCCAGAGGCCGTCGACGTACGGCGCCAGCTCCTTGAACTCGTGCAGCGCTTCGCGATCCGATTGGACCACCCTCGCCGTGAGCTCGATGCCGACGGACGCCGCCGCCTGTCGCATCTCCGCGAGCAACGGGTCGTGCCCCGCGCCCGTAACGACGCCGATGTGATGGAGGTTGCGCGCCAGCGCCTGCCATGAGCGCAACTGGAGGTCGACCGGCGGCAGAAGGTCCACGCCTTTCGACTTCGCAGAAATCAGGCGATGGTCCTGGTAGTTGTAGACCTGGCAAAAAACCATCGGCGTGTCCGCGACGCCGCGCGCCACGACCGCCGCCAGGAGCCCGACCGCGATGATCCGGTCCGGCCTCGCGTTCTCGACCGCGGCGACCACGTTGGTGGCGTTGCTCGGCTGCGCCGACAGCCCGTACACGGTCACGTTACCGCCGCGCCGCAGGATCTCGGCGACGATCTGCGTGTATTCCGGAATGTCGGCGCTCACGACGACGGCCGTGTGGGGAATGCTGATCCGCGCGGGCGTCGGTACGACCGCGGACGCGACGGGCGACGCGTCCGGCGACGTACGCTCGGGCGCCGCAGGCTCCTGGACCGACGCAGCTGGAGCGGCGCCCTCCTCGCCGCGGGGTACGGTCGCGCACGAAGCGACGAGCGCTGCGGCCAGAAGCGGACCGGTCAAACGATGGACGTATCGCATTGATCGCCTCCTCCCCAGGCGCTCATCGACTGCCACTTCATCGCCGCCGAAAACGGCGGCGGCCCGCTGTCCCCGCCCTCTCGTACCCCGGCCGGAGACTACGCCCTAGTCGCGCTGCTCCGCGATCTGTCGCCAAAGTCAGACTCCGACTTTCACGCAACCGCCAACGCAGGTTTTGCGGAACCGCCCCGTGCGAGCGGCGACGATGTTCTCCTACTGGGCAGTGAGTTGCGTACCCATGTTTCGAATTTACATTAACTGTGTTTCAGTCACGCTCTGCCCGGGACGGTCGGCGCGAAAGACGTGCGAGCTCGTGTCGATTCGCGCATGTCGTTGATCCAACGGCATGCCATTCGACGTCCGAAACCGAGAGAGCTGCGCGCCGACGCGTGTAACGATGCAGGCATTTTCGGCGACGTAGGACGGCCCGTATGCTGCACCCATGCAGCCAACGGCCCTCGATGCGGACGCCGACGACGACCCGGCTCTCTCGCGGCGGATCATCGCCGGCGCGCCGGCCACCGACGGCGCCGCGGACGCAAGATCATCCCGATGCGGGCGCGCTGCTCACTGGGCCAACTCGCGAACGGAATGAGCCGCGCAGCGCGCAAGCCGGCGCGCGGAACGCGCGTCAAGCGCAAGACGTTGCGCTCGTTGCTTTTGCCGCTCAGTGAAACGCCGCGGCGTGCCGGCGTCGGGGCCGGCGACAACCCGGCGCTCGAGGCAATCTGGGACGTCGTCGCACGAATCCCGCGGGGCCGCGCCGCCACTTACGGCGACGTGGCACGGGCGGCGGGACTGCCGGGCCGCGCGCGGCAGGCGGGCTACGCGCTCAAGCACATGCCCGACGGCATGCATCTGCCGTGGCACCGCGTGGTCGGCGCCGGCGGCAAGATCGTGTTCCCGCCGAGCTCGACCGCGCATCGCGAGCAGGCCCGCTGTCTGCGGGCCGAGGGCGTCGAGGTCGAAAACGGCCGCGTGCCGCGCGCCGCGCTCACGACGCTCGACGAGCCTCTGCGCTAGCGGACGGGAGCGCGGCCGCCCGACGGCGGACATGAACGGCCCGCGCGGCGCGCACGCCGAACGGCAGTGTGCTGATCAGAGAAGCACGCCGCCGATCCACCACGCCAGCGCCGCGATGGCCCCCGCCGCCGGAATCGTAACGACCCACGCGATCACGATGTTGCCCGCCACGGCCCAGCGCACGGCCGACGAGCCCCTGGTGGTGCCGACGCCGATGATTGCGCCCGTGATGGTGTGCGTGGTGGAAACGGGGATGCCGAAGTGCGTAGCCGTGAACAACGTGATCGAGCCGGCGCACTCGGCGGCAAATCCGCCCACCGGCCGGAGTTTCGTGATGCGCTGACCCATGGTTTTCACGATGCGCCAACCGCCGAACATCGTGCCGATGCCGATCGCGAAGAAGCAGCTCATCACCACCCACGTGGGCAACCGGTCCGCGGTCGTGACGCCATTGGCGATGAGCAATAGCCAAATGATGCCCATCGTCTTCTGCGCATCGTTGCCGCCGTGCCCTAGGCTGTAGGCGGCGGAGGAAAAGAGTTGCAGCCGCCGAAACCACCGGTCGACGCGCCGCGGCGTCTGTCTGAAGCAAATCCAGGACAGCATCAGCATGATCAGGGCGCCGAGCAGCAGGCCGAGCAACGGCGACACGATGACGAACGCCGCCGTCTTCAAGATTCCCGGCCAGAGCAGCGGCGCCGCGCCGGCCTTGATCACGGCGGCGCCGATCATGCCGCCGATGAGCGCGTGCGACGAGCTCGAGGGAATGCCGTAGTACCACGTGATCAGGTTCCAAGAAATGGCGCCGATCAGCGCGCCGAAGATCACGCGGCTGTCGACGAACGCGGGATCGACGATGCCCTTGCCCACCGTCGCGGCGACCGACAGAGGGAAGACCGCCCAGGCGAGAACGTTGAAGAACGCGGCCCAGATTACCGCCTGCCACGGCTTGAGCACGCCGGTGGATACGACGGTGGCGATGGAATTCGCTGCGTCGTGGAAGCCGTTCAAGAAGTCGAACGCCAGCGCAAGGAGCACCAGCAGCACGAGCGTCACGGAGACTGCGCCGAGGTCCATTCGCGGGCGGCGTCAGCCGTTCTCGAGCACGACGCTTTCGATGACGTCCGCGACGTCCTGGCACTTGTCGGTCGCCGATTCTAGCGACTCGTACACGGCCTTGAGCTTGATCACCTGGCGCACATCGGTCTCGCTTCGGAATAGCTGCGAGATTGCGCCGCGCATCACCTTGTCGGCTTCGGACTCGAGCTTGTCGATCTCCTGACAGATCGCGAGCATCGCGGGACCGTCTGCCATCGAGACCAAGAGCTTCACGGCTGACTGCACGCGCTCGGCGCAACGGAGCAGCAGCTCCGCGAGCTGCGTCGCTTCGGGCGTCACCTTCTGGATGTCGTAGAGGACCAGCGATTCGCCCGTGTCCTGGATGAGATCCAGCACGTCGTCCATGCGCGAGATGAGCCGGTGAATGTCCTCGCGGTCGAAGGGCGTGACGAAGGTGCTATGCAGCAGCTGCATCGTCTCGTGCGTGATGCGGTCGGCCGCGTGCTCGGCGTCCTCGATGAGCTTGAGCCCCGCCTCTCGGTCCTTCTCCACGTCGTAGCGGCGCAAGACGCCTACCAGCGCCACCGCCCCCTCCACGATGAGCTTCGCATGATTGTCGAACAGGATGAAAAAGCGCCCCTCGCGAGGCATGAGACGGGAGATGAAGCTCATTCTTCTTGGCCGGCCCTTCCGCTTCGAGCCGGCAGTGTAGTGGGTTCGGGGGCGCGCTGTCACAAAGCGCGACCGCCGAGGTGGACTACGGCGGCGCCGGCGTCAGCGTGAACTTGCCGTCGACGATGGGATTGCGCTCCTCGCCCTCGCAGTCCTCGTGCACCATGCGGTTGATCTGCGTGACCCGCCGGTAGGTGCGGACCAGATGCCAAGGCGCTGTGAGATTCTCCGGATCGGTGATGGTCATCCGATTCTCCAGCTGACCGTTGTCGAGCATACGGATCCTCTCGACGAAGCGCGCCTCGGGGCTCAAGAACGCGATCATCTGGACTTCCTCGATGCCGCCGAACGCGATCACGGCCGACCCATCCCTGCCCGGAAACGCCGATTTCACCGCGATGGTGTCGATCGCGAGCGTCTCACCCTCCCAGTGCCCAATCGAATCGCCCCAGGGCGTCGGCCACAGGTCGCCCTCCGACGGATGCGAGCGGCCGTCGGTGTAGACGTGGCGGATCTCCCGGCTCGAGAAGATCAGAGCCGTCTCCTTGGGCGTCGGCAGAATCTCGAACATCAACGGCGACTCGATCATGATCGTCGGAAAGCCGAACGTGCAGGCCGTGACGGCGCCGCCCGGGTCGATTCCGTCGCGCATCGCTTGCATGGCTTTGCGCTGCATCGCGACCACCCGGTCGATCGCCGCTTGCGCCTCCGGCTTGAGCGGCGGCGACCACTGGAGCTCTTTCAGTCTCCCACTGGCCGCTCCAGTCGGGGAGCTCTGCCGACACGCTCGTCGCTGCCGCGCACCCGAGCAGCAACGCCGCAGCCCGCGCCGATCCGCGTCGGGTCATTTTCCCTGGCCCGGCTGCGCGGGTCGGCCGCCGAGCAACGGCCCGCCCGGTCCGGTGCCCGACAGATACTGGCCGCCGGCGATGCCGTCGCGCATCGGATGGATGTCGAGCGTGATCTTGTCCCCCGGCTTCAGGGTCGAGGGGCGCCAGCCCGCTCGCGCCAAATGCTCCGGGCTCGTCATCTCGATGCTCCACTCCTCTTCTATGCCGCGCTCGTTCTTGACGAGCACTTGGATGAAGACGTGTGGATTGCTCCAGCGGAAGTCCTTCACGGCGCCGTCGAGCGTGACCGTGGTCGACTGGTCGAACATCGCGAACGAATGGTGCGCGAGCGCCGAGCTCGCCGTCAGCGAGAACGCGATCGCGATGCAGGCGTGACGCAGCGCCCTGCTCACTCCTGCGTCCTCACCAGCCTGTGTCCTCACCAGCCCAGGCTCATGCCGTAGAACACCGGACGCTCGATCGCCTCCACATGCTCGATGCGGCCATTCCGGACCTTGAGCAACGCCGTTTGATAGTAGGTGCTCGGCGGGCGGAACGCTTCGGGCGTCGCGATCTCTCCGACTCCCTTCACTTCGATCTTGTCCCTGTCGCCCGGATGATCGATCGCGCTCGCGATCACGGCGATGCCTCGTTCGGCATCGACGAGGAGCACGCGTGATTCGCGCAAGCGGCTCACCTGGCTGTAGAAGCCACTGTCGATTTGCTGCTGGCAACTCGATGCGAAGGGGTGGAACTTGGTTTGGGCGTCCAGCGGCTTGATCTCGGCGTTGCCGGTGGAGTCGACGCCGTTGATCCGCGCGCTGCACTTCTCCGCGAGGGCGATTGGCTTCGGCTTGTCGTACAGCGCGTGCACGTAGCTCTGTGCGATCTCGCTCAGCTTGACGGCCGGCATGCGGTCCGCCACGGGAACTTCGGCCGCGAGCACGTCGCTCGTCTTCTCGAACCGAACGGCGTCGAAGTCGGCGATTTGCGGCGGCGCCATCAGCGTGCCCGTGCCGATGAGCTTGCCGAGCATCGGGATTTCCTGACGAACGATCAGCGCTTCGATCTCGGTGATCCGGCCTTGGCTCTGCCGAACGCGCAACGTGAGCTCACCGGCAATGTCCGTTTCGACGGTGCTCGAGAACACGCCCACGTCTTGGTCACCCACGAGATAGAGACCGCGCTCGCCGCGAGCCGTGAGCGTGCGCCACAGACCGTCGCCGATGGCGAGCGGCTGGCCGTTCTCCGTGTAGCGCGCGTCCTTGTCGAGCGGCGCCTTCGCAGGATCGTGCGCGATCATCGCCGCGAGCAGCGCATCGATGAGCGGCCGAGCGCAGGCTGCGTCGCACCGTTCGCCGGCGCGGCGTGCGGGCACTGCGGACGGCCGGTCGACCGCGTTGCGCATCCCGTACGCCGACTCCGTGAGCGTGGCTTCGATCAAGCGCAGCTTGCTGTCGAGGATCTTGAAGCCTTCGGCGATCGTGAGGGTGCGCGGCGTGGAGAAGTACGGCGGCACGTTGAACATCTGGCCGGTGGACAGCGGGATCTTGCGGATGCTGCCGTTGTGGTCGAACGCGGCGAACGCGAGCACCGCTTGGCGCTCCTCGTCGATCACCGCGTAGCGTCGATCGCGAATCTGCGTGACGAAACCCAAGAAGCCCGTTTGGAACTGGGCCTCGCAACCCATCGTGACGAAATTCGGAATGTCGGAGTGGCCGTAGTTCGACGCCGGCGCGTTGGTGGTCTGGCGGCCGTGCTCGACCCGATTGCAGTCCTTATGAAAGAAGGTGTAGTCGCCCTTGGGGTCGTTGCCCTGCATGCCGGTGTAGTAGCGGTCCGCCAACGCGCCGATTCGCTCGCGCGACAGACGCTGCGCCGCCGGCACGGGCGCGAGCCACAGCGGATCCATCTTGAGCTTCTCGTACTCGTCGACGTTGCGCGTGCGAATGGCGAGCTGCTCGATCTCGGCGATCTTGCCCTGCTGCACGGCGAGCCGCAGAACCAGGATCATGCCCTGCCCCTGCTCCCGCAGCGTGCCGATGAAGCCGGCTTGCTCCGCGGTGGTGTCCGCGAAGTAGTGGCGGTAGGTGCCGCGCGCGGTGGCGGTCTTCCACAGCGCGGAGCCGAGCGGGAGTTGCACGCCGTTCTCGACGAAGCGCACGTTCGGGGTGACCGGGATCTTGGAAGGGTCGTGGGCGACGAGCGCGTCGACGTAGCGGTCGACCATGGCTTCGAGACAGGCGCGATCGCACTCGGCTGCATTGACGGCGCGATCGGCAATGCTCAACGTCGCGGCCAGTACGACCGACCCAACGAACGTTGCCCCGCTTGTCTTCTTCATCGTCGTCCCCTGCCGTCGTCCTTTGCTTACTGGCGATACGGCAGACGGAACATAACACGCCGAGCTGCCGCGCAGTGGCGACGACCTCGACGTGACAAATACCGCCATGCCGCGGCACGCTTCTGGTCAGCCATCAAGGCGTGCGGTGAGGTCACTTTAGCGAACTGAGCCCGCTTAGCCTGAAGCACTAAGCGGAGATGCTCCGCGAGCGCCGGCATCTGCTGGACGCGGCTCGACGCGTTTCACGTACTCCTGCGCCGCTTGCGCCACCTTTGACGATTCCGCGGAAACATTTCCCGACACGCGCGCGTCGGACAGTCAGTTCGCGAGGATTTCCGGCCGATGGAACGCGAACACGGGCCGGGACCGCGTCGCTGCATTTCCACACCGACGAGCGTGGAGCGCTTCTTCTCCCCGTTTCGCCCAGATTTCGGGAACTGGTTGGCAATCCGAGATGGTTAGCCGGCTGAATGATCGCCCGGAAAGCACGGTTTGCGACGCCGTCGAATCTCCATCCGAGGCACCTGGAGTTTACTGGGCCGGAGTCTTCGAGGTCGCCTCCGATGCCCAAGCGCATGACCCCTCACAAGGCAGGCACGCAACGGATTGGCAGGTGTTCACGCCGTTGTTCGATCACTGTCACCACCCCGACCTGCTCGTCTCGGACCAACTACTTCCGGATTCAGGTCAAGACGGTGGACGCGAGCTCGGAAGACCTGGAGCTCGAGAGCCGCTGGTCGGGAAGCAACGTTCATTACGTGGCCGTCTTCGCGAGAAACTCGTCGTGGGGGATCGTCTTCCCTGCGTTCTCGGAGCCGAAGCGCAAGCTCAAGGACGCGGGCTGCGCGAAATTTCAGCTCAAGGGCGCGTCGTTCATGAAGGCGTTCCACAGTCTCCCTTTCCCGAGCACTTCGCCGTAAAACACGCATGGACGCGGCAGAACGTCCGGAGCGACGATATGAGAAGGCAGGTGTGATGGACTAACGTTTCTGAAGTCAGGCGGCGGGATATACTCCCTGCGTCCGCCTGGGCCCGGCGCGCACCGGAACAGGCATCCGAGGACACCAACCATGACGACCGCCAAAGCATCCGACTTCAAGCAGCGCGCTCACGCGCTGATCGATCGACTCCCCGAGGATGCGGGCTGGAAGGACCTGGCGTACGAAATCTCGATCATCCAGGACATCGAGGAAGGCTTGACGGACAGCGACGCCGGCCGAGTCACCGAGAACAACGACGTTCGCCGCCGGTTCGGACTCCCCGAGCTGGCTGAATGAAGGCGCACTGGACGGATAAGGCGCTCCTTCGACCGCAACAGAGACGTATGAAGGGCCGTACCGGATCATCTACCACATCCGGTGGGACCGAATCGACGTGCTAACCGTACGCCACGGTGCTCGACGGGTACCTAAGCGGGCTCGCAGCCTCTAGTCACCTACCGCTTCCAGCACGCCGGGCGATACGCGTGCTGGACTACTCGCTCCGTCGGCTCAGGCTCTGCCTCGCCAGCGTCAGCGCGCCGACCATGCATACGGCAAACACCGCACCCTCCAGGCCGCTGGTGGCGGTTTGGGTCAGGGGACCGAACCCACTCTCGCCGAACCAGCCGCCGATCTGACCGAGCTCGAGACGCGAGGTCGGGAAACGCTCCGCGAGCAGCTCGAGGCTGCCGCCCATGAGCCGCCCGCCGAGCACGGAGACGAGGACGCCTGCCGCGGCGCCGGCAATGCCGCCCGCGATCACACTGCGTCGCAGCACGCGAACGCCCGTGCGGCTTCCGAGCCAGAGGCCGAAGCCGATGGCACCGCCGAGCAGCGCGCCCTCGGCCGCGCCTGTGATGTCACCGGGCGATTGGCCCAGGAAGAGAGTGAACGCGTCGAGACCGATCAGCTTCACGACCGCGCCGACGATGAGCCCGCCCGCCGCGCCCCCGATTAGGCTCCACTGCGAGAAGTGCTTGGACGCGAAGCCGGCCGCGGCGACGCCGAAGCCGACACCGGCGCCGGCGAGCGACCCGATCAGAACGCTGACGCAGACGAGCACGAGCAGCACGGAGATCGCACCCATGCCGGGTTGCAGTGCTTCCGGCGCGCCGGCGAAGCCATACAAGAGTCCCCCGAGCATTCCCGCCACGCCACCGCCGAGGACGCCCGCGCCGCCGAGCAGGAAAAACTCCCTCCAAGAATCAGGCAGCGCTGCCGCCGGCGGCGGCCGCGCGGCACTTGCTGCAGGACTTGGCGCACGCGGCGTGGCCGCGGTGTCCACCCGTTCCACCGGCGCGATGAATCGATAGCCGTGCTTCGGCACCGTCTCGATAAAGCGCGGGCGGCCGGCATCGTCGCCAAGCTGCTTGCGCAACGATTTGATGCACTGGGTGAGCGCCTCGTCGGTTACGGGCGCGCCGCGCCACACTTCTGCGAGGAAGCGCTCCTTCGAAACCAGCTTGCCATGCTCGCGCACCAGCAGAGCGAGCGCGTCGAGATAGCGGCTGTTGAGCTCGACGGGCGCGTCGTCGCGCCGGAGCTGGCGGTTGCCCGGGTCGAGCGAGAAACGGTCGAAACGAAAGCTGCCGAGCATCGTTCAGCAGAACCTCACGACTTGCTCATGACGCTCACCCGCGAGGCACAGCAGGCTCGCAGCCTCCATCGCACCTGAAGGCGCACCTGGAGGGTTGACCATGACGACGAACGCGGACGACGAGCCGCGCGGCGCCTTCCCGCGGATGGTGGCCTGGACCGCTGTGATTGGATTCATCCTGTTGCTGCCCCTGATCGCCATGCAGTTTACCGATGAGGTGGTCTGGGATGGGCTCGATTTCGCGGCCGCCGCTGCGCTCCTGATCGGGGCGGCCGTCACCTACGAGCTCGTCGCGCGCACCAGAGCCGGCATCGCCTACCGTGCCGGTGTCGCCGTGGCGGTCGCCACGGGATTCGCTCTCGCCTGGGCCAACGGCGCGGTCGGCATCATTGGTAACGAGCACGACGACGTCAACTTGATATTCGCCGGGGTGCTCGCGGTTGCCCTCATCGGCGCCCTGCTCGCACGCTTCCGGCCGATCGGAATGGCGCGCGCGATGGCTGCCACGGCGCTCGCTCAGGTGTTGGTCGCAGTGATCGCGTTTACCGCCGGATGGGGCGCCGCAGATCCGAGCCGGCCACGAGACATCGTGATGGCGACGGCGTTCTTCACGCCGCTGTGGCTCGTCTCAGCCGGGCTATTTCGGAAAACGGCCGGCCCGGACGGGGCGAAAGGAGAGCTATGAACGTTGCTGTAACTACGAAAGCAAAGCGCTGGCTGCCGGCGGAAATGTCGATCGCGCCCAAGCTCGACCCCGACGCGATCCCCGGCCCGCTGCGCCGGCGCTACGCGCTCCTGATCAACCCGTTCTACCGCAAGGATCCGCACGCGAGCTTCGGCAAGCACGTGCTCACGCCGACGCTTGCATTGACGGCCACGGCCGCCGCGACCCCCGCGAATTGGGAAGTGAGCTACTGGGACGAGAACCTGTTGCAGGGACCGCCGCCGCTCGAACCGTTTCCCGAGATCGTCGGCATCACCGTGCACCTCACCTTCGCGGCGCGCGCCTACGACCTCGCACGGTGGTATCGGCAGTGGGGCGCGAAGGTTGTGCTCGGCGGGCTGCACGTCTTGACGGCGCCCGACGAAGCGGCCGCGCACGCCGATGCGATCGCGCTCGGCGAGGGCGTACAGCTCTGGCCGCAGATCCTCGCCGACGTCGAGGCGCGCCGGTTACAACCCGTCTATCGCGGCGACTTTCGCAAACCCTACCGCGACGATCCGCCGCCCCGGCGCGATCTGCTGCCGCGCGACTCGTTTCTCACGACGTCGAGCGTGATCGCCACGCGCGGCTGTCACAACCGCTGCGGTTTCTGTTATCTGTCCACAGCGGGCCTGCACATGCCTTACCGGTTGCGCGACGTGGGCCAGGTGAGCAGCGAGCTCGCCGCGGACGGCCAGCCCTACGCCGTATTCGTCGACAACAACTTGGGATCGCGACCCGACTATCTGCGCGAGCTCTGCGGGGAGCTCGGCGCTCTCGGGATCATCTGGAGCGCGGCGCTCACGATCGACGTCACCGACGATCCGTCGCTCGTCCGCGAGATGGCGCTGGCCGGCTGCGTGGGCGTGTTCATCGGGTTCGAATCGCTGAACGCCGGCAATCTCGAGGACGCGCGCAAGCGCACGCCCGCTCCCCACGACTACGCGCGCCGCGTCGCCATCTTCCACGACAACGGGATTCAAGTGAACGGCAGCTTCGTGCTCGGCTTCGATCACGATGACGCGAGCGTGTTCGAGCGGACGATCGAGTGGGTGGAACGCAACCGCCTCGAATGCGCCACGTTCCACATCCTCACGCCGTATCCCGGAACGCCGCTGTTTGCGCAGCTCGAGAGCGAAGGCCGAATCACTCATCGCGACTGGCGTCTCTACGACACGGCGCACGTCGTCTTCGAGCCCAAGCTGATGACCGCCGAGGAGCTCGCGGCCGGCTACGAGCTCTGCTACGACCGCTTGTTCTCGCACCCATCGATCTGGCGGCGGCGCCCGCAAGACTGGCGCGCCGTGCCTTCCTATCTCGCGATGTCGTATCTGTACAAGCGCTCGAACCGGTTCTGGCACCTGCTGATCAAACACCGCTTGACGGCTGTCGTCTGGCGCCCGCTGGTCGAGGCGAACCGGCGACGCCATCTGAAATTCAGACGACGTCTCGCGGCGCTCGGCGGTGCAGCGGCGCGCGCGAGCTCCATCATCGTCAGCGCCGGGGTCTGAGCCGGCCCTGAACCGCCGAGGTCGACCGAACGTCGGCGGGCGAGGTTTATTGCCCGCTGCGCGGCTGCTGGCTGTTGAATGTATCCCGCACCATGAACCAGGCGCCGTCGATCTTTCGATAAATGCGCAGGAAGTTACCGGTGACGCGCGACTCGGCGCCGCCCGCTTTCGGCTTGGAGACCACGACGAACGTGCCTCGCTGGTACGCGAGATCGCCCGACACCACGGTCTCTTGCGGCGCCCACGACTCGTCGAAGTCGGTGGTCTGAAACAAGCGCGTCATCGCGTCGACGAGCGCCTTCTTGCCGACGAGCGGGGCGCCGCCGGACGAGATCATCATGTGGCCTTCGGTCGTCAAGCTCGCGAGCGTGTCGATGTCGCCGTCGTTGATGGCCTTGACGTAACGCCGATTGAACTCGGCGATCGCCGTTTCGTCGGCTGCGTGCGCCGCGGACGCTGTTTGGGCGCTCGCGCGGTGCGCGATAGGCGCGGCGAACGCGGTCGCCAGCAGCACTGCCACCAGCGCGGATCGGAACGTCGACCTCGATGCAATCGTCACCATGGCGCGCTGCTCCGTCACGCAAGAAACGCGAGCATACTTGCAGCCGGCATTCTGCGATAGCGGATAGCAAAGGAGCGAATCGCTTGCGCGACATCGCCGAATGGCTCAATCGCACGCCGCCCAGCGTGTGGATCCAGTCCTCGTTTTGGTTCATCCGGCTGCTCCAGGCCACGCATCTGCTCACGGCCGGCGTCGTGTCCGTGTCCGGCCTGATGATCGCGCTGCGCATCCTGGGGCTGATGCGCGCCGACGAGCCGTTCGAAACGGTGTGGCGGCGGTTCGCGCCGTGGCTCTCGAGCGGCCTCGTCGTCATGGTGTCCACCGGTCTCCTGCAAACGCTCGGCGATCCCGTGCGCGAATTCACGTCGACCTCGTACTGGCTGAAGATGGTGCTGCTCGTCACCGGTATCACCCTCACCGTGCTCTCCGGGCGCCGGCTCCGGAGCGCGCCCGCCGGCGAACGCTTCCCCGTGGCGGCGGCCATCGGCGCGGCCGCGCTCGTGCTCCTCTGGCTCGCGATCGTCATGCTCGGCCGCATGATCGCCTACGACCGCGCCATCTGGGGCAGTCTGTCGTTGCGCGCATGAGCAGCGAGGATCTCCTCGGCGCGATCGAGCATTCGACGCCGGCCGAATGGATGCGCGGCGCGGTCGCGGCGATGCCGATCGTCGAGTCGGTTCACGTGCTCGCCGCGGTAACGGTGCTCGGCACGCTCCTGATCGTCGACTTGCGACTGCTCGGGCTGCTCGAGCTGCGCGAGGCGCCGCGCGCACTCACGCGCGTCTCGCGGGAATTGTTGCCGCTCGCGTGGCTCGCGTTCGGCGCCGCCGTCGTGACCGGCTCGCTGATGTTCTCCACGAGCGCGCACTCCTACTTCTTCAACACGGCGTTTCGGCTCAAGATGCTGGCGCTGCTCTGCGCCGGGCTCAACATGGCCGTGTTCCAACTCGTCACCTTCCGCGGCGTGGCGAGCTGGGACGTGAACGCGCTGCCGCCCCGCGCCGCACGAGTGGCCGGCGCGGTCTCGCTCCTGCTGTGGGCGAGCGTGGTGCTGCTCGGCCGCTGGATCGGCTTCACCAAAGGCTATGACTTCTCCATCCCGGACGGCGTCGACCTCGGCTTTCATTAAGAAATGGCAACGCGGGAAGCAAGCGCCAGCCCGGGCTGACCGTCAGCGACGCGTCAGGGTCGGCGGGCACACTCCAGACGTCGTTCACATGGAGTGGGGCCAATGATCAACGTCGAGCACCGGGCGGCGCGCCGAACCGCACCGCCAAGACTTATCGGACAGACGTGGGCCGTCGTGCTGGCCGGCGGCGACGGTACGCGGTTGCGCAGCTTGACGGCGGACGCGGGCGGGCAAAGCGTGCCGAAGCAGTATTGTTCGCTGCGCTCGGGACCCTCGTTGCTGGAGGAGGCGCTGGTGCGCGCGGAAACGGTCGCCGATCGCGAGCGAGTTTGCACGGTGGTCGCGGCGCAGCATCGCCGCTGGTGGGCGCCGTTACTCGCCGGCGTGCCTCGCCACAACGTCATCGCGCAGCCGCAGAATCGCGGCACGGCCAACGGAATGCTTCTCGCTCTGTCGTGCGTGCTCGATCGCGATCCGCTCGCCAACGTGGTCGTGTTGCCGTCGGATCACTGCGTTCGCGACGAGACTACGCTGTGCTCCGCGGTGCATCGCTCACTGCGCTCGCTCCGCGCTCGCGAGGCCGACGTGGTTTTGCTCGGCGTCGCGCCGGAGGAGGCCGACTCGGAGCTCGGCTATATCGTGCCCTCGCAGCGCATGAGCGACGCTCCGGTCGGCGTGCGTAAATTCGTAGAGAAGCCCCCGCGCCGGGAAGCGGCGGCGCTGATCGCGGCCGGTGCGCTGTGGAACGCCTTCATCGTGGTTGCGCACGCCCTGTCGCTGCTCGACCTGCTGCGCGCCAAGGATGCCGCGCTCGTGGAGCGCATGCGCACGGCTTGGCGGCTCGACGCGCAAGCGTTGTCCGGTTACTCGGCAGTCGCCGAGTTGTACCGCACGCTGCCGGCGCTCGATTTCTCGCGCGACATCGCCGAGGGGCGCGAAAGCTCGCTCAGCGTGATGCAGGTGCCGCCGTGCGGATGGTCGGATCTCGGCACGCCCGAACGGATCGTCAAGGCGCTGCGCAGACCCGTTGCCGTCGACGCGCACCCACCGGTGCTATCCGCCGCAGCGTTGAGCCTCGAGGAGCGTTTGAGGCAGCGGCAAGCCGCGTCGATCGAGCGGGTTGCACGCTGCGGCGCCGAGCCCCTGAGTGCCAGCTAACGGCGCCAACTAACGACGCCGGCTAGCCGGTCTGTGCAGCCCGGCGCGGAAACGTGATCCGGGCCGTCGTGCCGACGCCGTTCGGGCCGGGATCGAGCGCCAGGTCGGCGCGATGCAGCGTCGCGACATCCTTCGCGATCGCGAGACCGAGGCCGCTGCCGGTGCCGCGCGAGTTGCTGGCGCGGAAAAAGCGGTCGACGACTTTTTCGCGTTCGGTGGGCGGGATCCCGACGCCCGTGTCGTTCACCTCGAGATAAGGCGCGTCGTCGCGGACGCCGCAGCGAACGGTCACGCTGCCTCCCGCCGGGGTGTGCGTGATGGCGTTCCCTACCAATGCCTTCGCTGCCTCGCCGAGCAACCAATCGATCCCGTGTACCGGCGCCGAGTCGAGCTGCGCGCCGAGGTCGATGCCCGCGCCCTCCGCCGCGGCGAGGCTGTCGGTGACCGTGGTCTCCATGATCGAGGCGAGATCGACGTGCTCGAGCTTCAGGCCGGGATTGGCGCTCGCGTCGGCGCGCGCGAGCGTGAGTAGGCCCTGCGTCGTGTGACTCAGACGGCGCGCGCCGTCGAGGATTCGGCGCACGCGGTCTTTTCGTTCCGGATCTCCCTCGTCGGCCGCCATCAGCTCGAGCTGGGCCTGAATTCCGGCGAGCGGCGTACGCAGCTGATGGGCGGCGTTCTCGAGAAACCGTCGCTGACTCGCCGCGTTCTCGAATACCAGCGTGAACGACCTGTTGAGCGCCGCGATCAGGCTGCGAATCTCGGCGGGCACGCTGCCGATGGAAATCGGCGTGACGTCTTCGGGCGAGCGCTCGGCCACTTGGTGCTCGATCTTCGCGAGCGGGCCGAGCGACATACGCACGCTGAACCAGATCAACGCGAGAATCAGGCCGAGCACGACGACGTCGGTGGTGACGGCGGTCAACAGTATCCGCTCGCGCAGCGCGTCGCGTTGATGGGTGGTCTCGGCGATCGCCACCGTGATTCGCTCGTTGCCGACGTGGTCGTTGTGACCGATCAAGCGAACGTCCGCGCCGCGATAGTCGGCGTCGACCCGGCTGCCTCTCCCCGACGAGCGAGGCGGCGTCGGCAGATCGGCATCGCCGGCGATGAACGTGCCGTCGGCCTTGCTGACGCGAAAGAACAGGGAATCCAGCGACCCTGCGCGCAGCACCGCAAGCGCGTCCACCGGCAAGGACAGGCTCATGCGGCCGGTCGGGTCTTTCTGCACGTGGGCCGCCACCACGAGTGCGGCGTCGAGGAGCTCCTGGTCGAACGCGTCGGTATACGGCGGCAGCGCGAGGAAGTAGTCGCTCACGGTGCCGGCGATCAGAACGGCCGCCGCCGGCAGGAACAACGTGACGAACAGCCTGCGGCGGATGGACGGTCGCAACCGGTCAGATCGTCCGTTCATCGAAGCGATAGCCCATGCCGCGGATCGCGCGGATTTGCGCGGCCGCTCCGAGCTTCCCGCGGAGTCTCGAGACATATTGCTCGACGGCGTTCGCGGTCAGCTCCTCGCTCCAATCCGAGATCGAAGCGAGCAGCTTGTCCTTCGAGACCAGCCGCCCGGCGTTCAACACCAGGCATTCGAAGATCGCCCACTCGCGTTGCGTGAGATCGAGCGCGCGACCCTCGACCACTACCCTCTTGTGAACGATGTCGATCTCGAGCTCGCCGAGCGTGACGCGGGAGCTCGCCACCGCGTGGGCGCGCCGGATCAACGCGCGGCAACGCGCGACGAGCTCGGGGACCTCGAACGGCTTGGTCATGTAGTCGTCGGCGCCCAAGTCGAGCGCGGTGACGCGGTCGGAGAGGCCATCGCGGGCGGTGAGCATCAACACCGGAATGGTCTTGCCGCGGCCGCGCAGTCCCTGCACGAGGCGCAGTCCGTTCTCTCGCGGCAGGCCGATGTCCACGATCGCGAGGTCGAACGGCTCCGCCTGGAGCGCCGACCGCGCCGCTTCGGCCGTTCCCACGAGGTCGGCCGCAAATCCCGCGTTGCCGAGCGCGAGTCTCACCGCATCGCCGAGCAATGGGTCGTCTTCGACGATCAGTACTCTCATGTAAGACGCGCTCCTTGCGGCGTAAAGGAGGCGCCGCCCGCAAGAGCGGCGCCTCGCCCGAACGTGCGTGCCCAGAGGGCTAGCCGACCCCTCTGGTCAGCCAACCCCTCTTCTCAGCCAACCGAGTAGTTGCGACCTTGCATGCAGGCGGCGAACGCGCGGTCGTAGTTCGCGAGATCGTTCGTCTTCTGCCGCTTCACCGCCAGCGGATCGTAATCGCTCTGACCCGCTGCCCAGTCATGGCATTCGGTGCGATCTCGACCCAGCTGCTCCGCGTTCTGCCCAGCTTGCGGATAGGCGTACAGGTTGACTGCGGGCTTGTCGGCCGCGGGCGCGGGCACGGGTACGGGTATGGTTACGGGATAGGGCGCAACGGCATACGGATAGAGCCAAGGATCGTACGCATAGGGGCCGTAGTAGTGATACGGAAACCCAAAGCCGAACCCGACGGTGACATGTGGATGCGCCGCCGCCGGCATGCTCGCGAGCGCCAACACGCCGGCAAGCAACAACGCTAACGTCTTCATGTGATCTCCTTCGGGGCGGCGGGCACCAATCGCTCGTCTCAATGCCCCATTGAGATCAACCTAGGCTCGTGCACGTTAAGGGAAACTAAACGCAACATTAAATTACGTGCAACGAGATCTTGAACGTTCTTGCGATTCGGCGTCAGCACGGCGACAGGTTTGGCGCTCAAAGTTCTCGTGTCGGCAACCAAAGCAGACCTAGCGGCGGTTCCCGACATTGGATCAGCAGTTCAAGGAGAGGAACATGAAGACTTCGATCGCGATGCTCGTCTTGCTCGTCAGTGCCGGTGTGGGCGCTCCGGCGATGGCCACGGTCTCCACACGCGCCGGCGACCAAGGTCAAACGCAGAAGGTGCTCGTGCGCTACGGGGATCTCAACGTGAATACCGCGGCGGGAGCGGAGCAGCTCTACCACCGAATCAGCTTGGCCGCGCACGAGGTGTGCACCGACGTCGGCCTACCGTCCTACCTGACCCTGCATCACATCTACCAGCAGTGCCGGCAGACTGCGGTGGAGCAGGCGGTCGCGACGGTCGACCGCCCGAAGCTGACCGCACTCTACGACCGGCACTTCCCGGACAATCCGCTGGTCGCCGCGAAGTCGAGCGGCCGCAGCCTGCGCTCCGTGGGATGATCTCCCCGCCCGCGTGGCCGCCGCACAGGGAAGCGCGGCGGCTGCGCCGGTGTCAGACACCCGCGTCTGACACCTCGCTCAGGGTGTGGGGATGATCGCGATCCGGTTGCCGCGGAACGAGCCCACCCAGAGATCCTTGCCAACCTCGAGCACCACCGTACCGGCGGCGAAGCCGGGCGTGTCGGGCTGCGTCACTACTTCCCGAACGGCGAGCGTCTTCGGGTCGATCTTGACCGCCTTCCAGTACTGCGGACCCTGCCCTACGGCCCAGAGCGTGCCGTCGCGCGCCCAGTGAATGTTGTCGACGCGGAAGCCGAGCGGGATCTCGTCGCGCGTCGGCGGCGTCGTGCCGCGCGACACGCGAAAGAAGGACTGGCTGCCCCACGCGGCAACGTAGATTGTCTTCCCGTCGTCCGAGAGCTCGACGCCGTTCGCGCCGGCCGCCTCGGTGTTCGGGATCTTTTGCCAGCCGGTAGCGACGTGCCACTCCCAAAGCTCGCCGTTCTGTTCGCCGCCCATCATCTTCTGTGTGGCTTCCTGCGCGCCGCCGCGCGGCAGGAAGTTGGTCGTAATGAAGCCGCCGTCCGGCAGCCCGCGCACCGAATTGAGCCCCACCGGATACGGAGCCTCGACGCAGCCGATCCAGCTCAGGGAAGGCATCGCGGGCCTGGTGTCCACCTCGAACACCTCGATCGACTCGCGCGCGCCGTGACCGACGACGAATAGCTTGTAGACCGGGCCGTTGCCCGGCAAGACAGAGACGCCGTGCGTGAGGAACCGGTCGCTACCCTTGCCCGGCGGCCCGGGGCACATCGCGTAGTTCTTCTTGTCGAGACGGTCATGCGCCGACAGCGACGGATACGCCACGAAGGTGTTGCGGTCCTTCACGCGCACGAGCATCACGCCGCCGGTGCCGGAGTACGCGCCCGCGACGACCCAGTTCGAGCCTACCGCGACCAAGTCCTCGGGCGCCTGCTGACCGCAGACGACATCGGACCCGGGTGTGCACGGCGGCGGCGCCGGTTGCGGCGGCGGTTGCGCACGCAGCGGCACGGACGCCGCGGCCACGAAGGCGAGCAGCAATACGTTAGACGTTTTCACTTAACCTCCCCAGTGCGCCGTTCTTCGCGCGGACGCGTCCTCACCGTAGAGCGGAACCCGCCGCGCCGTCAACTTCGCCGCCGGGTCCTTGGTGTCCGACACCGGCCTGGCGCGTCGCGCCCGGAGGCCAGTTCGAGTAAGCTCGGTGGCCTCCGGGGAGCACACGCGATGCGTTACCTGACGAAGAGGCACCTTTCCCGCCGCACCGTGCTGCGCGGCGTCGGCGCCGCCATCGCACTCCCGCTGCTCGAATCGATGATCCCGGCCGGAATCCGCACGGCGTCGGCTGCCGGCGCGCCGCGCTCGCGGCTCGCATGCGTCTACATCCCGCACGGCTGCGTCGCGAGCCGCTGGACGCCGGCGGCCACGGGTCGAGACTTCGAATTCACCCCGACGCTGCGCCCGCTCGAGCCGTTTCGCGACCGGCTGACCATCGTGAGCGGGTTGAAGCTCCCGGCGGCCTACGTCGGCGAGTCGTCGGCGGCCGCGAATCACGGCCGCTCCTCGCAATGCTGGCTCACGTGCGAGCCCGAAGCCACGGGACCGTCGCCCGCGTCGGCCGATCAGCTCGCGGCGCGCGCGATCGGCCAAGAGACCCCCCTGCCGTCGCTCGAGCTCGCGCTCGAGGCCGGCGCGTCGGTGTCGTATCTCACGCCGACGACGCCGTTGCCGACCGAGACCAATCCGCGCGTCGTGTTCGAGCGGCTGCTCGGCGACGGCAGCACGCCCGAGGAGCGCGCCGCGCGGCAGCGGCAGCTCTCGAGCCTGCTCGACTCCGTCACGGGCCAAGTGGCTGGGCTCGAGCGCGGCCTGCCGGGCGCCGATCGCGAGCGGCTCGACCGCTATCTCACGGACATCCGCGAGCTCGAGCGGCGGCTCGCGCTCGCCGGGGACTCGCCGCTGGCGACCATCGACGTGCCCGCTAAGCCGAACGGCATCCCGGCCGACTTCGAGCAGCACGCAATGCTGATGTTCGACCTGCTGGCACTTGCGTGGCAGGCGGACCTCACGCGCATCGCCACGTTCATGGTTGCGCGCGAGCTCAGCAATCGCCTCTATCCGAAGAGCGGCGTGAACGAGGGCTTCCACAACGCGTCGCACCATTCGGAGATCCCCGCGAACATCGACCGGCTCGCGAAGCTCAACGAGTACCACACGCGTACCACGATCGCGTATTTCTTGGGGAAGCTCGCGAGCACGCCCGACGGCGACGGCACGCTCCTCGACCATTCGCTGGTTCTCTACGGGAGCGGCATGGGCAACCCCAACCAGCACGACCACAACCCGCTGCCCATGCTGCTCGCGGGCGGCGGCTCGGGCCGCCTTAAGGGCGGCCGGCACCTCCACGCGGGGGTGGATACGCCGTTCGCCAATCTGCTCGTCACCGTGCTCGGCAAGCTCGACGTGCCCGTCGAGCGGTTCGGCGACAGCACGGGCGCGCTCGAAGTCTGACGGCGGCACGCGCGACGTGAAGCGGCGTTCGGTCATCGTCTCCGTATTCCTCGCCGCGCTCTCGATGGGCGCCGCCGCTCAACAAGCGCCGCTCGCGCCCTCGGCCGCGGACGTCCGCAGCTCGCCGGTCGCGGAGGCGGCCGCCCGCGGCGACTTCGCCGCCGTGCGCAAGCTCCTCGACGCGGGCGGCGTGGACGCGAACGCACCCGACCGCGACGGCACGCCGGCGCTGCACTGGGCCGTGCGCGCCGGCGACCGCGACACGGCCGAGCGCTTGCTGGCCGCCGGCGCCAAGGTCGATGCGCCGAGCCGTCTCGGCGTCAGGGCGCTCGAGATCGCGACCGAGAAGGCCGATGCGCCCCTCGTGCGCTCGCTGCTCGCCGCGGGCGCCGACGTGACCAGGCTCGACCGCGCGGGCGAGCCGCCGCTTAACGTCGCGGCGCGCGCCGGGGAGCCCGCCGTCGCGGCCGCCCTGCTCGACCGCGGCGCGGCCGTCGACGCGCGCGACCGCGACTTCGGGCAGACGGCGCTCATGGTCGCAGCGCGCGAAGGTCATCTCGCCGTCGCGCAACTGCTGCTCGATCGCGGCGCCGACGTGAACGCCAGGACCGACGCCGCGGAGCCGCCGCGCTTCATCCCACCGAGCGAGTCCCCGCCCGGCCTCTCGAAGGGCATCGGGATCATCCGCGCCGGGTGGCCCGAGGGCCGCGGCAAGCGCTACCCCGCGGCGGGGTCGAAGACGCCTCTTCTTTACGCGGCGCGCGCCGGCGACGTCGAGCTCGCGACGCTGCTGGTGGCGCGTGGCGCCGACCTCGAGCTCGCCGACGGTAACGGCGTCACGCCGCTGCTCGAGGCGATCGTCAACACCAGCGTGTACCGCGTGCGCCGCGATGGTCGCAGCGGCCATCTCGCCGTCGCCCGCCTGCTCCTCGATGCCGGCGCGGCCGTCGACGCGATGGACTGGTACGGCGAGACGCCGCTGTGGGCGACCGTCGACCTGCGCAACCTCGAGCGCGGCGCGGGCGACAACGGGGGCGCCATTCGCGACGACGCGTACGCGCTCGTCGACCGTCTGCTGCGCGCGGGAGCGAACCCGAACGTGCGCACGGAGGAGTTCCCGCACGAGCGCCGCTACGTGGTGGGGGGGATCGGGTCGGTCGCGTGGGTGGATCTCACCGGGCAGACGCCGTTTCTGCGCGCCGCCGCGGCCGGCGATTTGACAGTAATGCGGCTGTTGCTAGAGCACGGCGCGGATCCGAACATCGCGACCGACGCCGGCACCACCCCGCTCATGGTCGCGGCCGGCGTGAACTGGGCCGTCGACGAAACCTACGACGAGGGACCGGCGGCGCTGCTCGAGGCGGCGAAGCTCGCCCACTCGCTCGGCAACGACGTGAACGCCGTGAACTCGATGGGCGTCGCCGCCATCCACGGCGCGGCCAATCGCGGCGCGAACGACGTCATCGAGTATCTCGCGGCCAACGGCGCGCGGCTCGACCTCGCCGACAAGCAAGGGCGCACGCCGCTCGACTGGGCGAAGGGCGTATTCCTCGCCACCCACCCGCCCGTGCGCAAGCCCGACACGATCGCGCTACTCGAGCGCCTGCAACAAGAACGCACGGCCGCGCGCTGAAAAATAGGGACATGTTGCCTTTTTTCCGTGCGGGGGCGCCCGGCCCCGCCACCGAGAACACCTCAAGAGGAACCGCGATGACCGACGAAACCACCAAGCGCGAAGGCCCTGCTTCACGCGACCGGCGAAACGTGCTGCGCACGGCCTCGACCCTCGTCGCGGGCGCGACGCTCGCGCAAGCGCTCGGCGGCGCGGCAAACGCACAACAAGCCGCGGGCGCCGCCGCGGCACCGGCGGGCACCGCGCCGCTCATTCCGGGCTTCACGCCGACGGACATCCACACGAGCGGCGGCGTCACGATTCACGCCGTCAAGGGCGGCAGCGGCCCGCCGCTGCTGCTTCTGCACGGTGCGCCGCTCACGCACTACACGTGGCGCGACGTCGCGCCGCGCCTCGCGGAGGATTTCACGGTGGTGGCGGCGGACCTCCGCGGCTACGGCGACAGCAGCCAACCGCAAGGCCTGCCCGATCACTCGAACTACTCGAAGCGCACGATGGCGCAGGACCAGGTGGACGTGATGAGCCACTTCGGCTTCGCCAAGTTCGCCGTCGTCGGCCAAGACCGCGGCGGCCGCGTCGCGCACCGCATGGCGCTCGACCATCCCGACGCCGTCACGAAGGCGGTGTTCATCGACATCGTGCCAACCTACTACCTCTACACGCACGTCACGATCGACTTCGTGCAGTCGTACTTTCATTGGTTCAACTACCTGCGGCCGACGCCCGGCCCCGAGAACGAGCTGCTCGCCCAACAGCGCAACGCGCCGTCCGGTCCGCAGCCGTCGCCCGCGCAGCTGGAGTACCGGCGCAGGAACGGCACCTCCGAAGGCGTGCACGCGATGTGCGAGGACTATCGCGCGGGCGCCTCAGTCGATTTGCAGCACGACGCGGCGGACCTCGCGAAGAAGATTCGCTGCCCACTCAACGTGCTCTGGGCCGACGGCGGCGCGATGGACAAGATCTACGACGTGCTCGCGATCTGGCGCGAACGCGCGCGCAACGTTGTCGGCAAGGGCATGCCCGGCGGCCACAACATGCAGGAAGGCGCCCCGAACGAAGTGCTGGCGGAGCTCCAGCGGTTCCTGCGCGCCTGACCGGCAGCGGAACGCAAATCCCGGCCGAACGTCTTCCTTCAAACCGACGCCTAAGGCGTCGGTCACGCGTCATCCGCCATTCCAGGCGGGCGCGCCGTGAGTTATCGTGGCAGCGGCACGTGCAGGGGTGAGGGATTCCCCCGGGGGATGCACGCAAGGAGGATCGCAGTTGAAGTTGAGCTGGGCCAAGTGCGCCGATGGGGGCTGGTGCTCCTTCGAGTCCGTGGATCTCTCGAATGTGCGGGCCTACGGCGTGTATGTCATCTGGCGCGCGAGCGGCGAGCCGGGTCAGCCCTCGACCGTCGTCTACGTGGGCCAAGGGCAGATCGCGACGCGGCTCGCCGAGCACCGCAGCGATCCCGCGATCGTGCGCCACGGACCGCGGCTGCTCCTCACATGGGCAGAGGTGGCTCCCGTTTTTTCGGGCGGCGTCGAGGTCTATCTAGCTCGACAACTCCGGCCTCTCGAGGCGGCGCGGCTCCCTCCCGCGATGCCGGTCGAGGTGAATCTGCCGCTAACCGCGTGACGGATTCTCGGCCGACTTCAATCGCGTCGACCGTCTCGACGAGTTTCATGTATTGATACCAGGCCCACGGGGGCTCGAGCCCCGTCGCGATCTTTGATTGGGCCCAGCCCCGCACTATTTTCAAGCACCTGTCGATTCGTCTTTCCATGCCCAAAAGGGGTACAAGTTCTGTGCCACTGACCGGCGCTCTCCCAAAATCCAAAAATAGGGACATGTTGGCTTTTCCGGCCGGCCATCCGTAGACCCTGCGGAAAATCCAACATGTCCCCATTTTTCGGACGTGGCGGCGCGAATATCCAACGCGCGAATTGGGAGGCCGCCGCGCGAGACGGCGTTAGGATGTGCGCATGTTGCCAAAACCATTCAGCTGGGAACGCGCCGAGGCCCGAGCGGGCCGCTTCGACGGGAAGTTTCTGATCGGCGTGCTCACGACGGGCATCTACTGCCTGCCGTCGTGCAGCGCGCGTCAGCCCAAGGCCGAAAACGTGCGCCTGTTCAAGACGGAAGCCGAGGCGCAGCAAGCCGGGCTGCGCGCCTGCAAGCGCTGTCGGCCCGACCTCTTCTATCGCGGCGAGGACACGGACATAGCGCTGTTCGAAGCGCTCGCGGCGCGGGTGCGCGCACAGCCGGGCGAGCACGCGGACGCAGCGACGCTCGCCCGCGCCTGCGGCGTGAGCCAAACCAAGCTCGGCGATCTGCTGCGCATGCACGCGCACATGACGCCCGCGTCGTGGCTCAAGCGCGAGCACGTGCGGGCCGCGTGCCGTCTGCTGCTCGACACCGACCGGCGCGTGGTCGACGTGGGCCACGAGGCCGGCTTCGAGAGCGAGTCCGCGTTCCATCGCCAGTTCCTCGCGATCATGCGGATGACGCCGGGCGCCTATCGCGGACTGAACGGCGCGACGGTGTTCATGCTCCAGTTGCCGGCCGGGTATCGCGCCGCGGAGATCCTCGCGTATCACGCGCGCGATCCCGCGAGCCCGTGCGAGCGCGTCGACGGCACCACTATCTACAAGGCTCTGCCGCTCGATGGGGAGACCGCCGTGCTCGAGATGTCACTCGAGCCGCAGGCGGCCTGGTGCCGCGTTCACTCCGACGACAAGCTCGCGCCGCGCGGCATCGAGACCGTGCACGGCGTCGCGCTCCGCATGCTCGGGTTGAACACCGACGTTACCTCGTTCGAAACCCGCGCGGCTCGCGACGCGCGCATGGCCGCGCTGCTCGCGCGTCGACGCGGACTGCGTCTGCCGCTCACGCCGAGCGAGTTCGAGGGCTTGAGCTGGGCGATCATCGGCCAGCAGATCAACATCGCATTCGCGAGCTCGCTGCGCCGCGAGCTGCTCACGCTCGCGGGCACGCCGGTGCGCGACATGGTTGCGCACCCGAGCGCGGAGCGCGTCGCCGACATGAGCGTGAGCGATCTCACGAAGCGCCGCTTCTCGCGCTCGAAGGCGGAGTACTTGATCGGCGCCGCGCAAGCGGTCGCGTCCGGCGCGCTCCCCGCGGCGCTCGCCGAGCGCTCGGCCGTAGCGGCGGAACGCGACCTCACGCGCGTTCGCGGCATCGGCACCTGGACCGCGCGCTACATGTTGATGCGCGGCGCGGGCTTCGCCGACTGCGCACCCGTGGGCGACGTGGCGCTCGCCGCCGCGTTGCAGAAGCTCACCGCCGCGGACGCGCGCCCGACGCCGGACGAGGTCGAGCGGCTCATGCAGCCGTTTGCCCCGCACCGGAGCCTCGCCACCTTTCACCTTTGGACCAGCTTGAGGGATGCAGCATGACTAGCTCTAACAACCGGGCCAACGGCCAAGGAACGCTCCGCTGGGGCACGATCGAGACGCAGTTCGCGACGTTTGCCGCGTGGGTCGACGGCCAAGGGCGGCTCGTGCGCTTCAATCTCGACGCCGACGGCGCGGAGCGCGTCTATCCGGACGCACGCCGCGACGACCGCGCGATCGCCGCGGTGCGCAAACAAGTGAAGGAGTACTGCGCCGGCAAGCGCACGGAGTTCGACCTCGAGCTGGCGCCGCGCGGCACCGAGTTTCAGCAGTCGGTATGGCACGCATTGCTCGCGATTCCGTATGGCGAGACGCGCAGCTACGGCGAGATCGCGCGCGTTATCGGCCAGCCGACCGCCGCGCGCGGCGTCGGGGCCGCGAACGGGTCGAATCCGATCGCGCTGATCGTGCCGTGTCATCGCGTGATCGGCGCCGACGGCAGCCTCACCGGCTACGGCGGCGGCCTGCCGCTCAAGCGCGCGCTGCTCGTGCACGAGGCCGAGCACCGGCCAAATGGGGATAGGTTGCTTTTCGGCTGACGTTCCGCCCATTGGCGTCAGACACTGGGCAGCATTGCCTGTCCCTATTTTTGCTCACCACGGCGCGGGCTTGTAGTCCTTCAGAAACTGGCCCCAGACGTGCTCGCCGGTGAGGTGGCCCACGACGATCGGGTCGAGGATGCGCGCCGCGCCGTCGATGACGTCGAGCGGCGGCGCGAATCCTTCGTGTGCCTTGCGCTCGGCGTGCTGGGCCGGATCCTCGTCCGTGATCCAGCCCGTGTCGACCGCGTTCATGTGGATGCCATCCTTCACGAAGTCGGGCGCGCTCGTGCGCGTCATCATGTTGAGCGCGGCCTTCGCCATGTTCGTGTGCGGGTGCTTGTCGGTCTTCTGCGTGCGGTAGAACTGCCCTTCCATCGCGCTCACGTTCACGACGTGTTTGTGCCGCCCCGGCGTGTGTGCGAGCAACGGCTTCAAGCGCGCGTTCAACACGTACGGCGCGATCGCGTTGATGAGATGCACCTCGAGGAGCTCGGGTGTTTCGACTTCGTGGAGCCGGAGCCGCCAGCTATTCACGCCGCGCAAGTCGACCTGCTGAAGGTCCTCGTCGTAGCAGTCCGCGGGGAAAAGCGCCTCCCCGCCACGCAAGTCGTCGTCGAGGTAACGCCGCTGCGAGAGCTCGGCGCTGCGCGTCAGACCTTCGGCGTTCCCCAACCCCGTCGCCGCGAGCGCCTGGCTCCGTCGCGGCGCGGCGATCGCTACGGTCGAGCACAGCTCGTCGTGTTGCGCCAACACTGCGCGCCAGTCGCGAGGCAACGAGTCCAGCGGCTCGCCTTCCGTCGCAAGCAAGTGCTGAAAAAACCCGGGCGGCCGGCGAACCGTCTGGCACGCGTTGTTGAGCACGTGATCTAGACGCGGCAGCCGCTCCGCGAGGAACCGCGCGAGCAGCTCCACGCTCGGCGTGTGCCGCAGGTCGAGCCCGAAGACCTGGAGCCGCTCGCGAAACTCGGCGAAGTCCGGCTCCTTGGCGTAGCGGGCGGCGGCGTCGACCGGGAACCGCGTGGTCGCGACCACATGCGCCCCCGCGCGTAGCAGCTTCAACGACGCCTGGTAACCGATCTTCACGCGCGCGCCGGTCACGAGCGCGTACTGGCCGCCCAAGTCCGCAGTCTGCTCGCGCTTCGCGTAGTTGAAGTCGCCGCACTCCTCGCACATCGAGTCGTAGTAGCGGTGGACCCTAGCGAACGGCTTCTTGCAGACGTAGCAGGCGCGCTCGCGGCGCAGCTCCGCGCGCTCGTCTACGTGCTCGGGCTGCGGCGGCTCGAGCTTGAGCGGCGCATAGACGGGCGAGCGCCGCTGCACTCGCAGCGCGGACTGCTCCAGGAGCCCGCGGTCGTGGGCTTTCTCCGCCTCGCGCTCCGCGCGCCTAAACGCCTTCGCCATCCGCACGAGGTCCTGGCGCTCGGGTTTCGCTACGAGGCCCGCGAGCGTGAGGAGCTCGCGGCGCAGCTCGCGCCCGATTCGCGTGAGGTGCGAGCGGTCGGCTTCGATCGCGCGCAGCACGCGCACGCAAGCGAGCACGTCGTCCTCGGAAAGCTCGTCGCCGGAGAGCGCTGGACAAGTCGGTTGATCCATCGCCAAGCTCTACATCGAAGCGAACGCCGCTTCCGTCGCGCCCTCGCCCGCCGACGTCATCTGCCGCACGACCATGTCGTGGTAGAGCCCGCGCCGCGTCATCAGCGCCTCGTGCGTGCCCCGCTCGACGATGCGGCCCTTGTCCATCAGCAGGATCAGGTCGGCCCGGCGGATCGTCGACAGACGATGCGCGATCATGAACGTCGTGCGGCCCGCGAGCAGCGTGGCCATCGACGCCTGGATCAGCTGCTCGCTCTCCGTGTCGAGGTTGCTCGTGGCCTCGTCCAAGATCAGGATCTGCGGCGCCGCGAGGATCGCGCGCGCGATGGCGAGCCGCTGCTGCTGGCCCCCGGAGAGTTTCACACCGCGCTCACCGATGAACGTGTCGTACTTCTCCGGCAAGTGCACGATGAACTCCTCGGCGTTCGCGCGGCGCGCCGCGTCGTACACCTCCTCGTCCGTCGCGTCGTGCCTGCCGTACGCGATGTTGTCGCGCACGGAGCCGTCAAACAGGAACACGTCCTGCTGCACGATCGCGAGCAGATTGCGATAACTGCGCAAGCGAAAGTCGCGGATGTCCGTGCCGTTCAGCAGGATCTTGCCGCGCGTCGGGTCGTGGAAGCGCGCCACGAGGTCCGTCACCGTGGTCTTGCCCGCGCCGCTGCGACCCACGAGCGCGATCACACTGCCGCCCAGCACGCGCACGTTGAAGTCGCCGACTACCGGCCTGCCGTCACGGTACTCGAACTCCACGTCGACGAAATCGAGCTCGCGCACCAGCTGCGGCGCGTCGGTCGCGTCGGGCCGGTCCGGCTTGTCGTTCGGCATCGCGAGAACCTCGAACACGCGCTCCGTCGCGGCGAGCGAACGCTGGAGCTCCGAGAACGAGTTCACGATCTGCCACACCGGACCCAACAGCAGGAACGAGTACCACTGGAACGCCATGATGTCGCCCACCGAAGCAGTGCCGGCGAGATACAGGTGACCGCCGTACCAGACGATCGCGACGCTCACAGCCGACATCGCGAAGCCCCACGACGTCCACAGCCAGAGCTCGCGCCGGTGCGCGAACAGCTCCTTGCGCACGATCGTGTGCCGGCCGCGCAGATACTCGTACGTCTCGAGCAGCTCGCGGCGGAACGCGCGCACCACCCGGATGCCGGAGAACGTCTCGCCGACGCGGCCGTCCACGTGCTCCACGTCCTTGCGAATCGCGCGATAGATCGGCCGGATGCGCTTCGCCGACACGAAGCTCATCAGCACTGCGCCCGGAACGATCGCGAGCGCCACGAGCGCGAGCTTCCAATTCAAGGCGAACAGCACGGCCATCGCGATCAGCAGACGAACCGCCGACAACGACGGCGACACGATCGCCATCTGCAGCAGCCCGGTGGTGGTGTCGATGTCGCCGGTGAGCCGCGACAGGATGCCGCCGGTCTTCATCTCGTGTAGCTTCGCGAGCGGCAGCCGGATCAGCCGCGCGTACAGCGAGCGACGCAACGACAACATCACGCGCGTGTTCAGGAGCCGCTGGCGGTAGTCGCGGACGATGTTCAAGCCCGACCGCAGCGTGATGACGGTGAGGAACGTGCCGCCGGCGAGATTCAGCCAGAGAACACGCGTACCCGGCTCGAGCCCCTCGACGAGCAGCACGCGGTCGACGATGAACCGCAGGAACAGCGGCTCGATCATCTCGAACCCCGCACCGATGAGCGCCAGCGTGAACAAACCGGCCACCGGCCAGCGGTGCGGCCACAGCCAGCGCAGGTAGTCGCGGAGGTGGTCGCGGCGCGCGCGGACCCCCCGGGCGCGAGCGGCCGGCGCGACGCCCGCGACCGCGTCGGTGGCCGCGTCGAGGCTCCCCTTACGGTAGTGCTCGCGGAACGCGTAGTAATGCTGCCGCGACGTGCGGGCGCGCTTCGCGGTGCTCGCGACGGTCTCGGGTCGCGGCGCGGGATTTGAGTGGGCGTCGTCGGCCATGCGGCGGATTGTATGGGGCGGCGTGCCGGGGATTGTCGTATTCCAGCGGCGGCCGCCGCAAGACGCGGCCGCCCGGTATCATGACGCCCCCGTGAAAACCGGCATCGCCAACTCCGTCCTGGTCGCACAGGTGCGCAACACCGCCCCGTGGCTCTGGTCCACGCCCGGGGCGGCGGCGCTCACCGCCATCTTCGACGGCTCGGCCGACGGCCCCGACGACCACCGTGACGGCGACTCGGTGGGCCTCGTCCGCACGCTGCGCCTGCGGCTCGCCGCCCACTACTCCACCGTGGCGACGTTCGTGCCCACCGACGTCGACGCTCATATCCGCCATCACATGTGGGTCGCGATCGACGACGCGGCGGTGTTCGCCGCCGCGCGCGCCCACGTCGACGAGGCCGCGGCACGCGACCCGACGCTCGTGTCCGCCCGGGTGACGCAGGGGCTCTCCGGCCACGATGGCGAGTGGTTCTCCGTTCGCTCTGGCGCGCTCGGGCGCGCGCTGCTCCTCGGGCTCGCCGACGAGGCTCGAAACCTCGCCGCGCTGATCGACGCCGAGCTCGACCGCGAGGAGCGGCTGTTCGCCGACGCCATCTCGCAGGGCGCGCCCGCGCGCACCACGCTCGCCCTCGCGACCAGCGTGGCGCACAACCTCGGCGACCTGTCGCGAGTCGTCGACGCGTGGCCGAAACCCCTCGCCGGCCAGCCGCTCAAGGAGCGCTATTCCCGCTTGGGCCACGCGGACGGATCGGGCGGACGCCCGAGCTTCGCGCGCGCCGGCGCGCTCAACAAGGAGCTCATGGCGCACGAGAACCACCGCTTCCTTGCGCTCCGCAAGCCACGCGCGCTGCGCCGCAGCCGCGAGCTGCTGCTTCCCGTGGGACCGTGGTTCGACGCATGGGGCGAGCTCATCGGCCGCACAGAGCTGATCGACGACGGCGAGCGCGCCGAGATCGTCGGCGCGCTCATCGAGCTGCATCTGTCGTCGCCGCGCCAGGAAGGGTGTCTGCGCGCGCTGGCGGGCATCCATCAGGCCACCCGCGGCGGGCTCGCGTGGTTTCTGTCGGCCCTGCCGGCCAGAATCCGCAAGGAAGCGCCACGCGGCCGGATTCGCGACGCGGTCGACGTCCGCGCCGAGGTATTCGAGGCGCGGTTCGAGAAGCGCTTTCGCGCGGCGATCGGGCGTTGACCGGGGCGCTCGAAGCAGCCGCGATCCGCCCGTCGGGATGTAAGATTCCGCCTAGTCTCCTACGTTGCGTGGCGGACGCGTGCCTCGCGGAACCAGGCAAGGATCGATGCACCTACTCAACCGATTCGCGCTCGTGATCTTCCTCGGAGCCGTCTCGTCCGTCTGCCGCACGATCGCCGCCGAGCCGGCGCGTTTGAGCAAGGAAGATCTCGGTGAACGCTTCCTATTGCAGGTCAACTACTCCGAGGACGAGAGCGGCATTCGGAGCTTCAAGACGAGCCGCAGCCGCATCGTGACGTTCGAGCGGCAAGGCGCTGCGCTGGTCGTGCTCGAGGACTCGGCAACAGCTACGGCCGCCACGGAGCCGGAGCAACTCTTCGCGAATATCCCGATTCGAGCCGAGACCGAGCACTACGTCGAGATCGACCTCAATGCGGGTTTCGACAAGGTGTACCTAGAGGAAGACCGCACGGGTGAGGACTACTACGGCAGGGTCGACAAGGACGACCGCCGAGCGTTCGAGCTCTTCGACAGCAAGGTCCTCTCTATCGCTTGCGACGGTCCGTTGCTCGTCTTCGATCAGGAAGCGAGAACGGAAGACGGCGAGCACGTCGTCGTTCACTACTATTTGAGTCGCTATCGTCCCGACCCCGGCTTCCAACCGTTCGAAATGGCGAGCCTCGAGCATTTTGGGTTCTACGAGACTTATCCACTCGAGCGCTCGGGCCGGTCCGTGCTTTACGCGATGAAGTTCGGCGTCCGCACCCCGATCGTCTTCGCGCTGTCTGCCGGCATACCGCCACGCTATCGAGAGGCAGTGCGGGACGGTGTGCTGTACTGGAATAGAGCGCTGGGCCGGCCGCTGGTGGGGACGATCGACGCCCCGGCCGGCATCGAGGCGCCGAGCCCTTCCTACAACGTCATTCAATGGGTCGTGTCCGGCGACTACTCGTCGACGTCTTACATTCAAAGCGATCCATGGACGGGGCAGATTTTGCACGCTCACGTCTTCGTGCTCGAAGAAGCGATGATGGAGGGCGATCTCGAGGAGCAGAACGATCACTTGCGCTACATCGTCGCCCACGAGATCGGCCACGCGCTCGGGCTGCGGCACAACTTCGCTCGAGGCCGCGTGACCACGGTGATGGATTACTACGGTCGTAGGCAGATCCTGTCGATCGGCGGGGACATCGGCGCGCGCAAGCCGGCCCTCCCCTACGACAGCCAGGTCATGCGGCACGTCTATCTCGGCGAGCGGCTGTTCGTCGACGCGCTGCCCCCGTTTTGCACCGACGGCCAGAAGGGCTGTTCGCCGTTTCCTCCTCCTCGTCGCCGCGAGACCCTCGCACCGCTGCCCTAGCACGACGGGCCGCCCCCGCGCACCGCTGGTCCGTCGTCGGCCTCGCCGACGACCGGTCCCGCAACCGCCACGCTGGTCCCAAAAATGCGACACGCACGGCGGCCTCCGCCCGCTGGACATTGCGCGAAGCCGAGGAAGGACGACGGGTCGCGGCCATGACGCCGCTGGCACGAGACGTGCTCTGCTCGCCAATCTTCCGTGAATCCGGAGACCTTCGAATGCTCGCCGACCTGAAATTCGCACTGCGCGGCCTGCGCAATTCGCCGGGCTTCACCGTCGTCGCGGTGCTCACGCTCGCGCTCGGGATCGGCGCGACGGTCGCGATCTTCAGCCTCGTGAACGCCGCGCTGTTGCGGCCGTTGCCCTACGCCGAGCCGGAGCGGCTGGCGCGAGTCTACGTGGACGCTCCGAGCTCCGCGGACGCGCGGCGGCGGCGTTTCCGGGCGGCGACCACGGAATACTTCCAGCTCGAGCGCGGCCTCCAGTCCTGGCAATCGCTCGACGCCTGGCAGACGGGCGGCGTGAACTTCGCGCCGCCCGGTGCGGAGCCGACGCGCGTGACGATCGCGCGCGTCACGGGCGGGCTGCTCGCGACACTCGGCGTCGGCCCCGCGCTCGGCCGCGTCGTAACGCCGCAGGACGACGCGGTCGGGGCGCCGCTCACCGCCGTGCTTTCTCACCGCCTGTGGCAAAGCGCCTTCGGCGGCAGCCCGGCGGCGATCGGGCGCGACGTCGTCATCAACGGCAGGACTTACACGGTCGTCGGCGTGATGCCCGAGAGCTTCGCTTTTCCGCCGGGCGAGGCGGACGCCTCCGACGCATGGGTGCCGTTGCAGATCGACCCGGCGCTGCCCGTCAATGATCACAGCGTGTCCCTGCTCGGCCGTCTCAAGCCCGGCGTCGCGCTCTCCACTGCGCGAGCGGAGCTCGAGACGTTCGTCGCGCAACGCGGCGAGGCGGGCACGGCCCACCGGTGGGACCCGGACGGACACACGCTCGTGGCGTACAACCTGCACGACGAGGTCGTGCTCGGCGTGCGTCCCGCGCTGCGCACGCTGTTCGGCGCGGTGTTCTTTCTGCTGCTGATCGCGTGCGTCAACGTGGCCAATCTCCTGTTGTCGCGCGCCGAAGCGCGGCAGCGCGAGATCGCGACCCGCAGCGCGCTCGGGGCCGCCCTGCCGCGGCTCGCCGCGCAGTTCGCGATCGAAGGAACCTTGCTGTCGGTGCTCGGGACGGCCGCGGGCGTGCTGGTGGCGTACGGCGCGTTGCGGCTCGTCGCGGCCGCGGGCGCCGTTGGCATACCGCAACTGCTCGAAGCGGGCGTCGATGGGCCCGTGCTGTTGTTCGCGGCCGGAACGAGCCTGGTCACGGGGCTGCTGTTCGGGCTCGCGCCGCTCCAGCACGTCAGGCGCAACCTCCAGGGCACGATCCGGGGCGCGGCGGCGGCGACGACGCGCGGCATAGGCGCGCAGCGATTCCGGCAGGCGCTCACCGTCGGCCAGCTCGCGCTCGCGTTGATCTTGCTGACCGGCACCGGGCTCATGCTGCGGACGTTCTGGAACCTGCAGCGCGTGGACGGCGGGTTCGATTCGAGCCGCGTCATCACCGCGGCGGTCGCGCTGCGGGAGGAGACTTACGCCGGCGAAGGTGCCCGAAGTTTTTGGACGCGGCTCCAGGAGGCGCTGGACGCCATCCCCGGCGTCGAGAACGCGACGCTGGCATCCGCGCTACCGCCCGTCACCGAGGGCTTCGGGTGGGGCACCCCGATTCCGGGCTTCGTTGCGCGCGAAGGCGGCTCGGTCCCCGTCGGCCCCGGCGGATTTCCCGTCATCGACTACTACCAGGTCGTGGGCTCGAGCTACTTCGACACTCTCAAGATCGGCCTCGTAGCGGGCCGCTTTTTCGACGCCCGGGACGACGCCTCCGGGCCGAAGGCCGCGATCATCAACGAGACGATGGCGCACGCGATCTGGGGCGACGAGAGCCCGCTCGGCCGGCAGCTCGTCGCGACTATCGACCCCGTTCTTTACACGATCGTAGGCGTAGTCGCAGACGCCAAGAACAACGGCGTCGACAAGCCGACCGGCACGACGATCTATCTCTCTTACGGCCAAGTGCCTGCGGGCACGGGTCTGCTACGGGCGCCATTCGTCGCCGTGCGCTCGGCGAACGCGCCGGCGTCGGTAATCGCCGCAGTGCGGCGCGCGGTGCACGACGCGGACCCGAACCTGCCGCTCGCGCAGATCCGCACGCTCGACGACGTAGTATCGGCATCGCAATCACGGCCGCGCTTCCTCACGCTGGTGCTAACGTTGTTCGCCGGCGTGTCGCTCGCACTGGCGGCGGTCGGAATCTACGGCGTGATCTCGTACTCGGTCGCGCAGCGGACGAAGGAGTTCGGCATCCGCATGGCGCTCGGAGCGCAGCCGGGCGCCGTGCTGAACCTCGAGCTTGGCCGCGGGCTCGCGCTCACGGGCGCCGGCGTGCTGCTCGGCGTCGGCGGGTCGTACGCGCTGATGCGCTTCTTGTCGGCGTTCTTGTTCGGCGTACCCGCGAACGATCTACTCACGTTCGCGGGTGTGGCGGCGCTGCTCGCGCTCGTGGCCACCGGCGCCAGCTACATCGCCGCACGCCGCGCGACCCAGATCGACCCACTCGCGGCGCTACGAACGGAGTGACGAGGAACGCTGGCGCGAGAGGTCGAGATAACCCCGCGCGCGCTCGATGAACGGGTGGAACCACCGCCCCGATGCGAGATCGTTCGGCGTGAGGCTGCTGAAGCGCCGGAACTCGCGAATCATGTGCGACTGGTCGGCGTAGCCGAGATCCACCGCGACGGTCGCCCAGTCGACGTCCGCGCCACGGCCGGCGTACGCGAGCCCGGCTTGGAACCGCGCGAGTGTGCAGTAGAGTTTCGGCGCAACCCCGACCGAGTCGCGAAATCGGCGCGCCAGGCATTGCCGGGAGACGCCCGCGGCGTCCGCCATCCGCTCCACGCTCACTCGGCCGCGGCTCGCGACCGCCCAAGCGGCCAGACCGGCGCAGTCGAGCGACGCCGCGCTCGACCGCGTCAGCTCGAGCCGCGACAGCATCGTCCGCTCGAGGCGCTCGATCCGCGCGAGCTCACCCTCGGCGCAGATCTGCTCGGCAAGGTCCGTCGCGGGCGCGCCCCACAGGTCTCCGAGGTGCACCACTCGATCCGTGACCGCGGAGCTCGGCACGCCGAGCAGCGCCGCGCCGCCGGCGCGAAAGTACACGCCGACCATCTCGGCGCGGTCCGGTGCGTGTGCCGGACCCACGGCGCTCAGCGCGCCGAGCACCGTGGCTACCGGCCGAACACCGTCGATCCAGCGACCCTGGGGAGTGCAGGCGTGATCCAAAGTCAGCGTGAGCGACACATGACCGTCGGCGAACAGGGGTGACGAGAACGAATCGCCCGCGCCGAAAACCGCCTCGTAAATCGGGCGCCGCCGCCGGGTGTCTTCGACCGCGGCGGCGCGGGTAAAGGTGAAGAACGAACGCACCGGCGCGCGCAACGGTTCGGAGGGCGCGAATTCGCGGTATACGACGATCGGCGGCGGCCGCATGGCGCCCTCTATATAGCAGATTCGCGTCGCGCGGCGCACATCGGGGCAACGGCGTCCCACGGCGATTCCATTTCTTCTAGCCGGCCGTTGCTGCTCCGAGCGACTCTGCCGTCGTTGCCAACCAGAGGAGTGCTCAACCATGCATCGATCGCTGATGGGAGCGACCGCGGCTATCGTTACTTCGACGTTCGCGCCGCTCGCCGTGCACGCGGCGGACACTTTCGATCCCGAAACCGTCATCGCCCTCGAGCGCCAAGCGCTCGATCGCTGGGGCCGCGGCGACCCGGGCGGCTATCTCGAGATCTACGCGCCCGAAGTCACCTACTTCGATCCCCAGCGCGAGCGGCGCGTGGACGGGCTCGATGCACTGAAGGCCGCCTTCGAGCCGATCAAGGGTCTCGTCAAGACGAGTCGCTACGAGATCATCGGGCCAAGGGTCTACCACGACGGCAACTTGGCCGTGCTGTCGTTCAATCTCGAGACCCACGGCTCGCTCGGCGACGGCCCCATCACGATGACGCGGTGGAACGTGACGTCGGTGTACGCGCTGATCGACGGACGGTGGAAGATCGTCCATCACCACTTTTCGATCACGAAGCCGGGCCCTTGAGCCCGCCGCCGATCAGCCGTGCGGGTGCTTGTGGATAGGATCCACCCAATACACGGCTTCGGGTTGCTCCACGGCCGCGATGTCGAGGTTCACGACGACGGCCTCGTTGTCGCTCCGCACGAGCACGCACTCGAGCGGCTCGGACGTGCTCGCGTTGATTTCCTGATGCGGCACGTACGGCGGCACGTAGATGAAGTCGCCGGCGTCGGCCTCCGCGACGAACTCGAGCCGCTCGCCCCAGCGCATGCGCGCCTTGCCGCGCACCACGTAGATCACGCTCTCGAGCGGCCCGTGGTGATGGGCGCCGGTCTTGGCATTCGGCTGGATCGTCACGGTGCCGGCCCAGAGCTTTTGCGCGCCGACTCGCGCGTAGTCGATCGCCGCCTTACGATTCATGCCCGGCGTTTGCGCGGTGTTCGGGTCGAGCTGGCCCGCACGGACCACGCGGACGCCCTGCTCTCGCCAATCCGGCGCGCCGGCCTGCTCCGTCATCGGCGCGAAAGCCGGCCTATTGAGCCGGCTTGTGCGGCAGGTGCAGAGACATCAACACAACGGTGCCGTCGATCGCGCTGAACCAGTGCGGCGTCTTCTCGGGCACCATCACGAAGTCGCCCTTCGCGACCTTGCGCGACTGCCCGCCCTCGATGCCGGTGCCGCTCAGGTTCTCAGCGTTCGTGCGTTTCTCCTCGGTGAGCTTGCCGCCCGTGACGAGGGTTGCCGAGCCGTCGACCACGTAGAAGAGCTCGGCCTCGGTCTCGTGGACGGCTGCGTTGCCCACCGACGCGCGGTACTCCAGGCTTACGTTGTACGGCGCAAGCTGGATCAGCGACTGGGCGATGATCGCCTGGTCCTTCCGATCGGCCTTGGCCTTGGCAATCATCGCCTGGACCTCGGCGGCCGAGACCATCGTTCTCGATGCGGCCGGCGACGGCGCCTGTTGGGCGAAAACGGGGCCCGCAAGAACGAGCGAAGCGAGACAGGTAGTGAGTGTGCGCATATAAGTCCTCCCTTGTCGCGCATCCTAGCAGCTCGTGGCTATACTCGGCGCTTTCACCGACTCATGTGACCGGGGGGGTTACTCGTGACTACTTTGAATTTCAGCCGGGCGAATATCGGCAAGGCCGCTGTCATCGCGTGTGTCTTGGGCTTCGGATCGACCGCCTTCGCGGCGCTCGCGCCGGACTTCGTGGCCAAGCTCACGGCCGAATCGCGGCCGCTCGAGGACCGTGTACGCGACGGCGCGCGACGGCCCTACCAGGTCATGCAGCTCTTGGGCGTCGACGCCGGCATGACGGTGCTCGACGTGGGCGCCGGCGGCGGCTGGTTCACGCGGGTGCTGTCGGGCGCCACCGGCCCGAGCGGCAAGGTGACCGCCCAGTTCGGCGCGCGGGCGTTACAGCAGAACAACGGCCAGGCGCAGAAAGACCTCGCCGCGTCGCTCGGCAACACCGAAGCGGCCTTCGTCAACGTGAGCGAGCTGCCGGCCAACAGCTTCGACCGCGCCCTCACCGCGCTCAACATGCACCACATGAACGCCGAGCGCGCGCTGCCCTATCTCAAGGACATCTTCGGCGTGCTGAAGCCCGGCGGTCAGGCGGCGATCATCGATCACGTCGGCCTCGCGACCATCGACAACTCGCGGCTCCACCGCATGCTGCCGTCCGACGTGAAAGCTTGGATTCAGCAGACGGGATTCGAGATCGTGGCCGAGCCCGACATCCTGCGGACCACCGCCGACGATCACACGCGCTCGGTCGACGATCCGGTCCTGGGACGCGACATCGACCAGTTCATGTTCATCGTGCGCAAGCCGCAAAAGTGACCTGTCCCTAATTCTTCCGGCCCTATTTTCCGGGGAAGCCGATGCAAAGAACAAGATATCCGCGTGAGCAGATGCACCGCATCAAGTACACGAAGCTCACGGAGGCGCAGATCGGCGCGAAGCTCGCCGCGACTTCCGGCCCCACGAGCGCGTCACCCCTCTCGGACGTGCTCGTCGGCAAGTCGCTCACGATCAAGACCGACGACGGTCCCACGCTCGTATATCGATTCTCGAGCAACAACCGGCTGGCGGTCGCGGAGAACGGGGGCAAGACGGTGGCGGCCGGCTACGGCGCGCTCACGCTCGATCACATGGCGATGTTCTCGCACCTCTTGCCGGGCACGCAGCGTGGCTACCAGGTAGTAATCGATCAGGCGACGAACCTCGCGACGGTGTTCGAGGTCTGGTTCGGCGGCTACGACGACAAACGCGAAGTGCAACGCCAGATCTACTACGGCTACGTCGAGCAGCCCGGTAAGGAGCCGCCGAAGGACCGCCACGGCATCACCAACCGCATCGAGGGCAAGGGCTTCTACTGGAAGCAGGACAACGGCGTCGAGACGATCGAGTACTACCCCACGGTTCTGTACTCGAACTTCGTGGAGCTCACTCGCCTCGGCGGCGAGCTGTCGTTCTGCGCCCCCACGGACTACGTGAAAATCGACGACGAGCTCTACATCTACTCGCGCGTCGAGTGCGAATTCTCCGGCACGATGACGCTCTACGTGCTGAACGCCAACCGCGCCGAGCAGGTCGGCGTGCGCTTGGGGTTCGACGAGAGCGACGCGCTCGAATACTACGTGTTCCGCGGCCAAGGCGAATGGGTCGGCCAGATCGCGCAGTTCGAGCCGTTCGGCGACGTCGGCACCAAGATTACGATGGGCACCCGGCAGCTGCCGCAGGCCAAGGGCGGCCGGCTCGTCTACCGGCCGTTCAAGACCAATCCGTCGGTGCCGAAAGCCGACCTCGACGCTGCCATCGCCAAGACCAAGTCGATCTTCCCCGAGCGCAACGCAATGGCCGGCAACAAGGGGCCGATCAGCACCTTCCTCGCGGGCAAGAAGCTCACGCTGCGCTACGACAACGGCCCCGTCGTTCAATACGAGTTCGACGACGTCGCCAAGCTCCGCTGGCGCCGCGAGGGCGAGACCGCGTGGCGCGACGAGCAGTACGAGTCGTGGGAGTCGGCGCCCGGCGTGATCATGTTCGGCCACCTCCTGAGCGGTGCACCGGACCACGACGCGTACTCGGTGGTGATGGACTTCGACCACGCGCTCGTCACGACCCTGCACGGCACGATGGGCACGCCGTACATGGCAAACGAGGCCGCGGTGAAGACGCTGTTCGGCGTCATCGAGATGGACGGCCTCGTGCCGCCGAAGTATCGGCGTCATCAGTTCACCGACGAGCTCGTCGGCCGGTGTGTGAGCTGGAACTACTCGCCGGGGCTCACGTCGATGCACCTGTACGCAACGCCGCACTCGCTCTCGTGGATCATCTTCCTCGAGAACGGCTCGGGCGGTTTGGAATGGAGCGGGCCCGCGTCGTACGTGAAGATCCGCGACGAGCTCTACTTCGCGTATTGGCTCGAGGAAGCCTGCAACGGCACGCTCGGCACGATCCTGATCAACCTGAGGACGATGCGCAACGCGGGCGTGGATTATCACGCCGACGCGAATGGCCTGCGGTTGACGTCGATCGGCGCGCACGCGCGGCAAGCGGGCAGGTTCAACGTCGCGAAGTATTTCGACATCAGTACTTGAGCCGACGGAGAACGACGATGAACAAGACCGTTGACTCCGCCCGCCGCCGTTTCATCTGGAACGCGGGGGCTGCACTGTCGGCGCCACTCGCGGTGGTCGCTTCAAGCGCGTCCGCAAGCACGACCTCGGACGAGAGCTCGCTCAACACCCGTCTCGCGATGCTCGAGGACGCAAACGCGATCCGCGAGGTCGCGCGTGCCTATGTGAAGCACGTGAACGCCGGCGCGCACGCGGAAGTCGCATCACTGTGCACCGATCCCGCCGCGGCGCGGCTCGATGGCATCCGTGCGCTGACCGCCGATCCGCACGGCCACGACGACGCGATCGACATCGCCGCCGACCGCCGAACGGCAACGGCGCGGATCAGCCATGCGGCGGAGACGGAGCGGCCGATCGAGCCACCCTGCCCGCTCGTCGAAATGGCGCGCGCCCAAGGCGGCGGCGTCACGCGGAAAACCGAGCGTGGCGTGCTCGAGGGCTCGTTCGTGAAGATCGACGGCGTCTGGAAGATCGAGCGAGCCGCGTTCCGAACGGATTAGGGCCGGTCCAGCCCGGATAGGCTCACCCAGCGTTTAACAATCAACAGGTTACGCGAGATATTTAATGCTCCAGACGAGCTAATGATTCCGCGGAATCGTTCAGCACGTTTCGGCGTCACAGTCCCAGCTTCGCCTTGAGGATGCGCGCGCGATCGCGAGAGACCGTGAGCTCGGTCCTCGCGGTATCTTTGAGACGAACGATCAGCCGGCCGGCGAAGCCTGCATGCACCTCCAAGAGATGGTCGAGGTTCACGATCACGCCGCGGTGAATTCGCACGAAACGCGCGGGGTCGAGCTTTTCCTCGAGCTCCGCGATCGTCTGGTCGACGACATGGGTGCGCTGCACTGTGGCCGCGAACGTGAGCTTGTCGCGCGCGTACAGATGCGTGACGTTCCGAACGTCGATCACGGTGATCTTCTCGCCCGATCGTGATGCCAGGCGCGCGACCCAAGCACCGCCCGAGCGTGCCTGCAGCGCGGCCGTGATTTGACCCAGCACGGCACGGACGTCGTCGCGTCGTGCCGCGCGCGTAAGAAACCGGTCGGCTTTCGTCAACGCGCGATCGAGTTGGTCCGCGTCGATGGGCTTCACGAGATAGTCGACCGAGTCGGCCCGGAACGCCTCGAGCGCGTACTCGTCATACGCCGTTGTGAACACGATCAGCGGGCTCTGGGGCAATTCCGCCAACAGCTCGAAACCCGAGAGCCCGGGCATGCGGATATCCAGGAACAGGACGTCCGGACGCAATCGTGACAAGTCGGCGAGCGCTTCCACCGGGTCCGTCGAGGTCCCGAGAATCTCTACGCGGCCCGTCGCGTAGAGCATTCGCTCGAGGCGCTCGATCGCGGGCCGTTCATCGTCCAAGAGATAGGCGGTGATCACCCGCGCGCTCGGAAGGCCACTGTCGTCCAACCGTCCCCACGCGTGATCCGCAAAGGATCCTCGTCTCCGAATAGGACCGTTAGCCGCTTGCAGAGGGTGTCGAGACCGTGACCGGCGGGAAGATCGGCGGCCGAGAACCCCGGACCGGTGTCGGCGACTTCGACACGAACGCCGTCACCGTCTGCAAGAGCTCGTACCCGGATCTCCGCCCCGTCACGAGCCGGCCCCACCGCGTACTTCACGCTGTTTTCGACGAGCGTTTGCACGGCGAGCGGAGGGACCTGCCTGTCGGCAAGGTCGCCGTTCATATCGATCGCGAAGCGCAAACGTGGGCCGAAGCGCGCCTGCTCGATCTCGAGGTAGTCTCGGGCGATCTTGATCTCTCGGTGCAGGGCGACGAGCCGCTGCTGGTTCGCGTCCAGCGAAAATCGGAGCAGCGCCGACAATCGCTGGATCAGCCCTTCGGCTTGCACGGGAGCGGTCGGGATCAGAGACGCCACGGTATTCAACGCGTTGAACAGAAAGTGCGGATGAATGCGGGCCTCGAGCGCCGCGAGCCGCGCTTCGCTCGCCAGCTTGAGCACCTGTTCGTATTTGATCTTCTGCTCATGCAGGCTTGTCTCGGCGGCGTGCAGCCGGTCCTGAAGCAGGATAACCACCGCGTGAACGACTCCGACGAGTAGCGCGAGAAATATCGACAGCTTGACGCTGTATGCCAGCAGCGCGTGCAACGTTACGCCCGGCTCGAGACTCAGCACAAACACGATGACGCCGCCGGCGATGCTGCCGGCGACGCTGATGGCCGCAAGCACTGCAGCGAACACGCTCCACTTCGCCGCCGGTCCCCGATTTGCCATCAGCGGATAGAGATGCGGCAGCGCCCAATGCGCCGGCGTCGCGATCAGGATCACGTAGATCCAGACTTCGGCCAGAGTCGGGCCGAGATCGTCGAGCGGGGTTCCACCCGACGACAGGCTGAGCGCGAACGCGACCAACAGCGTCACGACGACGCAATCGGCGAGAACCTGCAACGCGAGCTTCAGATACGGAGGCATGGCTCGCTTCGAAGCGCGGTAGTTTCAATGCTGAGCGGAGTCCGGCGCCGCTTGTTCCGCCAGGTAGCGTTGCAAGGTTCCATCGGCAGCGCCGCGTTGAATGGCCGCCGTGGTTCGGTCGCTGAGCGACTGCCGCAAGGCCGTCTCGTCCTGCGTGCCGAGAATTTCCATCAGGACGCCGACCGTGCCCATCTCGTCCGCCGAATGCAGACCCCAGCGGACGCGCTCCGGAGGATGGTGCGGATTGCGGCGATTGCCGGCGGAATTGTCGTAGCGGATGGTGGCATCGACGCGCGTCCCCTTCGGCAGCATAACGCCTTGCCGGTAGACATAGAATTCCTGCCAGTTGAAGTCCCAGCTCGGGATCGAGAACAGCGGCGTCGTCGACCCGTTGGGCAGTGTCGCTTCGACCTTCAACTCCTTGCCCAGGTAATGGGCGTGGGCCCACGCGGCGTGCACGATGACGTCGGCGGGCAGCGTGAACGTGTCCCGAACGACGTACCGCGACTCCCCGGCAGGGATATCGATGCCAGCGCCGAAACCGAACAACGCCGGCAGCTCGAGTGAAGCCAGTGGCTTGCCCGGGCCGGAGGCGAAATACAGACCCACCTGCGCGCGCTCCCGGACAGCATTCCCCATCGAGTGAAAGTGCATCTGCAGGAGGAAGTCGGTGCCGGCGGGCAACGGAAATGCCAAGCCCTCGGGCAGCACCATGCCTCGGCCGCCGACGGCCCAGCCCCCGAGGGATCCGCTACCTTGTCCCGGCACGAAGCCCACCGCCATGCTGCCGCCGAAACCAGGTTGGCCGTCGGCGCCGTCACGGGCCGCAAAGCTTCCCGGCTTCACGTAGGCGAACAACGCGTGATGCGCCGCGGCTCGGGCGCTCGGACGAAATTCCACGGCGCGCACCCATCTGTCCTCCTTCAATCCCGTCGGCAGAACGAAGTTGCGATAGACGTCGTGCGAGTGTGCCGGAACCTCGAACGCCGCGGGCATCTCGAGCACGAGGTCGGGCTCCCCGAGCTGCCAGCCATCGAGGAACTGCGGCAGCGGAGGCATCCGCGCCGGATCGCCACGCGGCATGCCCTCGTCGAGCCAGCTGTGGATCGCGGCGATCTCCTCGTCGCTCAAGCGGCGCTCGCCGACGAACGCACCCGCGTCGTGCGCGGGGTGCCACGGAGGCATGTGTCGCGACACGGTGACTTCGACGATTTTGGGGCCGCGTTTGGCCACCTCCTCGTAAGAGATCAGGGAGAACGGCCCGATCTCTCCGGGGCGGTGACAGGTGACGCAATGCTCGTACAAGATCGGCGCAATCGTTTCGCTGAACGTTGTTCGCGCCGCGGCGAGAGAAAATGGCTGGGACGCAAACGCCGCCGCAAGTACCAGTCCCGACACGACTCGTGCACTAGACATGATGGTCTCCTCTCGATCGAGGATCGAGCATGTGGCGCATTTCGGATAGCTCGCAACGAAAGGCGGACGAAAGGCCGAATCACCCGATGAACGGGCGAATCGGCGCGATGACACGTCGCGTTGGCGAGTAGTCGGCTTGCGTCAGGAAGGTGAGCTCCCTCGGTCGGATACGCGATAATCCCAACCGAACCGCTACGCCGGAGCGACTCGCAATGCCCATCGTCAAAGTGTCGGACCTCGCCTACGCGCGCTTGCAGTCGCCGAGCCTCGACGAGGCTGAAGAGTTCCTCACGGCCTTCGGTCTCGTGCGCACGGAGCGCACGCACGACCGTCTCTACATGCGTGGCACCGACGCACCGCACCATATTCACGTCACGCATCTCGGACCTTCGCGGTTCATCGGGCTCGCGTTCTACGTGGAAAGCGAGGACGACCTGAAGCGCGTCGCAGGGGCGCCGGGCGCGAGCGGCGTGGAGCACGCCGACGAGCCCGGCGGCGGTCAGCGCGTTCGGCTCACCGACCCGCTCGGCTATCCGCTCGAGGTCGTCTTCGGTATGCAGCAGCTCGCGCCCCTGCCGACGCCCGTCCTCGTGCTCAACACCGGGTCGGACAAGCTGCGTCGCAGCGGCGAGTTCCTGCGTCTCGAGCCACGCCGGCCGTCGCACGTGAAGCGCATCGCGCACGCCGTGCTGATGGCGCCGAACGCGCTCGAGAAGATTCGTTGGTATCGCGAAACGCTGGGACTTCTCGCTTCGGACGAGGTTTACGAAGGCTCGGCCGACAACGTCGTCGCGTCGTTCAACCGGTGCGACCGCGGCGAACGATTCGTCGACCATCACACGCTGCTCTGCTTTGAATCGCCGAACGCGGGCCTCAATCACATCTCATTCGAGGTGCAGAGCTTCGACGACCTCATGGTGGGGCACGAGCTCCTGAAGCAGCGCGGCAAGTATCGGCACGTGTGGGGAGTCGGCCGGCATCTGCTCGGCAGCCAGGTCTTCGACTACTGGGAAGACCCTTGGCGGCGCGTGCACGAGCACTGGACCGACAGCGACGTGCTGAACGTGCACGCTGCGGCGGGCCTACATCCGATCGAGATAGGGCTCAGTAATCAGTGGGGCGATCCCCCGCCCCAGGAGTTCGTCCGGCACGCGATCCCGTAGCGCGGCGGCGGCACGAGCGCCCGCAGACCGCGCACGGACGCCGCTGTTACTTCGCCGGCTCGATCTTCAGCATCGCGCCGGCGGTCTCGTCCGTGAGGATGTAGAGGAGCCCATCGGGCCCCTGCCGCACGTCGCGCAGCCGCTGATTGAGCTCGGTAAGCATCCGCTCTTGGCCGGTCGGCTTGCCGTCCTTGTCGAACGTGGCGCGCAGCAGCGAGCGTGTCATCGCGGCCATCAGCATGTTGCCGCGCCACTCCGGAAACTTCTTGCCCTCCACGAACAGGAGATTGCCCGGGTTGATCGACGGAACCCAAAACAGCACCGGGTCCGTCATGCCGAGCACGTTGTTCGTACCGAGCTCCCCGCCGTGCTTCGACGGGTCGACGTTGTAGTGGGCGCCGTTGGTGACGAGGATCCAGCCGTAGTTCTTGCCCTTCTCGATCTTGTTGACCTCGTCGCCGCCGCGCGGCCCGAACTCGCTCTCCCAGAGCTCGCCTTTCGAGTTGAAGACGAGGCCGAGCGGATTGCGGTGGCCGAGCGTCCAGATGTCGGGCTTGTAGCCTTCCTTGCCGACGAACGGGTTGTCCTTCGGCACAGAGCCGTCGTCCTTGATGCGCACGATCTTGCCCATGTGCGACGTCGGGTCCTGCGCCTTCTCACCCCAGTTGCGGTCGCCGATCGTGACGAACAGATACCCGGCCTTGTCGAACACGATGCGCGAGCCGTAGCTGCCGTCGGCCGGGCCTTGGCCGCAGCAGCGGTTGTTCTTGCCCGCTTCCTCGGAGCCGTACCAGGAGTCGGCCACGAAGATGTCCTGCACGTCGGTGAGCATGGCGCCGCCGTCGTACTTGCCGCGCGCGACGGCCGTCGTGGCGATGAAATCCTTGTCCTTGTCCGGCTTCGAGTACGCGAAGTAGACCCAGTGGTTGCGCGAGAACTGCGGGTGCAGCGTGATGTCGAGCAGGCCGCCGAGTATGGCCGTGCGCATCTTCGGCAAACCGCCGATCGGCGTCGGGTCGAGCTTGCCGTCCTTCTTCACGAGGCGGAGCCGGCCCGCACGCTCGGTGACGAGCATGCCGCCGTCCGGCAGGAAGGCCATGCCCCATGGGTGGTCGAGGCCCTTGGTGACCACGGTGACGTGGATCTTCTCTTTCTCCGTCTGCAAGTCCCAAGGCCCGTCGCCGAGCGGGGGGAGTTGCGGACGTGCGCCGCCGCCTCCGCCGGCGCGTGCGCCGCCGCCCGGCGGGGCGCCTTGCGCCCTGGGCGCCTGGCCGCCCGGAGCGGCACCTGGCTGTTGCGCGGGCTGTTGCGCGGGCTGTTGCGCGGGCTGTTGCGCGCTCGCGGCGCCGATGCCGCCGAGCCCGATGGCCGCGGCGAGCAGCGCCCCGGTGCCGAAACGTGTTCGCAGAGATTTCATGATCGTGCTCCCCCCTCACCCGCTCGCACGGCGGGCTTCCCTATTGCCGTTGTGTTGAACGCGCGCGGACCCGTTCGGGGTCCGCGCGCCGAGCCCCTACTTCGCGGTCTCCTTCGAGTAGTCGCGGTAGGTCAGGTCCTCGCATTTGTCTTCGGCATACGGCGCGTCGGCCGGCATCACGATGTCGTAGCCCGCGTACTTGTCGGTGAAGTACGTCGGGTCCTCGGCCTCGTAGTCGCGCCGCAGCGCCAGCGTCTTCGGGTCCAGCGCGAAGCGCTCCACGACGTGCAGCTTCTCGTCGCTCGACACGTTGCCCGCGATGGTGCCCGGCGCAAATCCGACCGTGTCGACCACGAGCACGTCGCCGTCCCAGCGGCCGATCGAGTGGCCCGCCCGGCTCGGCGCGACGCCGGTCGGGTGGCCCTTCAGGTTCATGTGGATCGTGCGCTTCAACCCGCGCCCGTACTCCATCGTGATCGTGTCCTTGGCTTGCGCGATGCGATTGATCGGGCCGTCGAACACCCAGTCGAACAGCACGCTCGTGATCTCGCAGCGACTGCGCGCGTTGTCGCTCGGCGGCTTGGCACGCAGTGCGTCGGCCGCGGCCTGGCCCGCGGGCGTGAACATCACGGGCCGAGCGCCCCAGCCGTTCTGCGGCAGGTCCTCGACCTTCACCGTGCCGGCCTCGACGCCCGCGACCTGGCTCTTCGGCACGAGCCCGCCGCGCCCCGTCGGCGGACGCGCGATCAAATACTGCTCCTGCGCCCAATCGCCCGCGAGATTCAACTCGCCGGTCGCGGTGCGCGCGGGACGGTCCTTGGGCACCGTCTGCGTCGCCGTGGTGAGCTGCTCGTAGCGCTTCAACGTCGGCGCATCACCGATCGTGAGCTCCTCGATGTAGCACGACGACGGATCGTCGCGGTGCGGATTGCCGTTGATCACCACGTGCTTGCCCGGCACGAACATCTCGGGCGACCAGCCGGAACGACGCAGCACCGTGGCGGCGCGCATCTCGCAACGCATCTTGAGCACCTTGCCGTCGGCCGTGGGCTGGTCGAAGTAGAGGTACGCGTGCGGATTCACGAAGTCGATGCCGGTGAGCGCGCCTTCGAGCGTTACCTTCTTCGTGGGGTCGAAGCGGCCGAAGCCGTGATGCGCCCATGCGGGCGCCGCGAAAACGAGGGCAATGAACGTTGCCCCTATGACTCTCGACATGCCGGCTCCCCCTGCTCGATGCACGATTTGCCGGAGTATACGTGCGGAGCGTAACCGAGTCTCGACACGCGGCGCGTGCGGCGGCGCGATCCGGCCCCGGCAAACCGGGCGGTTCGCCGCGGTGCAATGCTGCTTCGGTGCTCGCTAGCGCGCGATCGCGAGCTCCATGCCTTTGTCTTTATACGTGGCCGCCGCGGCGCGCGCGTGCAAGCTCTCGACCAGGCGGGCCGCGTCCTTCGCCGCCGCCGAGCGCGCCGCCACGCCTGCCGCGAACGACACGTAGCTCTGGACCTCGACCGGCAACGGCCCCGCGTACGCGAGCCCCTTCGCCGGCAGTATCTCGCTCTTCAGCGTGAGCGCGAGCTCCACCCGGCCGCTCGCGACGCTGTCGTTCGCTTCGTCCACCGTCGCCGCGAGCGTGATCTTCGGTTGAATCTCTTTCGCGATGCCGAGCGTTTCGAGCATGCGCTCGATCCCCGGCCGGCTCGCGCCTACGCCGACCCACGTGATCGACTTGGCGTCGAGCAACGCTCGCTTGAGCTCGTCCGTGGTCCCGATCGCGGGCTTCTTGGCGCCCGCCCGTACTGCGACGCCGATGCCCGACCGGCCGAGCGCGGCCACCGACGGCGCCGCGATCGTGCCCTTGCCGGCGAGATCGTTGACCGCCTCGGTGGTGAAGATCGCGACGTCGAAGGCAGCCCCCGACTCGATTTTCTGCCGGAGCGCGGCCGTAGTGCCAAACTCGATCGCCAGCGGCCGGCCTAGGTCGCGCTCGATCTGCGGCCGCAGCGCGTCCACGACCGCCTTCATGCCGTTGGAGCACAGCACCCGGAGTCCGCCGCCCTGCGCCGCCGCGGCTTGGGCGAAACCCGCAAGCGCGAGGCCCGCAAGAAACGTTCGAAACCGCATGATCGCCGCCCTCTTCCGTGTGCCTACCCGTAAGTTAGCACCAAACGCGGAATCCGGTAGGCTAGGGCGCGGGTGGATCCACCGAGGTGCCGTGATGCTGCGTCACTATGTGTCGCTCGCGCTCCGCAACTTCCGCCGCTCGCCTGGGGCCGCGCTGCTCAACGTCCTCACGCTCGCGCTGGGGCTCGTGTGCTTCGTGATCGTGTCGGGATTCGTGGGATTTTGGCAGCGCGCCGAGCAGCAGTTTCCAAAGTCGGACCGCACCTACGTCGTCACGTCGAAGCGCGATTTCGGCGACGGCACCGTGCCGTTCGAGCAAGCCTTCACCTCGCACTACGTCGCGCGCTATCTGCAGACCGACTTCCCGCAGATCGAGCGGGTGGCGCGCGCCGTGCAGGTGAACGCGCGTGCGTCGTACGTCGCCGGCGACCGCTCGATCCGGATCACCGATTTCGCCGCCGATGCCGACCTGCTCGAGATCCTCGACCTGCCGTTCATCGAGGGCGATCCTCGCCGGGCACTCGAGAGCCCGCTGTCGGTCGTGCTCACCGAGCGCGTCGCGCAGCAGCTGTTCGGCTCGGACAGCGCGCTCGGCAAGCACATCGTGCACGACGGCGCCTCGAACGTGACGGTCACGGGCGTCGTCAGCGCGATTCCCGAGCCGTCGATCATGGGACGGTCGTTCAGCGCACAGTTTCCGTTCGACGCGCTCACGTCTCGCGACGTCTACGAGAACGTACAGCGGACGCGCTTCGGCCGGGATACGTCAACCGCACCCGAATACTGGGGACCCAGCTTCGAGCTGACCTACGTGCTGTTGCCCGCCGACGGCTCGTTCAGCGCCGGCGAGCTCCGCGACCAGCTGCCCGCGTTCGTCGCACGCCACGTGCCGGCTGCGCAGCTCGCCGAGATCAAGCTCGAGCTCGGTCTCATGCCCGTCGGCGACGTTCTCGAGCGCATGACCGACGGCGCCTTCGGCATCGGCGGCGGCGTTCCGTTGGCGGCGGTGTTGTGGACGCTTGCGGGGCTCGTGCTCGCCGTGGCCTGCATCAACTACGCGAACCTCGCGATCGGCCGCGCGGCGTTCCGCGCGCGCGACGTCGGCGTGCGGCGAGCGCTGGGCGCGACGGTGCCGCAGGTGATGGCGCAGTCGCTGGTCGAGTCTGCGCTGCTCACGGCGGCGGCGGTCGCGGTGGCGATCGGCGCGGTCGCGGCAATCGCACCCGCGCTGCAAACCGCAACGGGCGTCGACGTGCGTCTGGCGCTGCTCGCGGACGCCCGGTCGTGGGCGTCGACGGTTGCTCTGGTCGCGGCCGTGACAGTGGTCGCCGGCATCTTGCCGGCCGTCGCGCTCGCGCACACGCGCCCCGTGTTCGCGTTGCACGGCGGCGTAGCGCGGTTCGGCCCGCGCTTCCTATCGACGACGCTCGTCGGGGCGCAGTTCTTCGTCACGAGCTTCTTGCTGATCGCGATGACGGTGAGCTGGCTCCAGAACCGGCACCTGCAGCGGACCGGCCTCGCGACGACGAGCGACCCGTTGCTCGTCGTCGAGAACTACGCGGCGCTCACGGGCGTGGCTCCCGAGACGCTGCGCGCGGAGCTGCTGCGGTTGCCCGGCGTGCGCGGGGAAACGGAGTTGAGCTCGGCGCCCTGGATCGGCGGAGCCGGCGACCTGGTCTCGCGCACGCCCGACGCCTCGGCAATACCCCGGTTCACCCTACTGTATGGAGTCCGCGACGACTTCTTCGCGACCTTCGAGATCCCGATCTTGGCCGGACGCGGGCTCGACACCGACCGCGGCGACCGGCCGGACCCGGACCCGGATCACGCATCAACGACGTCGGCCCCGCTGCGAATCGTCGTCGATCCCGAATTCGCCGCGTCGCTCGGCTTCGCGACGCCGGAAAGCGCAGTGGGCGAAGTCGTCTACGCCGCGGGCTCTCACCGGCCCTACGAGATCGTCGGAATCGCGGCCCCGCGGCGGCTCAACATCTTCAGCTGGGCCGGCGGGCACGCGCCGAGCATGTACCTGCCCGCGGGCGACACGAATTTCCACGTAGTGCGAATCGCACGCGAGGACGTGGCCGGGACGGTCGCGGACATCGACGCGCTGTGGAAACGTCTCGCGCCGAACGTGGCGCCGAGCCGCCGCTTCGTCGACGAGCTGTTCCAGTCGGCGTTCGAGGTGAACATGCGCGTGAACCAGGGCTTCGTGGGCCTCGCGCTGTTCACGCTGCTGATCTCGACGGTGGGCCTCTTCGCCCTCGCACTGCTCGTGGTCGGCCGGCGCGCACGCGAGATCGCCGTGCGCAAGGTTCTCGGCGCGAAGACCGAGAGCATCGTTTCGCTGCTGCTGCGCGGCTTTGCGCTGCCCGTGCTGATCGCGAGCGTGGTCGCGTGGCCGGCGGCGTATCTCGCGGCCCGCGGGTATCTCATGCAGTTCGCCGACCCGATCGAGGTGACGCCCTGGCCGTTCGTGGCCTGCCTCGCCCTGACCCTGGTCGTCGCCGCGTTCGCCGTCGGCGGGCAAACCTGGCGAGCGGCAACGCCGCCGCCCGCGCGTGCGCTCCGCAGCGAGTAACCGGGCGTACGTGAGCCCTCCGCCGAGGGAAATCGCGCGGCGGGGCGCACCGGCCGCGCCGTGGTGCTACGATCTTCGCGACGGTCAGTTGGAGGGGGTGCGATGAGCACGCGAGTAATGGCACTGACGGTGGTCGTGGTTGCGGTGGGCGGCTTTGCCGCGTCTGCCGCCCAGGCTCAGATCCGCTCCGCGGTAGCCGCGGAGAAGCCAGCGTTCAAGGTCCCGCGCACGTCCTGGGGTGACCCGGACCTGCAAGGCGTCTGGGACTACCGAACGATCACGCCGATGGAGCGCCGGCCCGAGCTCGGCGACCGCCAGTTCTACACCGACGAGGAGATTGCCGAGCTGGAAGGACGCGCAACCAAGCGCATGACCCAGAATCCCGACACTACGGTGCAGACCGGCCTCGTCCACGCCGAGTACCTCACCGACCCGGGCCGCCACGTCGACGAGTCGAAGCGCACGTCGCTGATCCTCGACCCGCAGAACGGCAAGATGCCGCCGCTGACGCCCGAGGCGCAGGCGCGCCAGCAGCAGGGCGCGGCAGCACGCACTGCCGGCGGCGCCGGACCGGCCGGCGGCCGCGTCGACTCGTATCTCGACCGCCCGCTCTACGAGCGCTGCATTACCCGCGGCCTGCCCTCCACGATCCTGCCCACGCTCTACAACAACAACATCCGGATCACCCAGGGGCCCGGCTACGTGGCAATCGTGCACGAGATGATTCACGAGACGCGCGTCGTCCCGCTCGACGGCGCGCCGTTCAGCGGCATCAGGAGCTATCTCGGCGAGTCGCGCGGGCATTGGGAGGGCGACACGCTCGTGGTCGAGTCGCGCAACTTCAACGGCAAGACCAACTATCGTGGCTCGGGCGAGAACCTCGTCCTCACGGAGCGCTACACGAAAGTGTCGCCCGATCGCATCGACTTCAGGCTCACGTTCAACGACGCCATGCAGTGGGTACAGCCCTGGACCGTCGCGTACTTCCTGCGGCCCTCCGATGGCGAGCTGTACGAGTACGCGTGCCACGAAGGTAACTATGGGCTGCGCAACATCCTCGAGGAAGCGCGCCTCGCAGACAAAGCGGCGGCCGCCGCGAAGAAGCAGTGAGGGAACGGCGAATGACGATTCGTTTGGCAGGGCTCGCGAGCGTGCTGCTGCTCGGCGTCGGGGCACAGCCCGCGGCGGCGCATCACTCGTTCGCGGCGGAGTTCGACGCGAACGCGCCCGTGACCTTGCATGGCACCATCACCAAGCTCGAGTGGATCAACCCGCACTCGTGGCTGCACATCGACGTCAAGAACCCGGACGGCACGACCACGGCGTGGATGATCGAAGGCGCCACGCCGAACACGTTGCTGCGCCGCGGGTTCAACCGCGACACTGTGAAGACCGGCACCGAGATCACGATCGTGGGCTACCGCGCGAAGAGCGGCGCGAACCGCGCCAACGGGCGCGACCTGATCCTGCCCGACGGCTCCCGCCTGTTCATGGGTTCGGCCGGCACGGACGCTCCCCAAGACGGCCGCGCGCCGCTCGGCGAGCAGTAGCCTGGACCACGCTCGAGCCGACAGCGCCGTCGCACTACCGCATCCCGCACTGCGCGGCCTGATCGCGCGCTACGCGGGCCCGGAGCCACTGGCCGCCCTCGCGTTCCTCTGCGGCTACCACGACCAGGCGCACATGACGGCCGAGTGGAACGCGCTCGCGGGTTGCGCTCCGAAGGCGTGGGTCGCGAAGGAGCTCCCGTCTCTACAAGACTACGAGGTCGCCGCCGACGACGATGCGCGCAGTCAAAACGGAGACGCCCGATGATCAGCCTGAGGACGAGCCTGTATTTCGACGGCCGCTGCCAGGCCGCGTTCGAGCTCTACGAACGCTGCCTCGGGGGCAAGATCGCATTCCTGCTCAAATGGGGCGATTCGCCGATGGCGGCCGACGCTCCGCCGGCTTGGCGCGACAAGATCCTTTACGCGCGCCTCATGATCGGCGCCACCGAGCTGCTGGGCGCCGACCTTCCGCCCGGCGGCTACCGCCCGCCGCAGGGTTTCGGAGTGATGCTGGAACTGGACGACCCGGCCGAGGCGGAGCGCGTGTTCAAAGCGCTCGCGGCCGACGGCGTCGTGAGGATGCCGCTCAAGGAAACGTTCTGGGCCGCGCTCTACGGCGGGCTCACCGACCAGTTCGGCGTCCCATGGGAAATCAACTGCGGGCGGCCGCACTAGCCGCAGCCGACGCGAGAGCGGCGCCCCACGCGCCGCCCCTGCCTTCCCGTTCCGCCGACCGCAATCCGCGGTCGATCGGAGCGTTCAGTTCACGAACGTCTTGAGACTCTTGAGCGGCAGCACGCGCACTTTCTTCGACGCGGGCTTCGCCTTGAAGGTCGTCGGTTGCTTGGTGAACGGGTTGATGCCCTCGCGCTCCTTCGTTGCGGGCTTCTTCACGACCTTCATCTTGAGCAGGCCGGGCAGCGTGAACAACCCGCTTCCTCGCAGGCTCTTCCTGATGACGCCGCTCAACGAGTCGAACACCGCGGAGACTTGCTTGCGAGACAAGTCGGTGTCCTTGCAGATCTGAGCCAGGATTTCTGATTTCGTTGGTGCTTTAGCCATTACTCGGGTCCTCTCCCCTGAAAAAAACAGCGCGCGACGCGCGACTCGGCGCGAAACCTATCACAGCCTACTTCGTTCGCGAAAGGCCTACGCGTCATGGAGCGGCATGGTAGCGCACGCGATAGATCGCCTCACGTGCGTAGCTTGCCGTCGGCTGAGGCCGAAAGCGGTTGCGGGCAACCATACTTACGGCGTCTTTCTCCACGCCGTCTTCGGCACCGGACGCGTCGGCGACTCGAATCCGTCGGCCTACGCCGTACTTGCTGATCTCGAACGTGAGGTCGACATAGCCGGCGTCCGCCCGCGGCTCGTCGGACTCGAACGGGCTCGGCTCAAAAGCCGGCAGCAACACCGGCCGGTCGGTCGGGAAGAGCTGGCGGATCACCGCTTCCGGCTCGCCCGCGTCGACCAGGATCCGATAGGCCTCGTCGTAGCGCTCGACCGCCTCGCCGTTGTGTGAAAACAGGAGCTGCCAATCCCCGAGGCCGACGATCTCCCGCGCCAGCTCGAGCGGGGTGCCGGCGTTGAGGGCGACGTAGCCCGCCAACCGCCGATAACTCTGCTCGCCGAGAACGAACGTCCCTTGCGAATCGCCGTTCCCTCGGTCGCGGTTCCGCTCCACTTCGAGGTAGAAGCTGTGGAGCAAGTTGCGCTCGAGGGCCGGCAACTCCTCGGTCCCGAAGTCGCCCCTCTGCACGAGACTGCGGATCGCCGCGAAGTAGCTGCCGCGCGCCATCATGAGCGCGCCTCCGTCCGGGGGGCCGGCGACCCCACCGCCACCCATGGGTCCCGTGACGCTGACGGTAACGGTCCCCGGACGGCCGCCGGCGAGGTAGCGCTCGTAGGCGGCGAGTTCCCGGTCTCCTGACTCGTGCCAAATCGCCACGCTTCGCGGATCCGCGGGATTCGCCCTCGCGAGCCGCAGCAGGGTCGTTTGCAGTCGACCCGCGGCCTCGAAGTCACCGACCGCGGCCTCGTTCGTTCGGAGCAGATCGAGCATGGGCGCCTGATCGAGCGTGTATAGCCCGTCGTTCGCGCGCTTCGCTTGCAGCGCAAGCTGGAACGCGTCGACCGCGAGGGCCTGCGCGCCGTGCTCCTGATTGGTGAGACCGAGCGACATGTAGAGATCGATGAGCGCGCGCGAGCGCGGGCCGTTCTGCGACTGCTCGCGATCGATGGCCGCCTGCAGTTTGCTGGTGGTCTGCGCCCATTCCCGCAACGCCGCCGCATCGACCGTTCGGGAGGGGGTCGCCGGCCGCGGCGCGACCTCGGCGCCCATCGCGCACCAGGACGCCAAGGCTGCGAGGACGAGGAACGGTGACACGCGGCGCGGGCCGCGCGCCGCCCGCCGGCTCACCACCGGGAGATCCCCGCTACGCACCACGGGCCTCGTCGCTCACGCTGCCTCCGCTCGACGGGTGCCGCCCCGCCCGATCGCGGCTCGGAATTCGCCGCCGGGCTCGGCCACCGGCCAAGCCGCCTCGACGTCGCTCGATCATACGAGAACGGCCGGAGCTGCGCGAGATGCCCGGAGGCGCGCGATGATCTCGAATGGGGGTATTAAAGGAGAGCGTCGCGCTACTCCTTCTCCAAGCTGCGCGCAGGCATGTCCGCGGGATTGTCGGTCCACTGCACTTCGGACCACACGTGGACGCGCGACTTGAAGCGCCATCCTTTCGCCGTCTTCGCGAACGTGTCCTCGTAGCCGCCTTCCCAATGCACGATGTCGCCGCGCGCATTGGTGTCGTTCGTGAGCTCGAGCAAGGTGGAAGTCGCCTTCGCGCCGTCGGCCGTGGGCGTTATGACCGGATTGATGTTGAGATGATAGCTCGGCTTGCCGACGCGCGGCCGGCAACCGTCCTTCGTGCCGCCGCCCGCCGCGCGCAGCTGCTCGCGGCCCCGAAACCAGACCTTCGCGCCGCCGCCCCAGGCCGACGACACCCCGAACGTCGCATCGTCGGTGTAGAGATCGGCGTAGTCGTTACCGTTGTTCGTGCAAGTGTCGAGGAGCCGCGGATACGCGTCGATGAGCTGACGGATGTCGAGCTGATCCTGCGCCGACAGCGTAGCGCCGCCCTGCGCGGTGACGCGGCCTACGATGAGCGCCGCGACGAGCGCGACCGCTGCGAGACTCAGCAAGACTCTGGACATGGGTTCCCCTCCGGTAGTGATGGAATCGCACGCGGGTCCTCGAGCAGGGCCCGCAAACTCTGATGCAGCTCGGCCTCGGCGCTCGCGAGGCCGGCGTCCTCTAGCCCCGCCCGCGCGGCCCCGAGCACCGCGTCGCCGAACGCTTGGAGCGTGCGGAGCGCGGGGCGGCTGTTCTTCGCAGTGCCGACGTCGTGAGGATGATTGAACGAGCGCTCGCAACGCTCGCGGCTCAGCGAGTGATAGGCCGCGCAGGCCGCGGGCCGAACCTCGTAGGCGCTACAGCGCCCGTCGCGGAGAAACGCGCACGGGATGTTGGCCGCGCGGTGCTCGGCGGCGGTCATGCCGTCTATCCGCCCTGCGTTCTCGCGGATGCGCCGCTCGATCTCTGCGGCTTCGTTGCGCGGTAGGCCCGCGCGCAAATGGCGCCATAGCGCCACGGCTTCGTGCGGCAGCACACCGACGCGCAGATGGCAGCAGAAAGCGCAACCCGCCGCGCATGCGATCCTGGCTCCGGCCGCCCTCGCCGCCGCGAACTCGGCGTCGATCGCAGCCGTGGCTCGCCGGCTCACGGCGTCGCAGCTCTCCGGATCGCGGCTTTTGCCGAGCGTGTCGGCCGTGTAGCGGTACACGGCTTGCGCCGCGGCGTTGCTGTGCTCGCGTGAGATTCGCATTCGGCGCCCGCGCGGGTCCCTCCCCCGCGCCTGCAGCTTACCGCGAAACCCTGCGGGCGCGAGGGAGCACCGGCGTCGGCGCGCCGGAGCTCCGATCGCCCCGTAAGCTACGGCTTACTGCGCCCCGGCCCGCCGCTCGGCCCGCCGCTCGGCCCGCCGCCCGCTCCGGGCGGGCCGCCCGGCCGGCCGCCGGGGCCGCCGGCGCCGAACGGCGGATATTCCTTCGGGTTCACGACGACGCGATCCAAGAACAGGTTTGCGACCTGGGCGGACGCGAGCGCCGCGTCCTCGTTCCGTCCCTCGTACGCGTGCGGCGCGCCCTGGAACAGGTGCAGGTCCACCTTGACGCCGGCCTCGCGCAGCTTGTCGAAGAACGCGACGCTGCTCGCGTAAGGGATGGTCGTGTCCGCGAGCCCGTGCAGGAACACGGTGGGAGCGAAGTCCTTCGAGATGTACGTGCCCGGCGACGCTGCCTCGAGCGCGGCCTTGTCCTCGCCCTTTCCCTCGGGCATGAGGTTCGGCGTGGCGCGCGTGGCCGCGTAAAACGCGACGCAGGCGGCGACCTTCGAGCTCACGCCCGCGTTGCCGCCTTTGCCTTCGAACTCCGCACGGTCGCCCGTGCCCGCCGCGAACAGCGCGAGCATGCCGCCCGCCGAATAGCCCGCCACCGCGATCTTGTCGGCGTCGATGCCGAGCTTCGCCGCGTTGGCGCGCGTCCAGCGAATCGCGGCCTTCGTGTCCTCGATCTGCGCGGGCCACCGGCCCTGGCCCGTGAGGCGATAGGTCGACGCGATGCTCACGTAGCCCTGGCCCGCGAACGCGCGCGACGAGGTCGCGACGCCCTGCTTGTTGCCGGTGAAGAACCCGCCGCCGTAGAGATGCACGATCGCCATGCGCTTCGCGTTCGCAGGCGACGGGCGGTACACGTCGAGCAGTAGGTCCAGGTCGCCGCCCTTGCCGAACACGATGTCCTTCTCGATCTCGATGCCGCCCGCGGCAGGCTGCTGGGCGTGCGCCGCCGTCACGCCGAGCCCCGGCAGCGCGGCGAGCGCCCCGGTGGTCTGAAAGAACTTGCGCCTGTCGAATGTCGTCATGTTTGATTCCTCCCCTGGTTTTTCGATTTCGGTCGCTACGGCGACCCACCCGGTGCCAACATAGCGCCGGCGGCCGCAGCAAAGCGAGCCTCCGCAAGGAAAATAGGGACATGCTGCATTTCCGGTCCGGGCTGCTAGTGTGTTGTGGGGTTCGGAAACAAAGACGGAGTTGGAAATGGGTCGTCTCACCGCCGCCCGGCTGGCGTTGCCGGCGCTCGCGTGCGTCGCCACGATCGGCATCGCCCAGGACACGAAGGAAACCGTCAGCTCCTCGTCGCTGAAGTGCGGTTCGACGGCCTCGCGAACGTCCAGGCCGTGCGACGAGCGTGACCAGGAGGTCGTGCGCTACGAGAAGGAGAAGACGACCACGCTGATCCTACCCGCGCCGAAGAACACCTCTTGCGAGGCGAGCATCCAGTTCGCGTTCTCCCAACGGAATACGCTCGCGCGGCTCGAAGGGACGATCGAAAACCGGACCTGCGCCGCATCCACGGGCGAGTACTCGGTCGGTTTGCGTGTCAGGGACGCCGGCGGCGAGATCAAGACGCTCGAGTTCCGCGAAACGTGGCGGCGCGCCGACGACCAGCCGCTGACCATCAAGTCCGACTATCCGATCGGCGAGAACGTCGATCTCGTCAGCGTGCGAACCCGCTCGCTGCACTGTGAGTGTACCGAGCAACCGTAGAGCTCAGCGCGCGAGCGACGCGGCCGCGTCGCGAATCTCCCGCAGCAACTGAACTTGCGCGGGCGTGAGCGTGTGCAGCGCGGACGCGCGGCTCCCCGCCGCGGCTTCGCGCCGCGACTCGTCGCCGAGCCCCGCGGAGCGCGATGCGCGCACGCGCGACATGATCAAGTCGCGGATCTCGTCCGCATTGTCGAGACCCTCGAGCACCGCCTGGTTCTCGGCCGGTCCGCCGCCCTCCGGCCCCGCCGACGAGGCGGCGGCGCCCGCCGTCTCCACGAGGAGGTTCTTGATGCCGAAGTAGCGCATCAGCGGACCCTGGGTCAGCTTGATGTTCTGCACGTTCTCGAAGGTGACGGTCATCTCGCGCAAGACCCAGATGCCGCGCCGAATCCTCAAGCTGCGTCCGGAAATGACGTACCAAGTGGTGTCGTAGCGCAACCGCAGCGCCACGTACACGACGACGTCGGGAACCACCGCGATCAAGAGCGCGAGCACGAGCAGGATCATCGCGCCTCGCGGGTGACGCGCGGCGAGCGCGAGCCACGCCACTGCGATCGCCCCGTCGACGGCCGTGAGGACGACCCAGAACTTGAGCTTGAGATAGCGCAGGAAGCCTGCGGCCGGGTGGATCTGGCGAAGCGGCTCCGCGGAATCGTCCGGCAGCGACGGCGGCTCCGACGGCACCCGAAACCACCGTCGCAGCCCGGCCCACACGCCGGTGTAAATCGAGGCCGCCGCGCGGTCTACGCTCACGCGCGCTCGCCGCCGCCCGTGCGTGCGCCGCGCAGCGAGTCGCGGATCTCGCGCAACAGCCTCGTCACCTCGTCGTCGGCGGAGGCAGCGGCGTCGCCCAGGGCAGGCGGCGCGGCACCCTCGACGCCGCGTGCCCCGCGCATGTTCGAGTAGAGGAAGTCGCGTAGAAGATCGGGCTCCCGCACGCCTTCGATGACCATCTCGCCGTCGCCGCCGCCCGAGGCGGTCTGCACGGCCACGTTCGCCAAGCCGAGCCAGCGCTGGATCAGGTTACGCGTGACGTGGATGTCCTGGATCCGCCGGTAGGTCAGGTAGATCTCCTTGCGGAACACGAACCCCCACGACATCGCCACGCCCTCGTCGTCGAACGCGTACCGCAGCGTCTCGTACCTGAAGAACCGCGGCAGGAACACGATGGGGAACGCGATGAACGCGAACAGCGAGGTGATGAAGTAGTACTTGAGCAGCGCGCTCTCGGGCCGCGTGATCGACAGCGGATCGAAGGCGTGATCGCCACTCATCGTTGGAAACCTAGCCGAACGGCCGGATCGGCTCGGCTCCGTTCCAGTCCACCGACGCGCGCCAGTAGCGCGTGAACATCTCGTCCATGCCTTCGGTGGCCGGAATGATCTCGACGAAGCCCGGCGCGTTCGCGCCCTCACCCATGTAGTAGACGGTACCGCCGCTCGGCACCGGCGCCGAGAACGCGACGTGGTAGCCGCGCGCCTCGTAGTCGCGCCGCGCCGCTTCCGTGTCATCGAACGCGATGCCTAAGTGGTGGAAGCCGTAGCCGCGCCGGTCGATGAGCTCCTTGTAGACGGACGGCTTGTCGTCCTTCGGCTGGATGAGCTCGATCATCATGTGTCCCGCGAAGCCCATCGCGATGCTGACGTCGGCCATGGTGGGCTGACCGCGATAGCGCTGGTCGGCGCCCGTGAAGCTGTCCAACAGAAAGAACGGCCCGGCCTTGCCGTCGTTGATCCACCAGTCGATCGCCGGACGAATCCGCTGCACGACGTAGGCCGTCTGCACGATTTGTCCGACGCTCTGCCCGAACCCGAACGTCTTCGCTGCCATCTCGTCCCCCGGTGCACGCGCTGCCGCGCCATGATCGCCGTCGCCGCCGCGCAACGCAATTTGGTGTCAGGCACCAGCGGTGTCTGACACCACGTCACTCCGGCAGCGCGAAGACGTACAGCGCCTGGCCGCGGTTCGGCGGCTTGAGCTCGGGCGAGATCAGCGACGGCACGAGCCGCGGGCTGCCGCCGCCGAGCCCCGTGGTGACCGCGACGTACTGCCTGCCGCCGACCTCGAAGCTCAGTGGGAACCCTTGCACGGACGTCGCGAGCCGCGTGCGCCACACGACCTTGCCGTCGCGCACGTCGATCGCCTTGAACTCGCGGTCGAGGTCGCCGACGAACGCGACGCCGCCCGCCGTGGAGAGCACGCCCGTGAGGAACGCGGCGCGCTGCTCGATCGCCCAGCTCTCCTTCATCGTGTCCACGTTGAACGCGGCCAGCCGACCGATGTTGCCGTTGCTGCCCGGCATCTCATAGAAGCGCCGGTCCGCGCCGCCGGCGCTGCCGCCGCCGGGCGACTGCGCGATCGCCTGCGCGCGAATCGCGATGCAGCTCTGCGCGAGCGGCACGATGATCTGCCGCGACGGTTTGTGAAAGCTCGTCGCCTGCCAGTTGTGGCCGCCTTCGGAGGAGGGACACCCGTCGATCCAGTCGCCGACCTTGTGATCGAGGATGTCCTGGCGATAGCGCGGACGGCCCGTCTCGCGGTCGAAGCTCGCCCAGACGTTCTGGAACAGCGTCTCGGCGTGATCGAGGTACGCGCCCGTGCGCCGGTCGAGCTTCCAGAGGACGCCGTCTTTACCGACCGTGAAGACCCACTTGTCGCCGCCGGAGTCCACGAGCACGCGCTCGAACACGATGTCGAGATCGAGCGCCTCGCCCGGCGCGTGCGCGTAGTGCCACGCGAGCTTGCCGGTGCGCACGTCCAGCGCGACGGTCGAGCTCGTGTAGAGCGCCACGTCGAGAGCGCCCATCCCGCGGCTCGCCGGCATCCACGGCTTCGCTTGCGCCACGCCCCAGTACGTCAGGCCGAGGTCGGGATCGTAGCTGCCCGTGATCCAGGTCTCGCCGCCGGCGCGATAGAGATCGGGCAGCGCACCCCACGAATCGCCGCCCGGCTGGTCGCTCGTGGCGATCGTGCTGAAGCGCCACTTCTGCTCGCCGGTATTGGCGTCGTAGGCGCTGATGAAGCACTTCTGCTGCTCGTAGGTGGAGCAGCCGCCCATGCCCTCGATCACCAAGCCGTTGGCGACGAGCGGGCCGCTGCTGCTCGCGCGGCCGTTCGGCATCTGCACGTCCCACGCGACTTCGCCGGTGCGTGCGTTGAACGCGACCAGCCGGCCGTTGCTCTGCACGAACAGCTTGTCCGCGTAGAGGGCCATGCCGCGCTGCGCGACGTTGTCCTTGAGCCGGTGCTCCCAGATCAGGCTGCCGTCGCGAGCGTCGAGCGCCTGGACCACACCGCCGGTATTGTTGAGATAGATGGTGCCGCGGTAGGCGAGCGGCGACGGTTGGTTCGTGCCGCCGTCGCGCATCGGCCAGATCCAAGCGAGTTGTAGCTTGTTCGCGTTGGCCGCGGTGACTTGCTTGAGCGGGCTGAAGCTCGACGCGGCGTAGTCGCGGCGCAGCATCGGCCAGTCGCCGGCCGCCGGATTGCGCAGCGCCTGGTCCGTGAGGGGCACGAAGTCGCGGACGCTCCCGGCGACCGTCACGCCGGTGGGCTCGGGCTCCGCGGGCGCCGGCCCGCCGCCGGGCGGCCGAGGCGCCCCCGCGCGAATCGGCGCGCCCGACGCCGACGTGAGCGCCTCGGTGGTCGCGCGATTGCCGTTCGTCTGCAGAATGTAGGCGACGAGGCCGAGGTACGTCGCCTCCGGCAGCCCGCCCGGGCTTTCGGGCGGCATCGTGGTGCGCATCTTCGCGACCAGGTCGTTGCTGCTCTGGCCCTGCCACTTCGCGAGGAACTCTGGCCCCGCGAGCTTCGCTGTCGGCGACAACTGCAAGTCCGCGCCGTGGCATGCCTCGCAGAATTGCGCGAAGGCCGTGCGCCCCGTGGCCGCCTGCTCGGCGGTGAACGACAGCGCGGGCGTGACTTGCAGCGCTAGCACGCTCGCCGCGGCGAGCACGAGATACCGCTTGGTACGGCTCATTGTTCTTCGACCGTCCCGAATCCCCCAGTGACGACGGTCAGTATCGTCGCCGAGCCTGCCCTGTCAAATCTCCGGCCCGCGATCCATCTGGGTGAGCGCGTAGCGCAGCGGCTCCGGCGACACCTTCACCAAGCCCGTGAAGGGGCCGTCCATCTCGAGCACCAAGAACACCGCGCTCGCAACGGAGACCGCGCAGACCAGCAGCGCGCCGAGCACCGTGCCATTGCGGGGCGCGAACAACCCGAAGCTCGTGAAGGTCATCGCGAGCCAAAAGAGCAACGCCGTGAGGAACGGCCCGAGCATCGACGCGCTGCCCGCGTTCGCCGTGAGCCAACGCGCATCGAGCACCGCCTCGCCGAGATCGGCGGAGCGTGAGCGCAGCCAACGCTGCTCCTCGTTCGTGGGCTCGAGCGCGTGGATCGCCGCGACGATGTTCTCGGCCCGCCGCACGTCCTCCACCTCGAGCCGCGGCGGGCCGTTGCCTTGCGGCCAGGCCGCGTCGATGCGGGCGGCCAACGCACTGCGCAACGCCTTGCGGACCTCGGCGGTCTCCGGCCCGTAGCGGACGAGCGCGCGATCGAGCGAGATCAATTCGGCCGCCCCACGCTCGATGGCCTTGCTGGTCTCGTCGAACGAGCTCTTCGCCGAGCCGGTGATCAACCCGAGCACGAGCGCCGTCATCGTGGCAATGAGCCCGATCGCCACCTTCACCGTGTTGCCCGAGCTCTCGTCGAGGTGATGTGGCGGCAGCGAACGTCGCAACTGCATGCCCGCCAGCGCGCCGCCGAACGAAACGACCAAGACCAACATGCCGGCGACGAAAGGGCTCACTGAGCGTGGAATCGCGATGAAACGGGCGATGAAGGTAGTGCGACGCCTCTCACCGGCCAATTGCCTGAAGGTCGTACCGAGGTGCCCCGAGCCGTTCGTAGGAGGGCCCTCGTAAGAAGTCTTGATCTTTTCCGCTCCCGGCCGGCGCCGGCCAGGGGCTAAAATGCCGTATGCGGCTCCGCGACAGCATGGTCAACGTCCGCGCCGGACGGCAGCATTCAAGCCCCGTCGACGCGCAGCGCCGCCGCATGCTCCAGGCGCTCGCCGCAGGAATCGCGGTGGCGACATCCGGCATCGGCGGCCGCGCGGCCCGAGCGCAGGCGCCCGGCAAGCTCGAAGCTCAGGAGCTCCGCGGCGGGCTCGTGCTCGTCAGCGGCGCCGGCGGCAACGTGGTGCTGCTGCGCACGCCCGCGGGCGCCGTCCAAGTCGACAGCGGTTCGCCGGAGCGCGCGCAGGATCTCGCCGACCTCGTGGCGACGCGTCTCGACGGCGCCCCCACCCGCACGCTGTTCAACACCAACTGGCGACTCGACCACACCGGCGGCAACGAGGCCGTTGCGCCGCCCGGCAGCACGATCATCGCCCACGAGAACACGCGGCTCTGGATGAGCACCAAGTTCTACGTCGAGTGGGAGGATCGCTACTACCAGCGCCGCAAGCTCGAG
>Ga0137409_10000034_pt1 | contig 112044 bp, 109 predicted proteins | sample CZODoug1_16funga_FD_122059 | JGI IMG/M metagenome (GOLD analysis project Ga0137409, IMG submission 122059) | Vadose zone soil fungal communities from Angelo Coast Range Reserve, California, USA - CZODoug1_16fungal (Hybrid Assembly) | ecosystem: Environmental > Terrestrial > Soil > Vadose zone... | reverse complement strand
CGGAGTTCGTCCGCATGGTCGCGCCAGCTGTGTCCAAGCATCTGGACTGTGCCAGCATCCGGGGAAATCAGCCCTTCGCAGATTTCAATCGTCGTGGTTTTGCCGGCGCCGTTGGGACCAAGCAGACCGAAGCACTCTCCGCGCTTGACCTCAAGATTGAGGCCGTTCACTGCAATGACGTCTGCGAATGACTTGCGAAGCTCGTGAATGACAAGTGCGGCGCCATTCGACTGCTCTTCAGTAGTCGGCATTGTTCAACGTTATTACGGGACAGCGTGCAAGGAAAGTGTGCGATGCCATTGCGTGGCTCCACTAATTTTTCTTGAGAAATCAGTCATCTTTTGTATTCGATTTGGATTGGGACAAACTAAGACTTGAATGATGGGCGGGGGAAAACGCCCCCTGGTACGCTTTCCATATAGTCTTTATAGCCAGGTAGATTCTCTTTGAGGAAAGCGTCTTCTCTCCGTGCCCTCCATACGGTAATGGCGCAGAAGAGTGTGGCTGGGATTAAGGCCATCCATGAGCCAATGGCGACCGCGCTCGCGGGAGTAGCAACGATATTTGCGAAATAAGCGGGATGCCTGAGAATGCGGTAAGGCCCGCGAGTGACCACGCTATGCCCCCGTTCGGCTTGGACGTGAATGACCGGCGAGTAAAAAGAATTCACGCTCATCGCCCAGGCTTGAAATCCCGAGCCCGCAATATACATCACCAGCGCAATTACGCTGAGGGCAAGGGGTACGTGGTTGGACAAGTGCACTCGGCCCACGTCTAGAGCTGCCACGACGATCGTAACGAGAAAGAGAACCACGAGAGCCAATCGTGCTCTTAGGTCGTGTAGGTCATGTTTCCCACCGTCCGCGCTCCCGCGCTCTTGGGCGATTTGTGGCGCAATGGCCAGCATCATTACCAACAGCGACGGCGCCAATGCCACAATATATGTATTCAACATCGGCAGATGTGTAGTGCCAGCGACGAGCAATAATCCTGCGGCAACGAGAACCATCAGAATCGCCCAGCGGGTTAAGGTGGGGAAAAGGTTGTTGTTGCTCATAACCTGTTTCTTATTGCAGCTCCGAAGATTTGTCAATGAAATACCCCGATTTTCCAATCAGGCGAAACATTGAAATTAGCAGCGGATACTGTATCAGGCGACTTCCAATCACCGCTGTCGCATCGTGCTACGTAGACAATGAAGCACCGAAGACGTGTCACTCCGACGCCATATCAAGTTAAGGTCAGTTGTGGATTGATACCGACAAACACTCTTATATTGACTGGCCTGGGTTGTTCCCTCGCTAACTTCCGAGTGGCCCGCTAACCGGGAGTTGGTCTGGCCCAATTGACTCCACGGCGGAGCTTCCGCCTTCTTACGACGCGCGCGAACTGGCGGAGCTGCTGTACAGGAACAAGCTTAAGCCGGTCTATCACGGCGAGCACGGCGTCCGAACTTTGCAGGAACTGGCCCGCAGTTATCTGACGATCACGCGAGATATAGCGCGGGTGATGAGTCGACTGAAGGCCATCTATCGAACTTGGGCGATTCCTTGTGCCGGCCAGCAGGTGTACGCACCACGCTATCGGGCAGAATGGCTGGGGAGGATTGCCGAACCTGGAGTGTGCCGCCGCGCTGAATTTTACTACCAGCAGTTCGATGCCTTAGCGGCCCTGCGACAAGAAGCCCGACGAGAACTACTGCACGAAAGTCAGAAACACTTCGCGGTGAAATTGCTCCGCCAGATTCCTTGGCTCCTTCCAGTCGCCGGGAAAGTTTTTCTCTTGACTCTCCCCTTTATCGAACGCGCTTGTGTCCACGAATGGATCACTTCCTGCAAGCCGACTCTTTCCGGACTTATCCGCACGAGTTGAAGATCTTATCTGCATTGTTGCCGGACTCACCATTTCAATGGTGATGTTGGTCCTCTGGATGGTGCGTGTGCCAGGGACCGACGGCGGTTCCGATGATGATGGTGTCTTCGTCCGCAGCCATGGTGTGCTTTACGTTCGCTGGAACGAACAGGAAGCTACCAACGGCGTAAGACTTGAGGTGCTCGAGGTCGAGCGTTTCGCCGAAGCTAACCTTCAGTACGCCTTGAACAACCGCGACTCTGGCGTCGGTGGCATGCGAGTGGAAGTCGTGGAATCCAGCAGGAACGAAAGCTGCGTATGTGAATGCTTCGCCTGCCACGTCGCTCCTGCCTTCGAGCACCGACCACTTTGTTCCATCAGAATCGACTTTTTGCCACACAATTGTTTTCGCGTCCCATGCGAGAGGCACTTTGGCTGGTTCGGTAACAGGAGTTGCTAATAGAACCAAATTCGTTATTACTGCGATTAGCCAACACATTCTTTGTCTCCATTCCGGTTTGGATTTGCTTGAACCAGTCGACTATTTCAGAACACTTGCAATCTAACGCTCGCTGGAGAATTGTTTCTATCCGGAATTTGACATCAAACTCAGGACAAATGAGGTGCTGACGAAAGAGAAGACACTTTGGTTGCGGCGGCCGGATTTGAACCAGCGGTTCTGCCAAGACGTATGCGCTAGTGAAGGCAAAGCAAAAGCAGAAAGTGCCGGGGGCCCGGTTTGCACCGTGCGTACCACAGAGTTCTGCTTATCGCTCGCCGCGTGATGGTGAATTGGCAGACCCTGAAAAACAGATGATTACGGCCCGGTGTCTCGACGTAGTAAGCCAACGATGATTGGCTTGTATTGTTGCCCTCAATTTGATTGACGTGCCTATGATACGCGCCTGCCCCCCAAGCAGCCGGCCTAGGCTAAACTTCGCAGTGGTCTCCGGCGCGGCCTGCAGGTGCTGGACGAACACATCTATGCGGACCAAGCCATCTCTGGAGCGACCGACGAGCGAGCCGGACTGAAAAAACTTCTCGCGGCAGCTCGCGAAAAACCGCGGCCCTTCGATATCGTCCTGACCGATGACACAAGTCGGATCAGCCGCAAACTCTCGGATTCTCTTCGCATCATCGAGCAGTTGCACTTCGCCGGGCATTCGCGCGATCTACGTCGCCCAGGGCATCGACAGCAGTAGCGAGCAAGCCGAGCTCCTAATCGGTGTTCATGGCATTGTCGATTCGCTTTATCTGAAGGATCTTGCAAAGCGGACATTCAGCGGCGTCGAGCAGCTCGCGCGAACGCTGAGTCGCCAAGGAGCGGAGCTCAGTTCGTCGCGCCGGCTCATCGAACAGGTCGAGCGGCAGATCCGAAACTGCACCGAAGCGATTTCCAGGATGGGACTCTCGGGCTTCTTCCGGGCTCAGCAATCTGCGATCGCTGCCAAACGGCGATCCGCGACTGGCGCGCGCTGAGAGCGCGAAGCACGTCGAGAAAATTACGCTCACTGGGGAAGGAAAAACCTACGTAGCCTCTTGTACTTGGGATTTGCTCAGAAGTGTGGCTGTTACAATGGTGCCGGGGGCCCGGATGGCACGATGCTGCCAAAAGCGCGTTTCGCAGTGTGCTTGTGAACAAATCTCGTTGAGAAATAGAGTACCATCGCTCTTTGACCAGATTGTATGTCGTTTGGCCTCTCTGTACAGGACGTTAAAAACGAGTACTTAGAATAACTTACGAGGCTTCTAGGGGCTGCCAAGATTGATAACATGCCGTAGGCGAAAAGATCTTGGGTTAGTGTTCGGGTTGAAGGGCTGCTCTCTGACCTCTCAGTCCGATTTGAGGATCTCCGAGCAAATTGCTCAGCGCTGTTTCGGTCGCGCTCGAGCTTTGGATCGAGAATATACGTCAACCTGGGTTAGACGCTAATTGCAGCAAGGGCCAACGCGCCGCTGACTCCTACAGACTCGCGGTCCTACAGAAGCGCCTGACGCGCTTAACCCCTCGATTGTCTCGACACTGCATTCGGTGCACTGGCCAGCCCTGGCCGGCTTGGGCCTCAATACTAAGGTGTTTACTGGATAGGCTTGACCTCCTGCCAGGAATAGTTTCTTATGAAGTCTGGGTAACGTCCGATGAGTGATGAGGAATCTGCATCCTCCGGGCCTATGAAGCGAAAGACCACGATAGCCTTATCCACGATTGATCCAAAAATATTTTCCGACTTTACCGCTGCGGTACGCCGCCGCAACTCGGGCGTTACGTCGAAGTCCCGACGTCCCGGACAGGGACGCGGATTACCCAATGACTATTCCGAATGGCTCTTTTGAGGTCAAAAATGAAATTTGCAACCGAGGCAGCTCTTGTCACCGCATTGGCTTGGGGTCAAATTTGTGCTGCACAGTGTAGCCAACCCACACCAGGCGCCAAACAGGCGCTTTCGATTGAAGCGCACCGTTTACAGGGGAAAGTCAAACTAGGGTCTTCGGTGCTGCTGAAAGTCCGGATGACGAACATGTCCCGCCATGATATTTCCGTTTGGATGGAAAACGGAATTAGTGAAAACCAGTACGAAGTTGACGTGCGCGGCCAAAAAAGGAATCTATCGGCAGACACCGAATACAGGGAAACCGTAAACGGCCACGTGCATCTGGAAGCATTGCGATTGCAAGATCTGATAGATAGCGGCTCCTGTGTAACCCTTGGAAAGGGAAAAAGCATCGTCCAGCAGGTAGATATCGGCAAGTTGTACCTCTTCGACATCGCCGGAAAATACTTCATCCGAGTCCGGAGGCCCGACCCAGAAAGTGCCGGGATGGTCGAATCGAATGCGGTTCGGGTGACTATCACCAGCGAATGAGCTCGTTTGCATAGCGCATCACTCGTTCGGGCATTGGATTGACTGGATCGCCCTTTGTCGTACTTTCAGACACCTTTTGGCCTCGTCGCCTTACACTGTTCACCGCGGCTGCGACACACACTTGGACCGAGAGGCAGGCTGGTCCAACTCAGCCTACCTTCAATTAGGCTCTGTGGAATAAGGCGAGCCATAATAGCCGGTTTTCGCGTAGACACTAAGGGGCGGGAGTCCCTTGGGGGGCCGAAGCTTGATTTTGATTTTACGCCACCGCGCGTTCGGAGCTCTGTTACTCGGGTGATAGCCGAGAATATATTGGTTGCGTAACTCGGTGCCAACTTTGGTTGCGATGTCCGGAAGTTCGTTGACGTTATCCAAGAAGAAAGTGCGACCTCCGGTCAGCTCAGTCACATCTGAAAGCAAGCTCGGTCCGTAGAGTTCTTCCTGGGTTCTCCCTCGGTAGGGCAGCGGATCAACTATGCCAATGGCGTAAAGTTGGGTATCTGCTTCCCGAACCAGTCGCTTAATATCCGATTGCGAATATCGGCTGTGATTGTCGCCACCGTCGGAGATGATCAGGAGAGCACGCTTCCCAAAATGAGCGCTTCTCATCTGAGATAGTCCGAGAAAAATCGCGTCGAGTAGAGCCGTAGAGCCTCGAGCTGATACTGCCAGCAGCTGACTCTGGAGATCCTGCACGCTGGTCGTGAATGAACTCAGCAGCCCGGCGCGGTCATTGAAGCCGACGAGAAAGAATTCATCGTCTGGGTTCGAAGTCTTTAAGAACTGGAGGATCGCTTCTTTAGCTTTTGCGACCTTGTTTGACATACTTCCGCTCAAGTCGAGAACGATGCCTACGGAGACGGGCACGTCCTCGCTTGAGAAGTTCACTATCTCTTGCTCAACGTTGTCCTCAAATACGCGAAAATTGTCGGACTCCAGGCCTGAGACCTGCCGGCTGAAAGGATCCATCACCGTAACGGTCACGAGCGCGAGATTTACATCGAGATGAATGGGTTTGCTCGAGGGCGGCAGTTTGCCCTGCGAGACCGAGTTCGTATCACTCGCAGTCTGGGACTGAGCGACGACTCTGGAAGAAAATGCGATCAGAGTCCAACTGAGGCAGAAAACTATGAGCAAGGCAGATGATGCGCGTAGTGCACTAAGGCGTGTGTTCAAATGCTCCTCCTTGGCCCAGAGGCTGCTACTTTTCCGGGCACCATGTTCCGGACTGCGGAAGCTTTGCCGTGCCAGACACATAGCGTTGCCATTCCACTGGAAATCAACAACAGACTAGGCTCGAGCCTCGCGCCTGGGCCTTAGCCGCTCGTGAGTGGTCGTGCGAAGCAATTCACGCAGCCTTTTGTGAGCCCTGAATAAGTAGCTCTTGGAAGCGCCAACAGAGCAGCCGAGAATCGTGGCGACCTCCCGATGCGTGTAACCTTGAACGTCATGAAGCATAAAAGCGGCCTTACAGCAGCGTGATAGCATTGGAACGGCCGCCTGCAAATTGAGTCGATCCAATAACCCAGATAGGTCTGCGTCAGGCGCCCCTAATTGAGGGAACTCCGCCTTGCCGGGATCTGACGTCAAATGGTCCAGGGACATTGAGACTGGGGATTTCTGCCGAAAGCTCATCAGCACGAGATTGGTCGTGAGCCGATATAGCCATGAGGCAAATGCTGCCTCGCCGCGAAAAGTGTGAATCTTCCGGAATACTTGAATGAAGGTTTCCTGTGTCAGGTCCTCTGCCTCGGCCGGGTCCTTCACCATTCGCAGGCAAAGCGCGTATACCCGCCTAAGATGCAAGCGATAGATGAAGTCGAATGCCGCCGGGTGAACAGGTTGGGGCGTTCGAGGAGTTTCATGTAAGGAGGACGTTCTCGGCTCGTGTGCACACGGTTCGTGCGCTTGTTGTATTGAGGCCGACAAGTTCTCCGATGAATGGTCTCCGACACCGATCAAAGCCGGAATCCCTTGTGTGGAATTGACCATTTGCAAGCTCCCCATTTTCATTGATGACGCTCACTGGCTTTGTTGAACTGCGCTCAATCCTGGCTTAGCGCTCTGCCACAAAATCTGTGAATCGGGCGAACTGTTGGGGTAAAACTTCAGTGATTCGCGATTCGTCGGTAGCAATACGACATCTACGCGACGGTTGTACGCCAGCCAAGTAGCTCGGAAATTCTGGACACGGGTTTCGGGGGGTTGTTCTGGATTTTGCGTTTGGAGCTCGATAACGTCGCTCTTCTCGAGTTGCTTGTCGTCGCCAAACGCGGAAGCGTCGACCTTATCTTCAGCAATTCCCTGAGAGACAAGGAATTCCTTGACGCGCTGAACACGGCGCTCCGACAAACTTTGGTTGTAGCTGTTGGCACCGCGTTCGTCCGCGTATGCCGAAAGTGTCACCTTCGCGCCGGGGTCGTATTCGAGATACTTTGTAAAACCGGCGGCGAGGGTCGTCAGAGCTTCCTGCTGACTCTTGAGCAGTCCGCTTGATGGATCGGTTTTGGTGGGGTACTCGGTTGGGAAGTAGACGCTCTTCAGAAGGACTTCGGGAATCGGTTCAATTGAACCCGTGATGCGCACGGAAGCGGTTTTGGCTTCTGCGCCGCCGCAGGCATTCGTGGCCGTCAAGGTGTACTTAACGGTTTCATCCACTGGCCCATCCGACGTTTGCGTCGGAATCATTGGTACAGACTTGCTTCCGCGCGTTTCGACGGAACCGAGCGGCCCGAGAGTGGCCTGGTCTGCGTTGGAACTCGACCAATTCAGCGTTGCGTCGCCGGACTCGAGAACCTTGTCTCCGATTTTCCGGTAGCGGATCTCTGCCGGCGTGGCATTAAGTGACGATTGCACCGCAGTGTTCACGTCAACAGTGGCGGTGGACTTGGTCACGCCGCCAGGGCCTGTGGCTGTAAGCTCGTAAGCGGTGGTCTGCTTCGGTGAAATGGTTTTGTCGCCCGAGACGGGTACCGGACTCATTCCGCTGATATCAGCGTCAATGGTTTCAGCCGAGGTCCATTTCAAGAGACTCGGTTGACCGCAATCGATTTTAGAAGGACTCGCGGAAATGTCGCTGCTCACAGGCGCGACGGCCACCGTAGTACTCGCGGTACCGGCGGTAAAGCGGTGTAGGGATTTGAGTTCGTTACCTTGCGGCCAATCTTTGATTTTCTGACTTCCATTAGAAATATTTACGATGACTCGTTGGTTTGCGGCGACGGAAATCGTTCCTGACCACACTTCCTGGCCTCGCCTGGTAACGGTTACTTGATGACTTCCAGGAGGGACTACCAGTTCCTGATGCCAACCAATGTTGTTATTGAACTCATCGATGTGGCCGACGAAATAGTTCGCCGTTTTTCCGTTGAGGAGAACGGCATGATCGCCGGCATCTCCCAGGCTCAGAGGGCCCAATTCAAGCTGGATGCGCCCAAACGGACCGGACAGATCACTACCGGACGGCTCAAGGTTGACCTTTAAAATTGTCGGTTTACCCGAGTCCAGCGCTACATCCTGTTGAAAGAACTTGAAGCCGTAGTTCGCCACGATCAAATTATGGGTTCCGAGAGGAAGCTTGACGGTTCGATTGCCCGGACCAATTGCTTTGCCATCCACAAAGGTATAAGCCTCGTCGGGGGAGACATACACCTTCAATTTCTCGGTCTCTTGTGCATTCGCCAAGACTGCGAACGCCACCGAGAAGAGCACTGCACAATGGAGGTTGACAACGGTAAGTCTCATAGGAACTCCTTCGATCACCACATCTCGTGATCATTGCAAGTGAAGGATAGCCGCTCCGTTTTGTTAGAAAAACTGGCAAAAATAACAGACTTTCTCGGAGACGATCTCGGAAAAAAAACTCATTCACGGTGCATTGCATGACCGTTATTCATGGGCAAAACCTGGTTTGAAGGATTGATTTCGTGTAAATGGAAAAGGGAAGGCTGACCAACTTTGCCACTGCGATACGTTCAAGGGAGTGTGGATTGTTAGCTGGTTTGGGTGTGGACGTCAAAAGTGGTTGTGGGGAAGCTTACGATGACATTTGTGTGTGTTGTGCGGAATGAAGTCCGACGCTCTGACATGAAGCGCCTAAGGGACCGGCAGAAAAAACAGGAGATTGCCGACCAGGACCCCAGCCCAGTCTTGGCAGCAATCTCCTTTCCTTGCAAGGATGGATTCAGCTTAGAACCGATATACAAAACCCGCTGTATAACGGAAGCTGTTTTGGTTATTGGTGTTGGACAATGGATTGGTATAACGCGTCAAGACCCAATCCAGCTCGATCGGTCGAATGGAGAAATTGTGGTTAATGTGGACATCCAGACCACCACCGAAGGCCATGGTGAAGGGATGTTGAGTTCCAGTAGCACTAATAGTTCCTCCGCCCGCGATGATCGATTTGCTCAAATTGCCGTAGCCGTTTGAATTCGACCCACCAAAGAGCAATTCACCAAAAGGCGTTATCCGACTAAGGGGGACCTTAACGACCGGTCCGAACAGATACGTAAACATATTGCCCTGGGAATTGAAGGTGCCGGCCGGGATTGTTCCCTTCGGCGTCGTAATCGGAGCACCGACGGTTGTTGTAAAACTCGTACTCCCGTAGCCCATCAGCTCTCCCTTGATTCCCAAATAACGGTTGAGGTTGAACGTAGCGCCTCCCCCTCCGCCATTGAAGCTGCGGTTGTTTAAGTGGGGTAGAGTGGGGTTAAACCGTAGGTACGAATACTCTCCGAACAGTTCAATTCTTTGCGTCTCCTCTTGGGCGAATGCCACGGTACTAGACAGCAAGAGGGCAGCAAACATAATCGTATTTTTGAATCTCATCTATCTTTCTCCTCATTTAAGAATTTGCAGCGATACCGAAACAAAGTGTTGCCTTATTTCTTCCGTGCGAGAATCAAGGAAAATCGTTAACCGTCTTCGTTGGCCAAAAATCGGGCCAATCCACCTCCTGTTGCGCCAATTCCTCGCAATGGGCGCGGTTAATCTCTGCGGCCTTGTCGCTATCGGCAAATTGTGGGACCCGGGTGGAGGAGTTTTACAAGGGGGCTTGCATCCTCCTCGGGGGTTCTGCCTCGTCCCGGGTCCTCTCTTCCCCAGCGAGTTGCAGCATAAGATTCGGGTGAAGTCGAAGAAACTGTTAGAAGTGACAGACGAGTGTGTAGGTCGTATATCTCAGACAAGTCGCGAGCCCAAGCGTTAAGCGATCTATTGATACGCATGCTCGCGCGGGACAGCGCGGCGAATCCTATCTAGGAGCAGAGAAAGTAGTGTCGACGCATGTCGGGGAGATCGGGCGGTGACGCGGTCAGTTTATTGGCGCAAAGGCTGGTTCGGGAACCGGCAAAACTAGCTCAGAGATTGTTTTGACAGAGGCGGAGAAATAAATATTCGTCCCGCTACTGCTTCTCGAATCGCGACGACCAGGTCTGTCGTAACGCGAGGCTTGACGACATAACCGAAAGCCCCGGTCGCAAGCGATGCACGAACAAAGTCAGGATCCTCGTGAACTGTTAGGAAGACGATTCGCGCGGTGTTTCCGCATTTCTTTAGTCTTCGAGCAGCCTCAATGCCCGTGAGAAGCGGCATGGAAATGTCCAGTACCAAAACGTCGGGCTGCAGATCGGCAGCCGCATCGAGCAAGGACTCCCCATCACCTACCATCCCGATAACATCGAAGCTCGTCCCAAGAAGGTTAGCGACAACGGCGAGCATATCAGGGTGATCGTCCGCCAGGAGTATACGTACTCGGGCCAATGTCTTACCTTGTGACGACCCGCCGCCACCGGCCATCGAGCCGTCCCTATTTGTAGTGTGTTGTTTCTGTGAGCTGAAAGCGACTGCGAAAATTGACAGCCAGTCGGTTCTACGGAACAACGATGCGGTTTTTCATGGCGAATTGAATGAGTTCCGCCGTGGTCTTCAGCTTCAGGTCTTCCATAACTCTATATTTGTGAAATGCAATGGTTCGAGTGGCCACGTTCAAAATATCGGCAGCTTCCTTCATTGATTTTCCTTCGGCCAAAAGCTGCACGACCTCTCGTTGGCGCGATGTCAGCGAATAATGTTTCTTGCCTTCGGGATCCCTAATGAACGCTTCCTCCATACCCTTCGCTATCTGGGGAGTTACATACGACTTTCCCCTAAGTGCGGCTTGAATAGCCTTGAACAATTCAGAAGCCGCCGACTTCTTGAGCAAGTATCCCGAGGCGCCAATGCGGATCGCCTCCACTGCAAGATCAGGATCCTCGTTCATCGTCAAAAAAATAAGCTTGATTGTGGGGACGAGCTCTTTTATTCGCCGTCCTGCCTCAAGCCCATTTAGTAACGGCATAGCTATATCGAGTACAACGACGTCGGGTCGAAGGGCCGGTGCAATATCCAGCAATGCATGGCCGTCGCTTACCGAAGCTACTACGTCGCAATGAGTTTCGAGAAGCTTACGAAATGCCTCTGTCAGGATTGTGTGGTCATCTGCCAGAATTACGCGCGGGAGCTTCCCGGGATTAGCCATGCGGCACCTCGCGATCTTCTGTGGCGACGATGTGTGACGCGGAGCCATTTTCTTCTGGAACGGAGCGATCAGTCAAAGGGACCTGGGCGCATACCTGCGTTCCGTGAAATGGCTCCGAAACTATGGAGAGTTGCCCGCCCACAAGGCGCAGACGTTCTCTCATACTCACTAATCCAAGTCCAGCTTTTTCCTGCACCTGCTCGGGATTAAAGCCCAAGCCGGCGTCCGAAATACACAACCCGATCGCGTGGTTCGTACGTGAGAGCTCCAAAGTGGCTTCCCGAGCTGAACTGTGTCGAACAACGTTGTTCAGCGCCTCCTGAGAAATACGATACAAACAGAGGCTGATGTCGCTCGGCAGGGCTCTTGGTACGGCGCGATACGTAAAATGAATCTTGACCCCGGACTGGTCCGATATCTCATTGCAGAGACCGTGGAGAGCCACGACCAAGCCCAGGTTGTGGAGTTTTGATGGATGAAGTCGATGTGACAGATGATGGATATCCGAAGAAATCTCATTTGCAATTCTTTCGACATCGTTCAAATGCTTCTTTGCCGAATGAGATAGTTCCGATGGCTTTGTCCTCAATTGCTGCAGCCCGATCTCGAGCATTGCCATGCGCTGGCTCAAGTTGTCATGCAGCTCCCGGGCAATGCGCGCTCGCTCTTCCTCTTGGGCGGTGATTAACTGGCCGCTTACTTCAACGACTGCGGCTTCGGCCGCCCGCCGCTCTTCAATGTCGATACAACAGCCGATATATCCAACAAAGTGGCTACTTGTGTCGTAACGTGGTACTCCAAGGTTGAGGACCCAGCGATATTGACCGTCTGATCGGCGCAGGCGAAATTCTATTTTGAATTCAAGCCGGGCCTCAAAGTTATCTGAATAATCCAGAGAAAACTTCTCGCGATCTTTCGGATGCACACCTTCAAGCCATCCGCCTCTTTCTTCTTGCCCGACGGAGCGTCCAGTGAACTCAAGCCATGTCTTACTAAAATAGTCATACACTTTATTCTGGCCAGACATCCAGATCATCACTGGAGCCGCATCAGCGACGTCCCGAAACCGCGAATCACGGTCCCGCAGTGCCAACGCCAGCCAGGTACGCTGAATCATGAAAGCTCCGACCACTACAATTTGAACCGCGCATATTACGAGTGCGGCAATGAGGTACGGCTTCTGCAGCGCCCAAAATGGGAGCCCTACGAGAGCGCATTCCAACGTTGAGGTAGAACTCAGCCTTGCGCTCCACCGCTTGAGAAATCTCGCGATCAGACGCCTGGGATTTGCGTCCATACTCCGCGCTGCGAGGAACGCAACAGTAGAAGGCGATGGTACCCAAGCTCTTTGGCAGGAGTTGCCCATAATATTGCTCTTTCGGGAGATCGAGTGCGAACGCTCAATCCCCTCTGCTGGGACACACGGCCGGATCCCAGCCAGACGAGCGACCCCTGTCGGTCTGGCAGAGTTTCTCGATCGCTGTGAAGTGTCTTCCGACTCTTCTCCACCGAGTGGCTAAGATACCTCTGAAAAGGCCCCCGGGTACTGTCAGTTCTGACAGTTCTCGCTGACGGGGGGGTGTCCTAGTGTCTGCTCCTGAGCTGAATCGACGTGGTCTGCGGGTTTACTTTTCTTCGGTCAGATGTTCGAAATGATTCGAGCGCTGCAGATTTCTGGGGGACCTCGTGCAAGATTGTGTCCAGTTGCGATTTCGTCTAACTCAGCGTATGACACTCGCCGCCGTTCTACTGACTCTCCTACCGTTTGCGTTTATGGCTTCTGGTTGTCTGAACAACTATGACGGTCACGGAATATCTAACGTCGCAGTAGCCGATGCCGGTCATCATCATGGCCTTTCCTCGGCCGAGGGGCCGATCAACCAGGCAAAGCGCCTCGCGGATAAGCAAGAGAGTGAATTGAATCACCATTTGGCTGGCCTCTTCATCGTTGCGGCAGGCATGTTAATCCTTGGCCAAGAAAGGCTCGCTCGCCGATGGCCATCAGCTAAGTACGCGTGGGCGCTTTGCTTTCTCGTTGCGGGGCTCTTCGTTCTGTTTTTCAGCGATACTGAAATTTGGCCTTGGGGCACGCAGAGTCTGTACTACGCTCTAACTCACAATCCTGAAGACGTGCAACACAAGGCTTTTGCGCTCATCCTCATACTTGTCGCTTGGTTTGAGATTCAAAACTTGCGTGGACAATCTAATCCTGCTTGGAGAGTTTGGGCTTTTCCTGCGCTCAGTCTGTTTGGGGCCGTCCTGCTGCTTTTTCACTCCCACCAAACCGGAATGGACGGACCGAATGCGATGGCGATCATGGAGCACATTGAGTGGCAACACAGATGGTACGCCTCCATCGGATTTGGAATCGTGCTGACAAAGGGATTGTCTGAGACTCGGATCAAGTGCCGCCCGATATTGCGCAATATTTGGCCGCTGCTTCTGATTGTTCTCGGAACCTTGCTCACGCTCTACACCGAGTGAGCTGAGGAGGGTCTTATGTTCAGCTTAGTTAGCGGAAGGCGTGCGAAACCGCGATCCTATTGGATGGCACGGCGAATTGAGATCTGGTTCACGCCGGTACTGGCAGTTATGTCCGTAACGTTCGTAACGTTCGTAACGTTCGTAACGTTCCTGGCGCTAACCCGTCTAGCCTTTGAAAGGAGATCCGGCGAGACGCCATATGTATTCGCAATTTTCTCGGGGAGCTTATTCTTGGCGCTGGCTTTCACAAGCGCATTGTTTTACCTGATCGATCAATCTGCGCCTCGGTCTGACCACGATGCCTGTTTGGCCGAGATTCTGAAGTCGCTCCGCTGCGCGCTTTCACGCAGGGGCTCTTCCGCGCCCGAGGCAGCGATCGCGAGTGAGTTTATGAAGCCGGGGCCGGAGTCATCCTTACTGGCTCCCGACAGTGGCTACCTGCAACAAGTAGACTACCGCCGGTTATCTGAGGCTGCCGCTCGCGACGACGTCATTATCCGTTTCTTGTGTTACCCGGGAGACTTCGTGCTTGAGGGGTCTCCCCTTGCTTCCGTTAGGTCCTTAAGGCATCACAATCTCTCTGATCAGATTCTTGATAGTTTGCAGCATCGATTCGCGACAGCCGTTTCCGTCGAGAGAAAGCGGTCGGTTAGATATGATCCTGAGTATGCAGTTGTGCGAATCACAGAAATTGCCGCACTAGGGATGGCGCCTTCGTTTGCCGACCCAGTTGCGACGCTCGCCTGCATCAATGCATTGACCGTTGGCTTGTGCGAACTCCTGCGGGCGCCGGTGAGAAGCCACGTTCATTGCGACTTGATGGGGCAGCCGAGGATATTCGAGAACAAAATTCCTTGCGAGCGAATCTTGTCTTCCGCGTTTGATCCTCTGCGCCCGATAGTGAAGAACTCTGTCGGACTGACTGTCTATCTTCTGCAAGCCATTTCCGCTCTGGTGCCTTTTCTCAGTACGCCCGCCCAATTTTTGGAGCTAAAGGCTCAAGCCGAGTTGATTCACGATGGGGCTTGCCTTGGCGCGTGTTTGCGCGACCATTCCGCTATCGACGATGCATATCTATCTGCCCGCCGCTCTTTGTCATGCCTGGCACCGGCAGTGGAGACTATCGCCGCGTACTCCTGGCAGCAGCCGGGTGTATCCGAGACAGTTTCCTAAAGGCTTAGAACACAATTCACAAACAATACTCGCGTTTGGCCAACAAGGGCGAACCGTGCGGCCGAGCACAGGAATGCCGATCATCCGATTGATCTCTGTTTTCAGTCCCTGCCACAAGTAACAGTTTCCCAACGCTCGGGATGTTTGTTAAGAGAATGTTCGATCGGAGACGCAGGCGCTGTCGACCGCCGATTGAAGGAGTAGCGATGAGCGATCATAAGTTTTGTTTGATTTCGGCGTATATTGCTGTCTCCTTCGCCGCCACGGAAGGGTCGGGCCAAGCGCCCTCCAGCAGGCCGGTTGTGAACGAGCCAGACATGGCCGTCCAAGAGGCGCCGGATGCCAAAATCAGAACTCGCGTGACATTGGTCAACACGCCGGTCACGGTCGTGAATGAGAAAGGTCAATTGGTTTATGACCTTGACGCCCAGGACTTTCGCCTGACCGACAATGGCGTCCGCCAGAGAATCACAAGCGTCGATCTAGGGAACAATCCGCTCTCGCTGGTTATTGTGATTGAGACGAGTTCGCGAATCGAGCCGCTGCTGCCAGAGATCCGCAAAACCGGCATCGTTTTTACGGAAACAGTGATTGGCCCCCAGGACGAGGCGGCCGTGGTGGGCTTCAATGATTCAGTGGATACGCTTCTAGATTTTACGACCAGCCGCGTTAAGGTTCTTGACACGATGAATCAATTGCAGGCCGGTACAGCGCACGCCAGGCTATTCGATGCCATGGCCACGGGAATAGAGATGCTGAGCCGGCTGCAGCCGCAGCCTACTGCCGATTTGCCGGAACGCCGGCGCGTCATGGTAATTATGTCGGAGGTGACCGACGTTGGCAGCGAAACCCATCTTTCAGCGGTCCTGAAGCGAGCACAACTCTCGAATGTGGTGATTTATTCTCTGGGGATCTCAAGGACGCTGGCGGAATGGAAAGCGCCGTCGAAGGAACTTATGCCCCAGGTTGTACCTGAAGGGATCTTTCCGCAGCCTAACTTGCCTGGAAGCATTCAGACTCCCGAAACCGAGGCGACGCGCTACGGCTACGGAAACCTGATCAACTTAGTGAGAAATGTCAAAAGTCAGTTTACCCAGACTCTCCAAATTGCTGCGTCTCGAACCGGTGGACAGTACATCAGTACGTTCAAAGGCAAATCCCTGCAGACGGCCGTTGACGAGATCGGCGGGGAACTACACTCCCAGTATTCATTAACCTATGAACCAACAGGAACGAAAGCGACCGGATATCACGTAATCCAAGTGCAGGTTAATCGCGCGAATCTAAAGGCGCGTGCACGGCCCGGATACTACGTCTCGCCGCCCGAACATTAAACTCGGCCTACCTGTCTAAACACGCAGTTCCGTAGCTAATCGCACCGCTCTATTCTCGGGCCGGTACTCAGGACGCCGGCAGCGCGCTGACGCGCATGAATTTCAGAGCCCAAGAATGAAGCGATTATTGGCCATCGGTCTTTGTTTTTGTGTGCTCGGAGTAGCTGCCGCGGGCGCAACACCAAATCCTGCGGGCCTTTCGCGTGAGGAAGAGCGCAGGATGAGCGAGCTTAAAGGGCGCCTGTGTGCGGTAAGAGGGCTAGACTGTGCTTATGTCCTTGCCGTTTTCGCGGATTCACGCCTCGAAATTCATTATCCTTCCGCGCCCCAGCATCAGGAATCTAATCCTTCGCAAAGAGAAAGGGAACGAAATCCATTTTTGGCGACAAGATTTGGACTGCTTACGGACGAATCTTTGGAAAGGTGTCGAGGGTTCCTCCAGCTGCATGCAGCCGCTTTCGACGGTGCCTACAAAACGTATGGTGTACCGTCAAAGGTGATCTGCGGGATATTGCGGATTGAAACGAATTTCGGTATTCCCACGAAGCTTTCACCACATCCTGTGGGCACAATTCCTGCCATTAATCGGTTGGCGACGCTCTACGTTCGCCCATTGCCCCGTGAGAAGTTGTCGCAACATTTTGCAAGGTGGCAGGAGTTTGCGCTGCACCAATTAAAGGATCTTCTCAAGGCGGCGACGAAATTTGGCTGGGACTTGTTCCAGATCCCAGGGTCTTTAACCGGCGCGATCGGTCTCGCTCAGTTCGAGCCGTCGTCGCTCAAAGAAGCTGTGGACGGGAACGGCGATGGAAAAATTGATCTTTTTGACCCAGCAGACGCCATTCCAAGCGTAGCGCATTACTTAGTAACTCGCGGCTGGGACGATGAACCGATGCACCAGCAGCGCGCAATCTACGCTTATTACGGCGGAAATTATGAGCTGGATCGGCATAAGTATTACATGAACGGCGTACTGAAATACGCAGACGAGTTCGAGGAATATGCGAAAAACAATCCCTTGAAGCGCGAGACTGCGTCGACGCCGAAACCGTTCTAATGGTGTAACCCAGTCGCGTCAAATCAAAAACCAGCTGATCTTGCGGCGTAATTCCAGTCGAACGTGAAGTTTTCCTAAACGAAGTCCAATCGATGCACCAGCGGTTTGCGTACACCTAGTTGCTTTTTGTGGAGAAGTAAAAGTATAGGGCCAAGCCAACATAGTATTGCTGCCGATTCGGGCTCTTCCCGGTATCGTTCTCGAATTCATAGTAAGGATTGAATTGGACGTGCCTGCCCACGGGCAAGAGGCAACCCACATACAAGTCGGTCGTGCTCCATTTCTTGTATTGGCTCTCATAAAAGGGCTCGGCGGCGACGTAGGGAATGAAGTGGTGCGAGCGAATGGAAAAGGTGCGCTCCAACGTCAATTTATTTCTATAGCGCCAGGTGAAACTCCCGGCTTTCCAATCGAGGTCCACCCGATTCCGGTCTGAAACGACAATGCCAGCCAAGGCTGGAAGTCGAAAGGTCACGGCCTCCAGCGCGCGATCTTCGATAGGAGTGTCTGGCGCGGTTATCACCCGGTATCCACTCTCCAGTATCAAGGGTCTGGCCTTTGATTCATCCAAGTCGAAGCGTGTCGCGTTCTTAAGCCTTATAAGCGGCTTCAAATACAACTCGACACTCGGGCCAAACGTAAATTGCTGCGAGTCGCCACCGTCACGGTCATCCTTCGCCTCAAGGTAAAGACGAACTCGAGAGTCCAGCGTCAGATAACCATCAACTTCGGGTAGGAACTGTGTGGTTTGTCCTTGAGTTGGGAGGCATACCAGACATGAGAGGAAGACCCATCCGACTATCGCCCGAGCTTGCACCATGCTTGCTCCATCAAAGTACAACGTACGGCATCAATTTGTGATGCAAATGATGAATTGCAGAGACTTCCTCTGCCCCATCTCTTTGTCATCGAGGGACATGAGCCTCTGGAGTTAAGTTGATACTCTCAATTCACAAGGCTGAGAGCTGTCACAAGTGTCAGTTTCCCGCGAGTGTTCGCATTGCGGCTTAGTATTCTTTGATGTGAGCGATCTGGTTCTTTGCAGCCTGTCTGTCCTGGTGGTTTGCGGCGGCGTTGCCGAAGCTGTTGGCCTATCAACAGGCAAGCGTCTTCAAATCTCTTCACTCTCCCGAACGAAGGTGAAATCCAGACCTGATACTTTTGACAGCTTCTTTAGATTTTGCGGCACGTAGGATCGAGTTGGCGTAGAAATCGACTGCGGTTGAAACGGCCGACATGACAAGCTTTCCTCGAGGACTTCACAACTTGATGCCTATTGTTATGCTCGCCTCCGTCTTCCTGCTTCTAGCAGCACTCCCGGGATTGCCGGATGACCGAAGCAAACCGGAAACCATTGATGCAACTGCCATGGGTACCAGCACTCAAATGGGAACGGTCGTCGGTATTACGGTGATTATCTACAGCTACTCCACTCCGGAAGACCGCCAGACGCTCGTGCAAGCGTTCACGAAAGGTCAGAATCAGGGGCTAGTCAATGCGCTGACCAAAATGCGGGCCGTCGGGCGTATCTCCATTACCGGCACGCTTGGCTATGACCTTAGCTACATCAAGGTGTTTCCAACTCCGACAGGGCGCAAGCTTCGATTCATCACCAATCGGCAACTGAGATTTGGGGAAGTCTATTGGGACACGCAGTCCACTGCCTACAATCTCACGGCTGGTGAGTTGGACTTGAACGACACGGACAAGAGCAAGAGCACCGGCGTCTTGTATCCAGCCGCATTTCTCGAGGTCGACAAAGAAGGTCAGCTGCAGATTCAGCTCCGCGAAAACCCCTGGAAGCTCGTTGACCTTATCGATTGGAGAGGAACGCCTGGCCTGAACTGAATCGGTCCGTACACTTCTCGATTCATTCTCGGTTCAACGGGTAGAGCCCTCTGTCGAAGGTCCTCTGACAAGCCTCGTGTCGGGCATTTCGTGCTCGAGGCCTATCATGCGCTGGGAGAAATCTTCATGGAAGACGGATCGGTGGTTGCATGGAGCGCGGATTGGGCTTGGGGACTACCACTCATAGTCTCGAACGTTGTCTTTCACGTTTTCGGAGTCGGACTCATTAACCAGCATGTTTCGCACAGGCTGAGCCGTTTTTCATTTGAGCGCCATCTCGCTTTCCGTTCAGCCTTTGTGACTGGTGCAACTGCGCTTGCCATCACCGTGCTGCAGGGCCTCGAGGTTATTAGCTGGGCTGTTGCCTACCGCGTTCTCGGAGCGTCGCCAGATAACAGGTCCGCGATGCTTTATTCGCTAAATGCCATGACGAGTTACGGGCACGTGGACCTCTATCTGGCGCCGCGCTGGCAAATGATGGGAGCGCTCGAGTCCTTGAACGGATGGATTCTTTTCGGTCTGACCACCGCGTTCCTGTTCACTGTGATTCAGGGAATGTGGTCGCATACTCGCCAGGAGCAATCCGAAACAGACAGACTTGGCCGACCAGCTGTTCCAATTGATCGATCGCTCGCCCAGGCGGACGATCCTTTCACTAAGGTGAGGGAGTGCTTATGAGTGAGGCTGGAGAGGCCAACATCGAGATCGCTCGGCATCTAGGTGAGCCCCGTGCACGTAGCCGCATAGGGGTGCGCCGAAGAATAGAGTTTCTGGAGATCTTCGAGGCAATCGTCCTGGCCGTGGTTTCCGTCACAACTGCTTGGAGTGGTTACCAGGCCGCTCGCTGGGACGGACGGCAAAATTTCCTGTATGGACGCGCCAATCGGCTGCGCATCGAGGCTCAAGGGGCTGCAACGCTTGGAAGTCAGTTCCAAATGTACGACGGCTTGACTGTGGATGAGTGGCTTAAGGCGCAAGCGCACGGCGACACTAAACTTGCTGAACTGTTCGAGCGTAGGTTGCTACCTCAGTTTCGACCAGCCTTCGAAGCCTGGAAACAGACGGATCCGCTGCACAACCCGAATGCGCCCTCTGGCCCCATGATGATGAACGAATACCACAACCTGGCTGCGGAACAGTCCGCGAAGCTGAACGGCGAAGCTACACAAGCTTTTGAGCAGGGAACTCAAGCCCGTGAGCGCGCCGATCAATACGTGCGCGCAACTGTTTCCCTTGCCACCGTATTATTCCTGGCTGCGCTCAGTCAACGCTTTCGAACGACCCAGATCCGTGCAAGCCTGATTATTCTGGCGTTCTTGATCCTGCTAGGCCCGCTGTGGCGCGTGCTGACTTTGGCCCGCCTTTGATGCGTCGTGGGCATGCAGCTTTGCTTCCGCCCGGCATTGCGCCAGCATCGTTTGCAGGTCGCAAAGAAGAATCACCGCCGCCCCGATAACCCTCACAGACTTTTCAAAATGATTATTTCTTGCCTTGCTTCGCATGCCTGGCTTTCAGTGCCAGCTGTTCGCCCGCGTCAATCTTATGTTTCTCCAACTCTTCGAGCAGCCCTTTGTCCGTTAAATCGAATGGCCGTGAATGCTTCCAATCGTGGTGCGCAATATCTCGAAGGCGCTCGACAACCTCGGGCGCGTGTACTTCGATAGCGAGCTCCCGCCGGCTGTCAAAACTTCCTGGCGCAAGGTTAATCGACCCTACGATGGCTCGAGAGTGATCGGCCAAGAGCATCTTACCGTGAAGCTTCAGGTGCTTAAGCTTATGAACTTCAATCCCAACATCATCCATAATGCGCAGTCCGCCAACGCCTTCCGTCAACTTCTCCTTCTTCAGTTTGTGCGGTGGCCGTGCCATCACATGGATCTTCACGCCCCGCTCGCGGGCGCGTACCAGGCGCTCGATAATTACACTGTCCTGATACCGCTCATTTTGTGCGAACAGTGTATGTTTGGCCTCGTCGATGAAGCTGGCGATTCGATCTCGCCCGTTCGCGTTGCACCAAATCAGGGGCGACTCCTTGTCGATCTTAAATGGCTTGCGTTCCCAGTCTGCTTCGAAGCATTTAATAACTTCCGCGACCTCTTGCTGCTGGCTCGTCACCACCGCATAGTCACGCGTCACCGTCAAGTCCTTCGTGTCCCAGTTGAACGATTCGATGTAGGCCACTTCATCGTCTATCACCATAGACTTCTCGTGAGTAACGTCGAACTCTGGGTTCGTATCAATCACGTCGACGTGCGCCGCCTTCAACGCCTTGTGTGTCTGCTCGTTTTCTGATTCTCCACTCCTGCGGGCCGGGTTTAGCATGACCCGTATATTCACGCCGCGTTTTTTCGCCTCTATCACCGCGCTCAGCAATTCGGGGTCGGAGAAGAGAAACATTTTCACGCGGATGGATTTCTTCGCTCCGTGAATGGCTCGGAGAATCGGTACAGACGTGTCATCAGGCATTACCAGCAGGCTGTGAGACATTTGCGTCCTCCCTTAACGTCAAGACCTTAACCTCGAGAGTTCCCCCACCCTCCCATTGGTTCTGACCCTGGACAAACAACTCGCTCTGACTCCTGTGTGAAACAAATACCGCGCTAAATGGAGGTTGCCTACTGTCAAACTATCCAGTGCGACCGCGCATGTTTAAGCAGCGGACATAGTCCAGACGGAACCCTTCGTGAAGCGGACTCAATGGTGCACGGTCGGCCCGCGGCTCTCCTGCTTCGCTAGTTGGTCCTCGATGGGCCGTTGGAATTTGCTCGGGACGAATCGAGCACCACTTGATCGTGCCACCAGAGCTGCTTGAAAAACGTTCGCGCGACTGCGAGCTTCATCGTTCTACCCGCGAGCGAAGGAACCCCATCAACAATTTCTCCTATGCTGCGCGTCCCATCGATCCCGTCAAACCATTCTTTCTCTAATCGACTTATTGGCAGGAAGATGTCTCTGTCGGTATGGGATTGATTGATTAAAACGGCTACTGCTCCGGTGGATATGGCGTCTTGTACGCAGATTGTGTCCGGCATTCGGATCGGTATACATTCCAACCAAGTGCCATCAGCAAAGTCGGGCTCCTGTTTTGTCCACTCTTCGCCACCACCGGCGTACACAATCGCGCTATGTCGGACCATTGTGCCTCGAAACAATTCGGCCATCGCGTATTGCTCGGCGGGCGAAAGTCGCTCGATGCGGCCACTCTGCGGTATTTTCGACATGACGCCGCAGTGAACCGAGTAAGGTGCCTGTTTTATCCAGCGCCCGAATCTCAGCCCTCCTTTCTCGATGAGCTCCAAGAACTGCGGGACAGAATACGCCCGGTCCTGTGGGTGCAGCAGCGCATCCGCAAGAGCCGACTCATTCCGAAAGTCCTGTGCCTTCGATAGCAATCCCTGCAATGGATGTCCCGCAGGCAACACGCGAAGTGCGCCGATGAGGTCCCGAATTTCTGTGCCGGTTGCTTCGATATCCAATTGTCGGCAGAACTCTTGCACCATATAAATCCCGGCCCTTCCGTACGGGGCATAAACCATCAGCTGCATCGCTCCGCCCGGTTTTAACACTGTACGCAGCGCATTTAGCGCCCTAACCGGATCTGAAAGGTGATGCAACACGCCAGTGCACACTACCTGATCAAAGCTCATGCCCAAGTCGCGCACACTTTCGATCTCCAATTCGTGAACCTGCAGATTCCTCATTTCGTACTTTTTCTTGAGTAGCTCGGTATGTCTCACGCTGGTCGCGCTACAGTCGATCCCCGTGACCTGCGCCGCCGGCCAGCGCAACGCGTGTTTCGCCGCTTGGGATGTTCCGCAGCCTGCGATGAGGACCGATTGATCTTCCCGATAAGCGCGCCCGGGCCAGTACAGATGAAACTCGGCCCGTCGCCGTTCCGGATCCTGCCAGTCCCGCCGGTACTTTTCCAGGTCATCGATTGGTGGAGGATACGGAAAACGCTCATAGAACTCGCGCACTTCATCCGCGACATTCAATGATGGCGAGAGGCGCTCCGCTAGATGGCTCATCACAGTGCTGAACTCAAGAAATTCCCCGGCAGATGCACTATCTGCCGGGGATCCCTACCAGGGTCTCTGAAGAAGAGAAACTTCGGCTTGTTCCTAACCGGCTGCCGATTTCCTTGCGACTCCTGGTTGTTGCCTTTCAGCCGCCGTCTCTCTCGCCTTTTCTGCTGCGATGGCCGGTCCCAATTGAGCCATCACCGAATCAAGGTTGAATGAGGCCGCCTTCTGGCGGGGTGGATATTTCACGTAGTTTTCGATCTGGGCCGCCACAAGAGCCTGCGCTCCGTATAGCAGCGGGACATGATTGATCATCCAATCCCAGTAGACGTTGGAGTTTATATTGGCGCGCTCGAACGGATCGCGTCGTAGGCTAAAAATAAGGGGAAGCCGCAGCTTTACCATGGGATCTGACCAAACCGCGGTTGACGTTGCACGCTGTTCTTCAAACACCAATTTGTAGTCACCGTGACGGATCGCCATGACTCCTCCGTCATCGCTGACGTAGAAGAACGCTTCTCTGGGACTCTTCTTTACCTGGCCTGTGAGATAGGGCAGCAAGTTGACCCCATCGATATGCACCTTGAAGGTCTTGTCGCCCACCTTGTAGCCGGTCAAGAGTTTCTGGCTTACCTCTGGATCGCCCGCCGCCGCCAGCAACGTCGGCAGCATGTCCTGGTGGGAGCAGATGCCGTTCAGCACCAAACCAGCCTCGATCTTGCCGGGCCAGCGGATAAACGACGGAACCCGCCACGCGCCCTCCCAGTTGGTGTCCTTCTGGCTGCGGAACGGTGTGTTGGCGCCATCCGGCCAGGTGTCGTTCTCGGGGCCATTGTCGGTGGAATACATGACGATGGTGTTGTCAGCGATACCCAGCTCATCGAGCTTGTCGAGCACCTGACCAATCTGCTCGTCGTGCGTGACCATGCGATCGCTGTAGTCGTCCTGCCCGCTCTTTCCACGGTTCTTCGCTGCGAGGTGGGTCCTGAAGTGCATTGCCGTCGAGTTGTACCAGAGGAAAAAGGGCGTGTTCGCTTTGGCCTGCTTCTCCATCCAGCCGATAGCCGCGGAAGTGATCTCCTCATCGACCGTTTCCATGCGCTTCTTGGTCAACGGGCCGGTGTCCTTAATCGTCTGCTTGCCTACGCGGCCCCAGCGCGGATCGGTCGTAGGGTCATCCTTGTCAGTCGCGAAGCAATGCAGCACGCCTCTTGGCCCAAATTTCGCAAAGAACGCCGGATCCTTGGGATAATCGGGCAGTTCCGGTTCTTCTTCAGCGTTCAAGTGATAGAGATTGCCGAAGAACTCGTCAAATCCATGCACGGTTGGCAAAAACTCATTTCGATCGCCAAGATGGTTCTTGCCAAACTGACCGGTGGCGTAGCCCAGCGGCTTTAGCAGTTCGGCGATGGTCGGATCTTCCGGTTGAAGCCCGAGTGTGGCGCCCGGCATTCCGACTTTGGTCAACCCCGTGCGCAAGGGGTTCTGGCCGGTGATGAATGCTGCGCGTCCAGCGGTGCAGCTCTGCTGGCCGTACCAGTCGGTGAAAGTCACTCCTTCCTTGGCCACACGGTCGATGTTCGGCGTTTGGTAGCCCATCATGCCGCGGCTATAGTGCCCGATGTTCCACATGCCGATGTCATCCCCCCAGAGAATCAGAATATTGGGTTTTTTCGCTGCCATATCGTTCCTTTCTTTTCCTTAGGTTGATTTGAAGAGTGAGGCTGTCAGCTCGAACCGATTCTTCCATCCTGCGGCGTGGCCGTCGCCGCGCTGACCCTACTGAAGGGTGACAGCGGCGCACGGTTACCATGACAGAAACGGAACTTTTGACCACTAGCACAAGGACACGGAGCATACGGCCCGCGTCTCGCGTCTACGGCGGCGAGCAAGGACATTACTTCGGATGGTGCCCGCCCTTGCTGCAGGAGTTGCGCCATTGTTTGCATCGCGGCCTTTGTGTGGTTGAAAAACAGATATAGCCCCTCACACATGTAGTTGTGTCCGGGCTCTCCGTCGCGCGACAGTACAAACCGGTCTTTGGGACAACCTCCATTGCACAACGGCCTCACATCACAAGTCCGGCATTGCGTGGTCAGCATGTCGCGCTTGTCATCCCCGAACCGGCGTTGCTCTGCGGAAGTCACGAGCTGCAACAGGTGCGTCTGATGAATGTTGCCTAGCTTGTAGCGCGGCTCGACGAAGTGATCGCAGGCGTAAACATCACCGTTGTATTCCAGCGCCGGACCATATCCACACGTAGGGGCGTGGATGCACAGCAGGTGGCGCCCGAAATAGGCTTCAAGTGTTACATCGAACATCTGCACAAAAACTTCACCCACGTCGTGCCGGACCCACTCCTCGAATATGTCGATTAGGAAGCGGCCGTACTGTTCGCCACCGACCGAGCGTTTTGTCACGAGATTTCCCGTCTGCGTATATAACAGGCGCTTGCGGCCCGGATGTTCACTCCAGCCCAGGTTCGCGATCTCGAGCGTTTCAGCGCTCGCCCGCTCCACGATCGGGATGAACTGCAGCCACTTTGCTTTCATCTCGTCCCGGAAAAAACGATACAGGGTCCGGCCGTGCCTCTCATTGGCGGCGTTGACCGTGCACAGGATGTTGAAATCGACTCCGTGCTGACGCAGGAATGTCCATCCCTGCATCACGCGGTCAAACGTGCCCCGCTTACTACGATCCACGCGATACTGATCGTGAAGCTCACGCGGCCCGTCGACACTCAGGCCCACAAGAAAATTGTGCTTCTTGAAAAACGCGCACCACTCATCATTGAGGAGTATGCCGTTGGTCTGAAACGTGTGCCGCACGATTTGATCAGCTCGGCGGTACTTTTCCACCAGTTCCACGGATTTCCTGAAGAAGTCGAGTTTCATGAGAGTAGGTTCTCCACCCTGCCATGCGACCGTAACTTCAGGTGTGCGATGAGATTCAAGCAATTGCTGGATGTAAGTTTCCAGCGTAGCCTCTGACATCCGGTTCCGGTCGTTTGGATACAGAGCTTCCTTGGACAGGAAAAAACAATACGTGCAATCGATGTTGCACGTGGACCCGCTCGGCTTGGCCAGCAGGTGAAAACAGGGAGGTGATTGAAGGGACTGAGTTTCGTCTGTCACTACACGCACGTGCGCTCCATTCTTTTGACAGCAGTGATCAAATTCGACGCCAGCCACAATGCCATGCACCAGCACACTGAACTAGCTCTCTCCAATCGCAAACTGTCAGAAATTACAGGTGTAAGCGCTTCACGCGTGTCGAATTATAGGCAGCGGGATGCCAGGGCTCGGTACATCGAATGTTCAATCTTTTGGACTACCCAACACTTATCCTGGCTGTCTCCCTGCCGGTTTTCTGGCTCTCTTCGTCAATCGGCGCCCGCTTGCGCGGTAACGCACGCGATCTTCAACCATGCGACCGGGATGATTTGAAATTCGTTCTAGGCGGAGCTCTGACACTTCTCGGCCTTATCGTCGGGTTTACCTTCCAGATGGCTCTCAACAGTTACGACCGGCGCAAAATCCTCGAAGCACAGGAAGCCAATGCAATCGGTACGGAGTACGCTCGCACCGACTTACTCCCACCCGTCGATGCGGTGTTGGTTCGTGCGTTGCTGAAGAACTATATCGATCAGCGCATATCGAATTACACTTCGCAGAACGAGCAGAGAATCCGGCAGGTCGCGGCTCAAACTGCTCGGTTGCAGACGGAAATGTGGTCGGCGGTTACCGCTTCTGCTATGGCGCAACCATCGCCTATCATGGCCCTCACCCTTACTGGTATGACTGGTGTTTTGGACGCCGAGGGATATGTGGAGGCTGCTTGGCGGCATCGCATTCCACCTGCAGCTTGGGGCCTCTTATTCGTGATCTCCATATTCTGCAACCTCTTGATAGGTCGTGCTACGCAGGGAAGGGGCGGTCTTGTTTTCCTGATTTTACCGGCCGTCTTGTCCATCTCCCTCTTTCTCATAGCCGAGATCGATAGCCCTCGTGCTGGGAGCATTCGCGTCGACCCACAAAACCTGGAAAATCTCTCACATTCGCTACATTCGCAGTACGAGGCAGGGCGGTCTCATTCGGATTTGGGCCGTTAGAATGCGACGCCGGCGCATCGTTTGTGTCTCAAACGCCGCGTAAGAGCCGAGTGCCCCAGTGTGACGGTCCCGCCGAAGAGGTTCTTCGCTTTGCGCTGGACAGCCGGCCATGGATGCGGCTACTAAGTTGAAAGCTTAAAGCGCTACTGTCGCCCCATAGCTACCCGGACAGCTTCTCGCGGCTTGACCAAGTGATCCACGCTCTCGGCAGCCTCCGCAATCGCGAGCTCCACTCCCTTGACCACACCGTTGAACTCGTTGCCCCGTGGCCTGTAATCCGGCGAAACCGGGGAGCCGTTGTCCACACCAACATCGCATCCATCGTCTGCGGAGAAGATGATCGCCTGCGTCATTGGCACCTCGCCTTCTCCGACCTTCTTACCATCGCAATACAGTGTCACCTTCCCGCCTTTGCCCAAGCCGCCACCAGCGTAGGTGAACTCCATGCGTACCTGATGCTCTCCCTCGGGTAATGGATTTGCTGCCTCCGCATAGAAGTAGTGCACGCCGCCGAGGTTGTAGCAGTATTTCAGCTTGCCTGCCTTTGCGTAGAGGCTCCATCCGCCAATGTTCCCACCCTGCGCTACGATTACTCCTTCGGCCCCAGATTTCGGCACCACAATTTGCGCAGTCACCGCGTGGGACTTGTTCTTGATGTTGATCACGCAGTTCTCCCCCAATCGTCCCATCCCGCCGAAAAGGATCTGTGTCTTCCCTTTGATCAGCACCGGTCTTCCTGCGGTATCAGCGTTTAATCTCTTTGCCAGATCGTCATCCAGCGGTAACACGTTGTACTTTGCCGCTTCAATTAGGAAGAGGCGCTGCAATTCGCGGAGTTTCTCGGGCATCTGTTTGGAGAGGTCATTCGCCTGGCTCCAGTCCTTTTCGGTGTCGTAGAGTTCCCAAACGTCATCCTCGAACGCAGGGGTCTTCTCGCCAATGAGCAACCATGGTGTCTTGTGTCGGGTAACCGCAGTCCAGCCCTTGTGGTAGATGCCCCGGTTCCCGAACATCTCGAAGTACTGCGTATCGTGCCGTTCCGCCGCTTCGCCATCATTGAAAGCGTACAACATGCTCACGCCTTCGATTGGGTGTTGCTGCACTCCGTTAACGTAGGTCGGTTCAGGAATTCCCGCCGCCTCGAGAATGGTCGGCGCAACATCGATCACGTGAGAGAATTGTCGTCGCAGCTCACCCTTCGCCTTGATTCCGTTCGGCCAGTGAATGATGGTTCCGTTGCGTGTCCCGCCCCAATGCGATGCCACTTGCTTTGTCCACTGATATGGCGTGTCCATCGCGTGCGCCCAACCCACTGCATAGTGCGGGTACGAATCAGGGCCTCCTATCTGGCCCAGCCGGGCCATTAGGAATTCCGGCGTTTCAATGCTATCCAAGCCATTGAAGTTCAGCATCTCGTTGTACGTGCCGTTCAATGTGCCCTCGGCCGACGCGCCATTGTCGCCGATGATGTAGAACACAAGCGTATTGTCCAGCGCGCCGAGCGCCTTCAGCCCGTCAAACAGGCGCCCGACGTGGTGGTCGGTATACTCCAGAAAGCCCGCATAAACCTCCGCTTGGCGGCGCAGCACAGGCTTGAGCGCCTCAGGCATCTCGTTCCACGCCGGAATCTCCTTGTGGCGAGCAGTCAGTTTGCAGTCCTGAGGAATCACGCCGAGTTTCTTCTGGCGTGCAAAGATTTCTTCGCGCAGGTGGTCCCAACCCTGATCGAACTTGCCCTTGTATTTGTCAGCCCATTCCTTGGGCACGTGGTGCGGCGCGTGCGTAGCTCCCGGTGCGAAATAAACGAAAAAGGGTTTGTCCGGTGCCAACGCCTTCTGTTGCCCGACCCACGCGATAGCCTTATCCGTCATGTCTTGGACGAGGTGATAACCTTCCTCTGGTGTTTTCTTCGGCTCAATCGGAGTGGTGCCCTCGTACAGTGCCGGATACCACTGGTTCGACTCTCCGCCAATGAATCCGTAGAAATACTCGAACCCGCCCCCGCCTGTTGGCCACGCGTCGAACGGCCCAATTGGACTCGTTTGCCAAACCGGTACCTCATGGCATTTCCCGAATTGAGCCGTGGAGTAGCCATTCAGTTTCAATGTTCGCGCCAAAGGTGACATCGTATTCGGCAGGATCGAGTTGTAGCCCGGAGCAGCAGTCGCTATCTCGGTGATTCCTCCCATTCCAGCGGAATGGTGATTACGGCCGGTCAACAGTGCCTGGCGCGTCGGCGAACACAGTGCCGTGGTGTGGAACCGGCTAAACTTCAGGCCACCTGCAGCCAGTCTTTCCGCGTTCGGAGTCTGACAGGGCCCACCAAAGGCGCTAGACGAGCCAAAGCCGGCGTCGTCAATCAGAATGATCAAGACGTTCGGCGCACCGGCTGGAGGTCGTAATTGTTGGATCGGTGGGTATTTCGTGTCCGGATCCTTCGCGTCGTATGTGGTTGGTCCAACGCGGGGTTGGTCTGGGATCGGTAGTACTGTTCTCTGCACAGCGTCCTGCGAGCTCATCGTAAAAATCCTTCCTGCCGACGAGATTGAGGCACTCATTGTCCTCGTTGTATTGCGGTGAAAGGTTACGCTCACAGCCTGTGTGCGGTACCTGTTAGAAAATACAGGTTAGCTATTTCTCACGGAACTAGCTGCAACAGCGGGACGCTACATTGAGTCTGAGGTCGGCTAGTGGCCAAGATGCGCAAGTGCCGCACGGAGCGGCGCATCCGAAACGCGAATCCAGCCCTGATAGGGAGAATACATTTCCAGGATCAGGAATATCGCACCCGAAACCGAGAGCGCAGAAACCAGCAGCGTAACGATGATGGTTGTATTTGGAGGCGCCATCAGGCCCCAACTAAGGAATATAATTGTCAGCCAGAAGACCATCACGATCAGCATTGGTTTTGAAACTGTGCTCGCCCCCTGTGCATACATTAGCCAGCGGATATGTCCCAGATCTTTCGCCATGCTCAAGGCTTCGGACTTCAGCAGGCGCTCGGATTCATCCGTTGGGGACAGAGTTTGAATTTTGTCATACACAATTTCAGCACGAGCCGACCGCGGGTCCAAGTCGTAGGGTCCGGCGGAACCTTTTGCCCACGTACCATCCAACACCAGGATTACCACTTGACGCAGTGCTTCGCGCGCCTCTTTCGTTTCGGGTCCGTATAGTGCCAGCGCCCGGTCAACAAGAATGATGTTCGCAGACAATTGGGTCAGTGCCGCGCTCTGCGCGTCATAGTTGCCCTTTGCGGATGCAACTAACAGCCCAAGGATCAGCGCTGACATCGTCGCGATCAGACCGACGCCCATCTTCATTACGTCTCTCGATTCGTTCCGAAGATGCTCTTGCGGCAAAGCGGCGCGAAGAAACATCCCGGCAACCGCGCCGCCGAAAACCACACCAAATATGAGTAAGCTGATGCTCGCCGAACTCACCGTCACCAACCATACGGCCAGATCTTCAGTAACTGCCACCCAGCTTCTGGTAATTGGAATTGGTCGTTGTCACTTGAAGCTTTTTGGCAGTTGCGCTGAGAATCGTCTGCTGCGCATAGTTGGTGCCATCAGGCAAGCTTGCCATGTGGACCTGCAACGTCACCCCGTCTTTGGTTTCACTCATGTAGGAATCGACGCTCAGCGACGTAATTTTTCTGGCCGCGGTATCAAATGTGAGGCTCATTCGATCACCCGGTTGGGCGTAATTTACAAACGTTAGGGTGACGGTGCCAGGCGTCGGATTGATGGTCAGATTGCCACTCTGTCTGGCTTGCTCCATTTTCTTCAGGTCTGGCGGAACGTACATGCCCAGTAAGCCCTTAACCTCTCCCAAATAGTCCTTCATCTCTTCTTTTTTCTTCTCTATCACTCGCTGCTTGAATCTCCCGCCGCTCGGCTGTTGGGGCGGAGGGCCAATCGGCGTCTTTTGAACCTGGCCGCCGGGGCCATATTGGCAACTGTCTTGAGTAGGTGGCTTCGGCTCACCCTTCAAGGTCAGCTGAGTTGTTTCAATCCATTGATACTGCTGCAGTCTTTCCTTGTTCTCCGCCATAGCCTGCTTCACGGCTGCGAATCTTTGCTGCGTATCCTCGTTCTGTGCAAATGCTGGAACGCCAATTGTCAGCGCTACGGAGATGCCCACGAAAAGCATCGCAAGTAGGACCAGAAATATTGCATGGAGCTTCGGAGACCAGCTCATTGCGTTGCGCCCCCTTTTCCGCCAGCAAAAACCGTTATAGCTCGACCTCGTGGCTCGTTGGCCACAGAAGGCTTTCGGCGCCGCACGAGCGGCTTCGCTGGCGCAGAATAATCTAATGCCCCGAAAATCTCTCACCAACTGGTAGAAGTGACAGCGAGCGCTTTGAATTCCCAGCACACCCGATCTGCGCCCCTTGGGCAATTTCCCGATGCTAACTGGCATTACTGCCAGTTCCGGAACATCCCGGCGATTCCCTACGATTTCTTCCTAGTTCGCTGAAGCATTCATTCAGTTCTCGAAGTGCGACAGATCTTTACTGGCATGCTGCGGTATTGTGAGAAATCTCATTACATGGCGGGGAAAATGACCACACCAGCCCTAATCTTGATTGCGACCTCTTTGCTAGTCTTGCCGTTTTGCCTCGCGGCGAATGCACAGGAGCAGCTTTCTGTCGCGAGCACACCAGCCGAGATGCCAACCGCGGAGTCGCCGAAAGCGCCCGGGCCCTCGTTTCAAGACACTGGCTGGCACGTCGACATCAGCCCTTATCTCTGGTTCCCGGGAGCTCACGGCACCGTGGGAGCCCTGGGCCGCGACGTCGGCATGCATGCGAGCCCCGGTGATTTGCTTTCTCACTTCGACATCGGTTTGATGGCCGCGGCTGAAGCCCGCTGGCAACGCCTTCTCTTGAGTGGAGACGTGGTCTGGGCCCGACTTTCAGATGACAAGGCGCTTCCTTTCCCAGGGTTGGCTGCGGTCTCCGCGGAAGCCCGAGTGGGCCAGTTCATCTGGACCTCTAAACTCGGCTATCGCTTGATCGCACACAAAGGCCTGAACGCCGATGCCAATGTGGGAGTTCGTTTTTGGCATTTGGGGCAAAAGTTGAACTTCAACCCGTCGCCACTCGGCCGTAGCTTGAACGCATCCCAGAACTGGGCGGACATTGTAATCGGGGGACGCGTTCAGTTGCCGCTGGGCGAAAAGCTCTCGGTCGACCTTCTTGGCGATGTGGGTGGTTGGGGCGCAACTGCAAACTTGGATTACCAGTTCGCCGCAGTCTTAGGATACAAGCTCAGCTCAAGATGGACGCTCCTGGCTGGCTATCGCTACCTTTTCGTTGATTATCTCCCAGGAAAATCCTCTGTCTACAACATGACCACTCCTGGTGCCGTACTAGGTGCCACCTACCGCCTCAAATGACTTTTTGCTGACTACTCCTATGCTCGTTTCGTGTTGGAGATCCCGAATCAACCGGCTCCAGCGGCATCGCTCTTGGTAAGCAAGCGCAATTCGTCTTCAGGAATGGTGTATTCCTCGGAAATTTCCGGCTTACCGCAATTCAAGCAGACAAAAATCTCTGGAAAAACGAAAACGAGGGAGCTGTTGATGTCCCGCGAATGGATGGCGATTTCTGTAGGGAATTTCCCCTGTCTTTCTGCCCCACACAACGTACACGCCACAGCGCGCCTCTTTCGACGCCGGAGAACATTCCGCGCTAACTGCTGACGCTCACTTCGCTCGATAAGTTACTTGCGGATCCGGCACTGACAAACGTCTCCCCCTGAAGTATGAATTCCAGCCCTGCTAACAGCTCGGTTCCGGCTTGCCGCTTTACGATGAAGCCCCGCGCCCCAATGCCCACGGCTTCTTGAATAACGTCGGGGTCATTTTCTTGAGTGAGGAAAACAATCTTTGCGGACGGTACTAGTTCTCGGATACGTCGAGCCGCCTCCAGCCCATTCAGCTTGGGCAGCCCAATATCCATCAGGATCAAGTCCGGCCTGAGTTCTATTGCTTTCGCGATGGCCTCTACTCCGTCCGACGCCTCGCAGATTGGGCATAAAAGGGAGTTTTCAGCGAGCATCGAACGGACCACGGCACCGAAAGATCGGAAGTCTTCTACCAGAAGCGTCCGAATGGTTGATCTCTCCAAAGCAGGTCACCGCCTTTCGCAGAATTTATTCCGAAGAGTGAACATCAGCTAGCTCGAGCAGCCGTGTTAGCACGGGAAATTGACCCAGTTCTGGTGCAAAGCTCGTCCGCTTGTTGAAGTCCGGTAAGAAGTTCTAGCACTTTGCCGAAAGCTCCAATGGCTCCAGTTAAATTGTGAAACTCGGGGGAGTCCTTGGCGAGTTCGCGTTTTTTTATCTGAGCATCCGCGGAGAATTCGAGGATCCGTTTGATTCCTGTGTCCATAGAGCCGGGCTCCGTTTCACTACGATCGATTGCTTATGGGGAGCAACCTACCCCGGCCGCGCGGCTCTGCAGAATTACGTTATTCTGTCCCCATTGCCCTATACCGCAATCAGGTAAATACTTGAGTTTCGACGAGTATTTGCCTCGTAAAAGGCATTGTTTTGCTCAGTTTATGTGGCCGGACACACGTTCTTGTCTCCACTCCGTAGTCAGTGATAAAGATGCGATTTTCTGCGACCTTGTTACCCCAAAGTCAGAACGACGCGGGCGTGAAAGCAGTGAGCGCTCCGACCTGTCGGACTTACGCGAGAAGAAAGCTGTACCCCGCGCGGAAGGGCCGCACCGATTATCCCTTTCTCGCGATGAGCGCTGGTAGAAGAGACAGTTGTCCACGCCACGCTCACCTGTTCTGATGTCTAAACTTGGGATTCCTCGCGGTCTAGGTTTTCTAAGCACAGGTATCGGATCGCGTGCGGACCCTAGCAACTACTCAGGGTAGACGCAGGCAGCGGAGACCAATCATGCTTTCGGCGGAACAGCGGCGGTTGGATGAAGCACGGCAAGGAAAATTTCCTTGGAAGAAATGGGGACCATATCTCAGTGAGCGGCAGTGGGGCACCGTCCGCGAGGATTATAGCGAAGGCGGCGATGCCTGGAATTTTTTCACCCACGACCAGGCGCGTTCTCGCGCCTACCGCTGGGGCGAAGACGGTTTAGCTGGCATTTCCGATGACAAACAGCAGCTCTGCTTCGCGTTGGCCTTGTGGAACGGCAAAGATCCGATTCTCAAGGAACGGCTTTTCGGGTTGACCAACAGTGAGGGCAATCACGGAGAGGATGTCAAGGAATACTACTTCTACCTCGACAGCACGCCAACGCACTCTTACATGAAGTACCTCTATAAATACCCGCAAGCGGCCTATCCGTACGCCGATCTCGTAGACACCAACCTCCGTCGTTCCAAGAACGACATGGAGTATGAACTGCTCGACACCGGCGTTTTTAACGAAGACCGGTATTTCGACGTCTTCGTGGAATACGCCAAGGACGGCCCGGAAGACGTCTTGGTCCGAATCACCGTAGCCAACCCTGGACCCCAAGCGGCCGAACTTCATGTCTTGCCGACCCTATGGTTCCGGAACGATTGGGCGCCGTGGATTGCTGAATCTAACCGGGCCTCCAAAAAACCAAACCTCCGGCAGATCGAGGCGGCCGCGGGAACGAATGCAGTTGCGGCAACGCATCCGCTGCTGGGCAACTTCATTCTTTCTTGCGAAGGCGAGGTGCCGCTGCTCTTCACCGAGAACGAGACGAACAACGAACGGCTTTTCCCTGGGCAAAAGAACGAAAGTCCCTACGTCAAGGACGGCATTAACAACTGCGTCGTACAAGGCGATCAGGCCGCGGTGAACCCCGAACAACAAGGCACTAAGGTTGCGGCGCACTATCGGCTGGTCGTGCTTCCGGGCCAGTCTTCAACGCTGCGGCTGCGCCTCATGGGCCAGACCGATGCGGGCAAAAATGCAGCCAGCAAAACTACTGCATCCTATTTCATCAAGGAGTTCGACGACGTCCTGACCGCCCGCCTTCAGGAGGCGGACGACTTCTACCGCTCTGTGACGCCTCCTTCGGTTCCTCCGGACGCCGCCAAAGTGATGCGCCAGGCCATCGCCGGCATGCTCTGGAGCAAGCAGTTCTTCTTCTTCGATGGTTACAACTGGCTGCAAGAGCACAACTCCAATCCACTCCATTCCGGATATCGCAATTCCCGGAACTCGGAGTGGTTCCACATGCTCAGCCAGGACATCATCTCCATGCCCGACAAGTGGGAGTATCCCTGGTTCGCGGCCTGGGACCTCGCCTTTCACACTCTGCCACTCGCAATCGTGGATCCGGACTTCGCCAAGGAGCAGATGGAGCTGATGCTCCGCGCAAACTACTTGCATCCCAGCGGACAGATGCCCGCCTATGAGTGGAATTTCAGCGATGTGAATCCCCCGGTCCACGCTTTCGCCACCCTCTTCTTGCTAAGGACCGAGCAGGCCCTGCATCGCGAGACGGATTTCGCCTTCCTTGGCACCGCTTTCAGGAAGCTCCTGCTGAACTATACCTGGTGGGTGAATCGCAAAGACCGTTTCGGCAAAAATGTGTTTGAGGGAGGCTTCCTCGGCCTTGACAACATCGGCGTGTTCGATCGCAGCGCGCCGCTTCCCACGGGAGGGTACTTGGAGCAAGCGGATGGCACGGCATGGATGGCCCTTTTCACCCAGAACATGCTGGAACTTGCATTCGAGCTTACCCTCCACGACTCCACCTACGCGGACTTGATTGTGAAGTTCGCCGAGCACTTCTACTATATCGCCTCCGGCATGAACCGGCCGGGTACAGACGGCATGTGGGACGAGGAGGACGGTTTCTACTACGACCTGCTGCGCCTCCCGGATGGCAGCGCGAGGCGGCTGAAGGTGCGCTCCATGGTCGGCCTGCTTCCCCTTTGCGCCACCACGATCGCAGAGGCTAGTTCGCGGGAGCGCGTCCCGGCCGCAATGGCGCAGATCCACGAACGCCTACAACGGATACCCGAACTCAAGAAAACCATGCACCCCACGGGACCGGGGCATTACGGCGTGGCGGAGCGGGGAATCATGGCTCTGGTGAACCCAGAGCGGCTCCGCCGGATCCTTACGAAGATGCTTGATGAAAATGAGTTCCTTAGCCCGTACGGCATTCGCTCACTTTCCAAGTTTCACCAGCAGCATCCCTATGTTTTGCACTTACAAGGTCAAGAATACCGGGTGGACTACCTGCCGGCAGAGTCGAACTCGGGCATGTTCGGCGGGAACTCCAACTGGCGGGGGCCGATTTGGACGCCGATGAACACACTCATTATTAGGGCGCTGCTGAACTTCTATTTGTATTACGGCGATAGTTTCAAAATCGAATGCCCGACTGGCTCTGGCAAATCGATGAATCTCTTCGAGGTGAGCAAAGAGATCGCGGACCGGCTCACCCGGATATTCACACGGGACGAGCATGGCCGGCGGCCCGTGTATGGCGGCACAGAGAAGTTCCAGAGCGATCCTCTCTGGCGCGACCACATCCTATTCAATGAATACTTCCATGGCGACAATGGTGCCGGGCTCGGCGCCAGTCACCAGACCGGTTGGACTGGTCTCGTCGCGAAGCTGATCCACGTCTTCGGCCGGATGGACGCGGAGCAGTACCTTGCGGCTGGTAAGAAGGGACTATTTGCCGCGGCAGCAACGGGCCGGGGATGACAAATGTCCAAGTGGCCCAAATATCCGACAATCTATGAAATCAACACGTGGGTCTGGCTTTCAGGCCTCAGCCAAAAATCCGGAATGCCGACCGACTTGCGTTCCGTACGCGCCGCCGACTGGGACGCCATCGCCAAATTCGGCTTCGATGCTGTCTGGTTGATGGGCGTGTGGGAACGGAGTCCAGCGGGCATCGCGATTGCCAATCGGAACGTGAACCTGCTCAACGATTTTTGCCGAACGCTACCTGATTTCGCGCTTCAAGACAACGTGGGTTCCCCCTATTGCGTGCGACGCTACGTCGTCGACAACCATCTGGGTGGTCCCAGCGGACTCGCAATTGCCCGGCGAGAGCTCGCCAAGCGAGGCATCAAGCTGATCCTCGATTACGTCCCGAACCACGTATCAACAGATCATCCCTGGGTCATTCGACATCCAGAGTACTTCCTGCGAGGAAGCGCCGCCGACACCAGGAGCGACCCCACATCCTACATTGAGCTCCTGGGCGGCGTCTGCGCGTGCGGGCGTGATCCTTATTTCCCTGCATGGCCAGATGTAGTACAGCTGAACGCTTTTAACCCCGGACTTCGCCAAGCAGTTGCGCAAACGATTTCAGATATCGCGAACCAATGCGATGGTATCCGCTGTGACATGGCGATGCTTTTACTGAATACCATCTTTGCGCGGACGTGGGGTAGTCGGGCGGGTCAACGGCCAGCAACGGAATACTGGACGGACGTTCTCGCCCCCACAAAGAAAATTCATCCCGAATTCGTTTTCATCGCCGAGGCCTACTGGGATCTCGAGTGGGAGCTGCAACAAAAAGGGTTCGATTTCTGCTACGACAAGAGGCTGTATGACCGCCTGCAACATGAAGGTGCAGAGAGTGCTCGCCTTCATCTTTGTGCTGATCTTGCATACCAGCAAAAGCTCCTCCGTTTTCTAGAGAACCACGATGAGCCTCGTGCCTCGGCGACTTTTCGCTTCGAGAAGCAACAGGCCGCTGCCGTCGCAATGTTCACCCTTCCCGGTGCAAGACTTTTCCATGAAGGACAATTGGAAGGCCGCAAAGTAAGGGTGCCCGTTTTTCTGGGCAGGCGTCCAGTTGAGCCCACAGATAGAGCCCTACAAGCTTTTTATGAGCGGCTGCTGGCCGCCGTCAATGCCCCAATCCTTCGGGATGGTGAATGGCAGCTGTGTGCGCGCAGTGGCTGGCCGGACAATCCAAGCTTTGAAAACCTGGTGGCTTGGAGTTGGGCTAAGGGCGAGGACCGACGTCTTATTGTGATTAATCTCAGCGACAATCCGATACAAGCCCGAGTGCAGGTTCCGTGGAGCGAAATACAAGGCGAAACCTGGCACCTGGCGGATGCACTGTCGGATGCAAGCTACGACCGCAATGGCGACGAGATGCTGTCACCAGGACTATATGTGGAGCTAGGGCCCTGGAACTGCAATTTTTTCCAGTGCAGTCGTACCGGTAAAGGACAATCCCTCAGCGCTGCCGCCGGGAGATCCTGAGCGCGCCACGTCCAGTTGATGCGCATTTTTCCTTAAGAGCTCGGCAATGACCCCACTCGCCCGCTCCCTTATTCTTGTTTGCATCGCGCTGTGTTGTGGACATATGGCCGTGGCGCAGACTCTGGCCCCTCGCGCGTACGTCATTACGCCCGTGCGTGCTAACGCCGTCACCTTATCTTTGTCGTTTCTTGACGGCGGCCTCGATTTCAACGGTGCCATTCCCATCACCGGAGCCACTGGCAGCTACCGGGTTCCGGCACTCAGTTACTACCATTCGTTTGGCCTGTTTGGACGTTCAGCAAACGTTACCGCTCTTCTGCCCTACGGGGCCGGCACATTCCAGGGATCAGTTTTTGGTGCTCAGCACCAGGTTTATCGGTCCGGGCTCTTCGACCTCGGTCTGCGGTTCTCGGCGAATCTTAAGGGCGGACCGGCGATGTCCGTGCAGGACTTCGTCGACTGGAAACAGAAGACTTTGCTGGGGGCCAGTCTGACTGTGATTGCCCCGACGGGCCAATACAATCCCACTCGCCTCCTTAACTGGGGCATCAACCGATGGGCATTCAAACCGGAGTTGGGCTATTCGCGACGTTGGCGTAATTGGGTCCTCGATGCCTATGGTGGGGCATGGTTCTACACCACAAATCAGGCTTCCTTCTCGCTACCGCACCCGCAGCCTCAAACGAAAAGTCCCGTAGGCTCTTTTGAAGGGCATTTGAGTTACGACTTCAAGTCCCGCTGCTGGGCTTCGCTCGACGGAAATTTCTGGTTTGGCGGCAGCACCAGATTGAACGGCGTTCCTAATCCCGGAACTCGCCAGACGAGTCAGCGTATGGGGGCGACCGCCGCGCTTCGGTTAAGTCGGCACCAGACCATAAAGATCAGCTATAGCGGTGGCACCTACGTACGTTTCGGTGGCAACTATCAAGATGTTTCTCTGGCGTGGCAATATTCCTGGCTTACTTGGCCGAAATTTCACTAGGGCTAGCTATCCCTCAGCCCCAGCTCCGTATAATCTCCCGCCAAGTTCCTTGAAGTGAGTTCGCTAGTCGTCATCCTCAATTTGACTGTTGCACAACTAATTTGCCCGATGCGGGTTCTTATGCACGGATTGCCCTGTACGTCAAAGCAGAATGGAGTAACACCTTTTGTCATCCTGTCGCATTCTCATAGCTGACGATTACTCCGATTGGCGGCGCCAAACGCGTTTGCTCTTTCAGCCGAAACCACAATGGGAAGTTATCGCTGAGGCAGGGGACGGATTAGAAGCCGTTCAGAAGGCCGGGGAATTGAAACCAGACTTAATTGTGCTGGACATCGGTCTCCCCAAGTTGAATGGTATTGAAGCTGCGCGTCGGATACGACAGTTGGCTCCCAACTCCAAAATAGTGTTCCTAACTCAGAACAACGATCTCGATGTCGTACGAGCGGCTTTGGACACGGGCGCTTTGGGATACGTTCATAAAGCGAGCGCTCGAAAGGAACTACTGCAAGCCGTAGACGCGGCTCTTGAGGGTAAGCAATTTGTCGATAGTAGCCTCAAGGGCTACGAACCCAGCGGTATCTCCGGCGAGAAACCGCGTCAGTACCAGGAGGCACAATCCCGCCGCATGGGGAATGCGCGAAAAACCTGTTAGCGCGAGCCTCTTACCGGCACTCCGATGTGAGTGGAACGCGAACATTGACTATGGTTCCACCCATCGGTTTCGATTGAATCTCAATGATTCCGTTTATTAGCCGAACTCGCTCCTGCATGCTCGTGAGACCGAGACCTCGGCCTTGCGTTGCCGTTTCCAAGTCGAACCCTCTTCCTAAATCACTGACAAGGAGATGAATCTCACTTGAGTCTTCCCGCACTTCCACCTCAATCCGTTTGACCCCGCTGTATTTGGCTGCATTGTGCAGAGCTTCCTGTAGAACTCGAAAAAGGCAAAGCCCGATTTCCCGCGGCAGCGAGATGTTCGCCTCAAAACTCTTAAACTCGATCTGAATTCCCTGCCGCTCACCGAATTCTCTGCACCAACCTTTCATGGCCCGAAGGGCGCCGAGATATTCCAGTTTGGAAGAGTGCAGTTCGTGGGACAAACCTTGCACGTCGTTGGAGATTTCTATCAGCTGCTTTCGCAGTTCTTGGACATGCGTCCGAACCTCAGAAGGATCATCCTGCAATCGTTCGAGTTCCACTGCTAACAGTGCGAGTCTTTGGTTAATGTCGTCGTGAAGCTCTCTTCCGATCCGGGCGCGTTCTTGCTCCTGCGATTCGATGAGCTTTCGACTTATACTTGAGATGGCCTCTTCCATCTGTTTGCGGTGGGTAATGTCCTCGGCGAAGATTAGGATCCCGCCGACGATTCCGCTGGGTGCCCTCCAAGGACGAAGCTCCCAGCGAATCCACGCGGTGCTGCCTTTACGGTCCCAGCGGTCTTCCTCGGCTCGCAATGTTTCTCCCGCAAGCGCACGCTTATGCATTTCTTTCCAGCGCTCGGGAATATCTGGGAAAAGCTCGTAGTGCGAACGTCCAAGCACCTGCGAACTATCGATTGAATAGTCTGCGCACCAGCGGTCGCTCACTTGTAAGTAGCGCATGTCGCGGTCGAGCATCGCCACTCCCACTGGTACGTTTTTAACGAAGATTTTCAGCAGGTCCTCCCGCGCTTGCAGTGCTTCCTCTGCCGCCTTTTTATCAGTAATCTCCTCCACCATCGCGATTATCAATGGAGAGGAACTGTTCAATACAGAGATACTCAAGCGGCCCCACACCATCGAGCCGTCCCGTCGGAAATAACGCTTCTCCAATTGATAGCGATCTATGGAGCCTGCTCGCAATTGCTGGAAAAAAGCCCAGTCCTTTTCGGCATCTTCAGGAGGAGAAAATTGAACACAGTGTTTGCTGCGCAACTCCTGGTCGCTGAAACCGAGCATCTGGCATAATGCTGGATTAACAAAGAGAGGCTGCCCCTCTAAGTTCTCCACGGCAATCCCGATGGGACTCGCGTTGAAAACATCACAAAAGAGCTGAGCGTCCGCGTTTTGTAGCACCTGTTCCATAGCACAAGGTATATAACACTGCGGATATCTAGAAACAAAACGTTATTAAGCCACCCAAGGGCCGCGTGTTTCGATCGGGTGATCTCCCAAACCATGGCGAGCGAAACGAATTGGGCTACCTATCGATCAATAGGAATCACATTGCTATGTTCGCCGCAAATTCGCGAGAGCGCCGCACGGCCTTCTTTGGACCCAAGGTGCATCGCTGGACAGCCACAGTGGACCATGCAGAACTCTCTCGAGACAAGATCGCTCCATGCTTCTTCGACGCGCGCGGCAACTTGCGCGTTCCACCCTTGGTTCAGCAATGCGGCTGTCACGTTTGAAAATATCGAAACCCGTGAACCGTCTGCTCGGGCCAAAGCGGCCGCGCGGCTAACGAGAGGGTGGAAGAAAACCTCGAAACGCGCCGCTTGAGGGCAACCGCCTTGAATAAATAGCGGAACAACGTTCTCTACAGTGAACGAATGGTAGCGTCCGCGTCCGATAGCCGCTTGTAAATCAAAGCCCGCAGCCCTTAATCGTTTTGCGACCGAATACAGTCCTGCATCGCTTAGAAGCATGAAAACGCGTTCACCATCGGCAAGAGCAGTGGCTGCAGATTCAGATACGTGCCGGAAGAAGACGTCGTCGTCAAAATAGAGTTCCAGAGCGTGTTTGTGTCTTGGAGATTTTGGCGTTTCTGTGAAGGCCTGCGGTGAAATGAAAAATTTCCCGGCAAGAGTAAGGTTCAAAGCTGGCAGAAGGTCCGAGCGCAGGCGTCGTTTAACGACAAATCCTCTCGCCCCAACGTCTAAAGCCGCGGATATGTAATCGTCATCCTCTTCAGCGGTTAGGAATATTACCTTTGTCTCTGAGTTTTGTTCTCTGAGTTCCTTAGCGGCCTGGATTCCATTGAGCCGAGGCATCGCCATATCTAAGATGGCGACATCAGGATCTGTCCGGGTTGCCGCATCGAGTGCGGCTTTGCCATCACCCACCGCTGCCACCACCTCAAAATGAGGAGTGAGCATACTGGTGACCGTTTTCAACATCTCTGCGTGATCGTCAGCCAGAAGAACCGTTGGCTTACGGTTGAAGTCAACTGCCGGGCTCAATAGTTACTCTCCTTTCGCAGCAGGGAGATGAGCATGGCGATGAAATCAATCGTAATAAGTTGATTTGAGAAGTCTAGCTGTCAAAACTGACAGTCGTCGCGTGACGTTCTTAGCTCCCGGCCCGCCGCAACCCATAGCTACTTTTTGTTAAGGTCGTCGTCCTTGTAGTACTTCGTGCCCTGCAGGGTCAACTGTAGCGCGATGCCATTCTTGGTGATCTGGTAGACCCATACGCCCGGTGCAACCTCAGCCGCGCCTGAATAAGCTCCGCCAGCCTGGCCTGCCTTTGCCGCCGCATCCGCCTGCGCTGAACCCGACCAGCCGGAGTCAAGAAACCGCGCCAAAGCTTTGTCGTTCACGAACACAAAGATCACTCGATAGCCTTTTACTCCCAATCCCAAACCGACGCCCGCGGAAATCATTTTCATGAAGGTCTCATGCTTGCTTTCCGTGTTGACGGCGATCCCTGCACCCCGCGCTGTGCTCAAAACGAATAAGTTCGTCCCGATATTACTGAAAACGGCATATCCTGCCGACTTCTGGATAGCTGCCTGAGCTGTGGGTTGCAGCTTGTACAAGTCCTGCAGGGTCTGGGCTGCCATCTTCCGGGATTTCGCCCTCTTTTTCCCGTTGTCGTCTTCACCTCCATACGCCGCGGATACCAAGGACACGGCGAGGATGCATGCGATCACCTTGAACCTAATGAGAGTTCTCCCCGCTCCTCAGTATTTCGGATTAATGGATACTCTCAACTGTCAAATCTACCGGTCTCGTGCCTGCGCTCTAGGGGGAGGATGTCGGTCAGGCGAAAGACGAATTGGAAGCGGCCCGCAAAGGGGAGGAACTGTGGCCGGACTTGATTGTGCCGGATATAGCGCTGCCAACACTGAACGGTATCGAAGCCGGACGGTTAATCCGCTACGTCTCCCCAAATTCCAAGATCTTGTTCCTAACGATGGAATCCTCTGGTGAAGTCATCGAAAAGGCTTCAAGCGTGGTTGCGTGGGGCTATGTTCGAAAAACAGGGGCAGGGAACGAGCTATTGTCAGCTGTGGATGCTCTCATCTCTGAGCGAAGCGACGTGGTTAACCACTGGCCCATAAGTCATCCACAATTCCTTGCGTCTTGTCTTCAGGCGTACCTCCCGCAAGAAGAGCCAATTCGATACTGGGCACTGAAAATTGCGAAGAACCACAATCCAAACACACCAAAACCTCGGGAAAGAGCCAAACGCCTGGTTTATCTATGTTTTTCAACCCCGTAAAATGAATGTTCATCTCCGCGCTAAATTTCACTTGATTGTGTGATGCGCACGATAAGCAAGACATAACCTCTCCTCACCATTGCCCCCGAAGTGAATAGCCCCCGAAGTGAATAGCCCCCGAAGTGAATACATAATTACCTCAATTCCAGTGAAAAATACAACAAAAATAGATTAATCGATTTAGTGAAGGATTTTCCGACGGAAAAGCATAGATTATCCTTGCATATTCAGGACCGAAGCGTCCGGCTCACATACGTGTCCCGATTGGCCGGACGACCGCGTTGTCCCTTTGGTATGGCCATCCCAAGGTTGAACTCCGCTGGTTACCGCTCGACGGGTTTGCTCATGGCATTCTCATTGACCTATTAGTCTTGCCAGGTGCTTTGGTATTGATTCCCATGAATTTCCGCGTTTTGCAGGCAAGCTCAAACCCGCTCTAAACGCGTAGGGGCTGGCTTTACTTCAACTGTCATCTTTGCCAGTTTCCGTCTACGCCGCCGGTGCCAACCTATCCTCCGGGCCTGGAGGCGTCAGCATGCGAGCGTGGACGACAGCGAGAAGTGCCGCCGTGGTTGTGCTGCTGTTCGCTCAGTTTTCTTTTGCGTGCCCACAGCAGCTGCTTGGACAAAGTGCACCAGATGGAGCGCAAACCACTCCTGCAACGGGTCGGGCGCTGGAAGAGGAACATCCTCGTCTTTTCTGGATTTTTCCGACCTACACCGTAGCCCACAGCAAGTCGCCTCCTCCACTCAGCGCACACGGGAAGTGGCGACTATTTGTGAAGAATGAGACTGATCCTTTTACCATTGGCTGGGCAGCGTTTGAAGCCGGGATCGCGCAGGCCAATAACGACCTCCCCGGATATGGCCAGGGCGCCGCTGGTTATGGGAAGCGATTCGGAGCCGGGTTGGCGAATGAGGTGGCAGGCGGTTTCTTTGGAACATTCATGTTCCCTTCCGTTCTGCATCAAGATCCACGCTATTATCGACTGGGCAGTGGGCCATTTAAAAAACGCCTCGGACATGCTTTAATTCGGCCGGTATTAACGCATAAGGATTCCGGCGGGCGGGCCTTCAATTGGTCCGGGCTGCTGGGGAGCATTTCCGTAAGCAGCCTGTCAAATGCCTATTATCCCGAGGCAGAGCGCGGTGTCGGCGCAACATTCTCACGCGTCGCGATGTCGCTTCCCTTCAGCATGATCGATGAACTCATCAACGAGTTCGGACCGGATGTTCAGAAGAAGATCTTGGAAAAAAAAATAAAGCCCTAATCACGGTAACCCAGCATTTCCCACGGTCAGAGAACAGAAACGGTTGAGTAGACTCGGTGTGTCGGAGCGGTGAGGTGCTACTTCATGTCCGGTTAGTGCCGAGTACCGAGACCCACACGGGCTGGTAGTTTTGCCAGTTGCCGGGGCAGCATGCTATTCCTAGACTGCCCACCTCTCAGAGTGTGTCTGCTTCAGATACTTGGTCGGCCTAGGCTCATAAGGAAACGCATGAACTTACAAGACCACACCCGTGTTGGGGAGAGGAGCCACATGCCGGCGACTCAATTCATATTTGCTGAGCGTCACCTCCTCCGGGCCGCGCGAGCGATGGGTTTCGAACATAGGCGGAATCAGGCATACCGAATGGGCATGTTCGAGCATGTTGCGAGTAAAAGATTCCGGCGTGCAGCCGGGCAATGTTTAATTGCTGGTTTGGTCCCCGTATTACTCACTGTTATCTGCTATCGATTGCATTTCAATCTCGCCATGGCCAGCCTCCTCTATGTGGTTGTCGTCGTGCTACTGGCCCGTCTGGGGAACCTTGCTTTATCCATCATTGCCTCCGGCGTCGCGGCACTGTGTCTGGCACACCTCGCTCCCCCCGCGTATTCGTTTCGCATTGACAATCCGCTCGATGACGTGGCGGTCGCGACTTTCTTGATCAGCTCGTTGATCGTTGCTCGCCTGGTGTTCAATCTCCGCAGGTTAACGGAGGAGGCCCTCTCAAGTGTGGACCGCAGATTGATTGATGCAGAAGAGCGAGAACGAAATCGGATCGCCAGCAGCCTTCACGGGGATGTCGATCAGCGGTTCGCATTGCTGGCAGTCAACTTCGATCAACTCAGGCGAAATGTTCCCAATCCAACCGTTGAAGTCCTAACCAGGATGGACGAATTGCAGAAACAAATTAACCAGATATCTGACGACATCCGAGCGTTGGCGTACAGCGTGCATTCTCCAAAACTTGAACTTCTGGGCCTGGTTGAGTGCATGAGATGCTTCTGCAAAGAGTTCGAGCACAAGCGTCAGGTGGAGATTCACTTCAAAAGTTGTGATTTGCCAACCCCTCCGCCGCTGGACAACTCCTTCGCCCTCTACCGAGTTCTGCAGGAAGCCTTAGATAATGCCGCGAAGCACAGCGCGGTCCGGCAATTCGCGGTTGAGCTGTTCCAAGCATCGGATACGATACATCTTGCCGTCAGCGATCCCGGAGTTGGCTTCGACCCCAAAGTAGCAAAGCAGGGAAGTGGACTCGGTCTCGCCAGCATGAAAGAACGGCTTAAGCTCGTGAAGGGAACACTTTCGATTGAATCGAAAACCGAGCGTGGTACCAGAATCGACGCCACCGTGCCCGTCAACCCTAATCGCTAAACTGCGATGCGCGGCTCAAAGACTGGATTTTAGATTGCCCGGCGCAGCGACTTCGTCTTTTGCAAGTTGATGCAGTTCAGAGCGCTCATGAACCCCAATTGTCAGCTACGCCCGCTCGCGGTATTTAGAACTGCAATTGCAGGCGCGTCTGAAAAAATTGCGTATTGCCTCGAAGATCGAAACGATCGAGCTGCCCGTAGCCATAGGTGAACGACCAACGTACTTCGCGAGATAGATACCAGTTGAGATTCGGTGTGAATCGCCAGAACTTGCCGCCGTGCAAGGTGCCGCTGTTGAGATCAATGCTGGAAAATCGCAAAACCAATTCCCAGGCTCCGGGACCTCCGTCGAACACTGGCCTAGATGGAGTGACTGCCTTGAAATAACCCCCTACGGTGTTGTAAGGGCGCGTCTCCCCAGTAAGTATCCAAGTCGTGACGATGTCGCCTCCTCGAAACACGGGATTGCCTGTCGAGCGCGACGAAACGAGTTGGAACCAGTATTCGCTGCCAAGCATCCATGGTCCTACTCGGTAGTACGCTTCATATCCCGCCATGCGCGTCGCGGTCGCCGCGAATTTACCGGTATCGACGAAATACGGCGCGGGAAATGCTTCGGGACGTGACCGGATTTGAAGCTGATCGTTTTCAGGAGTTCCGTAACGGAAGTTCGCACCCAAATGGAGCAGTGTGCCCTCTGCCTCCGAATGAATGGGAAGCCAAGCAACTCGCGCGACGGCTTGGTTGGAATACGAGGAGAACGACTGGCTATGGGAGAAGACATCGGTATACCACCCGAGGTTCCACAGAAAGCCGTGCTTGGGGGAATAACCAAGCCATTTGATCCCGTCGGCCAGGATGGGAACGGTGGCGTCGTTCATCGTAAATCTCTCAATTGTCCAGCCCGCATACCCCACCATGACCTTGTTCAGCGAGAACCCCTCTTTCGTGCGACCGATGAAGAAGTATCCCCAGAGTTTCGGAACCTCAAACATGACGCCCGTTTCCCGAAACAGCCAGGAGCTGGTTGGAGCGTCGTACATGATCCCAGTGCTCCATGTTACGTTCCGCTTGAGACTGGGGAAGCTTCCCTTGAGAAGGAATCGGAAGTCACGGAGCTTAAAACCGGGGTCGAGGGTAAACTGTTGTTTGCTCTGTTTGTCCTGCGAATAACCCGCGAACTCGTACAAGAGCCCGACGCCGGCGCGCATGGTGAAATGCGGTCCTTCGTACTCATTCCAACGTGCCATTTTCCTGGGTATTACTATGTTGTCGGACTCGCCTGCCTCTTCCGTGTTCACGAGGTTGGGCGACGTTGGAGTTGTCGTCTGATTTTGGTCGGGAGCGGGCGGACCGCCCGGTTGCGGCGCGTCCTTAGTTGGTTCAACGCCGGACTGGGGGGCTACCGCTTCCTCCTGCGCACATAACGTCCCCGGCGCCACAACTAGCGTGATCAACGCTACTAGTTGAAATAGGGGCCGCATGACCTAGTAAGCAGCGAACATTTCTTGAATCTGCGTTGCGCTATGCGGTTTCAGAAGTGCCAGGGACAACAAGATTCGCGATTTCTGCGGATTCAGCTCATCAGAGGCAATGAAACCCAGCTCATCGTCTTTCACTTCCACATTGCGCCCCACCGTTCCTGTGGGCACTCGGCTACTGCGAACCACAACCACGCCTTGCTTAGCCGCCTGAGCGGCCGCCTCAATGGCCGCCTGGTTCATGTTGCCATTGCCGACACCCGCGATAATGATGCCCTTCGCTGCACTGTTAACGCTTGCGGTGATCAGGTCTGGCGACATATCGGCGCAAGCAAAGACAATGTCCACCCGCGGCAGTTTCGTTACGTTGGAGATGTCGAATTCGCTCGACGTAGTGTGCTTCCACGGCGGCGCGTTGTAAAAATCATTCTTGCCATACGCGGTCACGCCAACCACGCCACGTTGCGGCGACATGAAGGTCTGAACGTCTGTCGTGCTCGTCTTGGTGAGGGAGTGCGCTGCGTGAATCTGGTCATTCATGACCACCAGCACGCCGCGGCCTTTGGCTTTCGGGTCGACCGCAACCCCTACCGCATTGTAGAGGTTCAGCGGGCCGTCGGCGCTCACCGCCGTAGACGGCCGCATGGATCCGACCATGACCACCGGCTTGTCGCTCTTCACCACCAGATTGAGAAAGTACGCCGTCTCCTCCATCGTATCCGTCCCGTGAGTAACCACGATTCCGTCTACATCCCGCGACCGCAACAGTTCGTTGATGCGCCTGGCGAGCTTCAGCATGATGTCGAACGATATATCCTGCGAGCCTACGTTGGCTATTTGTTCACCCTTGATGTTCGCTAGCTCGCGGATTCCGGGCACGGCTTCCAACATGGCATCGATCGTCACGGCTCCGGAGGTGTACGCGGATTGCGTCCCGCTGCCGGCGGCTCCTGCGATCGTTCCGCCAGTTGCGAGAATGACGATGTTCGGTTTCTTGCCCTCGCTCGCAACATTCTGGCAACCCGCGCAAAAGAGGAATACAAGGGAGACTGCAGAGATTCTGTGAGACCGGTTCATGACGCTCCTTTCAAATTTTGTACGCCGTGGCGCTGCTCTTCGCTGCCTTAGTCCGTCTTGCCTTTCCCTTTATCCAATCCAGTCAGTTTGGCCGGATCGAGGAGTTCCTTGATCTGCGCCTCTGTAAGAATTTTCTTTTCGCGAATGATCTCGAGTATTCCCTTGCCGCTCTCGTAGGCCTCGCGCGCGAGCTCTGTGGACTTGTCGTAACCCAGGACAGGGTTCAGCGCCGTGACGATGCCGACCGTCGTTTCCATGTAGTGAGCCAGGACTTTCTCGTTCACCGTGATGCCGTCGACGCATTTTGTGCGAAATAGGATCGACGCGCGAAACAGCAGGTGCTGCGATTCCAGTACCGCAAGACCTTCGATCGGTTCGTAGGCGTTTAGCTGAAGTTGTCCACTGTGTGCCGCCAGCGTCGTGACGTAGTCGTTGCCCATTACGCGGAAAGCAACCAAGTTCATCACTTCGGGAACAACCGGGTTCACCTTCCCCGGCATGATCGACGAGCCGGGCTGGAGCGCCGGTAGGTCGATCTCAGATAGGCCGGCACGCGGCCCGGAAGTCAGCAAAATCAGGTCGCTTGAGATTTTCGAAAGCTTAATGGCCAAGCTTTTCAGCGCCGACGAATAAACAACAAATCCTTGTTGGTCCCAGGTGGCAGCCAACATATCTGACGCTGGAACAATCGGTTTACCCGTGAGCTTCGCTAGATGCGCGGCGCATTTCTCTGCATATCCCTTTGGGACGTTTATGCCCGTGCCGATCGCCGTGGCGCCCATATTCACGGCATACAGCGATTTCTCGGCCTCCCGCAACTGGTGTATCTCGCCTTCAAGCGATGCCGCGAAAGCGCGGAATTCTTGGCCTACAGTCATCGGCACGGCGTCTTGCATTTCCGTGCGTCCCATCTTAACTACCTGAATATTGGCATCTCCCTTCGCGCGGAATGACTCCGCGAGCAGGTGCAATTCATTAATCAACTTATCGTTCCGCAGTAGGATCGCCACCTTAATAGCCGTGGGGTACGAATCGTTCGTCGACTGCGACATATTCAGATCGTCGTGTGGCTCGACGAACTGATACTCACCTTTCTTGTGACCACTTGCCTCCAGCGCGATATTGGCCAACACTTCATTGGCATTCATGTTCGTGGAGGTGCCAGCCCCACCTTGATACCAGTCGACCAGAAATTGATCGTGATATTTGCCCGCCAGTACCATCAGGCAGGCCTTCTCAATCGCCGCAAGGCGTTCCATCTTCATCGCGCCCACGTCTGTATTCGCCTGGGCTGCGGCCAGCTTGACGATCGCCCACGCTTCCACAAACCCTGGGTAGTGGTTGATCGGCACTCCCGATAATTGGAAGTTCTCTAGCGCCCGCGCGGTCTGGACACCGTAGTACGCGTCGGCCGGGATCTCCTTTTCACCCAAGAGATCCTTTTCGATTCGCGGCTTCGCTTGTGTCGATTGCGCCGGTTGTTGACCCCACGCTAGATCAACGGTGAGCGCCGCAACCAGCGTGACGACACCGGCAAGCGTGGCCCACCTGCAATTCCGTGACAAATTCGTAGTCATGCTATGGCCTCGCGCATTCGATTTGCACCTCAATGTCGGAAATGGACCTTCCGCCACATGCAAGAGCGGCAATCGAGAAATCTGTGTGTCCTAAGTTGTGACGATTTTTACGTGGCGGAAACTGTAAGAAGTAACAGCAGTGGCTGGATTTGTCCCGCTATGGCCGTGAAAACCGCTTAGCTTTCCGCAGCCGTCGCCGTGATAGCGAACTGATGGCATTCCCATTGACCTGTCAGTTTTGACAGGTGCAGTGGCATCGACCCTCACCTTATTGTCGCGAGCCTCCGAGGTTGAAAACCCCACTGTGGGCTGGATAGTCGTTATAGGGATTTCCGTGTCGGGAGGCGGCAACTCCAGTCCGCAGTGTCATTTTCATCTCCGGCCTTATGAGTACCAGAAGGGTGTTGCGGTCCGAAAGGGGAGTCACACTGTCAACGATCGAGCCACCACTGCTGGACGCCAGCCTCTCTAGGCCGAGGGAACGAACGGATTTTGAAAGTCGCCGGAATGTGCCTCGCATGGGCATTTTCAACCGCATTGCGGACAAAAACTTCCAGCGTGCGCTGGTGCAGTGTTTATTTGCAAGTTGCGTCCCGCTACTCACCCTTGTCTGCAGCCGGTTGCATCTCAATCTCGCCACGGCGAGCCTCATCTATGTGATTGTCGTCATGCTGCTAGCCTGCGTCGGCAGCGTGGCTTCATCAATCGTGGCCTCCATCACGGCGGCTCTTTGCCTAGTGCGTCTTGCTCCTCCCGCTCATTCTTTTCGGATTAGCGACCCGCTCGATTATCTGGCAGTTGCAGCTTTTCTGATAACTTCTTTGTCTCTTGTCACTCTGGTATCCAGACTGCGCATGGTGGGAGACGAGGCCCTCTCAAGCGTAAACCGCAGATTGATCGATGCGGAACAGCGGGAGCGCAACAGGATCGGCAGAGAACTCCACGATGACATCAATCAACGGCTTGCGCTCGTAAGAATTGGTCTGGAACACGCCGAACAAAGCCTTTCCAAGTCGTTGGCCGAAGTCACTGGCCAGCTTCGTGAAATAGGGCAGTGTGTATCGGAAATTTCCACCGACCTTCACGCGCTCTCACACCAACTATACTGTTCGAAACTGGAATATCTCGGGATAGTAACGGCGACCAGAAGCTTCTGTCGAGAATTATCAGAAAAGCATAAAGTCGAGATTCACTTTGAAAGCCGCAACGTGCCTAACCATCTGTCGCCGGAAATTTCACTTCCCCTCTACCGCGTTTTGCAGGAAGCCCTGCACAATGCGGTGAAGCATAGCGGTGCAAGGCAATTCAAGGTTGAACTGTTCGGAGCATCGCATGCAATCCACCTCATCGTGAGTGATTCTGGAATTGGCTTTAACCTTAAAGCGGCAGTAACCGGCATAGGGCTTGGCCTTGTGAGCATGCAAGAGCGAATGAAACTGTTGAACGGAGGGTTTTCAATCGACTCTCAACTCAATCACGGCACCACGATACGGGCCCACGTGCATCTCAACTGAGACCATCGTTCCGCACGCGCAGCACCGTAGCGCGAGACCGCATGCTGCAGAGGGCATGACCTGTCAATTTTGACACTTCCATTGTGTGATCGTTGAAGTCAATGTCGTCTATCGCGCGGCGGCCTGTGTTGACGAGCGCCTCCACATGTACTCAGCTACACGTCAGAGATCGCCGCCATCTGCATAGGACCAAAGCGATTATCGACAAACCAGCCTAGGAGCAAGCATGGGCAAATCTTTTAGGTCGTACACATCGATTCTTGCGCTGCTTTCGCTGTTCGCTGTGGGAGTCTATGCAAGGAAGGTTCACGCGAAGGCGCCACCTCAGTATCCGATCTTGGACATGGCCGCCAACAAAGTAATTCAGAAATATCAGAACTCTACCTGCGAGCAGTTGTGGATGAAGAAAAGCCAAAAAGCTCCGCCGAGCGCTGAAGAACAAAAAGTTGTCGGATTTCTTAAGAGCGATCCCCAGATGCGGACCCTTTTCATCGACAAGGTTGCTGCTCCTGTCGCCAATAAGATGTTTGAGTGCGGAATGATCCCGTGACGCAAGCCGAGGGGTTCGCCCGATGTTGTCTTGATCGAGAGATGCAATGATTCGAGAAAAGCCCCTTCGCTTGATGACGGTAATCATTTTGGGTTCGCTCCTGGCGGATCCCCGCAATGTGGTCCCCCAAACCACTCAGCAGAAGCAGTCGGTACCACCAGCTGCCAAAAAGAAAGCGGCCTCCCGCGTGAAAGCTGCCGCGCCCGCCGCTCCTGAGCTTGAGCCCAAAGCCTTGGAAATCCTCAAGGCCACCGCCTCACGCTTGGCCGCTGCACATACGTTGTCATTCACTGCCGTGGAAACATTCGAAAGCCCTAGCCGCCAGGGAGTGCCTCTGGTTTTCGCAAATAAGTATGAAGTGACTCTGCAGCGGCCCGACAAGCTCCGGGTGATCATAGCCGGGGACGGTCCGGCATCGGAATTCTACGACGACGGCAAAATCGCCATGGCCCTCGCTCCGACGGAGAATCTCGTCGCCGTTACGGACGCTCCACCTACGATCGACGCAACACTCCAGGCGATCTATCATCGTGCGGCGATCTATTTTCCATTCACCGACTTGATCGTCAGCGACCCTTACGCCGACCTCGCCCCTGGGTTGCGGCATGCTTACTACATTGGCCAATCCATTGCCTTTGGCGGCACAACCACCGACATGATCGCTTATGCCGGCGACGGAGTGTTTGTTCAAATGGCGGTCGGGATCGAAGACCGGCTGCCCCGTGTAGTCCACGCGATTTATCTCAACGATCCCGACCGGCTACGTCACAATCTTTTGCTTTCAGACTGGCAGATTGATGCACCCGTTTCTGCGGACGTATTCACCTCCTCCAAGGCCACGAGCGCAAAGCACATGGAGTTCGCTCACCCGCATCCGGAGCCGTCTTCCGGTGCCAGGCCGCCTCTGCGAACTCCGCCACCAACTAGACCTGTGGCGTCGAGTACGGCACCGCAATCGAACTAACGGACGAGGTGGAACGAGTCATGAATAAAAATATCCTTCGCTTGGTAAGCCTCACGATCATCGTTATTCCGTGGGAAATGGCCTTTGGTTACGGGCACGCGAACCGCTGGGGCGGAAGTAGCGCGCACACCTACGGCGCCTCTTCGCACACAAACGCCTATGGTGGCAGTACAACGCACGCGTACGGCGAGGGTACAAGTCACACCAGCGCGTACGGCACCAGCACCTCGCACAGCGCTTACGGTGGCACAACACACACCAATGCGTATGGCGGTACGACCACGGGAGAGGCTGGGTATGGCGCAGTTCATACTACGTCCTATGGAACGACAGCCTACGCCTCCGCGTATCATCCGCCCACTGCCTACTATGGATACCATCCGCCCACGACTGTGGGCTACTACGGAGCGGGATGCTACAACTGCGCCTCCGGTTCCACTGCGGGTGCCGCCGCAGTTGGTGCAATGGTTGGCGTGGCTGCCGGCGCCGCGATTGCGTCTTCGAATAGCAACGCGGCAACGTCGAACGCATACGCTCAAGGCTACAACGCGGGTGCGGCTAACACCACCGCCGCAAACACTAGTGCGAACACGGCTGCGGCCAATGCGAATGCCGCAGCTGCCAATGCCAACGCTGCCGCTGCCAACGCCAACGCCGCCGCCACCTATGTGATGGATGGCGTCTATGCCGTGTTGCCGGCTGGTTGTGTCACCCCGGATGTCGGAGGTAAGGCCTACTACTTGTGTGGCAACACATGGTTCAGTGCGGCCTATGGTGCGAACGGCGTTTATTACAAAGTTGTGCCAACTCCCTAGGGAAAATGATTCGCGTTTGTGGTCGGCGAAATTGCGGCGGATTCCTCGGCGGCGTTCCTTATTGACTGGTCGTTGCGGAACCGACCGGCATTGCTATGAAAAGGATCCTTATTGTCGCCGCGGTAACCGAAGTTTTGACTGGCCTGATCTTATTTGTGTATCCCCCGATCGTAATCAGGGTATTGTTCGACTTCGAAATCGCCGGCGCGGGTCTATGGATCAGTCGGATAGCTGGCGTCAGTTTGATCGCATTAGGACTGGCTTGTTGGCCTGACTGCAACACGCTCCGCGCGTTCTGCGCGATGTTGACTTACAACTTCCTTATAACGATGTATTTGATTTACCTGGGCGATACATATACGGTCGGGATTCTGCTGTGGCCGGCGGTCACCATTCATGCAGCGATTTCCATCCTTCTCGTTCGGATGTGGTGGAAAGAACAAAGACTGGCAGTCTCCCCGCCCGTCTAGCTCCAACGTCCAGATAGCGTAAATTCTTTTGTGTAAATTTGGGGTTTTGAAGCAGAAAAAAGGGCGTGGTAGAGGGTTCTTTGAAACGGAAATGGCCGAACAACTGCCCACGCAGCTCAAAGCGCTGATCGAGCATGCCTTAGTAGCCGAGCGCGACTACTATCTGCAGTTGAGCTACTGAATGCAATGCGAAGGGTTGCCCAATCTCGGCGGCACGTGTCGATATCTTACCCGCCCGCCCCTGCAGACTTCGTTGCGGGATTGAGAGGCACGCGAGCATGAATGATTGTTCCGGCCTGTGGCTTCGATTCAATAGAGAGGCACCCATCGACCAGCTTTAGACGCTCTTTCATGCTGGTAAGGCCGAGGCCTCGGCCCTTGAGCGCCTCTTCAGGTTCAAAGCCGATACCGGAGTCATGCACTATCAGCTCGATCTCGTTTGTGCTACTCGTAAGCGAGACTCGGAAGTGTCTCGCGCCACTGTGCTTGACAGCATTCTGGAGAGCTTCTTGCAAAACGCGAAACAAACAGAGCGCGATTTCGTGGGGCACCTCTCGAGGAACACCCTGTGTATGAAAATCGACCTCAACCCTCTGGAGTTCTGAACGCTCTTTGCAGAAACTCCTGGCCGCTGCTACGAGTCCCAGATATTCGAGCTTGGAGGAATGCAGGCGGTGCGATAAGGCCTGGATATCGTCCCCGAGATCGGCAGCCAGTTGACAGGCCTCTTCCATGCCACGGCTCGCTGCCCCCTCCGAAGAAAGACTTTGCATTGCGTTTTGCAAATTCCCAACCAATAGAGCGATGCGCTGATTGATATCGTCGTGCAATTCTCTCGCGATGCGGGTACGTTCCTCCTCGTGAGCTTCAATCAATCTGCGGCTGACGCTGGAAAGAGCTTCCTCCGCCAATTTGCGCTGAGTAATGTCCAAAACCTCTCCGACAAAATACGTGGGCTCGCCGTTAGCACCACGAATCAAAGAAGCGCTGGATTCAGTAGTGACGACGCGACCACTCTTGTGAAGGCAGTGCTTCTCAATTCTCTGGAAACTAGCGCCGCCCTCGAGCGTTTCAGCGAGCTTTCGAGAGAAAGAAGGCCAGTCTTCCGCAAGGGTAACCGACTCGACGGTCTTTTGGAGCAGCTCTTCTTCCGTATAGCCGAGGATCTCGCAAAATGCGTCATTCGCAGCGAGAAAATGCCCGTCCAAAGAAACGATTACCATACCAACACCCGCATCGCGAAACACGCTGTGGAACTTTTCCTCGCTTGCATGCAGCGCGTCTTCAGCTTGCTTGCGTTCGGTGATGTCCTGAGCCGTGCCGCGCAGCGATGCGATTTGACCCGCCGTATCGCGCAACGCTTCACCCCGGTCGGTGATCCATCTTGTGCTGCCATCCGGCCGGATCATCTGCAGATCGAGTTGATACGGTGTGCCGGTTCGTAATGCCTCCACGACGGCGCTGTTCAAGCGCTCCCAACTTTCCGGGTTATACAACTGGATTTGTTCCCTGTAAGTAGGAGGGGGCAGACTGGGATCGCGGCCGGCGATCCGGTAGAGTTCCTTGGACCAAACGACCGCATCGGTTTTTTGGTCCCATTGCCAACTGCCAACTTGCGCGACGCGCTGTGCCTCTAACAGTTCCTGCTCTCGTTGAAGCACCGCTTCTTCCGCTTTTCTTTTTTCCGTGACGTCCGCCACCATGCCGATCATGCGGATCATCCTGCCCCGCTCATCGACGTAGGCACGGCTGTTTCGCTCGACCCAAATCAAGCTTCCGTCTGGGCGTTCCATGCGATAGTTGATTTGAACATTGGGCTTCTCAGGAGTAACCGCAGCAATCGCCGACTTCAGTCTTTCTCGATCATCCGGGTGGACCGCAGCTAATAGTTGCTGACCTGTGATGCGCGTTGTCTCATCTACACCGATAATTTGAGCGCTCTCTGGGGAGCGTACGATGACATCCGTGGTAGCGTCCCACTCATAAGCGAACATTTTTCCGGCCCGAGCTGCCAGACGAAACCGCTCCTCGCCCCTTCTTAGTGCCTCTTCGGTCGCTTTTCCCTCCTCTACGAGGGCTGCCAGAAGCATGAAAGGTGTAGCAGTGAAGATTAAGAAGAGTTGCAGAGGAAGCACAACGTAAATTGGCCCGTGCTCGATGAAGGGACCCCGCCCATGCACTGCGCCCCAAATCGACAAAAAGACAATTACGATCACCGCAGAGCTGATCCCCATGGATCCGAAGCGCAGTGCAGACCACAGCAGGAATGGCACGAGAGAATACAGCAATGCCGGCGACTCACTCGCAGCAGAAGCAGTGAAGCAGAAGTAACTGAGAAGAACCAGCCCGACGAGGAGCGCCGCGGCTTCCAGGTGGCGGACACCCGGTTTCCGCAGCCATGCACGCCCATCGCTGACCCAACTCAAAATCGCTGGTGTCAGAGTGAGGAACGCCAGCACTTCGGAAAGGAAACCAATCTTCCAACCATCCCAATAGTTGCCGCTTATACCAGGTGCGCTGAGGAATGCAGCAGCAAATGGCGCAAGGACCACCGCCGAAAGCAGATAAGTCGTCAACGCCTTTACGCTGTTTAGCCGAGGCCGCCCGTCAAAGAGATATCTAAGAGACAGAGTAGCGATTAGGACTTCGACCGTATTTGCCGGAATGAACCAGGCGATGGAACGAGCCGGGACGCCTGCTTGCAAGTCATAAAGGACAAACGCCGCAAATGCTGTTGGTATGAGTATTAGCCAAGTTCTCCGCGAGACCAGCAACAATACCGATACCAAAAGTGCGCAACCCGGCCAGAGCGGCCAGACTGTTTGGGGATGTAGCATCAACGCCCCTGCTAGCCTTGGAGCAAAGTAAGAGAGCGCAGCCACGAGGCAGACCAGGATCGCTGCTCGAATCGATGAAGTCATATTCCGTGTGTTCCGGAATGGAAGGGTGCTGTCGCTTTCCACGGTTACCTCCCTCCTTGCGGTCCGGTGGTCCGCTTACTTCAATTGTGAAGAGACACCGTTGTTCGCGTTGGAGTAACGCCATCGATGATATGTGCCTGGGGGGCAAGCATAAATCGATTGTTTTACCCAGGCAATAGATATACGGTCCGGATTCTGCAGCGGCCGGCGGTCACCATTCATGCGGCGATTTCCATCTTTCTCGTTGGGGCGTGGTGGAAAGAACAAAGACTGGCAGTCTCCCCGCCCATCTAGCTCCTACGTCCAATAACCCTTGACATTATTATTGACACTTAGTACACTTCCTACGTAAAGAAGTCTGCCCCGCGTTCACAAAAGAGCTTTTCGGAAATTCGCGCGTTCCCTCTCTGTTTTTCGCAATCTCTAGGGGCAATTCCGGCCTAAAATCCAAAATTCAAAGCGAGGTTCTTATGCAATCCCAGCAATCCACACAATCCAGGTGTCTCCGCACGTTCTCCGACGGGCGCGGCTGCCGCATGCTCCGCAAACCCGGCCATCCTGCTCTTTGCGTCTTCCATGCCCACGAAGAAGAGCAGCTCCTTGAAACTGAAAAGCTCGTCGCCGACCTTGCTTCGCTCTCCGGCAATCTCAATACCGGTCTCGACATCAATCACGTCCTCGGCAAAGTGTTTCAGGCCCTCGCGCAACGCAGAATCTCCGCGCGCGAAGCCACCACCTTCGCCTACATCGCCCAGCTCATGCTTCAATCGATGCCCTATGTCAAAAACGAAATACGTTGGGCCACCAACGATGCCGAAGCCTACTACCGCATGATCCGCCAATCTATCCCCGCCGTCCGCGACCTCCCGAAGTCTCAGCCTCCAGCGACGCAGCTCCCAGCTCACGACCGTGCACCAAATCGTGCGGCTATCCCCCCGACACAACATCCTGCCGCTACCGTGCTTACGCCAGTTTCGGTTCCGGCACCTCGCCCGCAACCGCCAACTCAGCAACAGTTTTCGCCCCCGTCGCCTCGTGTGTCCACCCAACCACCCAACGCCCCCAATCCGCCGCTCGCCTCCGCGCCAACTCCGGCACCCGCTCACTCGCAACCGGAACCGCGGACCTCCTTCGTCGGCACCGTCAGATCTCCCGTTTGGTCGCAGTGAAGGCAGCCGTGTCGACAGCTCAGTTATGTTCTGCTCGTCAGGCGTGCCTCGCGGGTCCCGAGTCGCCTCGCGGTTCTAACCCGTGCGTAATGAACAGATCCAGAAAAGCAGGGGGTAGGCAGCAAGATTAATGATGGATCCTTCGAGGAATGGAGCGCAGGTCAACGCTCCTTAGTTAGTGGTAGAGGTACGCGGTTAAGAGCGCGCTGGCCGCTACCGCCGCCAGCAACCACGTAGCCGCGCTCAGTACGATCGCTAAGCGCGCTAGTCCCGGTTGCATCTCTTCGTTTCGGCGTGCCTCGGCGGCATCAGCTTGCTCGCGGCATTCCCTCAACAACTCCGGAGGCGTGAACCGTCGCACCAGCTTTGCGCCCGCCAGTAACACCATAAGATCGTCCAGGAGCCCGATCACCGGGATGAAACTGGGGATGAGCTGAACCGGACTAAATAGGTATGCAGCCGTGCAAGCGGCCGTACCTCTTACGTACCAGGGTGTGCGAGGGTTTCTAAAAACAAAATAAAGAACAAACGCCTCTTTTTGCATACGTTGCGCTTGCTGCTTCCAGGAAACTGAAAGATTGGTCGTGCCCTGTGCCACGTAAACCGTCGCTTTCGCCGAGCTGCATTCCCCTAAAATGGTCCGTGACGCAGCAGCACGCCGTAGAAGGTGATGGCGCCGATCAGGATTACAGCAATCGCCACAAAGAATGCGAGCGACCACGTTTTCTGCGTGTGTGATGTCAGGGCCTTCTCCAAGAAATTCCGGTGCTGCCAGGTAGCGGCGACCAGTGACAACGTTCCGAGACCAATGAGGGTCAATGCCAAGTTGCGCGGCGCTTGCGGACGCTGGATATTACCGGCCGCGATTTCTTCGGGCAGGTATTGGAAGAATTTGAAGATGGTGAAACCGAACCCGATCATCGAAAGCGACGTTCGGATCCACGCCATTAGTGTTCTCTCCGCGGCGAGTGCCGTGCGGTCGAGGGCCAGGTCAGTCCGTTCTTCCGCAAGCACTGTTCCTCGGTCCCGTGGAAGTGTTTCAATAGCCGCCATGGAAGTATTCCTCGCAACCGGCGCCGCGACGGTCACAGGAGGCCCTGAACGTCAACGGCGGATCGATCGCTCTCCCGGGTTTCCGGGTTTTGTTCTGACCGTGTTCACATAGGCGGGGGCGGACTGGCAGGGGTGGCTGCCAGCGGGCCTTGCGCCGGCGCGTCCCGCGGCACGATTTGTGACCAGTGCTCCCGGACGGCAAGTATCCGGAAGACAAACGCAACCAGCACCGAAATCAGCGTGATAGGGAAGAACTGTGTGCTGTCCTTGGTGATCAGGGCGATCACTGCGTAGACGCCGCTCGCCAGTACTGCTGTCGTCACAATGTGTTCACAGGGCCTCACGATTTCTGGAGTGACGCCCGAGAAAAGATCAATAAATACGCCCCCCGCGGTAGTCGCGAGCAGTCCGACAAGGATTGCGCTGAAGAAACCAAGGCCGTGGTCTAGAGCCTTGTGCGCGCCCAGCACAGCAAACCAGGGCAGAGTGAAAGACTTAAAAAAGGCGAGTGTGCGCGTGCGGAAGCGCTCCTCTTTCGAGGCCGCGTACCGATAAACGCCCAGTCCGAGCAAACCCATCAGAAGGCAGACCACGAAATATCTTGGATCCTGGATTGGTGAGGGAATGTCATTGAGCAGCAGGTCGCGGGATATACCTCCCCCGATGCCTCCGAAGAAGGCCATGATCAGCAGCCCAGCGACGGCGTAGCCGCGATTGTGGGAAGGATTTCTGGCCACCAGCACACCGTTCAGCGCATTGATTCCTGCGGAGAAGAGGTCAACACTCGGAAAGCTTGGCAAGTTCATTGGGCACCTCGTTAGGACCTTGTTTATGCGCGATGATGACGCCCGCCTTCGTTTGCATAACACTTGCTCATCAGACGTGAGCCTTAGTTGGGGGCGAAGTGGCTGGCGTATGCCCCTCTGTTCCTTGAACAGAGTGCTTGAACCTAGTCGCGATCCGGTTAACGGGACCACGCACGAGTAGATAGGGAACGATTGCAAGGAATGTTGCGATAATGACCGCGTCAAGAGGGTAGATCCAGTGCAAGACGATGAGCTGGTAGATACAATCGAGCAAACACGCCAAGAGGAAAAGTTTACCGACGGATTTCTTGAAGTCGCGAAACAGGTCCTTGCGCTTTGAACTATCCGCCAAGAAATCCCAGAAAAATGGAGCTTTGCCCTGACGCCAGTCTCTGAGGCCGGCGCGGATTGCCAGGAAAATCGCGACCGAAGGTTGCAGAAAAAACCGGAACTTTAAGGGACCGTCGGTCCGGTCCACTAAACCTTCCCACATATCGGAAAACAGGTTATCGACCATGATCACGCTCCTTTGCGCCGCCTCGAAGGCGAATCCGCGGATGCGGCTTTTGACTCTCGAGGTCGAATAACGCGGACAAACTGGGGAAGCTCTCCGATCGCGAGCAGACGTCTGAACTGCGAAGCGTAGCGGGAGAAGGGGTGCGGCAACTACTGTCAGATCTGGCAGGCGGTCGCTTTATCGGAATACCTCAGCTTTGAAGACTTTCGAGGCTTTTTCTTCCGCAATGTAGTTCTGTGGGCGAACCCGATCAGGAGTTGCCTGTCGCGTTCATCCATTTTTCCGAGCTGGATTTGCAACCGATGCAACAAGCGCGCGCCCTTCCTGCTGCCGCCCCAATCCGTTCTGTTGGTGTTGTCCGGGGCAATGACAAACGATGCTGGGGACTGCTCATCCTCATAGAAAATCTGGTAGAGCGGAATGTCGAACGCACGGGCCAATTTTTCGAGCGTCGCGAGGGCGGGCACCGTGTGCCCATTCTCTACTCTCGAAATGTAGCAACGAAACAGGCCAGTTTTTTTCTGCACGTCCCCCTGCGAGAGCTTCCTTTGCTCTCTAATGATGCGTAAACGATCGCCAATCATCGTGAAGGCGTCCTTTTGCGCCTGTGTAAATGGTTATTGGTGCGTTTGATTTTGTCATTGCCCACGCGCAACCAAGTGCAATCGCTTCCAGAGATTTCAGTTATCACTGCAGCGCGCCGGATTACGGAAAGCGGAAGGGAATTGCAGATAGCGGCGGAGACCAACATTGCGAGGCAGCAACGACACCAAGACCCTTTGGCGTATTCAATATTGAAGGGGGCTTGCAAACCTCGGGCCAAGGAGAATTGTCTAAGCTATGTGGCAACGAAACTGCCCGGTATGCCGGAAACCCATGACAAAGAAAAATCCAACGGAAACGGTTCCCTGTCCGTGCGGGAAATACGTCTGGAAAGGTTAGATTGCATCAAATTTCATTCGCGTGTCCTTCTGATTGCGCTAATCCGACAGTGCTGTTGCGGGCAGTGGCTCATAAGGGCATGACTGCGACACGGCGTTTGCAAAAAAAAGACACCGAGACTCATTTGTCAGGGCTAGAATTAGGTTCAGTGGCTTGTGATTCCTAGGTTCTGCCGATCTGGAGGGTTCATGCGATTCAAATATTCTTTCTGTGTGTGTGCGACGGTTCTGGTCCTCGTCTTCGCCGCCGCCTCTCTTTCCGCTCGCGGGCAGGTTTGGGGCTTTTTGGGCGGCACACAAGTTCACGGCCATGGGGATCATGACACCATTGAGGTGACCCGCCACGATATCCCGGTGCGTGCGATCCAGGTGCGGATCAGCGGTGAAACTATTTTCGTCGATCGACTAGTCGTGCAATTCGGCAAGGGCGCGTCCAAGCAGTTCGCTCTCGGCGACCGGATTTTGCCCGAAGGAAAGAGTTATGTCATCGACCTCCCCCATGAATTTCAGACGCTCGAAAGCGTCGAGCTTTGGTACTACCGGGAACCTGGTAAGGCCAATCCCAAAGTCAGTTTGTATGGCACGAGCGACAAGTCACAGCTAGACGCGGTCTCAACTGGTCAGGATCTCAGCCGCCTTCGCTGATTGCTTTCGCGGTCACAGCTCGTTGCCGTAAAGTCGCCTTTCTCAACCGGGCTAAGCACATCAAATTGCGCGTGATGCATGCTGTCGCCTAAGAGCAATTCCGTACGCTAATACCTGATTCCCATAATCACCGGGACGATCTGCGTCGAGACTTTGCCGCCCTGAGGTGAATAATGATAGCGGGCCTCGATAAAGAACTTGACGTGCTGTTGGCTCAGGTTGATCGTGACGCCACCGCCGGCGTTTACACCACCAGAGCTAAGGCCTTTGCTGACGAGCGTATTATTAGTGGAAACAAATCCATTGACGCAACTATATCCCCACCAGTCCCAGACCGGTTCGCATACTGTACCCGGTGCTACAGTGGCGTTCTTGAGTTGGCCATATCGGTAGTACCAACCGCCGCCTCCGATAAGGTAAAAGCCATAGCGTCTGCCTTCCCTGTGGTACATATAGTTTGCAGTTAGCGCGTAGAGGTTTCTGCTTGAGTTGAGGCCGCAGGCGGCCGAAGTTGTAGTAGGCGCTGCGCAGGTCAAACTAGAGAGCGCCTGCAAAGCGGTTCGATTGGGAGGCAACCCCTGCCAAAGAAACTCACCGACGATCGATTGATGGCTCGTGAGGTTCGGTCCGGCCCCGACTTGGAAGGCACCACTTACTCCAGCGAAGTCGGAGGTGCGACTCAAGGGAACCCCGATGCCGCCACCAATATCGATATTAAAAGGGCTGGCACTTTCCTGCGCCTGCGCGGGAACGGCCAATAAAACGGCAAGACATCCGAGCACAATCAGGGTTTGAATTCGCATGACACTGTCTCCTCTTCTGTAGGTCACCCACGGCTGGATCTCTTGTCGGAACACATACCACTTCCACCGTGTTACTGCTGATGTTCTGCTCGCTACTTAAAGCAGACCACTGTCAGTTCTTACAGCTAAGGTTGCGGCAGATGCATGGCCGCAAGCTCCTGTTTGAGATGTTCGATGTGGGCTTGCAAGATCTGAATCTGACGCTGTTCGGCGTCGAGCTGCGCCTTCTCTGCCGTGTATTTAGCAAAATCAGTCTTGGAGTAGTAGACGTCCTGGTCCAGAGAGAATTGGCGCTGCAAGAGATTCAATTGTTGCTCCAAGTCGTCGATCTCGATCAGGATTCTGGCGGCTTCCGGCGGCTCACATACGATACGCAACGCTTTTTGTAGGGATGTGATCCTCTCCTCGAGTTCCACCTGGGCGACGCGCTGAGGAGCGGACGGCTCTGAATCCAGCAGGGGAGGAGAGCCGACATTGAGCCCGGCGTTGCCGAGCCGGAAGTACTCCAAGTCGATGTCGTGATCGGAGATGACGGGCGGTTGATGGGAGAGTTCAGCGCGAAGACGAGCCCGCTCTCGCTCGGCGGCCTGCAATTCCCCTTTGAGCCGCTGGGTTTCAGGATTGTCGCAGCTTCCGGGAGCATGTAGACTGGCGACTTCGACTGCATCCGATGACGAGGCCTTAAGATCGAAGGCCGAGGTGGCCGGCACCGAATGAAAGACGCCGAGGTCGGCATTGGTGATGAGTTTTGGATGTTTTGTCGAATTTGCCTTGCGTTCACGAGCGTTCCGGGCGGCGTCGGCTACAGAGCCCGTCTCTGGCGGTGACGCTTGCGACCTGGCGGGCGTCGCAAAAGCAGCGGCCAGAGAGATTACTAAGATCGAGAATGCCGAGGCGGACAGAGCGGCCCTGGAGGACTTAGAGAACTTCGGGAGCTTATTGTTGACATACACTTAATGTGCCCACGTGAAATCTGTAGATTGACTTCGATGGAGGCAACGGTTGAGAGGGCGGCTTTGAGCTGCGCGGCCTAGAGCCGCCCCTATCCGAGTGGACCGAAGCCCTATTCCGACCGAGCATCAGCGCCACCCGAATTTCTGCGAGGCGAGTTACACAGCCGCCTAAGCCAATCCGTGCGCACGGCGGGACTGGAAAACGGGTTCTAGTCATCTCGTTTCCCGATTTCATCGCCCGATGATCTGGTCTCAAAGAGCGCCATCGAGGCACGATCGACGCTAACCGCTCAATCAGCGCGCACAGGCTGGCTGGTCACAGTCCTCCGACTAAAAGACCACTTTCAAGCCGAGAGTTATAGAGCGTATTCCGCCGCTGAAAAGGCGCGGGTTGAGAAAGTTGGGGTCAGTCGGCAAAGCAAAGCCCTGTGTAGTGGTCGCAGTGGTTACGCCCGCGGTGCTAAAGACATTTCCATTGCTGAGCGTGTAGTTCGGATGATTGATTATGTTGAAAAAATCGGCCTTCACCTGGAGGTACTTTGCTTCCCCGAAGTTGAAGTTCTTGGCCATTGATAGGTTGAATGTAGTGAAGCCGGGGGTTGTGAAGCTGTTGCGGCCGACGTTGGCCTGAGCGCCGGGTCCAGTAACAACGTACTTGGAGGCAAAGTCCACCGGGCGATACCCAATTGCGGGGAAAAAGGTGTGTCCTTTTGGATCGGACGGATCGAAGCACCCACCGCCTGCTGAAACGCCCGTGGGTGTCGTGAAGGCGCCAGGTCCGCCGTTAGATAGGCCTACTGTTCCGCCCGGGAGTTCACACAACGCAAAGACATCTGAGCCGGTAAGCGTGTTGCCGAATGGGTTCAGCGAGGCTCGGTCACCCGCAGAGTCACCGTTGCCATTCGAATCTAGCCCCGATTGAAGTGTGACCGGCTGGCCGGTTTGCACCAGCAACACCGAGCCGATTTGGAATCCATTCGCCAGGGCGCGCACAAAGCCGTTCCAGTTTTCGAGCGTTGGCAGCTGATAGACGAATGAGAGTGCGAACTTTTGCGAGACGTTCAGGTCAGAGCTGGCCCAATCGCTGGCGAGGCGGTTCGTGTCTTGGGCCCGCCGGGGATTCAGCAGACTCGTAAAGAATTCGTTGGTTGAATTATCAAGGGTGTGCCCGAAGGTGTAGTTGGCATTGAAAGTGAGGCCGAATCGAGAACGCTGGACGAAATTCACGGAGACCGCATGGTAGAAGCTGCCTCCGAAGGGAGGATCGGAAGTCACATTGCCTTCGAATCCGAACTGGGAGTAAATGTTCGGGTTGAAATTGTTGAAGGGTGTGTCCGTGGGTGTGCTGGCGGTAAACGATGTGGGCACGTTTGCAGCTTGGAAGAATGTGGGTAAAGGCGCTACGCCGCCGTCGAAAGCGCTGATGAAATTGCGCCGGTATTGGACGGGCAATTCGAGTCCGCGCGTACCGAGATAGCGTACTTCGACGGTGGAGTTTCTGTAGAGTTCGCGCTGCACGCCGAGAGACCAGGTCAAGATCTTCGGCATCACCGTATTATCGATAAAGCTCGTCGTGAGCTGGCGAGCCGCAAGTTGCGTGGTAGGAGCGATGTACGTCGGAGGCAACCCACCGCCAGCGAGGAAACCCGCGCCATTAGGAGTGGTACACCACACCGGCTTCGGGGTCAAAGTACAGGCAGACTGAGGATTCAGTTCGCTTTGCAATTGTGGAGGCAGCGTAATCGACGCGAAGTTCTGGAATTTTACGTCATAGGCAATTCCGAAGCCGGCGCGGATGGCAGTTTTGCCGCTACCAGTCGGGTCGAAGGCAAGGCCAATCCGCGGAGCGATATTATTCTTGTCGGTGGTGGGCACGGCGAAGGTGATTACACCCGGAACGCTGGAAATGGCGTTCAAGCTTTGCGTTTTGTCACCGACGGGATTGGTCCAGTATTCGTAGCGGAGACCCAAATTCAGAGTGAGCTTAGGAGTGACTTTGAAGTCGTCTTGCGCGAATACATAAAAGGCACTTTGCGTACCCAGGAAGCTGCCGGTCCCAGCACCGCGCAGGGTCCTGCCGGGTACGCTGGCGAGGTTATCATTCACTAGATCTTGCATCGTGGGATACCAATAATCGCCATTGCTGCGAGGGAGGAAAAACTGCGGATAAATAAAATGATTGTAAGTGCCGCCGAATTTGAACGTGTGTTTGCCGCGTGACCAGGTCAACGTGTCAATGATCTGGTACGTGTTCTGCTTTTGGTTCTGATTGTCGCCGGGTCCGATGGTGGTGAAACCCAGATCTCCCACGGTGGTGTCCGGCGGACAGATGGTGCAGGGATTAAGGAACGCTGCAGAGAAAAAGGAATACTGCAAACGCAAATCGTTCACCACAGTATTGTTGATTGTCCAGACGTCGGATAGTGCGATTTTGCGATTGTGCACAGGCTCGTTCTGATTGAAAACCGCCTGAGTGGAATTGACGGGATTGATGAAGGTGGCCTGATTGAAAAGAAAGCGGGCGCCCAACTGATGCTTCCCGAGTGAGTAGTCTGCATTGACGATAGCGTCATTTTCCCTTTGGAAAAGCGGGCTAATGATGACGAGGTTCCCGATGGGAATGAGTTGATTGTTAACGGTGATCGGTTGCAGGTCGGCGCCTGGCGCAACGGGATAATTTGCCAGTACGTTGCTAACGGCCGAATCGGCGGCCATCGATTGCAACTGGGAGAGACCGGCAGCCGTAGGGGCGATCAGAGCCGTTGGGGTTCCCTGGCCGTGCAGGTAAGTGAACTCATAGGCGCCAAAAACGAAAAGCTTGTTTTTCTTCAAGGGGCCGCCGATGGTTCCACCCAGACGGTTGTTATCGAAGGCAGGCTGACCGGGGATGGTCCCGCTGGCGATGGCGCCCTTTGTCAAATTGTCGATCGAGTTGTAGTTTCGATTCTGGTTGTACCACTCCCCCGAACCGTGCCAGACATTGGTTCCGGTCTTAGTGATAAGGCTGAACTGGCCGCCGGCCGAATGTCCATCTTCGGCACTGAACTGATTGGTAGTCAACGCAAATTCAGCCACGGCATCGGGAATTACCGTCGAATTGTTTCCGGTAACGCCGAGGTTGTTGTCGTCAACGCCATCGACCGTGAAGTTGTTATCGCGCGGACGTGTGCCACCCACCGAACCGCCGACGCCAGTGACACCGCCCGGTTGAGCGACCACGTTGGGAGCGAGAACCGCGAGATTCAGGGGACTGCCGTTGAGAGTGCCGGCCGCGGTGGGCAGCCCCTCCACATCTGTGGCCCTGAAATTATTGTTCAAGGTTGCAGAGGAGGTTTGTACGGCTATCGCACCGGCAGTGACTTCGACCGTCTCCGAACTCGGGCCCAATTCAAGCTGAACGTTGACGACGTTATCCTGATCCGCAAGCACAGGTATGTCTATTTTGAGAAAGCCTTTGAATCCTTTGGCCTCGACGGAGACCTTGTACAAACTGGGAAGGATACTGGGAAGTTCGTAGGTGCCTGCCGAGGTCGTGGTGAGGGTAGCCGTGACACCGGTGCGCTGGTTGGTGACGACGACTTGAGCCTGAGGAACGGCTCCGCCGGAGGGATCGAGGATCTGGCCTCGAAGTCTACCGGTTATCGCCTGAGAAAAAGTTACGCTTCCCGTAAGAAGAAGCAATAGAGCGGTGAGTATTAGAGCGGTTGATCTGCGCATACTGAATTTCTCCTTCGAGGACATATCAGCAATAGTTGGTTCCACGCGTGCGCGAACAACGCGCCGTCAGGGCCGTGGAATCCGTGGCCTGGTTGCAACTTAGCGAGTTCATCGAAACTGGAACAACTGTCATTTATTACAGGAGCGCGTGAAACGATCTTGCTCGGCTGAAGTTGGGCACGCAAACGGATGAGGAAGGCGTGTCGAGGAAACGCGAATCCCTACTGGTATTTCTTACAGTGTCCGTCGGGGATTGTTTTGGTTGATATGAAATTGATCTAAAGGGCAGGCGGATCATGCAGCGGCTGAGTTACGTCGATTTGATGAACCGCTGTCCCAGACCCAGAAAAAAGAGCAGATGAAGACCTTGCGACAAAAGTGTTTCGCTGTCACGAGCGCGGCTCTTCTTTTTTTCCCCGCGGTTCCTGACGGAATGGGAGCCAGGCAAGCTACGAGTGCACCGGCATCAGAAGAAGAATATGCACCTCTGACTCCAGAAGAACTGGATGGACTGGTTGCTCCCATCGCGCTTTATCCCGACACTCTGGTGGCGCAAATTTTAGGTGCTGCAACATTTCCTGATCAGATCACTCAGGCAGAGAGCTGGCTGAAGCAGAACACCAATCTAACCGGGCAAGCCCTGATGAAGGCCGTGGATCAACAGCAGTGGGATCCGGCGGTCAAAGCGCTGACGCAATTCCCGTCGGTGCTGTCGAATTTGGCGGGAAATCTAGGTTGGACTTCCACTCTGGGGGAAGCATCGGCGACGCAACAGCAAGACGTAATGAATGCGATTCAAAGAATGCGAACGAAGGCATACGCAGCCGGCAATTTGAAGTCAGGATCGCAGATCAAGGTAATACAAGAGGGGCCACAGACAATTGTCATTCAGCCTGCGAATCCTCAGGTTGTGTATGTGCCGACGTACAACCCGAGCGTGATTTACGGGGCGCCGGTCGTGACACCTGGATATAGTTCGAGCTACGTGGCGGCAGCAGCGATTCTCTCCTTCGGTGCCGGAATTGCGGTGGGGTCGATGATGGGAGGCGGTTGCTGTGGTTGGGGCTGGGGCGGTTGGGGAACGAGTTGGCACAACAACACGATCATCCATAACCGGAACGTGTACGTAGGGAACAGCTACTGGCGGGGAGGGTATCGACCGGGTGGTCCAGGTTATCCTGCGTATCGGCCGGGAAACCCTGGCTACCGTCCAGGAGCGCCGACTCGACCTCCCGCGAATGTTCCGCCGCGGCCAACACCGTATTCGTCCGCGAGTCGCACGAACCACTCTGGGGTTGATGGCACGCGCGCGGCAGCTACACAGCGGACCGGCAACGCCACACAGAAAACGGCCTCGAACAGCAGAGAACTGCGCGGTTACTCAGGGTCAGGCCAGAACTCTCAGGCCTCACACGGCAACGCCTTTTCGGGATCAGGAGGCGGGCGTACGCAGAGTACTCGGGGGAAACAGAGCTTAGGATCCAGGTCCGGCCAGGGAGGGAGAACCCGATAAACAGTAAGAGGGTGGGGTTCGGGAGGAGGAGCGAAGGTGATGTTGTCCAGGGTTAGTGAATACAAGCTTCATGCGAGATGCACGATTGCTCTGTCGGTCGCGATGTTTGTCGGCTTGTCCGGATGCAAGAAATCCGCCGAAGCGGCGGGCTCGGCAAGACCTCAAACATTTGCGTCGCAAGAGGCAGCTGCCAATGCCGTCTACAACGCGGCGCAAGCTGGCGATAATGGAGCGCTAGTAAAGATCTTCGGTTCTGATGCGAAGGAACTGCTGTTTTCGGGCGATCCAGTCGAGGATAAAGCAGCGCAAAGCAAGTTCATTCGAGCGTATGACGAAATGCACCGGTGGGAAAGGCTGCGGAACGGAAAATTGGTTTTGGCTCTTGGAGCGGAGAACTATCCTTTTCCTTTCACTCTCACGAAGAATTCCAACGGGCAATGGTATTTCGACGGCAACTCCGCCAAGCACGAAATAGTAGCCCGCCGGATCGGGCAAAACGAGCTGACAACAATCGACGTTTTGAATGCGGTTGTGGATGCTCAGGCGGAATATTTCGACGAGGTTCATGATGGCAGCAAGACACACCAATACGCGCAGAAATTCATTAGTGATGAGGGGAAACGAAACGGCTTGTATTGGAAACAGAGGGGAACTGAACCAGAAAGTCCATTGGGACCGTTTGTGGCGAACGCCAGCGGTGAAGGTTACAAGGTGCAGAACCTGAAACCAGAACCTTTCCATGGCTACTTCTACCGAATTCTTAAGAAACAGGGGAGCCATGCGCCGGGAGGTACCAAAGACTATATCGTGAACGGAGCTATGACCGACGGTTTCGCCGTCCTAGCGTGCCCGGCCGAGTATCTGAATTCAGGGGTCGTTTCCTTTATGATCAATCAATACGGAACAATATTTGAGAAGGATTTGGGCGAAGATACCGCGCAGGTAGCGCAGGCGCTAACCGTTTTTGACCCTGATGACACCTGGAAGAGAGAAGAAGAGTAAAAACGGTCAGCGCTCAGTTTTTGATGACGGCGGTCAGACGGAGAGCATTCGTTCCATGTAGCGGACGCAAGCCAGAGAGAGGTTTCCTTCACAATGTAGCGCGGGACTTGACGAGTATGGTAATAATATCCTCCTCCGTTTTATCGGAGTCTCCCGAACGGCCGCCCCAGGGCGGTGAATCATGAACATCAGGTAGTCTCAGCTAGGTTAGCGTTTTTACGGTGTTTGAGGTGTCCGTGTCCTCTCACTCAAATCACCAAATCGCCGCAATCGAGTCTCTGGGTGTCGGCCTTTGGCAATACAACGCAGAAGAGCAAAAGGCACTTAAAAACTGCCTATCGAAAATAGTCCTCTTGGTTTTGGCCTCACTCTGGCTGCTGTCGGTAGCAACCGTAACGACGTGGGCTACCACACCGCGCCGTGTCCTCATCCTGCATGAGTTGGGCCTAGGCTCGCCCGGCATGGAGCTGGTCGACCACGAAATAGTCTCTGCAGTCACAAGCCTGCCTTACCAGGTCGAGCTTTATAGTGAGCATTTCGAAACCGCCCTGTTTTCAGACGAAGCTTCCCAGGACAAGTTCGCGGATTGGTATATGCGTAAGTACCGCGATCGGAAACCGGACGTGATTATTGCTGTGGGGCCATCACCTCTCAGGTTCATGATCAAATCCCACGAAAGGTTCCTTCCGGACACACCGGTCCTTTTCTGCGAAAGCACTGAGGAGATGCTTGACGGCGCAACGCTGCCGCCCCATTTCACCGGCGTGTGGGGACTTCCGCAGCCGGAAAAGACCTTAGGGGTGGCTCTTCGCTTGCAGCCGGGCACCAGACACGTGTTTGTGGTAGGTGGTATTGCGCCATATGACCGTTATCTTGAGGCCTTGGTGAAGGAGAGGTTCCGCAGCTATGAAGCGAGCCTGGAGTTCACATACCTGACGGACCTCGATATGCCCGCGCTTCTCGAGCGAATGAAGCACCTGCCGAGTCACTCGATCGTCTATCACACCTCAATCATGGAGGACGCCGCCAGAAATCACTTCATCGACGCGACCCAATCGGCACCGATGATCGCGAATGCCGCAAATGCGCCGGTATTTGTCGTTGATGACGTTGATGTCGGTGGAGGAACGGTAGGCGGTGACGTTTTCAGTTTCGCCATCGAAGGCCGAGAAACAGCCAAGATGCTTCTGAGAGTGCTCAACGGGGAGAAGCCTCAAGACATTCCGGTTGTCAGAGGTGCGAACCAATATTTGTTCGATTGGCGAGCCGTGCAGCGTTGGGGATTTAAGGAAAGTGACCTTCCGGACGAGAGCGTTGTGCTGAACCGCCAGCCTACGGCGTTGCAAGCATACGGGCGTTATGTTTTGGCGGCTCTACTCGTGTGTGTTGGGCAAACGGTACTCATTGCCGCACTGCTGGGGCAGCGTGCAAAAAAGAGGCGTATTGAGAGATCGCTGGCCGAGCGCCTGGCATTCGAGACATTTCACTCCGAGCTGTCAGCAACCTTTGTGAACCTGTCGGAAGTGGAGGTTGCTTCGAAGATAGGAGAGAGCCTTGGCCGGATTGCCGAGTTTCTCAAAATAGACCGGATCACGTTGTTCGAGTGCTCGCAGCATGGCGCGGATTTAAAAGCTACCTCGTCATGGAGCAGCGACACGACCGGGCCCACGGTCCCGGATGCGAAGCCGATTCCGTGGCCATGGTGGACAAGCAAGGGCTTAAGCGGCGTCACCTTCGGCGACCGACATCCGCCGCCGGAGGAATTGGTGGAGGTGAGACGATACTTGCTCGAGAGCGGGATTCAATCGATAGCCAGCGTGCCGCTGCGAATAGGCGGAGAAATTGTGGGCGCGATCTCGTTCGTGAGCACGACGTCTCGATTGATTTGGACGGAGCAGCTAGTAAAGAAACTGAGAGTCCTGGCGGAGATATTTTCACACGCCTTGAAGCGCAAGCGCGCGATGGAGGTTTTGAGCGTCAGCCAAGGTGTACTGCGCGAGAGCGAAGAGCGCTTACGGCTGGCAATACAGGCGGGGAAGTTAGGCGGATGGGAGTGGGATCTCAAAACCGGACGCAACTTTTGGTTCGGCGAGTCACACGCATTGCTGGGAATGAAGGGATCAGAACATGATCCAGAAACGACCCAAGACTTTTGGGCTCGAGTACATCCGGAAGACGTTGAGCAGTTAAGAAGGGTTATCGAGATCGCAAAACAAAATCACGAGGCATTTGACCATGAATTCCGTTGTGTTTGGTCAGACGGCACCGAGCGCTGGTTGCGATCTACAGGAAAGTTTTTCTACGCGCCTGACGGCGAAGCCCATCGCGTGGTAGGTGTTTCCCGCGATATCACGCAAAGCAAACAATCGGAACAAGCGTTGCAGCAGCGAGAAACGGATCTCAGGGACGCCCAGCGCATCGCGAAAGTGGGAAGCTGGCAATGGGATCCGGCAACGGACACAGTTACTTGGTCAGAGGAGTTGTACAGGATTGCAGGTTTTGATCCAAGCACGCCGGCGGTCAGCTACAAAGATCACGGTAAGATCTACACCGCTGAGAGTTGGGAACGGTTGCAGGCTGTGGTGGAGGAAGCGCTTCGCACTGGGGCGCCTTATGAACTAGATCTCGAGATGATCCGCCTCGATGGCGAAAGAAGGTGGCTTACGGCCCGAGGCGAGGCCCATCACGATTCTCATGGTCATGTAGTACAGCTGAGAGGGACGGTGCAAGACATCACCGAGCGAAAGAAGATAGAGGAGGCTCTCCGAAAGAGCGAGGCGCGTCTGAGATTCACGCAGGAGAACGCACATGTTGGCGTATTCGAATGGGAGATAAGCGGGAACGAAAACTTTCAGTCAGCGGAAATGGAACGGATTTATGGGGTTGAACCCGGTTCATTTGCCGCCGGCGTTTACACGTGGATGGAACACCTTCATCGTGATGATCGAAAACGGATGGAACGCGAAGTTCGGGAACATGTTGAGCGAGGTGGAACCGCGGAATCGGAGTTTCGGATCGTTAAGCCATCTGGTGAGGTGAGGTGGCTATTCTCGAGGGGGCGTGTTTTTAGCGATTCGGCGCACAGGCCGATCCGGATGGTAGGAATCGCCATCGATATCACGGAGCAGAAGCGGGCCGCCGAAGCACTACGCGAGAGTGAAGAGCGCTTTCGCATGGTGGCAAATACGGCTCCGGTCATGATCTGGATATCCGGAACGGATAAGCTCTGCACGTACTTCAACGAGCCATGGCTGGAATTTACTGGCCGCACGCTCGAGGAGGAGCTCGGAAATGGTTGGGCGGAGGGTGTACACCCTGAGGATTTTGCGAAGTATTTCGAGACGTATAGTAAGACTTTTGACCGGCGGGAGAACTTTCAGATGGAGTACCGATTGCGGCGGCACGATGGAGAGTACCGATGGGTACTCGACATGGGCGTGCCGCAATTCAAGTCTGACCAAACGTTCGCGGGTTATATCGGATCATGCATCGATGTAACAGAGCGGAAGCTCGCGGCTGAAGCCCTTTCGAGCGTAAGTCGCAGGCTGATTGAAGCGCACGAGGAGGAGCGTACGCGGATCGCCAGAGAGCTTCATGACGATATTAATCAACGGCTGGCACTCCTGGAGATCGAGCTTGAGCAGGTAGAAACCACGTCTCTCGGCTTATCCGCCGAAGCCACCGTACATCTTCGGGCATTCCAGCAGCGTTTATCCGAGGTTGCTTCGGACGTTCAGGCCATATCGCACCGCTTACACTCCTCGAAACTTGAATACCTTGGACTCGGTTCGGCAATCAGAAGCTTTTGCAAGGAGCTTTCCCAGCGGCAGAAAGTGGAGATCAAATTCACGTGCGATTCCATTGCCCGCCCGCTGCCGCAGGAAATTTCTCTTTGCCTGTTCCGCGTGGCGCAGGAAGCGCTGCTCAATTGCGTGAAACATAGTGGTGTGAGGGAATTTGACGTGGATCTCAGGGAAGTAGGGGAGAAAATTCAACTGACCGTTTCGGACTCCGGGGTAGGTTTTGATCTAGCGACAATGGCAAACAATCCGGGATTGGGTCTGATCAGCATGCATGAACGGATTCGGCTGATCAAAGGTACGATTTCGATCCTTTCGGAGCCCATGAAGGGCACAAGGGTTCAGGCCCACGCGCCGGTAAACGCATCTATGGAATCTGCAAGAGCAGCCCAGAAGGTGGGTTAAGCGCGGGGCCGAGCTGGTGCGGTGTCCTTGGTACTGAAAAACAGATAACCGCGTAATCTGGCGCTTACAAACCGATGGCCTGAGGCAACGGCCCGCATTGCCGGCAAAAGCTCTCGTGCGGCATCGGCTTTTACCACATAGCCTACGGCACCTATGCGCAAGCCTTCTTCCGCGACATCTTCAGCGCTGTCTTCTGTGAGGAAAATAATTTTGGAATCCGGAGCCACCTTGCGAATGCGCCGGGCAGCCTCAATGCCATTTAGTCTGGGAAGTCCAATGTCAAGGAGAATCAGGTCGGGATACAGTTCTGCGGCTTTTTGGACTGCCTGAAGCCCATCTGAAACTTCAAGGACGATCTGGAAACCGCGCTGTTTCTGAAGGGTGGTCGAAACGAAGCGGCGCCACGGCTCAAAGTCATCAACGAGAAGGACACGAAGGTCTACCATACAGTTCCGCTGGGCCTGAGATAAGCAGAGTCTGCAGATATTGGGTTGTGCCACTCTGAGTGGTCAGCCGGTAAGGCGATTATCACGCGCAATATACCATTAATGTCAAGAAGAATTTGGCGGCGTATGTTAGTTTATGACGTTCTTGTGTACTAATCGGTTTAAAGCCCCCAAAGACGTCGTCGAGCCTACGACGATACCCAGCAGGTGTCAATGTAACTGCAAGATTACGACCGTTGAAAAGTGTGGAAAAACTCTTCGGCAGTCACTCGCGGGAGTGGAAGGAGGTTCGCGGCTAACGCTTGAGGCAAACTGGGGCCAGTGGGGAATTATCGAGACTCACTTCGAATTTTGTTGTAGCCCTGAGCAGAGAATTGAACTATGCGGATAGCCGGTGGCTTGCGGAATCCTGGGCCTTTACTTCTTCGACGGCTAAAACCATCGCTTTATAGATTTCGACCTCAGTGCCGTCGCTGATCCTCATCATGATGGTGTCTGCCCTCTCCTCGAGAAGGCTGCCCCGGACGGGTAGTTTGATTTGCCCCAGGTCAACTTGGACGACCACCTGTTCGCCAAGCCAGTATTCAAAAGCGCTATTCATGTATCACCCCGGAACTCTCGATCATTTACGAGAGCGTGAATGAAGCATCGGCTAAAGCAGCTAACGAACGTACTGTCAGAACTGACAGTCGGATAGTCCTTCCGAAGGATTTGAGGAAAGAACAGCATGGATGAGTGCAGAGCGACTGAGCCGCGAACTCAGGATCAGAACTGGAACTCGCTTGGGGACTGCAAATTCCGCCCGTTGCGGTGCGAAGCAGTTTCTTTTTGGGGATTGATCGTGAACGCAAAACCCCTACTCAGATATTGCTCCGAGGAGCCTCGATCCTTCCAGTCGGGGCCCCTCGGACCTGGGGCATCGCGCGTGTGCTCTTCGTTTTGGGAGGAATGGCAAGAATGGGTCAGCAAGTTCATGAGCGGCGATTCTCTGAGACCCTTCTATCTATCGATTTGGCGCGATGAGGGCCACTGTCAAAATTAACAGTTCAACCGCATGCAGCTCGATGAGAATGTGTACGTCGGGTGGTTCACCGAATTCTGGTTGCGTATCTGTCGGAGGCCGTTCAACAAATGAATTGCATGGCGTCGATTTACGCAGCGCACCCGGGAGATCGCTGAGTCAGGGCAGTTTTGGCGATTCCGATAACCTGTACACTGCGAGCGAGATCATCAAGCGGCTAATTCCGGTCGTAAGCATACCGATTCCAACCAAAGTACCTACGGCCCACAGGGAATCGGACGGCCATTGTCTCAATATCATGACGCCGAGAATGAGTGTAGCCAGTGCCTCGACCAGAATCCAAAGTGACGCATCGGAGCGCCATGCTTTGATGTACGCAGCTAAATCGATTCCTCCCTCCGCTAGAAAGAAAATGCCGAGGATCAATGTCAGGCTCGTGATGCCCACGAGCTGATTCGTCAAGAGGTACATTCCCAGGACGAAGTACAGCGTAGCCACGAAGAGCTTCCACAGGATGTTGCCAACAACTTTTGAGTGAAATGCGTGCAAGGCTTGAGTGACGCCGCTGAAAACGAGCAGCCAACCGATGATCACAAGCGCACCGAAGGATGTGATAAGCGGGATGGTAAGCGCGAAAAGGCTCAACACAATCAACAGCAGAGCCCAGGTAAGAGACCACTTCGCCATCCGGTGGGGAATCGCGGCTATGGCCGTGTTCATCGTTTTCACCTCGTCAATGTCTTTGCGGAGAGTAGCTCATCATTTGGAGAATTCGACTGATAGAACTGACAGCCGGAGCGAGTGGCACATTGGGGCGTTCCGGATCTAGTCACTGACGATTTTGACAGTGGTGCCCCACCAAAACTCTATCGTACATACACTGTGGGCTCGCAACACAGCGTTGCGAGCCGCAGCACTTTGCCACTCGGGAGCGTTCCTGGCGGAAACGGATTGAGCTACGAGCGAGGGTGTTATGAAGAACTTGCTAACAATGCTTTTTTGCACCGTCTGCGTTTGCCTGGGGACTTTTGGATCGTTGCCGGCAGCAGATGCAGGTCAGCAAGAAAGTGCGACAGAAAAGGCACTGGTCGAGAGCAACGTAAAGCGTGGGGAAAAAACCAAGGTTGAGGGGCTGGTTGTTTCTCGGCAAGGCGATGTTGTGACATTACGGCCTGCCAACGCCGATGATGTGAGGGTCGAGATAACGGACTATACCAAGGTCGCAACGCGTCGAGGTCTGTTCAGAAAAAAAACCGTTTCGATCAGTGACCTTCTTCCGGGCCTCTGGATCAAGGTCAAGGGAGTGGGGGACAGTCCGGGGCATGTACTCGCGGAATCTATTAGCCTCACGGGCGAAGATCTTCGAACGGCCCGTGCAATCCAGGCCGGACTGGTGCCGATGGACGGCAAGGTGCAAGCTAATCAGCGCGCAACGCAGGAGAACGCGCAGAGTATCAAGGCCAGCCAACAACAGATAAGGTCTAATGAACAGCAAATTGAAGCCAGCCAGCAGCAGATTCAAAGCAACGAGCACCAGATCAAAGAGAATACCCAGCGCATCTCGGAATTAGCTGATTATGACTTGAAGTACGCAACGTCGATCAATTTCGCGGCTGGAAGTGCGGACCTCTCGGCGGCAGCTAAAAGCGAACTCTTGCGAATAGTAAACGATGCCAGTTCGCTGAAGGGATATGTGCTCCAAGTGAAGGGGTACACGGACTCGTCTGGAACTGTCGCTGTAAACCAAGCGTTAAGTATGCGTCGCGCTCAATCGGTGATTGCCTACTTACAACAATCCGGAAATGTGCCTCTGACCCATTTGCTGATTCCCGGCGCAATGGGCGAAAGCCATCCTACGTCCTCGAACGAAACAGCCTCAGGGCGGGCGGAGAACCGTCGAGTTGAGATAAAGGTTCTCGTGAGTCGAGGAGTGGCTGGGCAGTAGAGCGTAATTTGAGTTAGCGGACTTTCGATAATCTAGGGCTGAGGCTCATTGCTCTCCGCAGGATTGCGTCAGACTCCAGATAAATTACCGAGGAAGACCTGTGTGCGCCACGGGGACCTCGCGAAGGGCTCTTCGAGAAACGTAGACCTCGCCGCGGTCGGCGGCCGTGATTGCCTGGGCTAACTCGCATGCCATGTCCCGCTTGTGAACAAAACCCAACGCACCCGCCTGTATATAGAACTCTACGCCGTCTGTGTCGGCACTCACAAAGACAAAGGGGATATCCAACCCGGTAGCTCTCAAGATTTCCATTGCCTCGGGGCCTGTTAGAAACGGCATGGAGACATCGGTCACGACGATGTCTGGAGCCAAGGTCATTGCGGCGTCGATTAGACTTCGCCCGTCTGAAGTTGATCCTACTACTTCAAATTGGCCCGCAACCATTCGGATTATCGCCCACCGCATTTCCAGATTGTCTTCAGCTACCAAGATTCTTAATTTTCTCATATCAATAATTCCTTAGATTCCAAAGTCAGAGTCCGCGACTATCAGGCCACGGAAACGAGCCAGTGTCGTTGCTCCACGTCAGCAAGAAAGAGCAACTTCGACCGGTCGTTAAAGGCAGGTGGGGGAAGAAGTTTTTTGATTGCATGCCACCGACGGTCGTAGCGACGAGCTCCGGGGGGCACGAGGCGCACCCGCGCACATGGAATTCAACAGGTACTTTTTCAAGACCTAGCTGGATTAACTACGTGGTGAGTAAAGTGCTGCACGCATACGACTCATGTCCATTTCAGTTTGGAGGTGATGGGTATCACGCTTTGTGCAGCACTCTGGGACGCGGTCCAGAACGGCGTGCTCGCGCTCCTGGGGTTCACAGGGCGCAACAGAGGGCTACTAGCAGAACATTGTGAGGGGCAGGAATAAGCTGGATTGGATCATGAAAAGCGTCGGCACAGGCGTAGGTTCTTCGGAATTTGCCGACATAGCTTTACCGCATCGAAACCGATAGAAGCATTCAGCACCTGAATCCATGTTCCACAGGAGGCGACTTTACTACGCAGGTCCCGCCACGGCGTTGGTCAGTGTCTTCGGTCCGCCTGAGCAAGAGCCCATAGGACGTCACTCCCCCGGCAGGGTGAAGCAATTAATTCAAACGCGCCGTGGCGTAACGCTTCAAGATACTGGTCCCAATCGGCCTGACGGGACGTGACGACCAAAGGCAGGTGATATTTAAGGCTGTGGGTGATCGCTAGAACGTCAAGGTAGTTACCGTCAGGCAGCCGACGATCGCAAAATGCTAAATCAAAGTTGCCCAGGGAAAGCACAGCGCGACATCCACTGACGCTGGATGTGCATATGGTGTCCCAGCCCTCTCGCTCCAAAATGATAGTCAACGCCATGCAATTGTCTGGATCATCGGAAACGATGAGAATCTGATACGGAGAGGCTCGTTTCAACGCAAGGTATTTGCCGGCTTCCTCTTCAACGGTAACCGATCCTGCAGACAGTTGACTCGCATTCAAGAATATACGCTGGGTCTGATGCTGCTGGTTTCCGTTCATATGTTTTCCCTTTCTCGACGCTAGAATTGTCCCGTGCAAACTAAAGGATGCGGGCGATAGTTGACGACTGTCAGAATTGACAGGTGGGCTTCAAAAGCCCTTCCCAGAAAGATGGAGAAGCCAAGCGAGCGGAAAGGCACACAGAGTGCGTGGCACAGTTGGTGACCGATGGCAAAGTCTGAGCTAAACAAACGCCGTCCAACTGCCTGGAACCTCAAGCGTGGGCTCCGGTCGTTTGTTAGATTTGATCGGCTTTCCTAGGTTTGTTTGCGTGCCGGGGAATTTTTGTCAAGAAGGTTTACCAAGGGTCTGGCGGAGGGAATGATAGCCTGCCCGCCATCAATTATGTCCTTGGCGTTGCTCTCTTTTCCATACAAGGCGCGGTTCGCATCTTTATCAGCGTCCATGGTGGCACCTTCCAGGGAGACGCCAGCGAACAGTCCTTTCGATCGCGAATAGGTGAGGACGTCCGCGTTCATGGCCGCCGCGTTGTAGGTGTTGGCTTGTGCGCCGGTTGGTCCTGCAGCGGCCGCGGCATTCGAGCCGAGTTTTGTCTTGCCGTTCAGGATTTGGTCCGCGCCTTTTTGGTTCATGACGACCAGCACGAAATCAGTCGCGGTAGAACCGAGCTGCAGGCCGACGCTTCCTTGATCCAGCGAATACATGGCCGGCGCGCCCCATTCACCTTTCATGTCTGGTCCCTTTCGGCACACGAGTTCGCCACGACCATAGCTTGCCCCGAAACCCAAAGCCACTTTCTTGACGCTCGGATAGATGAGCACACAGACAGCCTGGTCGAGAATGCTCCTGGGCAAGCCGTTATCCTCGGAGAGGATTTGCCGCAGCACGTCGGCGGAATTGGCTAAACGCTCGTCTTCTTTCTTTTGTGCAAACGATGGTAAAGCAAACAGTACAGCGAGTCCCGCAGCAGCATATCGAATGTGCATCTTGAACTCCATCATCGTGGATTTGTCATATGGCGTCTGGACTAGAAGTGAACGCCAGTCCAGCGTGATGATGTGTTAGGGACACAAAGTCGCGCACCTGTTAGAAATTACAGTAAAGAATCAAGCCGCTTGGGGGGGAATTGATTGCGCGTCGCCCAACCTTTCAACGGGGCAGAGACTCCGCGATCTTCGGTTGCGAGATATGTTGCTTTTCATCAACCGAAAACAGCAGGTAATTGCTGAAGGCGTGTCGACGATGGGCGCGCCTTCCCTTCCAGTCGTAGTATATTTCGGCGCTCGTCGGCAGCCACATGTCCACGGCACGTTCTCGAAAGTGAACTGAGCCATATTCGATCACTGAGTGATCGGCAGCAAGACGAATCTCTGGAACAGGGGCAACCAGATCCGTTTCCAATCTGATGATCTGATAGGTATCGTCTGCAATCCAAGCGCGCCCTTTGATGGCCACTGGAAAAGACGGGCCGTTCGCGCCCACCCTGTAGCTCTTCATGATATTCGGCTTATCGGCACGCTGACGAAAATGAACCTGCCAAGCGGGATGACCATTCACGTTGGCCAGCCCTTCGCAGGTCATTTCATAGTTTTCTGAAATCTTGGGATGGAAGAGCAACACCAGAGCCGGCAGGCCCAGTGTTTCCACGCCATCGGGGAAGTCTACGGGAGACGTGCCGCGTTTTCGGTACTCTTCAAAGCTGAAGCGGCCGGGCCTTACTTCTTCAAAGGAAGCAACATAGTCGAATTTTCGATTCTCCGTGTAGGAGAAGCCTCCCCATTTATTAATAGCCTGGTGAAATACGGACTCGGTGGCCGCAAACTTTTCGAGGTTGCCGACAAGTTCAAGGATGCGTAGTCCAACCTTCCGAAGCAATTCGTCGGCCGAGCAGCTCGTCTCAGAGTCAACTCGGGGCACATTCTCATCGACGTCGGGAGGCAGCCAGGTAGAGGGAACTGGGACTGAGCTCATGACAGTCGGCAGGGGTGGGGTCGCGATATCGCCAGCGATCTCCACGGGAGCCTTCAGGCTTGAGAGCTGCATTTGGGCCGCGGCATCGCCGGGATGGTCCCGCAGGTGCGCTTCAAGGACGTTTATGGCTCGCTGGTTGTCGCCAACTTTAGCTAGAGCGGCAGCGAGGAGCGGTTCAATGAGAGCTGCTTCCTGGTGGCCGAATTGCAATGCACGCTCAGCTTCCCGAATGGATTCGCCAGAAGAGCCTTGTTGGAAGTAGGCGCCGGCAAGTGCCGCATGGCCACGCCACGACGTAGGCTCGGCTTGCACCGCTCTTTGTGCGAGGGTAAGCGCCTCGGCGGGTTGCTCTTCACTCAACAGTCTCTCGCTGAGCGCAAGCAGGGCGCTAGAGTAATTGGGATCAATGTTTATTGTCTTAAGCCAGTAGACTTTCGCTTGATTCCAATCGTTCGTCTGCGAGGAATAGACGCCGAGAAAGTAGTTTATGTCGGCATTGTCCGGCGCGACGCGGTAGGCTGCTTTGAGGTGCTTTCGAGCTTTGCCCGGTGCATTCGCGCGCAGGGCCTCGACCGCCTTTCCCAATTCTTTTTGGGTATTGCGGGAAAGCGCCGCATGCCTGCTAACGACCGCAGAATCATCAGCGAAGGCGCCTGCCGGGATGAACACAGTGAGCAGCAGCAGGCAGGAGTTGCAAGTTAGGAGCGCCAAGAGCCCAACCCATGTTACGCGAGACAACGCCCTGGTATCCATTCGTCTTCATGATCAAGTTGCGGCTCAATGTTTGTTACTGGCAAAGCTGACAGAGAGGGTGGTGACAACAATTCGCTCGCGGGCTGGGCCTACCGAATTGACAATCGACGGAAGCTTGGCGTTGCGGAAAGAAATGAACGTATCGGTCTTCAGAGCTATGCCCTTTCAGGGCGACCTCTATCGCTGATACTTCTTTCTCGCGCAGGTCCACGGGCTCCGAGGAATGCGGGTAGGTAAGTTCGACGTTTTACACTAAAGGGCAATTAGAGCGGCAGCGAGGCCTCGATGATTGTGCCCTCGGAGGAGCCCGAACTAATCTGAAGAGTCCCGCCCAGAGACACTACTCCCTCGCGCATCCAGGTCAGTTGAGTTTGTTCCCATTGTTGGGAAGGGATGCGAACTTCTTCATCGGCGATCCGAAGTGAGACTTTCTTTCCGGCTACGCTCAACTCCGCAGCCACGGGTCTTGGATGACGAGACTTAGCTATCTCTGATAGTGCCCCTTTGGCAACACGAAACAAGCACAGCGAGATGTCCGAAGGGAGACCCGCCGGGACGTTTTGTTCCGAAAAACCTATAGCAATCCCATTATGCTCGCTAGTTTCCCTGCAGAGTTTCTCGAGGGCGCGGGAAAGACCTAAGTACTCCAAAGCAAAAGGGTGCAGATCGTGCGATAGATTACGGGTCTGCTCGGAAACGCCTGAAACCTGGTCGTAAAGTCTGTCAAGCGCGGCCTTCGCGGAAGCGCCGCATTCGGTTCGTAGCTCGTCCACACTCAAGCCCACCAATGTTAGGCGTTGAACAACGTCGCCATGTAGCCATCGGGCGATACGGTGAAGGTCTTCACCTCGTGCAAAGATCAGGCTCTCGCGTGTGGCTCTCAATTTTTGATCGATATTGCGTCGCTCAGCAACGAGAGCTGCCGTCAGCATCAAGGGCAATGCGAAAGCCGTCAGCAGGATATGCAGAGACACAATATGACTGGTGAGGGACGATGTCCCGAACGGTCCCCGGTCATGCATCGCATTCCAAGCAGAAATGAGTGCGACCACCAGCACCGACGCGCTTAATCCCCCGGGGCCAAATCGCAATGCCGCCCAGAGCAAGAAGGGGAGGGGCGCGTAAATGAACGCCGGAATCATGCCTGGGGCATTCTCTGCTCCGAATACCAAAACGCTGACGACTACAATTCCGGCCCCTAGCGCAGCTGCTTCCAAATACGCTGAGGTCTTTGTTTTGCGAACCTGGGACATTTGGCTCGCTCCAAAAATCACAAGAGGCGGAACGATGGTGAGATTCGCGACCATGTTAGAGGTCAGCCGAATCGTCCACACCATCCAAAAGTTGCGACCGACTCCTGTCAAGATTGTGCTTCCGGCGTCCAGAAAAGACGTCACCAAAGTGGCGAGGCCCACACCGAAAGCCAGAAAAATGACTACGCCCTTAACACTCTCAAACAGAGAGGTCTTTTTCGCAAAGAAATGGATGCAGCCGGCACCAAGGAGCGCCTCACTGACGTTGCCCACAAACCAACCCAACGCGGAGAGCATTGGCACACCGAACTGTAGCTGAATCAAAAGATGGGCGGGAAGCACGGCCAACACAAAGACCCACCAGATCCGGGGAGGAGTCAGCAAGAAAACGGCGAGCAAAATTGCGTTTGGGGGCCAAAATGTGGAAATCGGCTGACCGGCCGGTGTGAAGAAAAAACCAATCTGCGACCCGGCATAATAGCTTACTGCAACTAAGAGCGCGATGATCAGCGTACGAAGCGGGGGGGCCAGCGACAGAGTGAGGCTTCTCGCCACCGTGGCCAGACGATCGCTTACTATCCGCAAGGCAGACAGGGGGGCAATAGCTTCGTGTCTCATCGTACGTCAACTTTATGATTGATTAAACTGACTAACACTTGGCGGTGGCTCACGAGTAGAGTCCGGCGGCGGTTCACGAGTAGAATCCGGCTGAACGGAAAATAAATTCAGTCTAACCTGATATAAACAGCCAGACCCATCGAATACCTAAGGCTTGGTAATGAGATCTTCCTTAGGCCGCCCCCAATTTACCACCACGAACCCGAATGGTACCAGAGTTTTGCTTTTACGGTAACCTCGGACTGAGATCAGGAAGAGGAGACAAATGACTCACCGCGAGCCGCGAGTTCCACGGCCCTAACTAAGTCGTGAGTTAGCAACATTTTGGAAACATAGCCGAGTGCGCCAGCCTGCAGAGCCGCCTCAATAATTTCCGGGTCCGTGTCCACTGAGCAAATCACCACGACGGGACTTGGACCAAGCTTCCTTAACTCTCTTGTGACCTCAATTCCATTTCGAAGGGGCATTTCGAGATCGAGAACAACGACATCGGGCCTAGTATTCTGAATAACATCGAGGGCCATTTGGCCCTCTTCCGCTGAGCCCACGACGTCAAACTCGACTCCTAGCAAATAGATAAGCTGGCGTAAAACGGGCGGGCTATCATCGACGACTACTACCCTAAGTCTCATTTCAGTGCGAGGCCTGTCGCATGGCCAATTTCGTTAAGTCTATGAGGCTGACTGAATCCAGGAAGCGGAAATATAGGGATCGGATTCTACTGGTGGGGCGAGAACCACCGCGAGGAAAATGCGCTGGAGCGATCACGAAATCAGAATGACAGTTTTGGCACAGGTTCGTCATTGCCGGAACGCAACTACGTTCGAGAGATTATAGGGCTAGTTTTGGCCTAAAGCAGAGTCTCTGACGCTCGAAGGAGAAGCTTGCCACGGCTCTTAACGAGTGCACCCTGTCGGTGCCACTCGCGCAAAAGGCGGCTTACGGTGAATAGAGTCATCGAGGAGGCGTAGGCCAGATCTTCATTGGTCACCTCGAGTTCTAGGCCGCCGCATACGTTTGTGCCAATGCCACGCGCAAGATTAATTACGGTTTGGGCGAGTCTCTGACGTGCTGTGTCTGCGGTCACGGCTGCGTGAGTTGCGAGATACCAGTTGAAGTACTCCGAGGCGATGGAAAGGGCATTTTCGAGCAATCTCGGATATCGCAAGACCAGTCTTCGGATGGTGCCTCGGTCCCATGCCAGTGCTTGACTGTCCTTCAACATTTCTGTATTCACCAGATAAGAGCCAGGAGTTGAAAGGATGGCCATACCGCCAAACGGTTCGCCTGGCATAATCCATGGAAGCAAAAGCTTTCGACCGTCAGACGTGATATAGAAATATCTGGCGCGGCCTTTGGTGAGTAGAAAAAGTACTGTTGCGGGCTGGCCTTGGCTTATCACCACAGTGTCCGCAAGGAAACGCCGTTGCGTGGCGCCGCTCAGGATGAGGCTGAGTTCCGCGGGAGGTATGCCGTCTAGAAGGGGTGACCTGAACCCACCGGCTAAGGCGGCAATAGGGGAACTCATGAAAACCTCCGGTAAGCGGCCCTGAGCACTTATGAGTCGTGCACATCGGCGAACGAGACAGTACTTGGAACAAACTAGCCGGGTTTCCATTGAACTACGTACTGGCAAAACTGACAGTTTCAGAAAAGACCTAGTGGGGGGTGAAATGTGAGTGGAACGAATAGGCTATTCGCAACCAGGGGAAACGAAGCGGCGCTTTTCAGTGGCAAGCTTGATGGCGAGAACTAGATCTGTACCCAAGCGAGGCTTTAGGACGTACCCCAGAGCTCCGGTCTCTAGGGCCGCGCGACAGGTGTCCCGATCTCTATCGACCGTCAAAAAGACAATGCCAACCGTCGGACTTACGACCTGAAGACGTCTCGCCGCTTCAATGCCGTTCAAGACTGGCATGGAAATATCGAGCACTGCGACATCTGGGAGCAGTTGCATAGCAGCGTCTACTGCTGCTTGCCCGTCAGCTACTGCTGCGACGACCTCACAGCAATCAGCGGAGAGGAGGTCACGAACGTACTCCCGCATCTGTTTGTGGTCATCAGCCACTAACACACGGATTTTTGACAAGCGCACATCCAGCCTAGCACGGTTCGTACAAAAAACATTTGGCTTGCGGGAGAGCCGTCAGGCGTGGGGAGAAACGCCGTCTTGCCCAGCGAGGACGTCTGGGGCTCCTCAGTATATTGCAGAGAATGAGGGAGGATGTCAACGTGGCGTCGACGCGGTGTCGCCGTCGCATCTGAATTCCAGGTCACGGTATTTGGCAGTCCGGTGCTAACCAAATCGTGTCGCGAACCCTCGGGAACCTGAGCGGGAGGTTTAATGAGGCGATTTCTCGGAAAGAAGCTCAGCTCCAATCCAAATGCATGGTTGATAACTGCGATCATGCTCTTGGTGGCACAGGTCGTCCTGTCGTTGATGTTCAAGGATCGACCCAGCGCAGCAGGCCGAGTTGCAATGAACTACTCGCCAATGTGGATGACAGCCACGGCCATGGCGATCGCTAACGCGATCGCGCGAACCGCAAGAATGATCGTCCTATTTTGGGTATTTTTCACGATCGGCATTGCGCTATGGTTGATGGACATACTGTTATGGGCGCGGTTTCGTGTTGAGTTTCCCGACCGATTCATTCTGCTTGTAGCCATGCTGTCACTTATGCTGTTGGCTTATTTCCTTTCTCTGGAGACGGCCCAGCGCAAACGAGCTGAACTGGCACTGACCGAGAGCGAAGAACGGCTACGCTTAGCGGCGCAGGCTGGGAAAATGTACGCGTGCGAATGGGATGCAAGGAGAGACCGTATCGTTCGTTCGGCCGAGTGCATCGACATCCTTGGTAGTTCGGCGAACCTGGACAATGAGACCTTCGATCGGATGTTGGCGCGGATTCACATCGAGGATCGCGAGCGGTTCGCCAATACCGTGAAAGCACTCAGCCGTGCGCATCCGAGCTGCCAGCTGAGCTATCGCATCGTGCGACCGGAGGGTGGCACCATTTGGTTAGAAGAGCGCGCGCAGGCGCTGTTCGATTCAAAGGGAGCGATGCTGCGGTTGGTCGGGATGGTAGCGGATGTAAGCACGAGAAAAGAAGCGGAGAGAGCGTTGTCCGATTTGAGCGGTAGGTTTGTTGCTGCGTTGGAGCAAGACCGGACTCGTGTGGCGACGGAATTACATGATGATGTAAGTCAAAGGCTCGCACTAGTCGCGGTAAAGCTTAAGAGTTTGGGACAGAACGTGCCAAAAACGAACGCGGAGATAGCAGTGGCGCTACACAATTTGTGGCAGACAGTTAGTGAAATATCGTCTGAGACTCATTATCTCTCACGCCAGCTTCATCCCTCTACGCTGGGACTGGGTTTGGGATCCGCCTTGAGGACGTTCTGCGAAAGCGTTCAGCGGCAACACGGCCTGAAAGTAATGCTTACCTGCCAGCGCGTTCCAGATACTGTGCCGGGTGATGATGCCTTGTGTGTCTACCGAGTGGCTCAAGAAGCGATAAGCAATATTGTGAAACACAGTCAAGCAAGAGAAGCGCGCCTGGAGCTTACCGGGACGTCAGATCACCTAGAGCTTCTCGTACGTGACGATGGCAAAGGTTTCGAGTACGACACCGAGCGTGAGCTCGGATTGGGTCTTTTGAGCATGAGAGAGAGACTACGACTTGTCGGCGGGACACTAAGAATCCAAACGGGGTCGAGCGGGACAGCAATTCTGGCGCGAGTTCCTTTGAAGTCAACGCTCAAGGCCGGAGCCCTCCGCAACGAAGCCAGCGCTCATCCGACCGTCTCGACCTAGTTAAATGCCCCTGCTATTTCCCTTGGCTTCTCCTTCGATTTGGCGGTGTAAACCATTGCTTTGGTTTCGAGCACCTCTGCTTGTGCTTGGCGGTTCGTTTTCTGAAGCAGCCGGGCATATATTTTCGAGACCTGGGCTAACGCTCGATAGTCTCGGGGCGAGGACTTCTCCAGAATAGCCAGCGCGCGCTGGCAAGAAGGTTCAGCCTGGGCATAGTAGCCACGAAGCATGTCAGCGAGAGCCGAGCCCTCTAGAGCTTCCGCTACTTCCGCGTGCTCCGAGCCCAACGCGGCCTCTTTGATGGGAAGTGCCTGAGCGAAAAGCGCTCCTGCCTCATCGTATTTTTGCTGCTCCAGGTACATCTCGCCAAAATTCTGCAGGGTGCGGGCGAAGCTGATGGATTTGGCTTCGGTGGCCTGGTTCCATAGTTTTAACGAACGCTTGTACAGAGATTCCGAAACGGAAAGGTTGTGTTTAAAATATTGAAGTAGAGCCAGATTGCTTAGAAGTGGCGCCAAATCGGGATGATCAGGCCCGAGCCGCTTTTCCCGGATGGCTAGCGCACGTTGAAAGAGTTGTTCGGCATCAGAATATTTCCCCATTAATTGTTGCGTCGCTCCCAAATTGTTGAGCGCAGTCGCAACGTCAGGATGTTCCGGCCCGAGATTCTTCTCAAATATTCCTAGACTCTTGAGGTAGTACTGCTCCGCTTTCTTATATTTGCTCTGATCACTGTAGACGCCTCCCAGGTTGTTAAAAGTTGTGGCGACGCTAGTATGGTCCGCACCGAAATGCTTCTCTCGTATGGCCAGTGCGCGATTTAGCAGCACCTCAGCTTCGGGATAGTTGCCCTGAGCCTTTCGAATAAGAGCCATGTTACTCAGAACTGTTGCTACTTCCGGGTGTTCCGAACCGAATGATTCTTCCCAGATGGCGAGTGCGCGCTGAAAGTTCGATTCGGCTTCGGAGTAAAGTCCGAGTTCCTGCTGAGCCATTCCAAGGCTGTTAAGGACGTAGCCATTTTCGGGGTGCTTCGGCCCACGAGTCTTTTCCACGATTGCGAGGGCACGTCCTAAGGCCGTGCCGGCTTCCGTGTATTTCGCTTGGTGCTGCCAGACGGCTGCGAGATTGCATAAGGCGATGGCGACTTTGGGGTGTTCCGAACCAAGCGTTTTTTCCCATATAGAGAGCGCGCGTTGGAACAGAGGCTCAGCTTCGGAATACTTGGCCTCGTCTTTGAAGATCACGCCGAAGTTATTGAGAATTGTTCCCAAGCTTGGATCTTCCTGGCCGCCGCTTTTTTGTCGAATGGCCAGCGCGCGTTGCAGCAGAGCCTCAGCTTCGGAAGACTTACCCTGCTTCTGCTCAAGGCTGCCGAGGTTAGCCAGAACGGTAGCTACGTCAGAGTGTTCTGGTCCGAGGCCTTTCTCCCAGCTCACCAGCGTACGCCGGTAGAGCGCCTCAGCTTCCGCATACTTGCCTTCCGAGCTGTAGAGACCTGCCAGGTTGTTAAGAACGGAGCCGGTGGAAATATCGTCTGGTCCGGAAGTTTTCTCACGAATAGTCAATGCCCGCTGGAACAGTGCCTCAGCTTCGGTGTATTTTCCTTCTTCCTGGCGGAGAGAGGCCAAATTGTTAAGAACGGTGGCCACGGCAGGGTCCTCCGGTCCGAGGGTTTTTTCCCGAATGTCCAGGGCGCGTTGTAGAAAAACAGCCGCTTCGGGATATCTCGCCTGCTCTTCGAACAGCGTGGCTAGATTATTGAAGAGTGTCCCCGTCTCCTGATCAAGGGGCCCGTGAACTTTTTGGCTGACAACCAAGGCACGTTGGTATAGGGATTCCGCTTCTTTGTAGTTATGACGCGCATGTTGAAGAGCGGCAAAATTGTTCAGAGCTGTTACATAGCGAGGGTCCAACTCCCCAAACTCTGAGGCTTGTTTGAGCGCATTGCTGAAGAGAACCTCAGCCTGATCATAGCTACGCTGCTGAAATGCCTGCATCCCGGCGGAATTTTGATTCTCCCATGACTGCTGTTGCGCAACTGAGGCTGGGGCGAGAGAGAGCAATAGTGCGAACATGATGCATTGAAATTTCATTGTCCTGCCTCCTCGACGATCACATTGCAAAAGTGTCGCGAAGAAGTGGGTGTGTGGGTAACTGTCAGAATTGCTAGCGTGTCAAAGCCGCCTTCAGACAGCTGGTTACTCGGGGCGGCGAAATTCGAAAAGGCGGGGGCAAAACTCCGAAGCGGATGATCTGCGGGCTACACGCGGCGCTCGTCAAAGCTCTCGCGAACGGTCGAGCTGACACTCTAGTCCGAATGAACGTATTTGACCAAGAGAACTTCGTTGCCCTTTTCGCTGTAAACGAGCTCGTCGACCAGATGTTTCGCGATGAGCACGCCGTAGCCACCGGGGCGCAATCCTTGTTTTTCCCGGAAGAGCGCGTGAAGAATTGGGTCATAAGACGGGTTGTTAATGGCTGCGTGTTTTATCTCCTCGAGCGCAAAACCTTTGCCCGGATCCTTGATCCTGCACATGATCATCTTTCGGGTACGCACATAGGAGATTTCGACGTACTGTTCCACGTCGAATTTCCCCCCATGCTCCATAGCATTGAGCAATAACTCGTGGAACGCCATTGCAACGTTACCCTTTTCAGGGTCTGGAAGGTCTGAGATCTCGCGGAAAAAATGGACGAGTCTATCCGCTGTCTTTGTATCGCATCGGACGATGACACTGATCCACTCTGGGGTAGCGGAGACAACTTCAATTCCGTCATCCCAGGCGGGTTCCGTCACGGACATTCGTATCATTTCAAGGAGTGATTCGTCGGAGAAAGGTCTGGAAAAGTAGCTGAAGGCTCCTTCACGCATTGATGCGATCACGTCAGCCGGAGTGCTGTCATCGGTAAGGATGATCAGGCGGATATGGGGCTGGACGCGTCTGATCTTGTGTAGCAGGCTAACGTCTTCGCTGCCGCTGGTCCGTGCTCCGGTGATAATGAGGTCCAGGGGCTGACTCTGTGCAAGGTTTAGCACCGCGGCATTGTCAGTCACCTGCACTATTCCCCATTCGTCAGCGTCGAGAACGCTTTGCAGTATAGCGATGACTTGACGATCCGCGTCGACCACCGCAGCTTTTCGTCGAAATGGTTCATTTTGTGCGAGGGCGGCAAGAGCCATTGCGTATCAATCCAGCGTCAATCCCAGTGTCAATCGAAATTTGTGGGCGAGCAGCCAATTTCTCCCCCGGTTCAACGTCTGACCCAATGAGATCGACTGTATTTTCCATCAATTCTCTTCAATATCGCGCTTGGTTCGGGTGAAGCGACGACCTGGGTTCTGAGAAAATCCGCTAGACTGAGTTTTCTGCCTCCGACGCTAACTTCACACCTGATTAGCCCTGGATTTGCATGAACCAGATGAACGCCCCCGATGTACCTCATGAGGGATACTGTTAGAGCCAAATCAAACCGAACCAACTGCGCCTCGGGAACGGAATCTTCGAGACTCGCAAGTCGGTCCGACCATCTGACGCCGTCATAGTCTTCCGGATTGAGACCTCGATGGTCGGCACTTTGCAAGAGACCGATCAGGCCGCGCGCCTGTGGCCGTGCATGTCCGCGGTGAATCCAGGACAAGGAGTAGCCGTCAGATTCGTAAAATTTCTCAACTTCGGACCGGTAAAACCGAAAGTCTGGCCAGCGTAGGTCTGGATCGTGCGCCGCAGTAATCATCTCGCGTAGACTGGCCACCCCAGCGGCCGAGGGGTCTTGACCGACCGGAGCTATGAACTGCGCACCCGCTAGACTCACTATGAACGGCCAGAGAAGCGCAACAGCAATCATGCGAGCTAACGGTGGCGAATAAAGAAGCTTCTCGCGCATAAGTCGAAGCAGGTTCTTCCTGTGTACTCTTGATCAACGCTCCGGAAAGCGATTGGCGCGTGCGTGGAGAGGATAAGCAAACGAGACTAGGCAAGGTACTGCCAAAAGTGCTAGTCGCCAGGTGTGGGCGAATTCAGGCATGCGAAATTCCATGGCGGACAAGTTGGGTCGCAGCGCCGGCGGGAGAAACTGGATGCATCCGTTCTTATTAATCTCATGGAGCGGGAGTTTGTTTTTGTTTCTTGGGATAGAGGAAGGCGACCTGCCAACAGGAATTTCGTTGCGAGGAGTTGTTTCGTTACGCACCACGATCGGGCAGAAACTCCACGGCTCCGGTGGATAGATCGTAAATCGCGCCTACGATAGTGACGTTTCCTTTTTTTTCGAGGTCCTCCAAAACCGGGCTACGGCGCCGGATTTGGCCGAGTCCAACGAGAACATTCGTACGGGCCACCGCGTCGACGTATTCTGCGCTCTTGCTTGACCTCTCTCCAGCAAACTGCGTGGCTCGAACGGCTGGCTTGATCTGCGCCAAAACGCCCGTGAGATTACCCAACACGACATCATCGATGGCCCCCTTGATTGCGCCGCAGGAGGTGTGTCCCAGGAGCAGGACTGCTTTGGCGCCTGCAACAGCACAGGCAAACTCCATACTGCCAAGCAGGCCATCATCCACAACGTTTCCTGCGATGCGAGCGTTGAACAGATCGCCTATCCCGGCGTCAAATACGATCTCGGCAGGCACTCGCGAATCGACGCATCCGAGCACAACGGCAGCGGGATATTGACCAGCAGCACTCGACCGCTGTTCGGTTGAGTAACTTCGAGCGATCATTTGTCCTGTTCGAAAGCGCGCGTTTCCTTTCTTTAATTCCTCGATTATTTGTGCCGGAGTCATGCTGTCGCGCTGCTCCTTTGTTAGCGAACCGGTCCGGGATGCTCCGAACTGCGGGAGCCACCGTGCAACCGGGGCAATCGCCCAGGTAGCACTCGCGGCCTTAAGGATGCTGCGACGGCCCAAGGTGGTCCGGGTGCTCGGTTTGTTCGATGTGGATTTCACAATCACCGCTCGTTTACGGGGCAGTTTCGATTACCAATTGAGGTTTGCGGCATGCACGTTGAAGCCCCTGAGATAGATCCCATATTCAAGTATTCACGCATTTTCCTACACCAAGATTCTCGGATTTACGGAATGTGGCTGAGATGTCTCTGCTCGGCAATCGGGGCCATGCCCGGCCGAGATATCCTCTGCGATTTCGTCTGAATCCACCGGTATCCGTGTCTGACTGTTTGGCGAAGCCAGAAGATTAGGGCTACGACGATGGTTCCAGCACCGCATAGCACGGCTACCACCGCAACCCAGAAAAGCATTTCCTGCATGGGATACCACCGAGCGGCAAAGATGAGCAAAACTGCGAGCATCGACTGTCCTAATGTCCTAAGCATGGAATTTTCGCCTCCCGTCCTTACGTGCGTCCCGCGGAACCCCTGTTCAGAGTCGGCGATGCCCGCGCGGTGTATTGGCGAGCCGTACCGAATTGACGATCACGGTTTAGGTGCTTGCTCTTTTGGAAAACGCAAATTCCATGAGCCTCCGAATGCGAAGGTGCGGCCCTGGGTCGTGGCCCTAGCAAGATATTCGGGTTCGTATTTGAAGTAGAAGTACAGACCCTTAGCCGGAACCATGAGATTCGACTGCACACCAATCGCATGAGAAGAGTAAAAAGGCACGAGTCTTCCGGGGATGCCCTGCTGGGTTGAGCCGGCGTTGCCGCTGACTTGCCATTGATCGTACCCAACTACACCAACCTGAAAGAACGTATGACCTTGACGTCCCAGGGGAAAAACTTGTCCGATTCCCCATTCGTCTGTAAAGGTTTGCCCCGGAGTGAAGTTTGTTCCTTGTTTCCGTCCGTGAACTTCCCAGTCCGTGAATAGATTCGCCGTTGTCCCTTTGTTTTTTGTAAGGTATATCGTCGTGCCTGAAGTCACGTCATTTCCCCAGTAGCCCGAGCCGACATTGTTGGTGGTTCCAGGAGCGGAGCTATAACGTCCTGTCGGTGCAACAAAACCGTCGCCAACGCTGAAGTCTACCCGGCTGAAATGCCAACCAATGTTGAGAGGCTGAACCCAAATGTCTGCCAGCCCCGTTCCTCCGGCATTGATGCCAAATGGCGCGATCCCTAACGGCCCGCTTGCGGTTAGGGACCCATTCGCGAAAGGCAATATAGCGAATGGTGCGAAATGCCCTCCGAGAACTTTGAAATGTGGAACGTAGTAGAAGAAATTCTCGTTTGCCCAAAAACCGTAAACGCCGCCAATTCCGGGAACCGCATTCGCGCTCGAATTGTTCAATCGGCTCGCAGAGTAATTGAGGGTCATGTTTCCGTATGTGAACCCGGGATCTGGAATCAGCCCAGCGTTCAGCCCCACCTGCCCCGGTACGTATTGCCCCTTCTGCTGCGCCAATAGAGAAGAACCAGCGCCGAGAATAAATGCGAGGGCGACCGCTGCGGTCTTAGTCTTGCAATGCATTTCTCGCTCCTTAGCTTGTTTCTTCACCTAAACGCACCTGCAAGACCCACCCTAGTGAACACCGTTGGGACAAGGAAACTGTCACTTCTGGCAGAGCGATGCTCTGCCAGAAGGCAAGGTCGGTAAGGCTGAACGAAGTACCAGTTTCTAGTGGAGATGAGTTCTGGCTAGCCTTCAGTTGACTCAATACGTTATTTGACAGGAGCAAGGTACTTTGACTCAGCCGACCCAACGATTGTGCGCCCGGATTTCGCGCATTTTCTTTCGCTTGTACTCCGTTTTGTGGTTATCAGCCCTAGGTTTGCGGGCGGTCGCGGACTCGCGAAGGAAGTAGTCGGGCAGGCACCGAGATCTGTCAAATTTGCCAGTGGAGGTCGAAGGGCGCCTTGTCTATACAAGGAGCGCTAGGAGATCGGCGTAGAGAGCTCTGGAAATAGCTTTCTTCAAAAGACGGGCGCTCCCGAGTTGGGTCTCAAGCCTAAGTTCCCGTGATTTGTGGAGGTTCCTCGCGAATCGGTGAACGAAGTGAGGCAGGGCAACGCATGTTTTCGCCAAGGGTCAAGAAATCTGTTTCAGTAGCACTGAGTCTTTTCGTTGTCGTGTTTTCCTCAGGGACAGGATATCCGTACCAGAGTTCCTCTCCCGCTCCGTCGTCCAGCGACAACAGTCCTATCCACGCCGCTCCTCAAACCGCGGACGAGCTACAAGCGCTGGTTGCTCCAATCGCACTTTATCCTGATTCATTGGTGGCCCAAATTCTGACGGGCTCGACATTTCCCGATCAAGTGGCTGTTGCTGATTACTGGATTGAACAAAACAAGAAGTTAACCGGCAGCGCCTTGATGAAGGCCGTCGACAAGCAGCCCTGGGATCCAAGTGTTAAGGCGCTGACACAATTTGCGTCGGTGCTCAACAACATGGCGAAGAACCTCAGCTGGACCTCCTCGCTCGGAGAGGCTTATCACAATCAGCAGGCTGAGGTCATGACCGCTATCCAAACCTTGCGCGCGGAGGCAAAAGCAAAGGGCAACCTCAAGTCCACTTCGCAGATGACTGTAGTTCAGCAATCTCCTCAGGTGATCGTCATCCAACCCGCTAATCCTCAAGTGGTCTATGTTCCCGAGTACAATCCGGCCGTAATTTACGGCAGTCCGTATTTAACTCCGGGTTATACCACAGGAGACCTCGCGGCGGCTGGCATCATAGGTTTCGGAGCCGGAATCGCCGTCGGGGCAATGATGAGCGGTGGCTGCTGCGGTTGGGGTTACAGCAGCTGGAACTGCGGCTGGCATGGAACGGCCGTGGTCTATCACGGAGGAGCCTACTACGGTAATTCTGCTTGGCACGGCGGCTACTACAATGGCGGTTACCACTCCTACGGCTACAACAATTCGTTCAATCACAACGTCAACGTGAACAACGTGAACGTAAACAAAAACAGTGCCAACGTAAACAATTTCAACCACAACGGGAGCAACAATTTTAACCATACCAATAACTTCTCCAGTCATTCCAGCACAAATTCCTGGGCGCACAACGAGGGCTCGAAGTCCGGTGCTTTTAGTGGATCGGGCGGCCATTCTGACGGCTGGTCATCGCGGATGGACAGTAGCCGTGGGTGGGGAAGCATGCGGTCGAGCGGGTTTGGCGGTGGCCGGTTCGGCGGAGGCGGATCTGGCGGTGGTCATTTCAGTGGTGGTGGATTTCGGCGTTAATTCAGGTCGCATTCATTTTGAGTTGGAGGGCGTTCGATGTCGCTTCTTGGTGGGAACAATGTGATAACGCGTCGAGAGATATCAATCCTGCTGGTTGCAGTGTTGATTCCACTGTCTTCCTGCAGCAAGACTCAAAAGGCTGTATCGGGAACAGCCGTTCAGCGGAGCTTCGCATCGCCAGAGGAAGCCGGCACGGCATTGGTAACAGCGGCTCGGTCTGGCGATCAGACCGCTCTGATTGCCATTTTCGGTCCGGGCACTAACGAGGTGCTCTCTACCGGAGACGCAGTGGAGGACCAAAACCATTTGAAGGAATTCATCGCCTCTTATGATCAGATGCACCGCTGGGCGAACATCAAAGTGGGAGGCAAGATTCTCTATACCGGGACCGACAACAGTCCTTTCCCAATCCCCTTGGGTCAGGATTCCTCCGGCCAGTGGTCGTTCGATACGGCGGCGGGGAAGGACGAGATCCTGGCGCGCCGAATCGGTAGAGGAGAACTGGTCGCGATCGCCGCGTGCGACGTTATCGCGGCTGCCCAGCAGCAATACTTCCACCAGATGCACGACAATCAGAAGGAATACGCTCAGAAATTCGTTAGCGACAACGGTAAACAAGACGGCCTGTACTGGCAAGCCTCTGCGGGCCAGGTTCCGAGTCCACTTGCTGACCTGGGTGACTTGGCGAAGGCTGTGGGCTACGCCGGTACGGGCGGCAAGCCGCAACCATTCAACGGCTATTACTTCCAGATACTCACGAAGCAAGGCGACAAGGCACAGGGCGGGGCCAAAGGTTATCTCGTTGATGGAAAGCTGGTGGGCGGCTTCGCGATTCTTGCATATCCCGTCGAATACAGGAATTCGGGAATCATGACGTTCCTGGTAGGCAAGGACGGTGTTGTGTACCAAAAAGACTTGGGAGAGAAGACTGCTGAAATCGGGGCGGCTACGACGGAATACAACCCAGGAGACGGATGGAGCGCCGTATTCGGCACGGAAAGCGCGTCTATTCAGTAGAAGCGCCGATATTGGCCGGGAAAGGAATTGCGACGGGTAGACTCGCGAATTCCATCGGCGCCGACATTCAAAGGATCCTTTGAAAGGGGCAATACATGATATTTAGATTCTTCCTTCTTGTGGTATTTTGCGTCGCGCTTTCGTCGGAGGTATGGGCGCAGGATATTTACGTGGATTACGACCACTCACTGCCGTTCGCGACCTATCGTACTTACGCTTGGGGCCAACAACTGAATCCAAATGAAATCAAAAGCCCCTTTCTGGCACAAGAAGCCAAGAGCCAGATTGAGATGCAATTGCAGAGCAGGGGCTTGAAAATGGTCCAGGAAGATCAGAATCCAGACCTGATCGTTGTCGCAAGCGGGGGATTAAGGCAGCAGACCTCGTATACAGCTTGGGGAACGGGCGGATGGCGGTTTGGCGGGGGAATGGGATCGATTACTCCAGATGTGAGTACGGACGGGACCATGGTAATTGATCTTTACACCAGAAATTCCAAGCAATTGGCTTGGCGTGGCATGGCGCAAGGCACTCTGAACCAGAGCAACCCCGACAAGAACCGCCAGCTCGTAGACAAGGCCGTAACCAAGATGTTCAAGAAATATCCAGTCGCTGCGCCCAAGCGTTAACTCTTCTTGTAAGCGACGCGCGCATGGTTAGAGGCTTTATTTGACGAATGATGTTAGGTCGGCGACGTCGATTGTTGGACCGGGTACCATTGTCGTGACATCCATATCGTTGTGGCGAAGCGATTCCACTCGGCCATGCTCCCGTCCGATTTTGGTATTGTCCCTGAAGGGACCGGTGAGAGAACCCGTTTTCTTGCTCTTTACACTTACGATCTTGCCCGTAGCGGGAGTCGGTTGTTCCCGTGACCTTCCACTTTTTGTCGCTCTCAATTTGATCAGCCTTTGGCATAGCTGAATACCCTAGATTCCCCAGCAGAATGAAGGAAACTGAGCAGCATAAGACCCGTACACCCCGTTTCACGTTGAATTTCATGGGAACTAGCCTCCGGAGCTATTCTTAGACGGTCTTTTCAACATCGTTGTACTGTTATAAGTGACAGGCCATTTGCCATGTTTTGTAAGCGGCAATGACCGACCGAAACAGAGATTTTCCATCTCACGCCACCAGACTCTCGTCGATTCCACGGAATTGGACCGAATCGGATGTACAAGTTTATTTGATCGTATTGGCTGCAAGAATCCTGACTACCGCGATCTTAAGGAGTGGCGAAGGGCCTTCGTTCCTGTTCGCTCTTGTGGAGCCATATCCCCAAGACCCGAATTACGCTCAAACCTGTAAGACTTACCAGTTCCCAACGCAGTACGTGGCTCCTAGGCTCGCTTTTGGCAGCCAGAAGATTATGACCGCGAAGGGAGAACACACATGCGAGTCAGGAACGGGCTTTTCCGTGACGTCCTTGTGATCCCCCTGTTGTTGGCGGGCATCGGTACCACCGTTCAAGGTCAGGATCAGGAGTCTATGGTGATCCAGGCGACCGCGATGGGGACGAGCACGCAGATGGGTAAGATGGTCCACATCAACATCCACATCGACCAGTTTTCTACGCAGGACGATCGCAAAGCCTTGATCGACGCCTTCAATCGCTCCGGTCAACATGGCCTTGTGGGTGCCCTCGACCGCATGAAGGGCAAAGGCCGTTTCAGAACCCCGTACGGCGTAGGTAACGAACTCAAGTACATCATTGAATTGCCCCCGGACAAGGGACGCCGGCATATCCGGCTGGTCACGGATCGCAGAATTGCCTTCGGTGAGGCCTATGCCTCCACGCGTTCCAAGGAGTACAGCCTCGGCGCCGTCGATTTATTCCTTACGCCCGATGGCAAAGGCTCCGAAGGAACAGCGCTGCCAGCATGCAAACTGAAAGTGGACAAGAAGACGCAGCAAATCGAAATCGAAACGTTCCAGAACCCCTGGAAATTGACTAATCTTATGATCTCCAAGAAGTAGCTTGCCCTTGAGTTTGTGCGCGGGGGAGTTATGGCTATCTGTCTACAGTTCAAACTATCGACTTCCATTCCGATTGCCAGAATCTAAGGAGACGAGATCGGCCAAAGACATTCGAACGTAATCGGCGGGTAGCACGAAGAGGGTATCGGCTTGCGGTCCTTCCTTGATGTCTTCCAGATCATACCCCTCCAGAAGAGCTTTTTTCGGATAGCTCCGGAGTTTAATCACAACCCGCAGCTTGGGATCATACCAAATGTTACCCCACCCGCCCGCAGGCGTGGCTGATCCTTCCCAGTTTTCCGTCTGCCGTCCATCGAAAATCTCGTCACGAATTTTTCTGCACCTCAACTCTACCTGGAAGTGCTTTCGCACCAGTTCGATCCATTCTGCACACGGATTGCTCGGATCACTCGGACGAAAAATGCTCGCGCCATGAGAAAGATCCGCCGCGAGTTCCGTGCTTTCAACATAGCTCTTCTTTTCTGGAACTAGGAGAAAGACGGAGTGAGCCTCGGAATCGATGATCAGACTTTGTACCGAGTGATATCCCGATAAGTCGTGCTGACGATTGAGCCTAGCCTTCTTATTGCCGACAAATATCTTCATATGCGCGACCGAGTCGCGCTTATTCCACACTCTCACATCCGCGGAGAACTGAGGCGCAGGTTTTTGCTCTTGCGGAAATCCGAGTAACGCCATGAAACTGAAGAATAAGAGCGAGGCAATTGATTTCATGACGGTCTCCTAAAAGGTGTGCGTTTAAAGGCTAGCAATCCAGATGGCTCGACCGGAGACGTGACCCTCCGTCAAAAAATTCTAGGTCTGAGCTAACTCGGTACCCCACATCGTCAGCCACCTTTTTGTTGCTAACCAGAGTCGTGACTGGACGGTCAGAATAGCTCCAGTGAAGGTGGCCCCGAGAACTGGCAAAGTTGACAGTCGAACAAGCCGATGGGCCCAATATGGGCCGAGGATCGGGTTTGAAGAAAGCTTCGGCCAAGACTCGATGCAAGCGGCGATGGAGAGAGTGCCCGAGGGGCGTTTATCAGCTTGCGCTCTTACGAGCGTCATTCAACTTTGCGCCGTAGTCTGGGGCCTGCGTTTCACGACCAAACGGCCATCGATGTGCCTGATCAGGCATATCGGTCGTGCTCACTGCCTTGAAGGCGCCCGCCGCCACGGCACCGCCAAGAAAATCCGCGACAAGATAGATCCAAATATTTTGCCATGGCGATAACCCGATACAGGAGATGCCCACAGCCACAGCCGGGTTGAACGCACCACCAGAGATGTTGCCGACCGAAAATGCTCCCACCAACACTGTGAAGCCGATGGCCAGCCCATAAAAGGAATTGCCGGATGTGCCCTTGGCCGTAGCGGTGTTCAGCACAACGTAAACCAGGGCAAAGGTGAAGAGAAACTCCGCGACAAGTGCCGGAAGTGTGGTCGGTTGGAGTGGAGTAACGGCACTTCCCCCCTTCAAAAACTTTACGGCAAAGGCGGCTACAACAGCCCCAGAAACCTGAGAAACCATATATGGAGTGACATCTTTCGCGTCGAACTTCCCACGTAGCCAAACGCCTAGCGTAACAGCCGGATTGAAATGCCCGCCGGAAATATGGCCGGCCGCAAAAATCATGACCATGAGTGCGGAGCCTATGGCTAAGGGAGCGAGCGCCCCTGCACCGTCGCCGATTACTGTGCATCCGACCGTGAGAACAAGGAAGAAAGTCCCGATAAATTCAGCGATATACTTGTTCATGGTCTACCCTCCTTCGATTCTCAAGACTGCATGTCGCTGGTTAACTTCGCTGCTCCTGCCTCATTCCTAGTGGCTCGCGCACTGACCGGCCAAGTCCCGATCCATGTGATTTCAGATGTCCGGTGACGCGAGTTATGGGGTGTCGGGGTGGGGACCCGTGTTGCGCCAAGCGAATTACCGCCCGAAGACGACGGGAGGGCCGCTGACTCGTTTCCCCTTGAGGTTGACGTTTACCTCGACGCTGTCGGCTATCCTGATGAACGGAATGCCGCTGTTCATCCCGAACTCCTTGCGGTCGAAGGCCATGGTTCCGGCGATCGAGCCCGAGCCTGTACCCTTGCCCGTAACCGTAAATATCAGCTTCTCGGGTTTTGTTACTCTGCGGATCGTAAAATTGCCGTCGAATTCAAACGTGTCGGGGCCGGTCTGCGTGACATTCGTTGAATGAAAGGTGATCAACGGGTCTTGCTTGACGTCGAAGAAGTCTTTCCCCTTTAGCTTGCCGTCCTTGAAGCCGCTTCCAGTGTTCACGCTGTCTGCCTGAATCTTGACGTCTAAAACGGCTGACGTCAGCTCAGGAGACGTAAGGGTTATGCTGGCGTCCCATTTGTCGAACGTCCCAGCTATCGCAATCGACGCCTTCACGTTGAACTTGATCGAGCTGTCTGTCTGATTGATCTCAAAAACGGGAACCTGCGCCCCGCGGTTGGAAGGAAACAGCGAACAAAATGAGAGAGCGAGAATGGCTAATCGCACGGCCGTATTTCACCTCGGCCATCTATCCTCGCGAGGTTTGCTGCGGAGTTCCACTGGCAGTATTGCCAGATCTCTGACGCACGTGGTTTCCGGTGGACACGATGTTCTGTGAATTCTGACAGTAGTTGACCCTTCATAACGAATGCTATTGATCTGCGGTGACAACTTCAATCAAGCGGGAATCGCAACTTCAACAGAAGTCTCAGCAGGCTCGCGAACTAACTCCAAAAAGTAGGTGTGGCGGCGTTGTGGGCCTTGCAAGTCCGCTGAACCTTCAAGGACGCTCAAATGTCGAAAGTGAGACCAATTATCGGAACCGACGGACATCCGCTGCCGATCCTGCCGCCGGAACGCGACGCAAGGGTTTGGGCGCGGCTTGTGCGCGTGATGTTCTACACTCCTGGTTTCATGGGTCTGTTGTTAATAAAAACTGGCGAACCGGCGAGCTTTGGCATCACGGTGGAGCTGCTGATGCTATCCAGCGCGGCGGCGATTGTGGGCGGCCTGTTCATCGGCACACAATCCTCGAAAGCCGGCGCTGATCCGGCCTCGCAGATCGGCACGTCGAGTGGATCACTAGTCATCGAGTTGCTCGGAGTGGTGCCTTTCCTGTCTGCGGTGCCCGCGCTATTCCATGAACTGGCGCACAGTGCGCTGCTGCACAGCAGGGGACTCGGCGCAGTCGATGTCGCATTGGGCGCTTCGGAGCTTTTGCCGGCGGTAGCGATCCTGCCATTCATGCTGTATCAACTCGCGGGCTTCGGCACTTTGCACTTCATCGTGCCGAAATGGCTGAACGGGATCATTAACATCGCTATTCTCTGCTTGATTGTCGCAAGCTATGTTGAATACCGCGAAGGCAATTACAGCATGGAGAAAAGGTTTGCTGCGCTTCTAGTGTCGATTATGGCGGTTACCGTGCTCTTCGGCGTGCTCAAACTAAGGCGAATGCAGGCTATGTATGACGCTGACTGCCCGCCCAAAGATCCCAAGTAGAGGTCCCAATCGCTCCGCGCGAAGCACGCTCCGGGCCTGTTGGCGGGGCAAGGAGAAAGCGGATCCATATACGTGGGCCAGGCCAGGCGATACCCGCTGCGGACAAGTTAGTCGAGTCCGAAACTATTTCCAACCTCGATCTCTGTCGTGGAGACAAATTCTCACGCAATGGAAGAAAAATAACCTGCGGCAGAAAAAACAATTGGCTCAGAAAAACGAAACGAATTGTGGCCGATCTGCGGCACGGCGATCTAGAAGGTCCACCCTAGTGACATCGTGGTTCCCAGATCGTTCTTTGGGGCAACTACTGGTGGGCGGTTATCGTAGTTCTCGTACAGTTGAAAAGTCCAATAGAAGTTTCGAATGAGCTCGATCCTCAGATTAGACTGCGAGCTTATGCGAATGCGCCCGGAATCGCTCAGGCCCGGAAAGAGATACGTTTGTGAATTGATGTTTAGCGTTTTGAAGCGGAACATCACGAACCTTACTCCGACGAGGGCTTCCGCATTGTTATGGACGGGCTTAGTTCCGGGTTGGGGCTCGTACTGCTCATGGTTATCTGCCAGGCCGGCTAGGGCCTGGACCGATGTCGTGTCAGTTTGAACCAGCCTTCGAACTAGCGCCGCTCCGGACGTCGAACGTAGGTTCAGATCCTGCTGGTTGCTCTTTAAGAGGCTGAAAAGGCCTGCTGCAATCCATTTGTTAGTGAGTGAGCGTCCGTAGTAAGAGTCGAACGTAAACCGATTGGCGTTGTTGCTTCCGGACTGCGAATCAAACTGGGATGTCGAGGCAAGTTGAACGAGGTTCTTGGAAGTGCGGTAAGCCACATCCGCTCCGAGGGACGAACTGACTGCGCTGCTGGCGCTTGTGAAACTGAAACCGTAATTGATGGATCCCGTCAGCTGGTTCCAAAAACTCTCCTCGCGTTGTTGGATAAGGGTGACGTCCGACGAGCCGACTCGGATGATCCTTTTTCCAGATACGATTTCGAAGTTTTTGGCGGAAGCCTCCGAGGTCGCACTCTTTTCAATAATTCCCGTGAGGCGCTTACCGTTTCTAAGTTCCACGATAAAATTGTCCTTGCTTTCAACGCGTTCTACATCCCTCCAGTCCAGTCGCACTGAATCCTTCATGTAGCTTGACTTGAAAATCAGCTCGCCCTGTTGCAGCCCCTTGATCTCACCAGTAAAGCGGTCACCGTTTTTCATCACTACGACGTCATCCTTCCGCTTGGCGAATAGCGGCGATGCCAGCCCAAGTGCAAGGAATGCGGCGACGAGTGCCGCGCATAAACGACCTGTAACTAAGGCTGCTCTCATAATTTCCTTCTATCGAGTGGATGCTCGGTCCGTATTACTTCTGACGGCACTTCGGCATGCGATGCCTCACGTTAGTTCACTTGTGCTTGCGATTTCTCCCATTCCCGTACTCTGTGTCGCGCTTCATCGAAAAGGCGCTCGTAATTTCCTTTGCGAACCTTTTGGTTTGTTTCTTCGTTCAACAGCTTCCACAATGGCTCGTATTGATAATAGACGCGTAGATATTTTTGCTGGTCTGTGGGAGCCACTTCATCTGTGCCGAACAGGAAACGATCGGGGTAACGGTTGATCAGGTCGGCAGAAATCTTTACGGCTCCCGGCGTTGCGACCAGGTATTTCGCGACTTCATCCCACGAAATGTCGAAATACACGTGACTAAACTCAGGATCTTTCAGAATGGCTTCGAGGGTTGCGGCGTGATGGGTGACGGGACGAACTACCCGGCCGAGCCCCGTGTGCGCCCAGATTATTTTTGTCTTAGGATGACGCTTCAGCACGGCCTTCATTTGAGCCAGGTAGGCGGGTTCGCTGCCGGCTTTGGCAAAAGGCACATCCATGTCGTTGTGAATCAAAACGATGAGTCCGACTTCTGCGGCGAAGTCCAAAATCCTATCGAGCGCAGGATTCAGGAGCGAGGCTGTTTCACCCGCAACCTTTGCGGAAACAAACTCTTTGTGGATTGTGAATTCGCCGACGCCGGTGAACACGCCGGGAAATGTAAGCAACACGCGCCGGATATGGTCTGCGGCATACATGTCCGCCGGATTGAAGCCGGTGATCATCGGATCAAACCGAGCCTGTTGGTCAGCGGTGAGTGAACGGAATGCCATCGCAATGTATGCGTCGGTGAAAGAGTAGTAGTAGAGAGGCGCGTCGGTCTGCAGATAATAGGTGGGAGCGAAGTCGCCGGAATTCTGGTAAGACCATTGTTGCTGCAACGGAATGCCGAAAAGAGCGACGCGCCCAACCTTATCTCCCATGATGGCGAGGAAGTTGCGAAGCTTAGTGCCCTCCTGGATGTAATTGGTCAGATGGAAGTGCTCGTCATTGACCTCAAATCTGTCCTGAGTTGAAGGTGAGTTTTGCGCGCATAGAGGATCGAGACTCGCCAGAAGCAGGACGGCCGTTGCCAGCGCGACTCGTGGGGCCATAACGGTAAGGTATCTAGAACGATTTCGCATAAGAGAAGCCCTGTCGCGTGCGGCTCAAAACGGAGGCCGTTGTTATTCCTTTCTCAAAAGGCGACCTCTAGATTTGTATGGAAAACTGGTCCGAGGCCTCCGAGGGCAAAGGGAACTGACGTGTAGCCTACCGGAGATTGCTGTAAGTAAATGAATTCAGTGTTCCAACGGACTACTTTGTTGTGCCATGGGAAAAAGTTGACCCCCGCTCGAAAATCCCAAGGGTTACCGTACTTGCCATCCAGCGTTGATCCTCCGAGATAAGCTTGCACAGTCTTAGGCAGAACCATCGCTGAGGCTTGCCACTGGAAGCCATGAGAGAAGATTGGGGCAAGTCTGGTAGTACCTGGGCCCTTGAAGTGGTCAAGCCAGCGCCAGAAGTACTCGCCGTCTAGTGAATAGCCATGGTATTTGAGACCGACATCAAAGGCGGCCATCTTGTAGGTCAGATCAGTGACCGAAATACCTGGACCGAAGAGGTCGGGCGTAAAGATGACGGTTCCGTCTTCGAGGCGAATCTGAGTATTCTCGAATTGGTCGCTGTTTGGCTGCTCCTGCCGATCCTCGTCGCTACGGGTGAAATGGGCGGCGAGGCGGGTGGCCAGCTTCTCATGATGTTCAAAATCTCCGAAGCCAAGGCCGAATTTGTTGGTCGTCCACATCAGCGACGTGGAGAGAGTGCTGAAGTTGTTGTTAAGTTGCGCAGCGCTCACTCCAAGCGTGCTCAGGTTGTTGCCGACCATGGCGATGTAGTCCAATCGGTCGGAGATCTTGCCCCAGGCCCAAACGCCGGAAGTGTACGATGGACGAAAGAATTCGTCGGCGATCAGGCGAGTATCCACGCCCAGCCAGAATGGAAAATTTCCTTCGACGCTCCGAGTCCCCGGCAGGGACCTTATGCCAGCGCCCACGCTAAAGTGTTCGTTGAACTGATAATTAAGGTTCCCGGCAAGCACGACCTGCGCGCCCAAGCCCTGTGAGGCATTGGAAGTCCAGGCGTACAAGAAGTAGCGGAATTTCGGGTCCAGGAGCCACCCGAGAAACTTAATCTGAACCTTGTTTAGCTGGAAATCCTGACGTCGTTGGACGTTCTTGACCTTGCCGAACGCATCTGTATAGGTGGCATTGAGTCCAAGCTGGTTCAGGTACCGTGCATAGGTGTAGATGCTGATACTCAGGTCACCATGCTCAGTATCAGCCACCTTGAAACCAAAGTTCGGCGTGTACATCCCCCACTTATTGAGCTCTTTCTGGCTGGCGGAGGAATCTCCACCGGAAACGTGCACGCCGCTCCGTTCGTCAGGCTCCGACTCCAAGGGATTGCCGGCGTGCGTTGACTCTTCGGTTGGACGCTGGGCCCCAGCACCGGGAGCCAAACTCCCGGAAGGCGCTGCTTCTTTCTGAAGTGTGTCCGTTGTCAGGCCGCCTTCTTTCGCCAGAAACGTGCGCAACGAGTTGATTTGCTCCATCAGCTCGCGATTTTGCTTTTCCAATTTGCCGTTTTGCTCGACGAGTTGGTTGAGCTTCTTCAGCAACTCAGAAGCAGTTTCGTTGTCCGTTTGAGGTGCCGTTGTTTGGGCAATTGCGGAATGGAAGCAAGCCGCACACGCGAATAATGTGAGGCAAAAACGTAGCATCAGCCTCAGCGGGTTCTGTCTCACAGACATGCTCCTCCTACTCCTGTTTGGGGTTGGGCGTACCATCACTGGGTTGGACAATGTTCTTCATGCTGCCGACCCGAGGGAACGAGAGTTACTTCAGGCCGACGGAGCTCGGCGAATAGACGTTGTAGTCCAGCTTGTCAGCGACGTATTGAATGACTTTTTGTGCCTTCACGCTATTGCCGGCCTCATCAAGCCGCGGCGCAAACACGGCAATTGCCCCCTTGCCAGGAGCCACGGCGACAATCCCACCGCCTACACCGCTCTTTGAGGGAAGACCTACGTGCCAAGCCCAATAACCTGAGGAGTCATAGAGACCTGCCATGGTCATGACGGAAAGAATGAACGGGATATCCTCGCTCTTGATTACTTGTTCGCCCGTCGCGGGATTCTTGCCGTTGTTCGCGAGTGTTGCACCCATGCGCGCGAGTTGGGTTGCGTTCACGCCGACAGAACATTGCTTCGTATAGATATCGACGGACTCAAACGGGTCGGCATAGATACGATCGTACTTTGCTAACAGCATGGACAGGGCTTTGTTACCGGTGTTGGTCGCCGCCTCGGATTTATAGACCTCATCAATGAGCGTCAACTTTTCTCCAGCGGCCTTGCTGTAAAAACCTAAGATCTTGTTCCACTTTTCGTTGGCGTCGCTGCCGGAAATCAAACTGGTGGTAGCGATCGCGCCGGCATTAACCAGGGGGTTGGCGGTGTGAGTCGGCATCTCAACGACCGCCACAGGAGAATTGAAAGCCCGACCCGTAGGTTCCGACCCTACTCGTTGAAACACTTTATCGGCTCCGAGCTCTTCCATGGCCAGTGCCAACGTATAGACTTTTGAGATGGACTGAATGGAAAAGGAATAATTTACATCGCCTAGGTTAAAAACTTGGTTATCGGTCGTAACCACGGAGACTCCGAACAATTTCGAGTCCACCTGCGCCAGAAAGGGTATGTAGTCTGCGTTTTTCCCGGACGTGTCCGTCCGGAATTTGTTGTAGGCTTCGGTCACGACGGCTTCGACGCGTTCGCGGTTAGGGGCAACTGGGCTACGTTTTGATTGAGCGAGAAGCAGCGCGAGAGTGGTGTCTGCCGCGAAGAAAACGACGAGGAATAAGACGAATATCGTTTGCAGAGGAGCATTAATCCTGCGCATATCTTTTCTCCTGATGAAATTAATTAGAGTGTCTAGCCATGCCGACAGCCTTCTGCGGCTAGTATTCAAATCCTTTGGACCAGTCGTATTTGAACGAAACCTGAATGCGATAGTCGTTCACGTTGAATCCATCAGTGAAGTTCACTCGCCGGCCGAACTGAAATTCGCCGCCCATGGTCACTCTTTTGGTTGGGTGGTACAGGAGGTTCCCAAGCGCATAGCCCCCCTGATGAAACGCGGAAGGCAATTGCGCGTTGGAATTTGCAATGTTCACAAGCGAATAGCCTGCGGAGGTAGTAAAACGCTCACTCCAGGTGTGATCCAAGAAGGCAACAACTCCTAATACAGGCAGAGATACCCCAATGATCGGCTGCTTGAGGTTGGAGAAATTGTTTTTTATGCCGATGTCGACGGGCGCATCATTCATGTAGTTCTCTATACCCTCGCCATAAACGACCTGAAACTTGCCGACATTGTTTTTGGAGAAATTAAGATTCGAGCTAGTGCTTACACCCCAACCATAGGCGGCCCCACTTAGATTAGGTCCGGTTGGGTTCGTGTCCACCCATGCGATCTTCCTGAATATGGCACCCACCTGAACGTACCCCCACTTTCTCGCCACGCGAACGTGCCCGCTCAGGTCCGGCCATTTGAATTGGGGTTTGACTGCCGTCAGCTCGATCCGGTCCGAATAAACGCCCCCGTCCGCGGTGGCGCCAGGACGCTCAAGCGCAAAAACTACATTGCTCTCACCTTGCAAGGGCATCCAGCGAACCTGCACGTTGCGGAAGAACACCATGCCATTTGGTCCCCAGTATTCAATCGAGTTCGGGAACACATCGATATCCATGAACGGGCTCCAGGTTTGGCCAGCCCCGAAGTGGCCCAACTCACCGTAGGCATGCCGCAGGCGAAACGTAGTCTGACCTGTGTCCACACCTGTGCCGAAAAGCTCAAACTCAAATATTGTCTTGAGGTCGCCAAATGTGGTCGGCGTGAACGCTTTAACACCGAAGCGTGTCTGCCGGACGCCATAGAAGACCTTCCCATCTGGCGCAAACTCACCCTTGAACGCAGGCAGCTTCGTTGGCCGGACGACATCAAACCAGTTCGGATCATTGGTGTTGAACTGATTGCCAGAATCGAGCATAGCGAAGCCGTAGAAATCCACGGTGCTGTCCGACTTTGGTTGTTCTGCAGGTTTCGCCGCCGATGCTTGACCGCTTGCCACGGCAGAATCAGGAGCAGTCGAGTGGGTTGCGGACGCCATCTGCTGCTTCAGCTCCTGTAGCTGCTGCTCTAATTGATCGACCTTCTTTTGCATCTGCTGAAGATCGCTCTGACTTGCGTTCTGAGGTTTTCCTAAAACCGGCTTCGTGAACAATGAGAAAAGCGTAGATAGCATTACACCGACCAGGGCTAGCCTGGCGCTGTGTCTCCCACAGTCCATAGGCATTTTTGTCTCCACTTCGCGAACCAATGAGTTCCCCGTTTCGGTTCGACTATTGCGAAGGATGTGGCGGAGCGAAAACTGGCAAAACTACCAGCCCGATCGCATTCATGAGGGCTTCATGCGTGAACTGTCTTTGATTTGAGCCTGACCTGGTGGCTGTTACTAGTGCCAGTTACTCTGATCAAGAGAGTGTTCCAAGACTTCTGGAGCACACTCGAGATCTTTGGAGAGTCAGTTTCGGTGGAGTAGGGGACATGGCAAACCACGTTCTGACCAGCGAAGATGACTTCTCAATCGTACTTGGCGGGCCGCTTTATCGAGTGTACCTCCGCACGAAACTTGCCCGGCCTCCTCTTGAATTGGTCTGGCGACGCGCCATTGCGATTTCGCTTATCTGCTGGATCCCGCCGTTTCTTTTAGCGCTCGTGGCGGGACAGGCCTTCGGGAGGGCCGGAATTCCGTTCTTGCTGAGCGTCGGAGTCCACACGCGATTTTTGGTGGCATTACCTTTGCTCGTTGGATCGGAGTTGATCGTCCACGACCGCATGAGGGCAGTCGTTCGGCAGTTTCTGGAGCGCGAGATGATCCCTGTCGAAGATTCCGCACGATTCGCAGGCATTGTCCGGTCAGCACTACGCCTACGAAATTCCACCTTAGCGGAAATTGCTATTCTACTATTCGTTGTTGCCTTCAGTTTTTGGACTTGGAGAGAGGTCGTCGTGGTTGACGCTTCGAGCTGGTACGCCTCCAATACTCAGCCATCGCACCTGAACGCCGCTGGAATTTGGTATGCGTTCTTGAGCTTGCCGATCCTTCGATTCATCTTACTTCGCTGGTATTTTCGGCTATTCGTCTGGTACCGCTTCCTTTGGCAGGTGCGGTCGCTGCCCTTGCAATTGAACCTGTTCCATCCAGATCGTGCAGGAGGACTCGGTTTCCTTTCGGGCAGCGTGCTTGCGTTTGCTCCGGCGCTGCTTGCTCAAAGTGTGATTCTTGCGGGTTTCGTCGCAGATCGAATTTGGCACGCGGGTGCACACTTGTCGGGCTTCGAGTTGGAGATACTCACCACGGTAGTCTTCCTGGTTGCAACCGTCCTGGTACCGCTAGGTTTTTTTATTATTCGATTAGAAAAGGCACAGCAACTCGCTAGGGGGCAATATGGAATATTGGCCAGCCATTATGTCAATGACTTTCATCGCAAATGGATTGATGGACATAGCGAACGTGCCGAACCCTTGCTGGGCACGCAGGACATTCAATCACTATCAGACTTGGGAAACGCCTACAACGTCGTGACTGAAATGCGTCTCCTGCCCTTCGGCAAGGAAACGGTGGTCCAACTTACCATCATTGTCGCTCTCCCGTTTTTACCACTGCTGCTGACGATAGCTCCCCTGCACGACGTCATTCACCGGCTAATAAGGCTCGCCTTCTGACGCGGCTTCGGCTTGCGTCGCACGCGTGCATGAGGCCTGCCTGGTCTCAGAAATGCATACCCGGTGATTAGTCTTATGAACTAGCCAGCTCAGCATTTTTTATCCTTCTTCGCTTCTGCAGGGGCAGTTTGGCCGATCACAGTCCCACTGTGTTTTTTGACAGTACCGCGACGAAGGCCTGCAGCCTACTGTGAAACAAAATAGGCGCTGCCTGTGTTTTTTGAACATAAAACGCCTTCGCGGTCCGCGCGCTCAACTGACTCAGTTGGCTGCACAGGACGAAGGAGCGGCGACATAGCGATGAGTCCTAAACGGAACCCCTGGCGTGTAACGCTTCGATGCCTCTTAGCAATAGTTTGCGCCATTGTCATCGCCCCAGGCGATACCTGGGCACTCCAGTCTAGTGGTGCCGGTAACGCGGCTCCAGCACAGGACCAGCAGCCGAAGATTCCAGCCGACCAGTTGGATTCTCTAGTGGCACCGATTGCCCTTTATCCAGATCCGTTACTTGCACAAGTCCTTGCAGCATCCACGTATCCTCTCGAGCTCATACAGCTCCAGCAGTGGCTGGCAAGAAATCCCGGAGTGAAGGATAAAGCGCTGGTCGATGCTGTGGCCAAACAGCAGTGGGATCC